>Ga0164290_1000555_pt1 | contig 111793 bp, 115 predicted proteins | sample Micstemetagenome_FD_108782 | JGI IMG/M metagenome (GOLD analysis project Ga0164290, IMG submission 108782) | Contaminated culture microbial community from soil near Moab, Utah, USA - Microcoleus steenstrupii SON62 (Illumina Assembly) | ecosystem: Environmental > Terrestrial > Soil > Soil crust...
CCCACCGGCCGCACGGATAACATAGAAGGGGTGCATCGGGAAGACGGTCTCGACGAAGGCGTCTTGCAGGAAGCCGAGCTCGTCATACGCCCGCCACATCAGGCCCTGCATGATGCCCGAGAACCACATCGCGGTGATGTAGAGGACGATGCCGAGCGTCGCGATCCAGAAGTGCCAGGCCACCATCGCATCGGAGTAGAGGCGCTTCCTGTTCCACAGCACCGGTACCAGGTAGTACAGCACCCCGAAGGTGATGAAGGCGTTCCAGCCGAGTGCGCCCGAATGCACGTGACCGATGGTCCAGTCGGTGTAGTGCGAGAGCGCGTTCACCTGCCGGATCGACATCACCGGCCCCTCGAAGGTCGACATGCCGTAGAAGCCGACCGAGGTGACGAGAAAGCGCAGCGACGGCACCGTGCGCAGCTTGTCCCAGGCGCCCGACAGCGTCATCAGGCCGTTGATCATCCCGCCCCAGGATGGCATCCACAGCATGATCGAGAAGGTCATGCCCAGCGTCTGCGCCCAGTCGGGCAGCGCGGTGTAGTGCAGGTGGTGCGGGCCGGCCCAGATGTAGAGGAAGCTGAGCGACCAGAAGTGGACGATCGACAGCCGGTAGGAGTAGATCGGCCGGTCGGCGGCCTTCGGGATGAAGTAGTACATCATGGCGAGGAAGCCCGCGGTCAGGAAGAAGCCGACCGCGTTGTGGCCGTACCACCACTGCACCAGCGCATCCTGCACGCCCGCCCAGACGACGTAGCTCTTCGAGCTGAAGGGCGACAGCGGCACGGCCAGGTTGTTGGTGATGTGCAGCATCGCGATGGTGACGATGAAGGCGACGTAGAACCAGTTCGCCACGTAGATGTGGGGCTCCTCGCGCTTCATCAGCGTGCCGACGAAGACGACGAGATAGATCACCCAGACCACCGTCAGGAACAGGTCGAGGTACCACTCGGGCTCTGCGTATTCCTTGCCCTCGGTGATGCCGAGCACATAGCCGAGCGCAGCCATCACGATGAAGAACTGATAGCCCCAGAAGATGAACCAGGCCGGCGCCGGCCCGCCGAACAGGCGCGCACGACAGGTCCGCTGGACCACATAGAAGGAGGTCGCGATCAGGATGTTGCCGCCGAAGGCGAAGATCGCCGCCGAGGTATGGACCGGACGCAGCCGTCCGAAGGTCGTCCATTCCAGTCCGAGGTTCAGCAGCGGAAAGGCGAGTTGCAGCGCGATATAGACGCCGGCCGCGAAGGCGACCACGCCCCAGATGACGGTCGCGATGACGCCCGCGCGAACCACATCCTCGATATAGTCTTGTCCGCCCGGTCCGCCGCCCGTCCGGACTGCCGCTGTTCCCGCCATGACTGGTCCCTTGGTCCTCCGGGTCGGCCGACCCGCGCGGCTTCTGTTTCCGCCACCTGCGGTGCCTTCGCATTGACAAGGATCAAGGCGAGCCGGGCCTCCGCCGATGCAGTCTCCCCCTCGGCCGATGCGCATCGGCCGAGGAGATGGGGATGGAACGGACGTTGATGCCACAGGGCGGACCGGCAGCCGACCGGCAGGTGAGCGTCGACCGGCCATGGGTATGGCTGGCCGCGGGCTGGGCCGATCTGCGGCGGGCGCCGATGATCGGCATCGTCTACGGCGGCGTGGTCGTCGGTGCCAGCTGGGGCGTGGTCGCCGCCCTGCACGTCCACGGCATGACCTATCTGCTGCTGCCGGTCACCGCGGGGTTCTTCATCCTGGCGCCCCTGATCGCCGCGGGCCTCTACGATACCAGCCGTCGCCTGGAACGGGGCGAACCGGTCAGCCTTCTGAGCGCTTTCACCGCCTGGCGGGCACCGGGTCAGCTGGCACTGATGGGGGTGGTGCTGCTCCTCATCCACCTGGCCTGGGTCCGCTTCGCCATGCTGTTGTTTCCCCTGTTCTTTCCGATGCAGAGCCGGGCCCTTCCCGAACTGCTGACCCTCATCCTGTTCTCTCCCCAGTCGATCCCCTTCCTGGTGATCGGCACACTGGTCGGCGCGGGCTTCGCGGTAGTCGCCTTCGCCCTGTCCGTGGTGTCGATCCCGATGCTGGTCGACCGGGAGGTCAGCGTCTTCGACGCCATGAGCTTCAGCCTGTCGGCCGTGCTACGGCACTGGCGGGCGATGATCTTCTGGGCGGCGCTGATCGTGGTCTTCACAGCAGCGGGCCTCGCCAGCATGTTCGTCGGTCTCGCAGTGATGGTGCCGCTGGTCGGGCATGCCACCTGGCATGCCTATCGCGATCTCGCGCACCGGTGACGGCCACCCATCCCATCGCGGATGTCCTGCCCGCCTGGCTGGCGGCGGCCGATCCGTGGGTTGCCATTCCGCTGGCACTGTTCCTGTTCGGGCTGCTCGGCGGGTTCGCGCATTGCGCCGGCATGTGCGGTCCCTTCGTCGTCGCCCAGGTCGGCGGCCGTCTGCGGGACCGCCCCCTGGAAAGTCATCGGGGCCTGTCCCGCCTCGCCACCGGGCTCCTGCCCGGTTATCACCTGGGCCGGGCCAGCACCTATGCGGCGCTCGGTGCCGTCGCTGCCGGATTCGGCGGCGTGGTGTCGGACGTGGCGGACAACCGCTGGTTCGCCGCCGTCGGCTTGGGGCTCGCCGCCCTGCTCTTCGCCGCCATCGCCCTCGGCGGCATGCGGTCCGGCGCCGGGCGGTTCAGCCGCCATCTCGCCCGGGCGATCGATCCGTTGTTGCGGCGGGCCGGCACGGCGCGGACGTCCTACGTCCTCGGCCTGCTCCTCGGTTTCCTGCCCTGCCACATGGTTTATGCGGCCCTTGCCGCGTCGAGCGTATTGGCGAGCCCGGTCGCCGGCGCCCTGTCCATGACCGCCTTTGCCGCCGGCACGGCGGTCGCGCTCACGGGACTGGGTTGGGCCGGCGCCGCCGCCGGAAGGCGGTTTCGCGATTTCGCCCGCCGCGCCCTGCCGCTGGCGGGCTTCGCCAACGTGCTGCTGCTGGCGGGTCTCGCGCTTCGGGCCGCCTGGACGGCCTGACCCCCGCTCTTGTTGGCCCGCGCCTTGGCGGCTATGGTCGCGGCCCTTCAAAGAAACCCGGAAATCTCCCGCTCTCGGGAGGAGCGCCATGAGCAAACCACGCACCCTGTACGACAAGATCTGGGACGCCCACCTGGTCAGCCAGCAGCAGGACGGCACGGCCGTCCTCTACATCGACCTTCATCTGGTGCACGAAGTGACCAGCCCGCAGGCCTTCGAGGGGCTGCGCGTGGCCGGCCGCAAGGTACGCCGCCCCGATGCCACGGTCGCCGTCGCCGACCACAACGTACCGACCACCGATCGTTCCAAGGGAATCGCGGACGAGGAAAGCCGCATCCAGGTCGAGACGCTGGAGCAGAACTGCCGCGATTTCGGGGTCGAGTACTTCGGCATGGACGATATCCGCCAGGGCATCGTCCATATCATCGGGCCGGAGCAGGGCCTGACACAGCCGGGCATGACCATCGTCTGCGGTGACAGCCACACGGCGACGCATGGCGCCTTCGGCGCGCTCGCCTTCGGCATCGGCACCTCCGAGGTGGAGCACGTTCTGGCCACCCAGACGCTGATCCAGAAGCCGTCGAAGAACATGCGCGTCACCATCAACGGCACGCCGCCGAAGGGGACGACCGCGAAGGATCTCGTGCTGGCGGTGATCGGCAAGATCGGCACCGCCGGCGGCACCGGCTATGTCATCGAATACGCCGGCCAGGCCATCCGGGCGCTGTCGATGGAAGGCCGCATGACGGTCTGCAACATGACCATCGAGGCGGGCGCCCGCGCCGGCCTGGTCGCCGTCGACGACACCACGATCAATTACATGAAGGGGCTGCCCCGGGCACCGAAGGCCGGCGCTTTCGAACAGGCCTCCGCCCACTGGCGGACCATGGTTTCCGACAAGGACGCGGTCTACGACAAGGAAGTCGTGCTCGAAGCTTCCGAGATCGCCCCCACCATCACCTGGGGCACCAGCCCGGAAGACGTGGCGCCGATCACCGCGACCGTCCCGACACCGGAAAGCGTGGACGACCTCGGCAAGCGCGCCGCCATGCAGCGCTCCTATGAATACATGGGGATCGAGCCCGGCCAGCGCCTGCAGGACCTGAAGGTCGACCGCGTCTTCATCGGCTCCTGCACCAATGGCCGGATCGAGGATCTGCGCGGCGCCGCCGCCATCGCCAAGGGCCGGAAAGTCGCCGCCCATGTCGGCGCCATGGTGGTCCCCGGCTCGGGCCTCGTGAAGGAACAGGCGGAAGCCGAAGGCCTCGACAAGATCTTCACCGAGGCGGGCTTCGAATGGCGCGAGCCGGGCTGTTCCATGTGCCTTGCCATGAACGCCGACCGGCTGGAACCGGGCGAACGCTGCGCCTCGACCTCGAACCGCAATTTCGAGGGCCGCCAGGGCCGCGGCGGGCGCACCCACCTGATGAGCCCGGAGATGGCCGCCGCCGCGGCGATCAAGGGCTATCTCGCCGACGTTCGCGAACTGCTCTGAGAGGGGACGGGCATCATGCAGAAATTCGACAAGCTGACGGCCGTCGCCGCGCCGCTGCCGCTGGTCAATATCGACACCGATATGATCATCCCCAAGCAGTTCCTGAAGACGATCAAGCGCACCGGTCTCGGCAAGAACCTGTTCGACGAGATGCGCTACACGCCGGAGGGCAAGGAGAAGCCCGACTTCGTCCTGAACAAGCCGGCCTATAGGAAGGCGCAGATCCTGGTGGCGGGCCCGAATTTCGGCTGCGGGTCCAGCCGCGAGCATGCCCCCTGGGCGCTGCTCGATTTCGGCATTCGCTGCGTCATCTCCACGTCCTTCGCCGATATTTTCTACAACAACTGCTTCAAGAACGGCATCCTGCCGATCAAGGTCAGCCAGGAAGACCTCGACAAGCTGATGGACGATGCCGAGCGCGGCGCCAACGCGACGCTGACCGTCGATCTCGAGAGCCAGGAGATCCGCGGGCCGGACGGCGGCGTGGTGAAGTTCGAGATGGACCCCTTCCGCAAGAAGTGCCTGATCGAAGGCCTCGACGACATCGGCCTCACGCTGCAGGACAAGCCGGCGATCGACAGCTTCGAGGAGAAGCAGCGCCTGTCCCAGCCCTGGCTCTATCGCTGAAGCGCGGGCCGATCCTCTAAATCCCAACTCACGGAAGTCGCGGAGCGTCGTCATGGCCGCCAACAAGAACCTCCTGATGCTGCCGGGTGACGGCATCGGCCCCGAAGTGATGCGCGAGACCCGGCGCGTGATCGAATGGATGGCGAAGAAGCGTGCCATCAGCTTCGACGTGACCGAGGACCTGGTCGGCGGCAGCGCCATCGATGCCCACGGCATCCCGGTCACCGACGACACGGTCGAGAAGGCCCAGAAGGCCGACGCCGTGCTGCTGGGGGCCGTCGGCGGCCCGAAATGGGACAACCTGCCCTTCGAGCAGAAGCCCGAGCGCGGACTGCTTCGTCTCAGGAAGGAACTCGAGCTTTTCGCCAACCTGCGCCCGGCGGTCTGCTTCCCCGCGCTCGCCGACGCGTCCAGCCTGAAGCGCGAGCTGGTCGAGGGCCTCGACATCATGATCGTGCGCGAGCTGACGGGCGGCGTCTATTTCGGCACGCCCCGCGGCATCGAGACATTGCCCGACGGGCAGCGCCGCGGCATCAACACCCAGGTCTACACGACGAACGAGATCCGCCGCGTGGCGGCCGTCGCCTTCGAGCTGGCCCGGAAGCGCGGCAACCGCGTCACCTCCTGCGAGAAGGCGAACGTCATGGAATCGGGCGTCCTCTGGCGCGAGGAAGTGCAGAAGCTGCACGACGAGAGCTACAAGGACGTCGAGCTCAGCCACATGTATGCCGACAATGCCGCCATGCAGCTGGTGCGGGCGCCGAAGCAGTTCGACGTCATCGTCACCGACAATCTGTTCGGCGACATCCTGTCGGACGAGGCGGCTATGCTGACCGGCTCGCTCGGCATGCTGCCCTCGGCCTCGCTCGGCGCGCCCGACGCGACCGGGCGCCGCAAGGCGCTGTACGAGCCGGTGCACGGTTCCGCCCCCGACATCGCCGGCCAGAACGCCGCCAACCCCATCGCCACCATCCTCTCCTTTGCGATGGCGCTGCGCTACACCTTCGACATGGGCGACGAGGCCGATCTGGTGGAGAAGGCGGTCAAGGACGTGCTGGAAAAGGGCATGCGCACCGGCGACATCATGCAGAAGGGCACCGCCAAGGTGTCGACCAGCGTGATGGGCGACAGCCTGATCCTCGCCCTCAACAACCTCGCGGCCTGATTCCCATGGCGCTCAAGCTCTACGGCGTCCCCCGCTCGCGCGCGGCGCGCAACCTCTGGTGCCTGGGCGAGCTGGGACTGGCCTACGAACTGGTGCGCGTGCCCCAGGGCCCGCAGGGGGCGGGCGCGCCCGGCTTCGCCAAGATCAATCCGAACGCCCGCATTCCCGCGCTCGATGACGATGGCCTGCTGATCTTCGAATCGCTCGCGATCAACCTCTACCTGGCGCGGAAGGCGGGCGGCCTCTGGCCGGCCGATGCGGCGGGCGAGGCGCAAGCTTTCCAGTGGACGCTCTGGGTGGCGACCGAGGTCGAGGCGTCGCTGATGGCTTACGCCTACAACGCACATATCAAGCCGGAGGCCGAGCGCGACGCCTATGCCGCCGCTTCCGCCTGGGTGGCGCTCGGGCCGCGCTTCAGGACACTGGACGAGAAGCTCGCGGCGCAGCCCTGCCTCGCGGGGAAGGAATTCGGCCTCGCCGATCTCAACGTCGCTTCGGTGATGCTGCCGTCCTTCATGGTCGGCGTCGATTTTTCGCCCTGGCCGCAGATGAAATCCTGGCTCGAGCGTTGCCTTGCCCGTCCCGCCGCCAAGGCGGTGATCGAGATGCGCAAGGCGGGCTAGGGGGCTAGACTGCCGCCATGGCAAAGACAGACAGTGTTCCCGCCGATATAGGCGCGATGAGCTTCGAGCAGGCGCTCGCCGAACTCGACGAGATCGTGCGCACGCTGGAAGCCGGCCGGGTCGATCTCGAGCGCTCGATCGAAATCTATACCCGCGGCACCCAGCTGAAGCAGCATTGCGAGGCGAAGCTGCGCTCGGCCGGCGAGCGTATCGAGAAGATCGTCGAAGGCCCCGACGGCCTCAAGGCCGTCCCCGCCGACCTGGGCTAGTGGTCCGCTCCCTCGAACAGGCCATGGCGAGCGCCTCCGCGGCCGTCGAGGCCGCGATCCGGAGCGTCCTGCCGAGAGCGGCGGGGCCGGAAGGGCGGCTGCACGAGGCCATGGCCTATGCGGCGCTCGGGCCGGGCAAGCGGCTCCGCCCCCTCCTCGCGATCGAGGCGGGCCATGTCTTTTCCGTCCCGATCGAACACACGGCGGCGGCGGCGGCGGCGATCGAGATGCTGCACGCCTATTCGCTCGTGCATGACGACCTGCCGGCGATGGACGACGACGACCTGCGCCGCGGCCGTCCGACGCTGCACAGGAAGTATGACGAGGCGACCGCGATCCTGGCCGGCGATGCGCTTCTCACCCTCGCCTTCGAGGCGATGGCACGCCCCGAGGTCGATCCCGATCCCGGGCTCAGGCTGAAGCTCGTCACCGGCCTCGCCCGGGCGGCGGGGGCCTCGGGCATGGTGGCGGGCCAGGCGATCGACATCGCCGCCGAAACCACGCCGATCGACCTGCCCGAAACGCGGCGGCTGCAGGCGCTGAAGACCGGGGCGCTCATCTCCTTCGCCTGCGAGGCGGGCGGTCTCCTCGGCCGCGCCGATGCCGGCGAATTGGCGGCGTTGCGCGCCTATGCGGCCGATCTCGGCCTCGCCTTCCAGATCGCCGACGACATCCTCGACGTCGAGGGCGAGGAGGCGGCCGTGGGCAAGCGGCTGAGGAAGGACGCCGCCGCCGGCAAGGCCACTTTCGTCGACCATCTGGGCCTCGCGGGCGCCAAGGCCGAGGCCGCCGCGCTGGCCCGGACGGCGGCCGCCCGCCTTGCATCGTTCGATGAAAGGGCGGATGTTTTGCGCGCCCTGGCCGAGTTCATTGTCACCCGCCGGGCGTGAGGAGAGTTCCCTTGACGGCAAAGAGCTCGACGCCGCTTCTCGACACCGTGCGCGAGCCGGCCGATATCCGTGACTTCGACGCCGAACAGCTGAAGCAGCTCGCCGCCGAACTCCGCCACGAGACCATCGATGCCGTTTCCATCACCGGCGGTCACCTGGGCGCGGGCCTCGGCGTGGTCGAACTGACCGTCGCGCTGCACCACGTCTTCGAAACCCCGGCCGACAGGGTCATCTGGGATGTCGGCCACCAGGCCTATCCGCACAAGATCCTGACCGGCCGCCGCGACCGCATCCGCACGCTGCGCCAGGGCGGCGGGCTGTCGGGTTTCACCCGGCGGGCGGAAAGCGACTACGATCCCTTCGGCGCCGCGCATTCCTCCACCTCCATTTCCGCCGGCCTCGGCATGGCGGTGGCGCGCGACCTCTCGGGGCGCGAGAACCGGATCGTCTGCGTCATCGGCGACGGGTCGATGTCGGCCGGCATGGCCTACGAGGCGATGAACAATGCCGGCGCGCTGAAATCGCGGCTGATCGTCATCCTGAACGACAACGACATGTCGATCGCGCCCCCGGTCGGCGCGATGAGCGCCTATCTCTCGCGCCTGATCTCCTCGCCCTCCTATCGTTCGCTGCGCCAGATGGGCAAGCAGATCGTCGAGCACCTGCCCCGGCAGATGCAGGAGGCCGCGCGCCGGGCCGAGGAATATGCCCGCGGCATGGTCACCGGCGGCACGATGTTCGAGGAGCTGGGCTTCTACTATGTCGGCCCGATCGACGGGCACAACCTCGACCATCTGCTGCCCGTGCTCAGGAACGCCCGCGACGACGAGCACCAGCGCCCGATCCTGATCCATGTGGTGACGCAGAAGGGCAAGGGCTACCCGCCCGCCGAGGCCGCCGACGACAAGTACCACGGCGTGGCCAAGTTCGATGTCGCCACCGGCGCCCAGACCAAGGCGAAGGCGAACGCCCCGCAATACACCCGCGTCTTCGCCGATGCCCTGATCCGCGAGGCGGCGGAAGACCCGAAGATCGTCGCCGTCACCGCCGCCATGCCGTCGGGCACCGGCCTCGACCTCTTCGGCCAGCGCTTCCCCGGCCGCTGCTTCGATGTCGGCATCGCCGAGCAGCATGGCGTCACCTTCGCCGCCGGCCTCGCCACCGAAGGCTACAAGCCCTTCGTCGCCATCTACTCCACCTTCCTGCAGCGCGCCTACGACCAGGTGGTGCATGACGTGGCGATCCAGGGTCTGCCCGTCCGCTTCGCCATCGACCGCGCCGGCCTGGTCGGCGCCGACGGCGCCACGCATGCCGGCAGCTTCGACATCACCTATCTCGCTACCCTGCCGGGCTTCGTCGTCATGGCGGCCGCCGACGAGGCGGAGCTGATGCATATGGTGGCGACGGCGGCTTCGATCGGCGACCGGCCATCCGCGTTCCGCTATCCGCGCGGCGAGGGTGTCGGGATCGATCTGCCGGAACGCGGCGCGGTCCTGCCGATCGGCAAGGGCCGCGTGCTCCGCGAAGGCACGGCCATCGCCATCCTCTCGCTCGGCACCCGTTTGTCGGAAAGCCTCAAGGCGGCCGAGGAGCTGGCGACCCGCGGTCTCTCCGCCACCGTCGCCGATGCCCGCTTCGCCAAGCCCCTGGACGAGGATCTGATCCGCCGGCTGGCGCGCGAGCACGAGGTGCTGATCACCATCGAGGAAGGCTCGATCGGCGGCTTCGGCTCGCATGTGCTGCATTTCCTCAGCCGGGACGGGCTGCTCGACCAGGGTCTTAAGGTGCGCACGATGATGCTGCCGGACGTCTTCATCGATCACGACGCGCCGATGAAGCAGTACGACGCCGCCCGCCTCAACGCCGCCCATATCGTCGAGACGGCGATCGCGGCCTTGGGCCGAAAGGTCCAGGCGGTCCGGGCGTGAGTCTCCCTTCTCCCCAAGGGAGAGGGAAGGATCAAAGGTCGGCGATCGCCTCCAGCACCCGGTCGATCTCGGCTTCCGTGTTGTAGTAGTGGGGCGAGGCACGGACCACCTGCTCCAGCCCGCGCGCGCTCATGTCGAGGCGGGTCGAGGTCAGGCCGGATACCGAGACGTTGATGCCCTTCGCAGCGAGCGCCGCCTTCACCGCCGGCGGGCCCGCCTTCTCCAGCGAGAAGGTGACGATGGCCGAGCGCTCGGAACCGAGGTCCTGCGGGCGCGCGCCCTTGATCGCGCCCAGCCCCGCGCGCAGCCGTTCCGCCAAACCGCGAGCCCGATCGCGGATGGCGTCCAGCCCGATCGCCATCGCATAGTCGCAGGCGACCCCGAGGCCGATGCGCCCGGCGATGAAGCTCTCCCAGTTCTCGAAACGCTTGGCGTCCGGGCGCAGCGTGTACTGGTCGGGCGCGCTCCAGGTCGCCGCGTGCAGGTCGATCATCGGCGGCTCCAGCCGCTCCAGCATCGACCGGCGCACATAGAGGAAGCCGGTACCGCGCGGGCCCCGCAGGAACTTCCGGCCCGTCGCCGACAGCATGTCGCAGCCGATGGCCTCGACATCGACCGGCATTTGCCCGACCGACTGGCAGGCATCCAGCAGATAGGGAATCCGGTGCGCCCGCGCGATCCGGCCCACCGCCTCGGCCGGGTTCACCAGGCCGCCATTGGTCGGGATATGGGTGATCGCGATCAGCTTCACCCGCGCATCGATCATGCGTTCCAGCGCGGCAACGTCGAGGGCGCCGGCATTGTCGCACGGCACCACTTCGATCACCGCGCCGGTCCGCTTCGCCACCTGCAGGAAGGCGATGTAGTTGGAGGCGTATTCAGCCCGCGCGGTCAGGATGCGGTCGCCCGGTTGGAAGCGCATTGCATAGAAGGCCATGTCCCAGGCCCGGGTCGCGTTCTCGATCAGCGCGATCTCGTCCGGTGCCGCGCCGATCAGTGCCGCCACCGCGTCATAGGCATGCGCCTGCGCCTCGGCGGCCTCCGCCGCCGCCTCGTAGCCGCCGATCTCGGCCTCGCGGTTCAGGTGGCGGATGACGCTTTGCAGCACCGGCTGCGGCGGCAGCGCCGAGCCTGCGTTGTTCAGGTGGACGACATTCGCCGTGCCCGGCGTTTCCGCGCGCAGTCCGGCGATGTCCATGGGCTCAAACCGCCTTCTTCAGCACGTCGAACAGCCGGTCGACATCGGCATCGGTGTTGTAGAGATGGGGCGTCACCCGCATCGCCGGCCCGCGCACGCTGACGAAGATGCGTTCTGCCGCCAGTTTCGCCGGCAGGTCCGCCGGCACGCCGCCGGGAAAGCGCAGGCCGAGGAAATGCCCGGCGCGGCGCTCCGGCGGCGCGCTGGAGAGGCCCAGTTTCGCCGCCCGCGCGGCGATGTCGGCCGTCCGCGCGCCCAGTGTCGCCTGCACATTGCCGATGCCCCAGGCGGTGATCAGCTTCAGCGATTCGATGGCGACGGGCGTTGCGGCGAAATTCGCCCGCTCGCCCATGTCGAAGCGCCGCGCCCCGGGCTGGAAATCGTCGCGATAGGCGACCAGCCCGGAAAAGTCCTCGGCCCCGCCGCGGGTGATCCAGCCATGCTCCAGCGGCCGCCCATCCTGGCGATGTGGCGCCACATAGAGAAAGCCGAAGGCATAGGGGCCGAGCAGCCACTTGTAGGTCGCCGCCACCAGGTAATCGGGCCGCACCTTCGCCACGTCGAGCGGCATCGCGCCCAGGGATTGCGTGGCGTCCAGCACCAGCGCGGCGCCCACCGCGCGGGCCTTCTCGCCGATCACCACCAGATCGAGCAGCCCGCCATCGGTCCAGTGGCAATGCGGCAGCGCGACGACGGCCACGCGGTCGTCGAGCGCGGCCAGAACGGCGGCCGTCCAGTCGTCGTCGGTCGGGCGGGCCACCGTCACCACCTCGCCGCCGTCGGCCAGCGCGCGCTCGCGCCAGGCATAGACGTTGGAGGGGAACTGGTCGGCCAGGATCACGGCACGCTTTCCCGCCGGAATGGGAATGTTGGCCGCCGCCACGGCGATGCCGTAGCTCGCCGCCGGGACGATGGCGATGTCCTCGCCCCTGGCGCCGATCAGCCCGGCGAACAGGCCGCGCGCGGTCTCACTATCGGCGAAGAAGTCGTTCGGCGTCAGCAGCCAGGGCCGCGCCTTCACCGCCGTGCCGCGCTCGCCGGCTTCCCGCGAAGCCTTCGGCAGCGGCCCCATATAGGCACAGTTGAAATAGGCGACGTCGGTCGGGATCTCGAACAGGGCGCGCTGGTTTGCGATCACGCGATGCTTCCCTTCGGGTGGAGGCGGGTCACATGCCCCATCTTGCGCCCGGCGCGGGCTTCGCTCTTGCCGTAGAGGTGCAGATGCGCGGTCGGATCGGCCAGCAGCTTCGGCCAGTCCCGCGCCGCCTCGCCCAGCAGATTCACCATCACCGCGTCGGCCAGCCGCTCGACCGAGCCCAGCGGCAGGCCGCAGACGGCGCGGATGTGCTGCTCGAACTGGGACGTGATCGCTGCCTCGATGGTGAGGTGGCCGGAATTGTGGACGCGCGGCGCGATCTCGTTCACCAGCACGCGGTGATCGGCGGTGACGAACATCTCGACCGCCATCAGCCCCACATAGTCCAGCGCCTGGGCCATCGCGCGCGCTATGGCTTCCGCCTTCTCACTCGCCTCGGCCGGCAGGACCGCCGGCCACAGGCTCTCGGCCAGGATGTGGTCGGCATGCCGGTTCTCGATCGGGGCATAGCTCGTCATGTGCCCGTCGGGGCTGCGCGCCACCAGGACGGAGGCTTCGAAGGCGAAGTCGACGAAGCCCTCGAGGATGCAAGGCACCCGGCCGAGTTCCTCCCAGGCGGCGGTCAGGGTGTCGGGTCCGATATGCGGGATACCGGCCTGGCCCTTGCCGTCGTAGCCCATTCGCCGGGTCTTCAGCACACCGCGACCGTGCAGATGCCGTGCCGCCTCGCGCGCCTCGTGTTCCGAGGCGATGGCGGCGAAGGGCGCGGTGGCGATGCCGAGCCGGTTCGCCAGTTCCTTCTCGCCGAGGCGGTCCTGGGTCACCGCCAGCACCGCGGCCGAGGGGCGGGTCGGCTTCGTCCGCGCGATCCGCTCCAGCGCCGCCGCCGGCACGTTCTCGAATTCCACCGTCGCGACATCGATGGCGGCGGTGAAGGCGTCCAGCGCCGCCTCGTCCTCATAGGCGGCCCGCGTCCAGCGGGCGGAGACATCGGCCGCCGGGGCCTCGGCATCGGGGCAGAAGACATGCACCTTGTAGCCGAGCGGGGCGGCGGCCAGCGCCAGCATGCGGCCGAGCTGCCCGCCGCCCAGGATGCCGATGGTACTGCCGGGGGGGACGACCGCGGGCTTGCCCGCGCTCACGTGGGCACCTCGGCGACCGATTCGGTCTGCCGCTTGCGGTACATCTCGATGCGATGCGCCAGCTGCGCATCGGCGGTGGCCAGGATCTGCGCCGCCAGCAGGCCGGCATTGCGCGCCCCGGGTTCGCCGATCGCCAGCGTGCCCACCGGCACGCCGCCCGGCATCTGCACGATCGACAACAGGCTGTCCATGCCCTTCAGCGCCTTGCTCTCCACCGGCACGCCCAGCACCGGCAGCCAGGTCATGGAGGCGGCCATGCCCGGCAGATGCGCGGCCCCGCCGGCTCCGGCCACGATCACCCGCAATCCCCGTCCGGCGGCCGATTTCGCATAGTCGAACAGGCGTTCGGGCGTGCGATGGGCGGAAACGATGCGGGTCTCATGCGGGACGTGCAGGGTCGTCAGCACCTCGGATGCATGTTTCATCGTCGCCCAGTCGGACTGGCTTCCCATGATGATGCCGACCAGCGGCGGCGCCTCGGCCATGACGTCCCCTTCGCGGAAAGCGGCGGATTATAGGTGGGGGCGGGGCGGCGTCCAGCGCGGCTATTCGGCGAAGGCGGTTCGAAGGGCGGCCAGGGTCGCGGTCAAGGTGCTGCCCTGGAGCTTGCCCATCCTCTTGGCCAGTCTGAGCTTGTCCACGGTACGAATCTGATCCAGCAGGATGAGGCCGGTCTTGCCGCCGAAGGACAGCGGGATGCGGAAGGGAGCGGGCCGGCTGCCCGTTGTCATCGGAGCGACGATAACCGTTCTGAGATGCGCGTGTATCTCCGGCGGCGAAATGACGACGCAGGGTCGCGTCTTCTGAAGCTCGCTGCCGATCGTCGGATCGAGGGCGACCAGCCAGATATCGCCCCGCGAAATCGTCGGGGTCACCATTTCAGATCTTCATCGCCCTCGTTGGCGAATTCCGGCCAGACCAGGCCGTCGTCACCCGCCTCGGCCAATGCGATGGCCGCCTCGGCCCAGCCGGCGCGCGGATTTTCGGCAATGGGGCGCAGAACCAGCGCACCATTTTCAACCGTCATTTCCGCCTCTCCCTTGAGGCCGAGCTCGGCCAGGAGGGGCTTTGGGATAATGATCCCCTGCGAGTTTCCGATCCGGCGAATGACAGCCTTCATGATCGCGGATCCTCAGCTTAATGTTCTAACTAAGTTAGTACTGCGCTGGCGTGCCGGCAAGACGGGGCGGGGCGTCGCTACCATGTCGTTTATTCGGTGTTCTGAAGTGACGCATTCAGCGTCGTCGCCATCACCAGTTTAGCCGTCAGGCCGATCGTCCAAGTGACGAACCCCATCACGCTGGTCGGCGCCGATGGCGGGAAGGGTGCCGGGTACTGCTCTCCGGTAGCAGATGCGTGCCGGCTTGTTATTTCTTTTTAGGGGATAATCTTGAACTGGCGCACTGTGATCGCCATATGAAGGAAAATTCGTCCGGACGGCTCTGCTCCTGCTCATCGTGAATTGTGCTGCGCCATGCAGCCGGTGGACGAATTTGTCCGCAGTCCATACAGACGGCCGCCCGCCGGCGATGCAAACAAGCTGGCCGGAATTGGCCGGGGCCGGCTCCCAACCGGCCGAAAGTGGTCGGGGGCCGGCTTGTTCTGGCCTGAATTGGCTCGAATTGGCTGACTTTGGCTGGGGTGCTTGCCGGCTGAAGCGCGGATAGTACTTTTGTTTCAATTAGTTACGTGATTCTCGGACTTGGTCGGGGCGGGCGCGGTCGCGGCGGCGGCCCCCGCAACCGAAGGACCGCCCGAGATTGACCGCCGGCTCGAAGCGGCCAATTCTGTCCGGACAGAACTGTATGGGGTGCGTCCGGATGGGCACCCGCGGGGCGGAGCGGCCAGAATTGTCCACCTACCAGATCTGGGGCGGCGGCCGGGACGTTCCGGCAACGACTCGGTTTCGCTGGTATGCCGGCCCGACAGTCCGCATGCCCGCGCCGGCCTTTCGCCCAAGCGCGACGCTCGATTCGGCGCTTCACGGTGATGTCATCCCCCGCTCTTGCCGCCGCCGTCGGGGGTCACCATATGTTCCTCAGTGGTCGATCCCGCGGCTTCGCGGCGCACTCCCCCCCTTGGTGCGATGGTCGGCCGCCGCGGCCAGATGGCAATTCCCCCTGCCTGGGCCGCGCACCCGCTCTTCGAGCGGCTTCGCCCCCGGCCCTGAAACCCGCCGGGGGCTCTTTTTGAATCCCTCCTCCGTCACCATTCCCGATTTTGCTTCCGCGCATGCCGGCGTCATGATTGCCCCCAGCGGCCCGTGCGGGAGGTTGGGGTTGGTGCGTTACCGTGTCGGTGTCCGGCAGATCGAAAGCCCGCTCCTGGTCGAGGAGGGGCAGACCATCCTCGATGCGGCCTTCGCAGCCGGCCACGACTTCCCCTGCGGCTGCCAGTCGGGCAACTGCGGCGCCTGCAAGTCGATGCTGCTGGAAGGCAAGGTCGAACTCGACCCCTATTCCGAATTCGCGCTGACGGATGAAGAACGCGCCGCCGGGCGGATCCTGGCCTGCCGGGCCACGCCGACCGAGGATTGCCGGATCGCCTGGCTGGCCGCCGACGAACTGGCGGCGCACCCGCAGCGCAGGCTGACCACCCGGGTCGAGGCGCTGGAGCCCTTGACCCACGACATTCGCCTCCTGCGCCTGCGGGTCGAGCAGGGCGGACCCTTCTTCTTCTCCGCCGGGCAATATGCCCGGCTCGGCTTCGCGGGTCTGCCCGACCGCGACTTTTCCATGGCGAACCAGCCGGGCGCCGATCTTCTCGAATTCCACCTGCGTGTCGTGCCCGGCGGCAGTGTCTCCGCCCTCATCGGCAAGGGCCTGCTCGCCGTCGGTGATCGCGTGGCGGTTTCCGGGCCGCACGGCATCTCCTTCCTGCGCGAGGCGCATCGCGGGCCGATCCTGGCGCTGGCCGGCGGCTCCGGCCTCGCGCCCATCCTCTGCATCGTCGAACGCGCGCTCTCACTCGGGCTGACGCAGCCGATCCATCTCTATCTCGGTGTCCGCGACGAGCGCGACGTCTATCTCGAGGACCGCCTGGCCACCCTCGCGGCCCGGCACCCGAATCTGAAGATCGCGATCGTGCTGTCGCAGCCGACCACCCCGACCGGCCGCCGCACCGGCCCCCTCGCGCAGGTGCTGGCCGAGGACTTCGCGGCGCTCGACGGCGCCCGGGCCTATCTCGCCGGCCCGCCGGCAATGGTCGAGACCTGCGTGGCGGCGCTGCGGCGGCTCGGCCTCGATGCCGAGCATTGCCATGCGGACGCCTTCTTCACCGCGCTCGATCGGCCCGGCACGAGGCCGGCGTGAACAGGCTCACCAGCAACGCGGGCTATGCCGAGGAGGCGGCACGGCTCGCGATCCACTACGAGAGCATTTCGCTCGCCGATGTGCACGGCGCCATCCTGCATCTCTTCCCGCCGGCCCCCGCCCGGGTGGCCGATATCGGTGCCGGCACGGGCCGCGACGCGGCGGCGCTCGCCGCCTTCGGGCATCGTGTCGTCGCCGTCGAACCGACGGCGGAGATGCGGGCGGAAGGGCTGCGGCTGCATCCATCCGGTTTCGAATGGATCGATGACGGCCTGCCGGACCTCGCCGTCCTGCGCGGCCGGGCCGAACGCTTCGACCTGCTGCTGCTGAGCGCGGTCTGGATGCATCTCGATGCCGGCGAACGCGAAGGCGCCATGCCGGCCGTCGCGGCACTGATGTCACCGGGCGGGATCGCCGCGATCACGCTGCGGCACGGGCCGGTGCCGGCGGGGCGGCGCATGTTCGACGTCTCCGCGGGCGAGACGATCGCGCTCGGCGCCCGGTCGGGTCTCGGCGTGCTGCATCGCGGCGACCGCCCCGCCGTCCTCGGCCATAAGGACATGCTCGGCCGGGCCGAGGTCCGTTGGAGCATCGTGGTGCTGAAGAAGCCTAACGCGTGACCGGATTGCGGAAGGCATAGCCGGTCAGCGCGGTCCGCTTGTCGATGCCCTGCTGGTCCAGGATCTGGGTGCTGCCGGCGGTGACGTCGATGGGCCGCAGATGGCGCGGATGCGTCTTGGCGTAGAGGCCGCCGAGGAAGGCCTTGTAGGAATCATTCAGCGCGTCCTTGTAGTTGGCGTTGCCGATCTTCGGCCGCCCGGCGGGATCGAGGCCGAGGCCACAGGCGGCGGCGCTGTCCATCATCCAGGCCAGCGCGATGTCGCTCGCCTTGCGCGAGCGGTAGCCGCCGCCGATATCGGCATGGGCACCGGGGAACCAGCGCTGCTCGACGCTCTGGCCGGGCTTCGCGATCGGCGACCACAAGGTGGCCTGGTAGTCGACCCGGTGCTCGTCGATCGCCACCGCGTGATAGGCGTTCTCGACGATTCCCGAGAGTTCGGTGTCGTGGAAGCCGTATTCCAGGCGGTTGAAGAACTGGAAGGCGGAGATCGGGATGCCGAGCGCGCCGACCGTGTCCCAGACCCCCAGGAACTTGATGCCGGGCGTCCGGGCGATCGATCGCTCGGCCCGGAACTTCCGCGCCTTCGCGGTATCCGCCGACCGGTCGCGGTTGCGGTACAGGCTGTAGGCCGCTTCGATGTCGGAGGGGTCCTTTACCAGGCCCGCGTTGCGGATCAGCCCGACCAGGCTGCGCGCGGTATAGGCGCCGCGGCTGAAGCCGAAGGCGAAGATCTCGTCGCCCGCCTCGTAGGAATTCACCAGGAACTCGTAGCCCTGCTTGATGTTCTCATCCAGGCCGAAGCCGAACACCCCGCCGCGGATGCGGTCGTACCAGCGCGTGCCGACGCCCCGGTCGTACCAGGACCATTGCGCCGCGCCGTCCGGCGCCTTCGCCGATATCGCCTCGAACAGCCGGCGCACGTTGGTCTCGACCCGCGCCTCCGGGTCGGCGGTGTCGTCGGGCTTGTTCCAGGTGCCGTCGAAGCAGAGGACCAGCCGATCAGCCATTGCGCACCTCCATGCCGGGGAGGCTATAGTCGCACCAGAAAGTCGGAGGAAACAAAGCCGTGATCTACGAACTGCGCACCTATCACTGCATGCCGGGCAAGCTGCCCGCGCTCCTGAAGCGCTTCGAGGGCGCGACGCTGAAGCTCTGGGAAAAGCACGGCATCCGGCAGGCCGGATTCTGGACGGTCGCGATCGGCGGCTCGAACCACGACCTCTACTATCTGCTCGCCTGGGAATCGCTCGCCGAGCGGGACCAGAAATGGGCCGCCTTCGCTTCCGACCCCGACTGGCAGAAGGCGCGTGCCGAATCCGAGAAGGACGGGCCGATCCTCACCCACTTCACCAACCAGATCCTGGCGCCGACCAGCTTCTCCTCCGTCAAGTGAGCCCACCCGCCGGGCGCGGGCGGGTCTGGGCGGCGATCGCGGCGGCGACGGCCGTCAACCTGCCCTTCGGCTCGCTCTACGCCTTCAGCGTGTTCCTGAAGCCGATGGAGACGATGCTCGGCGCCAGCCGGGCCGAGCTCTCCTTCGTCTTCGGGCTCGCTTCCGTCTTCTTCACCGCCGGCATGCTGCTGGCGCCCTATCTGTTCGGTCATGCCTCGGCGAGCGTGCTGCTGCTCGGTTGCGCCATCGCCGGCGCCGGCGGCGTGCTGCTGGCCGCCACCACCGATGGACTGGCTCAGCTCGCCTTCGGCTACGGCATCCTGTTCGGGCTGGGCGGCGGGGTCGCCTATATCCTGGTCCAGCAGGGCCTGAACCTGATGCTGACCAGCCACAAGGGCCTGGTGAACGGCTATATCGTCAGTCTCTATCCGGCCGGGGCGATGATCGCGGCCCCGCTGTTCGGATGGGGCGTCGCCGCCTTCGGGCTCAGGGAAACCCTCGCCGGCCTCGCTGCCACGATCGCGGTGACCGGCCTTCTCACCATCCTTCTGGCCCGTCACGCCGGGTTGCGTCTGGCGCCGCCGGCGGGCACGGCGCCACCGCCGGTCGATCCGCGCTGGCCGGTGTTCTGGAAGCTGCTCGCCGTCTTCTTCCTCGCCGCCGCAGCGGGCCTCACCGTGCTCAGCCAGGCGGCCGGCATCATCGCCGCCTATGGCGGCGCCTCGACGCTGGCGCTGATCGCCACCACCTACATTGCCGGCTTCATCGCCGCCGCCCGTCTGATCGGCGGCTGGCTGACCGACCGCTTCTCGATTCCCACGATCATGGCCGGCGCGCATGTCCTGGCCCTTCTGGGCGACATCGCACTCACGCTCTGGCCCGGCCCGCTCGTCGCCAGCGTCAGCCTAACCATGATCGGCATGGGCTATGGCATCATCTCCGGCTCGACCGCGGCTGCCGTGGTGGCCTATTGGAACGCCGCCGTCTATGGCCGGATCGCGAGCCGCCTCTATATCGGCTGGTGCGTCGCGGCGCTCACCCTGCCGGTTCTGGCGGGACGGTTGTTCGACCTCACCGGCGGCTATCAGACCGCGGTGCTGGTGGCGGGCGCCGGCAACCTCCTCGGCATCCTGATTGCGCTGTCGCTGCCACGCCAGGCGCGTTAGCGCTCGAGCAGGCCGGCCCGCGCCACCTCCCAGCTCGCGGCATCCGGCGCACAGATGAGGCCGCCGGTCCGCTGCGTCGGGCGATAGGGCCGGCCGTCGAAATGCGCCGCGTGGCCGCCCGCCTCGCGATGCAGCAGCCAGCCCGCCGCGTGATCCCAAGGCATCAGCTTGTTGTAGAGGAGGATGTGGCAATGCCCGCCGGCTGCCATCCGGTACTCATGCGCGGCGCAGCGGTAGTAGGCGTTGCTGGCCAGCCGGGGCAGGTTGCCGCAGACGGTGCCGCGCAACGGCTCGGGAAGGTAGGTGGTGCCGATGATGCCCTCCATCTGGGCCAGCGGAACGGGCGCGGCGACGCCGAGGTCGGTTCGCCGCCCGTCCTCGCGCTCGATGAAGGCGCCTTCGCCGCGGAGCGCCATGGCCCAGTCGCGGCCGATCGGGTCGTGGATCACGCCGCCCACCACCTCGCCCCGCACCGTCACCGCCGCCATGACGGCGAAGAGGGTGAGGCCGGAGGCGAAGTTCTTGGTGCCGTCGACCGGGTCGACGATGAAGGCGAGGTCGGCGTCGCCCAGCCGGTCGAGCACGGCGGGGTCCTGCGAGGCGGCCTCCTCGCCGATCACGACCGAACCCGGGAAGGCCCGCAGCAGCTCGGCCGCGATCTGCCGCTCGGCCGCCTCGTCGGCATCGGTGACGAGATCGATGGCAGAACTCTTCTGCCGCACCGCCCCGTCGGCGAGGTTGCGGAAGCGGGGCAGGATCTCGGCCCGGGCGGCGTCGGCGAGGATCGTCGCGACGGTGCGGGCGTCGCGCAGGGAGAACGGCATACGGGTTCCTTCAGGGGGTCCGCAGGACGCGGTCGATGAAGTCCTGGGTTAGCCCGAGATAGCCGCCGGGATCAAGCAGGCGGTCGATCTCGGCGGCCGTCAGCACCGCCGCCACCTCGGTTGTTTCGCGCAGCACATCGCGTAAGTGGCGGTTTTCCGCGGTCGCGCGGCGGCAGGCCGCCTCCACCAGGTCATGCGCGGCGAGGCGGCCGAGCTTGCCGGCGAGGGCCATCTGCACCGCCTCGGCCAGGATCAGGCCCCCCGTCGCCTCGAGGTTGCGGGCCATGCGATCACCGTGCACTTCCAGGCCCTTCACCGTGTCCACGGTCCAATGGACGGCGCCGCCGGCGAGCCGGCAGAGTTCGGGCAGCGCGATCCATTCGGCGTGCCAGTTGCCGAGGCCGCGCTCGTGCTGCTGGGGCATGGCCGACAGCAGCGTGGCGACGAGGCCCGGTGCCCGGGCGGCGGCGGCGAGCACGGCGGCCGAGGCGACCGGGTTCCGCTTGTGGGGCATGGTGGATGAGCCGCCGCGCCCCTCGCCGGCCGGCTCCATCAGTTCCCCCACCTCGGTCTGCATGCAGAGCGCCACGTCGGAGGCGATCTTGCCCAGCGTGCCGATCAGGAGGCCGAGCGCCGCGCCCGCCTCGGCGATGCGATCGCGATGCCCATGCCAGGGAAGGGCGGGCAAGGCAAGGTCCAGCCGGGCGGCGAGGGCCAGGGAAACCGCCATCCCCCCGTCGCCGAGCGCCGCCAGCGTGCCGGCGGCGCCGCCGAACTGGAGCGCCAGCAGCCGCGGCCGGGCGGCGCGCAGGCGCTCGCGGTTGCGCTTCACCGCGTCGAGCCATCCCGCCGCCTTCAGGCCGAAGGTGATGGGCAGCGCCTGCTGCAGCCAGGTCCGGCCCACCATCGGCGTATGGCGATGCGCTTCGACCAGCGCCGCCAGCGCCGCGCACAGCGCGCCGAGATCGGTATCGAGGGCATGCAGGAAGCCGCGCAGCTGCAGCACCATGCCGGTGTCGATGGCATCCTGGCTGGTGGCGCCCCAGTGGACGAAGCGGGCGGCGTCGGCATCGCCCTTCGCCACCAGCGCGGTGAGCTGCTTCACCATCGGGATGGCGAGGTTGCCGGCCTTCACCGCGCCCTCGGCCAGCGCGGCGAGGTCGAGGAGCTCGGCCCGGCAGCAGGCCGCGATCGGGCCGGCCGCGGCCCTGGGAATCAGGCCGGTCTCGGCCTCCGCCTGGGCGAGGGCGGCCTCGAAGTCGAGCATGCCCTGCAGACGCGCGCGGTCGTCGAACAGCGCATCGGTGGCGGTCGCACCGAATAGGGGGCCGAGCAGGCCATCGCCCCGGTCAGACGTCGAAGAACACGGTCTCGCCCGCCCCCTGCAGCTTGACGTCCCACCGATAGGTGCTCCCCTCGCGCCGGGCGATCAGGGTCTTCCGCCGGCCCGCGTCCTCGATCAGGTTCAGGATCGGGTCGTCGGCATTCGCCGCCTCGTCCTCGAAGTAGAGGCGCGAGGCGATCCGCTTCAACAGGCCGCGCATGCCGATCGACACCACGATATGCGGCGCCTGCAGCGTGTTGCCGGGTCCCGGCACGGCACCCGGCTTCACCGTCTGGAAGCGGAAGGTGCCGTCCTTGTCGGTCGGACAGCGGCCGAAGCCCCGGAAGCTCTCGTCGCGCGGCTTTTCCTGCTTGTCCTCCGGATGGGCGTAGCGGCCATTGGCATCGGCCTGCCATATCTCCACCACCGCGTCCGGCACCGGGGCGCCATCGCCGTCGGTGATCCGGCCTTCGACGGTGATGCGGGTACCCTGCGTCGTGTCCGATGCGAGCGCGGTGGTGTTGAGCCAGTCGAGCCCGATGGAGAAATAGGGGCCGACGGTCTGCGAAGCGGTGGGCAGGCGGGCCATCCTCAACTCTCCATCGCCGTGGCGTTGCGCCCGCGCAGCACGATGTCCCAGCGCCAGCCGAGGGCGAACTCCGGCACCGTCGTCTCGAGGTCGAAGGCGCAGACCATGCTCTGCCGCCCGGCCGGGTCGGGTATCGAGTTGAAGATCGGATCGAGGTCGAGGAGGGGATCGCCCGGCCAGTACATCTGCGTCACCAGGCGGGTCACGAAGGACGGCCCGAAGAGGGAGAAGTGGATATGTGCGGGCCGCCAGCCGTTGTGGTGGTTGCGCCAGGGATAGGCGCCGGGCTTGACGGTGAGGAAGCGGTACTCGCCCTTCTCGTCGGTGACGCACTGGCCGGCGCCGGAGAAATTGGGGTCGAGAGGGGCGTCGTGCTGGTCGAGCGCATGCAGGTAGCGCCCGGCGGCGTTGCATTGCCAGAGTTCGACCACCGTGTTCGCCACCGGCCGGCCATCCTCGTCCAGCACGCGGCCGGAGACGACGATGCGCTCGCCGAGCGGGGCTGCCTTGTGCTGCTTCGTCAGATCGGCATTCGCCGGCACCTCGAGGCCCGTCAGCGGCCCGGTCACTTCCGACAGCGTATGCGGAATCCGCAGCGGCGCCGCCGAAGGCGCACGCTTCACGGTGGAGCCGTAGCCGGGAAACAGGAACGGCGGCTGGCTGCCCGCCACTTCGCGCCGATAGCCGATCGGATCGTTCATTCCGCTTTCCCCAAACCGTTGCTCCCCACAACAAACGCTAGGACTGGACCAAGGGGCCGTCAATCGGCGTAAAGTCCCGGGCAATAATATGGAGGAAACACATGAGCGCGATCGGCTTCGATCTGCCGGAGGACGTGCGCGTGGCGCGCGAAGGTGTGCTGGGCTTCGTTCGCCGCGAGGTGCTGCCGCGCCAGGAGAAGCATCACGACCTCCTCTCCGACGGCCGCAGGCTCTACGGCGAGGACGGCGCCTATGTGCCGGCGGTGATGGATCTGATCCGCGAGGTGCGCATGGCCTCGGCCGAGGCCGGCTTCTATGCCATGTGCGCGCCGCCGGCGATCGGCGGCGGCGGCCTCGGCCATCTCGCCTACTACGCCGCCTGGGAGGCGATCTATCACCTCTGCGGCGGGCATTCGGTGCTGGCGCCCTGGGTGATCTCGCATTGGGCCTTCGGGCCGAGCCCGGTGCTGACGCAGGTGAGCGAGCGGGCGCGGGACGAGATCCTGGAGGGCCTGGTCAGCGGGGCGAAGTCGATGTGCTTCGGCCTCTCCGAACCCGGTGCCGGTTCGGACGCGACCATGATCAAGACCCGCGCGGTGAAGACCAATTCGGGCTGGAGGATCACCGGCCGGAAGCTCTGGACCACCAACGCGCCCACCGCCGACTGGTGCATCGTCTTCGCCGTCACCGATCCCGACAAGGCGGCGAGGAAGCAGGGCGGCATCTCCGGCTTCCTGGTGCCGACATCGGCGAAGGGCTTCACGGTGGAAAGCGTGGTGAAGCTTTTCGGCCATGTCGGCGGACACGAAGGCGCCATCGTGCTGGAGGACCTGGAGGTCGAGCCCTGGCAGCTGGTCGGCACGCTGGACGACGGCTTCAAGGTGGCGCTGCTCGGCGTGTCGCTGGGCCGTGTCTACAACTCGGCCCGCTCGGTGGGCCAGGGGCGCTGGGCGCTGGAGAAAGCGCTCGACTATGCCAAGCAGCGTGAGGCTTTCGGCCACAAGATCGCCGACTACCAGGGGGTCAGCTTTCCGTTGGCGCAATCCGCCACGGAACTGCACGCGGCGCACCTCTTGGGCCTCAACGCGGCGACGCTGCTCGATCGCGGCGAACGCGCGGTCAAGGAACTGAGCATGGCGAAGGCCTATTCGGTCCAGGTCGCGCTCAAGGCCATCGACCGGGCGATCCAGGTGCATGGCGGCATGGGGCTGACCAACGAGGTCGGCCTCGCCCAGGCCTGGCAGGACGTGCGCATCATCAACATCGCCGACGGGACGAACGAGATCCTGGCCCGCACCATCGCCCAGCGCCTGCTGGCCGGCGATACCGAGATCTGAGCGGGCCGCCGTTCAGCGCCGGCCCTGTGACTGGCTGAGGATGCCGCTTCTTGGCCGGCGTGATTGCCGCCGCATGAGGATGAGCGGCAGTGCCGCCGCGAGGGCGGCCAGAAACAGGCCGGTGGGCAGGCCGGTCATCAGTCCATCGGGCCAGAAGAGGAGAAGGGCCGAACCCGCCCCGGCGAGTCCGCCCGATAGGATGCCGAGCGCCACCGTCTGTCGCATTCTCCGCATCGGACTTCCCTCCACGCGCTGTCGCCGGGAGCGAAGATGCATCGCGAGCGTCATCCCATCGTGAATACGCCGTCAGGAACCGACGCCCCGTGCGACACCCATGCACTTGAAGTTGCGAGATTTTTGCCCTGGTCCCCGGGTGCAACCCGTGGTCTGCAAGCCGGTCGGGGGTCACAGCCTCTCTTCGCCTATACCGCCATCGCATGGCGCACTTCGCCGGCGCCGAGATAAGCGTCGAACCGGGCGGCGACGCTGCGTGCCGCGATCCGGGCTTCCGCCGGCACCTCGACCCGCCAGCCCTCGGTCCGAACCATGCCTTCGGCGGCCAGCGGCGCGAGGGCGTCGAGATCGGGAAGGAAGACGGTGGGCGCGACCCCATGCGCCGCCGCCACGGCCTCGAGGTCGACGGCGAGGTCGCACATGAGCCGCTCGATCACCGCGCGGCGCAGCCGGTCCTCGCGCTCGAGCACGATGCCCCGGGCGACCGGCAGCCTGCCCGCCGCCACCGCCTCGGCCCAGGGCGCGAGTTCGGTCAGGTTCTGGGCATAGCCGTCCCGTGTGACGGCGATACCGCTCGGGCCGACCGCGAGGAGCGTCTCGGCGTCGTCGGTCGTATAGCCCTGGAAATTGCGGGCGAGCCGGCCTTCGGCCGCGGCGCGGGCGAGGTTGTCCCCGGAGCGCGCGAAGTGGTCGATGCCGATGGGCAGGTAGTGATGCTCCAGCACCTCCCGCGCCGCCGCCGCGAGGCCGGCGCGGGCGGCCGCGTCAGGCAGGACGAAGCGTTCCAGCGCCTTCTGGTGCTTTTTCATCCAGGGCACATGGGCGTAGCCGAAGAGCGCGACGCGGTCCGGGGCGAGGCTGGCGGTCGCCTCGGCGGTGGCGGAGATGGTCGCCGGTGTCTGCCGCGGCAGGCCGTAGAGCAGGTCGAAGTTGATGCCGGCGATCCCGGCGCGGCGCAGCCGGTCCACCGCCGCCGCGACGATGGCCAAGGGTTGGATGCGATTGATGGCGCGCTGCACATTCGGGTCGAAGTCCTGCACCCCGAAACTGGCCCGATTGACGCCCCAGCCGGCATAGGCGCGGGCCCGCGCCTCGTCGAGGCCGCGCGGATCGAGCTCGATCGCCACCTCCGCGTCGGCAACGAGGTCGAAGCGGTGGGTGATCCGGCCCATGATCCGCGCAAACTCGGCGGCCGACAGGATGTCGGGCGAGCCGCCGCCGAAATGCAGGCTGCCGAGGCGCGCCCGGCCGGGGAAACGGTCGGCCAGCAGATCGATTTCGGCCATCAGCAGGCGGGCATGCTCCTGCACCGGCCGGTCGGACTTCACGATGCTGGTGTTGCAGCCGCAGTACCAGCAGAGCCGCCGGCAGAAGGGTATGTGCACATAGAGCGAGACCGGGCGGCCGACATCTGCCCGCTCCAGCCATCCCGCGAGCGTCGTGGCGGTCACCCCGGCATGAAAATGCGGGGCGGTGGGGTAGCTCGTGTAGCGCGGCACCCGCGCGTCGAGCTGGGCCAGCCAGGAAGGAAGCATGAACCCAGTCTGAGCAACGCCGTCCTCGCCGCCTTGATCCAGCGCAAGGCATGGCGCGAGGTGAAACGTCCATCCGCTGGTTGCTGGCCGAGGACGCCGACCTGTGACACCCTGCGGGCCGAGGCGGTCGTTGGAAGGGGATGTCGGCCATCGTGGCTGCCGATGCAGCGTTCAAGAGCGACAAGCTGGCCCGGCTGATGGCCTATTGGAACGAACGCCGGGGAGAGCGGGCAATGCCGGCGCGGGCGGATATCTCGCCGCTCGACTTCACCTATGTGCTGGGCGACGTGGTGCTGGCCGATGTGCATCGCGATCCCCTGCGGTTCCGCTATCGCCTGCACGGGGTGAGCCTGGTGCATCGGGACGGCTTCGATCTGACCGGCAAGTGGCTGGAAGAGCATCCCGAGCCGACCTATCGCTCCCGCATCGCCGCCACCTGGACCGAAGTGGCGAGCACCGGCAGTCCCCATCACGTGGTGCGGCAGATCCTGGTCGACGGCCGGGCGCGACACTACGAGAGCCTGGTGCTGCCGCTCGGCGCCGACGGCCGGCGGGCCGACATGCTGCTGGGGGCGCAGGTCTATCTCGATTGATGCTGCCGCATCTGCACGAGGCCGTTCGCGACCACGGCGCCGATGACGATGGCCCCGCCCAGCATCGTCAGCGCCGTCGGCGCCTCGCCATGCGCCAGCCACACCCAGAAGGGTGCCAGCACCATCTCGATCACACCGATCAGGGCCGCCTGGGCCGCGCTGACATGGCGCAGCGCCCGCGAGAACAGCCATAGACCAAGGAGGAGCTGCACCGGCCCGAGCAGGAGAAGCCAGGGCAGGTGGCGGGACGCGAGCGCGCCGAAGTCCGCGAAGGGAAGAACCATCAGGGCGGAGAAGAGGGCGGCAAAGGCGAGCGTGGGAAGCTGGCTCAGCGCCCGGTTCCGGCGCATGTACATGGTGTTGAGCGAGAAGGCGGTCGGCACCAGGAGGGCCAGCAGCATGCCGGCGGCCTGGCCGAGCTGGACCGAATCGACCACCGTCAGGATCAGGCCGGCGGCCGCTATGCCCATGGCGGCGAGGGTGAAGGGCGCGATCTTCTCGCCGAGGCCGAGGCGGGCGAAAAGCGCCGTGATGAAGGGATTCGCGGCCAGCACAACCATGACATTGGCGACCGAGGTGAGGCCGAGCGCCACGATGAAGGCGACGAAAGTGACGGCGAGCAGGAAGCCGCTGAAGGCCATGCTGGGCCAGCCGCGGGCGAGATCAATCGCGAGAGCCCGGCGCTGCCAGACGAGCGCCGGGACGAGCCCGAGGAACATGAAGACCGAGCGCCAGAAGGAGACGTCGACATCCTTCAGGTCGAGGTGGCGGATCACCACGCCCGCCATGCTCCAACAGACGGCCGCCCCGGCGGCAAGGCAGGCACCGCGCAGGAAGGCGCCCGGCGGCGGCGCCTCTGCCACTGTCGCAACCACGTCGTTTCCTCCCCGTCATCACCCCGCGGGCGGCGCACCCTAGCTGGTGGGCCGGGCCGCGTCATCAGCCGGGGCGGGGGCCTGGCGGATAGCGGAGGAGGCGCGCGCGGATCGTCACCTCCCATTCGGCCTGCCGGGCGCCGTCGCGGCCGTGCCGGGTCTCGGCGTCGTAGCCGTCCTGCAGCTCGACATGCAGGGCGAACAGGCCGGTGAGGATGGGCGAGGCTTCCTCCAGCAGCGCCATGCGGCGGGCGGCGAGGTCCTGGCGCGAAGCCTGCGGGCCGGCGGCACCGATCTGCTCCGACAAGGCCGCCATCGCCGCCCGCCGCCCCGCATCGGCGCCGAAGGCGGCGGTGATCTCGCGGCGGATTTCCGGTCTCCGCGCCGTCATCTCGCGCACGATTCCCTCGGTGATGTCGAGATGCCCCTGCTCGTGGCGCAGCAGCGCCGCTTCCGCCGTGGGGGTGAGGCCCAGCCGGTCGACCCAGGCGCGCCCGGGATCGAACAGGGCGGTGAAGGTGAGCGCGGTGACCTCGATGCCACCGTCGGCGGCGATGCGATAGGCGATGCTTCGCTCGATGGCGGGAAAGACGGTGGCGCGGACGAGGCCGTCCCCGCTCAGCCGCTGCTCGCGCGGCGGCGGATCAGCCTGGAAATCGTCGAGGCCGAGGAGGCGCCAGGGAATCCTCACCTCGCTCGCCGTGGCGGAGGTGACCGCCAGGGCCAGAATGAGTGCCACCCTTCGCCCCAATCCGCGCACTTTCGCCTCCTTTGCCGGGTCTCCAGGATCGGGGCGTCGCGCCCGGCGCGCAACGCCAAGGCTTCGATCAGGGCGCTTGACTGGTTGGATTATGATTATAATCTAAATGCAGATCGCCAGGACCGAGAGCGGACATGATCGACATGAAGGGCAAGGTGGCACTGGTCACCGGCGGGACATCGGGTATCGGCCGGGCGACGGCCATCGCCTTCGGCAGGGCGGGCGCCAGCGTCATCGTCACCGGCCGGCGCGCGGACGAAGGCGCCGAGACGGTGGCGCTGGTCGACCGCTCGGGCGGCGGCAAGGCGGCGTTCATCGGCGCCGATCTCGGCGAGGCCTCCGAAGTCACCGGCCTCTTCGCGCGAATCGAGAAGGAATTCGGCCGCCTCGACTGCGCCTTCAACAACGCCGGTGTCGGCGGGATGAAGCCCCTGGTCGATATGGAGGAAGCGGATTTCGACCGCATCATCGGCATCAACCTGAAATCCGTCTGGCGCTGCCTGAAGCACGAGATGAGGATCATGTCGGCGCAAGGCTCCGGCGCCATCGTGCTGACCGGCTCGATCCTCGGGAGCATCTCGATGCCGGGCTCCTCCCTCTATTCGGCGAGCAAGGCCGGCGTCGAGGGCCTGGCGCGCGGCGCGGCGCTCGAGGTGGCCAAGGCGGGCGTGCGCATCAACGTGGTGGCACCGGCGATCATCGCGACCCCGATGACAGCAGGCATGGCCGGCAGCCTGGAGGCGGTGCAGGAGCGCTTCGGCCCGGGCTATCCCGTCGGCCGTGTGGGGCGGCCGGAAGAGGTGGCCGACACGGTCCTCTTCCTCTGCTCGGCCGCCGCGTCCTTCATCACCGGCCAGACCATCAGGATCGATGGCGGCATCTCCATCCAGTAGGAGGTTCCGGTCCGTCCTCCTCGCGTCGGGGGGGTGTCTATCCGTAGAGACCCTTGAACTGCTCGCGCAGCAGGTTCTTCTGCACCTTGCCCATGGTGTTGCGCGGCAGGTCGTCCATGAAGAGGACGCGTTTCGGCAGCTTGAACTTGGCGAGGCGGGCTTCCAGCGTCTTCAGGATCTCGGCCTCCTCCAGCTTCGCCCCCTTTTCGGGCACGATCACGGCGGTGACGCCCTCGCCGAAATCCCTGTGGGCGAGGCCGATGACGGCTGATTCGATCACGCCGGGCAGCGCGTCGAGTTCGCTCTCCACTTCCTTCGGATAGACGTTGAAGCCGCCGGTGATGATCAGGTCCTTACCGCGGCCGACGATGTGGACATAGCCGCGCGTGTCGATCTTGCCGAGGTCGCCGGTGATGAAGAAGCCGTCCGGGCGGAACTCGGCCTTGGTCTTCTCCGGCATGCGCCAGTAGCCGCCGAAGACGTTGCGGCCCTTCACCTCGATCATGCCGATCTCGTCGGTGCCGAGAAGCGCCCCCGTCTCCGGATCGCAGACCCGGATCTCCACCCCCGGCAAGGGGAAGCCCACCGTGCCCGGCACGCGGTCGCCGTCATAGGGGTTGGAGGTGTTCATGTTGGTCTCGGTCATGCCGTAGCGCTCGAGGATGGCGTGACCGGTCCTGGCACTCCATTCCCGATGGGTTTCGGCGAGGAGCGGCGCCGAGCCCGAGATGAAGAGGCGCATATGCGCGGTTGCTTCCTTCGTCAGCCCGGGATGCTGGAGCAGTCGGGTGTAGAAGGTGGGCACGCCCATCATCGCGGTCGCCTGCGGCATCACCTTCATGATGAGGTCGGGATCGAACTTCGACAGGAAAATCATTCGTCCGCCGGCGAGAAGCGTCACGTTGGTGGCGACGAACAGGCCGTGGGTATGGAAGATCGGCAGGGCGTGGATCAGCACGTCCTTCGCCGTGAAGCGCCAGTAGTCGACCAGGCTGTGGGAGTTGGAATAGAGGTTGTCGTGGGAGAGCATGGCGCCCTTGGAGCGCCCGGTGGTGCCCGAGGTGTAGAGAATGGCCGCCAGGTCGCCCTTCTTCCGCGCGACGTCCTCGAAATCCGCGGGTTTTCCCTTGGCCGCTTCGACAAGCGAGCCGTCGGCCTGCTGGCCGAGCGTCGCCACATGGGGGACGCCCACCTTGGCCGCCAGCGTCTTCGCCGCCGCCTCGGCATCCGGGCGGACGACGAAGAGGCGCGGCTCGGCGTCGCCCAGGAAGTACTCCAATTCAGCGAGCGTATAGGCGGTGTTGAGCGGCAGGAAGACCGCCCCGGCGCGCAGGCAGGCGAGATAGAGCGCGATGGCATCGGGCGATTTCTCCACCTGCACCGCCACGCGATCACCCGGCTCCACTCCATAGCCCCGGAGCGCGTGTGCGATCCGCGCCGTCTCGGCGAAGAGGTCGCCATAGGACCATTTCCGCCCCTCCGGCGTCTCCAGGAACGGCTTCGCCGGATCGGATACACGGGCGCGGATGAGGGCGAAGAGGTTTTCAGAGGACATGGGTCGAGGACTTCGCTGCGGCGGGAAATGGCGGCGGATCATAGGGGCCGGCGGCGGCCTTGGCAGCATTGCCGTATCCGATCGCGGCTGGCACATCAGATATATGATGATAAAGCAGAATGATGATTCATGGACTGGCCCGCCACCCGGAAGGGTGACATCCTGACGGCAACAAAGCGGAGGAAACGAGAATGGCGACTGCACCTGCGTTGAACCCGTCCCCGCAAGGCCGCGCCGCTACGGCCGCGGTGGTCGATCGTGTCCGCGCGATCACCGCCGAGAGCCTTCCCGACCCGATCCGCGCCGTGGCCAGGCAATGCATCCTCGACTGGTTCGCCGTCACGCTCGCCGGCGCCGAGGAGCCGCTCTCGACCATGCTGCTGGACCAGGCGCTGGAAGACGGCGGCAACCCGATCGCCTCGCTGGTCGGACATGCCCGGAAAGTCTCCACCCGCCAGGCCGCGCTGATCAACGGCGCCATGAGCCATGCGCTCGACTATGACGACGTCAATTTCTCCATGGGCGGGCATCCGACCGTGGCGGCCTTGCCCGGCATGCTGGCGCTGGCGGAACAGCGGAAGGCCTCGGGCAAGGACGTGCTGACCGCCTTCGTCGCCGGCTACGAGGCGCTCGGCATGGTAGGGCTGCTGGTGGCGCCCGGCCACTATGCCCGCGGCTTCCATGCCACCGCGACGGTGGGCAGCTTCGGTTCGGCCGCGGCCTGCGCGCATCTCCTGGGTTTCGATGCCGATACCACGGCGCGCGCGCTCGGCATCGCCGGGACGCAGGCGGCGGGCCTGAAGTCGCAGTTCGGCACGATGTGCAAGCCGCTCCACGCCGGCAAGGCGGCCGAGAACGGCCTCATCGGCGCCCAACTGGCCGCGCGCGGCTACACCAGCCGCACCGACATCCTGGAATGCGTGCAGGGCTTCGCCGCGACCCAGAGCCCCGACTTCAACATGGAGCGTGCCCTGTCGACGCCCGAGGGCGGCTTCCACGTACGCAACAACCTCTTCAAGTACAACGCCGCCTGCTATGGCACGCACGGTGCCATCGAGGGCCTGCGCACGCTGGTGCGCGAGCAGGGCCTGAAGCCCGAGGACATCGCCTCGATCCGTCTCAAGGTCGAGCCGGGCGCCGACAAGATGTGCAACATCCGCGAGCCGAAGACGGGCCTCGAAGCCAAATTCAGCCTGCGCTTCAATGCCGCGCTCAGCGTGCTGGGCGGCGACACCGCGGCGCCGGAGACCTATTCGGAAGCGACCGCGGCCGATCCGAAGATCGTGCAGCTGCGCGACCGGGTGTCGGTCGAGCCGCAGGGTGCCGACTGGGGCCATTCGGTCACCGAATCGATCGTCGACCTCAAGACCGGCAGGCAGCTGCAGGTCCGCCACGACACCGGCATCCCGGCCGCCGACATCGCCCGCCAGGGCGAGCGGGTTACGGCGAAGTTCATGAGCCTGGTTGTGCCCGTACTGGGCGAGAACAGGGCGAAAGCGCTGGCCGCCGCCGTCGATGGCCTGGAAGGGCTGAAGGACGTGGGCGCCCTGATGGAACTCGCCCGCGCCTGAACAATCCGTTCGTCGAGAGGAACCGATGGAAGAACCTGAATTCGTGAAGAAGGCGGTGCTGCGCCCCAAGGGCAACCGCTACGAGGACTTCGAGCCGGGCCGCGTGTTCCACCATCACTGGGGGCGCACCATCAGCCAGGCGGAGAACGCGATCTTCACCACGCTGACCCTGCACTTCAATCCGCAGTACACGAACGTCGAATTCGCCAAGGCGATGGGGCATCGCGACACGCCGGTCAATCCGCTGCTGGTGTTCAACACCATCTTCGGCATGTCGGTCGAAGACCTTTCGGAAGGCGGCGGACCCTTCCTCTCCGTCGACGAACTGATCTACCACAAGCCCGTCTATCCGGGTGACACCATCTTCGCGAAGTCGACCGTGGTCGATCGCCGGCCTTCGGGCAGCAACCCGAAGATGGGCATCGCCAAGTGGCATACGCAGGGGTTCAACCAGCACGGCGAGTTGGTCTGCGACTTCAAGCGGTCGAACCTTATCAACAAGCGCAATACTTGAGTTCCCGCCCATGACCTACATGACCGAGGAGCGCCGGCTGATCCAGGCCCAGGCGCGCGAGTTCACGATGAGGGAGGTGCTGCCGGTGGCGAACCGGCTGGATCCCGTCGAAGGCGACATCCCGATGAGCCTGCGCGACAAGCTCGGCGAGATGGGCTACTTCGGCATCCTCATTCCGGAAGAATACGGCGGCCTCGGCCTCGGCTGTTTCGAATACTGCCTGATCACCGAGGAACTGGCGCGCGGCTGGATGTCGGTCGCCTCCATCATCGCCCGCGGCAACAGCCTGATCGGCACCGAGCGGCTATCGGAAGAGCAGAAGCGCGAGTTCCTGCCGAAGATCGCCCGGGGCGAGGTGCTCGGCGCCTTTTCCATGTCCGAACCCAATGCCGGGTCGGACATCGCCAATATCTCCTGCCGGGCGAAGAAGGACGGTGATTCCTTCGTCATCACCGGCAACAAGTACTGGTGCACCTTCGCCGACGGGGCCGACTTCCTGATCGTCATCGCGCGCACCGACGACGGCAGGGCGGGCCGCCGGCACGAAGGCCTGACCGCCTTCATGATTCCGAAGAAGCGCGGCGAGCTGCCGCCCGGAGTGAAGGGGCACCCGATCCCGAAGATCGGCTATTTCGGCTGGAAGACCTGGGAACTCGCCTTCGACGAGTGCCGGGTGCCGAAGGAGTGGATCGTCGGCGAGGAGGGCAAGGGCTTCTATCTCGCGACGCACGGCCTGGAAAAGGCCCGCGCCCATACCGCGGCGCGGGCCATCGGCCTCGCCCGCGGCGCGCTCGAGGATTCGATCGAGTACGCCAATGCCCGCGTGCAGTTCAACCAGCCGATCAGCCAGTTCCAGGCCATCCGCTTCAAGATCGCCACCATGGCGACCGAGATCGAGGCGGCGCGCCAGCTGATGTATCACGTCTGCAACGAGATCGATTCCGGCCGCCGCTGCGACCTCGAGGCCTCGATGGTGAAGTACTTCGCCTCCGAGATGGCCGAGCGCGTCACCTCCGAAGGCATCCAGATCCACGGCGGTGCCGGCTACACCAAACTCCACGCGGTCGAGCGCTACTGGCGCGACGCGCGGCTGACCAAGATCTTCGAGGGCACCTCGGAGATCCAGCAGCGCATCATCTCCGACCGTCTGCTCGGGAGGTAATTTCCGATGAAAATGTCCGACTACACGGCTAAGGACAACTACTTCGAGGACTTCAAGGTCGGCGAGGTGATCAAGCACGCCCGCGGCAAGACCATGGAGCCGCTCGAACAGGTGCTGATCACCAACCTCGTCATGAACACGGCCGAGGGACACTTCAACGAAGACCTGATGGCAAAGCGCACCGAAGGTTCGAAGTTCGCCGGCGGACAGCGCGTCAGCTTCGGCGGCGTCAACATCTCCTTCTTCATCGGCATGGCGAGCCAGGACACGGCCGAGAACTGCATCGCCGAACTCGGCATGGACAAGATCAAGCTGATGTCGCCGGTGTTCCACGGCAACACGCTCTATGCCTATACCGAGGTACTGGAGATGAAGGACGCCGACCGCCCGGATGCCGGCATCATCCGCTTCAAGCACTACGGCACCAACCAGGACGGCAAGCAGATCTTCGAGGGCGAGCGCACCGTGCTGATGAAGCGGCGCAGCCACTGGGCGGACAAGTAGGTGGGGGGCGACAAGTAGCATGCCCGCAACCGGTTTCGGCGCGCTGGACGGCATCCGGGTCATCGACCTGACCCTGATGCTGGCCGGTCCCTTCTGCACCCAGATGCTGGCCGACCAGGGCGCCGAGGTGATCAAGGTGGAGCCGCTGGAAGGTGACGGCACGCGGCGTTCCGGCCCGTTCCGGCCGGAGGACAAGCTCCGCGCCTATGGCGGTTACTACGCCTCGGTCAACCGCAACAAGCGATCCATCGCGCTCGACCTGAAAACCAAGGCCGGCAAGGATATCCTGCTGAAGCTGATCGATGGCGCCGATGCGCTGGTGGAAAACTACCGCGCCGGGGTGATGGACCGGCTCGGCCTCGGCTACGAGGTGCTGGCCGCGCGCAACCCGAAGCTGGTCTATGCCGCCATCCGCGGCTTCGGCGATCCGCGCACCGGCCAGAGCCCCTACTTCGACTGGCCGGCCTTCGACGTGGTGGCGCAAGCCATGGGCGGCATCATGCAGATCACCGGCCCCGACAAGGACACGCCGATCAAGGTCGGCCCCGGTGTCGGCGATCTCGTTCCCGCCGCCATGTGCGCCTTCGGCATCTCGTCGGCCATGCTGCGCGCGGCGCGGACGGGCAAGGGCCAGTTCGTCGACGTGTCGATGGTCGACAGCATCCTGTCCCTGTGCGAAAGGATCATGCACCAGCATTCCTTCCAGGACGCGATCCCCTATCCGGAAGGCAACCGCCACCCGCTGATCGCGCCCTTCGGCATGTTCCCGGCGAAGGACGGCTGGGTCACCATCGCCGCGCATACCGATGCCTGGTGGGGCATGCTGTGCAAGCTGATCGGCCGCGACGACCTGATCACCGACCCGCGTACCAACGTGGCGGAGGCGCGCGTCGCCAACCGCGACCTGGTCTATGGCGAGGTGGGCAAGTTCACCGCCCAGAAGACCAAGGCGGAACTGCTGGCGATCCTCGGCGGCAAGCTGCCCTTCGGCCCGGTCTACAACGTGCGGGACATCGTCGCCGATCCGCATTTTGCCGCCCGCAACATGCTGGTCGACGTGCCGCATCCGGGGCTGGATCGCGAGGTCTCGATAGCCGGTATCCCGGTGAAGATGACCGACACGCCGGGCAAGATCGCCCGGCGCGCGCCGCTCCTCGGCGAAGACACCGATGCCATCCTGTCCGAGCTCGGCTGCAGCGCCGGCGACATCCAAGGCTTCCGCGAGGCGAAGGCCGTTGGGTGAAGTTGAATCATTTTCCCTCTCCCTTGGGGAGAGGGTGCCCGAAGGGCGGGTGAGGGGCACCCTTCCCGTACGACTCACCGTCGGCCGTGCCCCTCATCCGGCGCTTCGCGCCACCTTCTCCCCCAGGGAGAAGGAAGCAGTTTTCTTGAACGAGGTCCCATCATGAGCAACACCCGTCCCGTCCGCCGCCGCCGTTCGCAGCTCTCCACCCCGGGCTCGTCGGAGAAGATGATGCAGAAGGCGGCGCAGTCGGCCGCCGATCACGTCTTCCTCGACCTGGAAGACGCCGTCGCCCCGAACCAGAAGGTGGGCGCGCGGAAGAAGATCGTCGAGGCGCTGAACGGCCTCGACTGGACCGGCAAGGTGCGTTGCGTCCGCATCAACGACCTCAGCACCCAGTGGGCCTACGAGGACATCATCGAGGTGGTCGAGGGCGCGCGCGAGAACCTCGACACCATCATGATGACCAAGGTGCAGACCGTCTCCGACATCATGTTCGCCGACAAGCTGCTCGGCATGATGGAGAAGAAGCTCGGCCTGAAGAAGCGGATCGGCCTGGAAGCCCTGATCGAAGAGGTCGAGGGCATGCAGAACATCGACGAGATCGCGCGCTGCACCGACCGGCTGGAATGCCTGGTCTTCGGCATGGGCGACTTCTCCGCCTCCATGGGCGTCGACATCAAGTCGGTGGGCAAGACCGACGGCTATCCCGGCGACATCTGGCACCACGCCCGCTTCCGCCTGGTGATGGCCTGCCGCGCCGCCGGCATCGATCCGGTCGACGGCCCCTATGCCGACTTCAAGAACCCGGAAGGCTATCGCGAGGAAGCCAAGCGGGCGATGATCCTGGGCTGCGTCGGCAAGTGGGCCATCCACCCGAGCCAGATCGACATCGCGCTCGACGTCTACAGCCCGAAGAAGGAAGAGGTCGAGCGCGCCCGCGCGCTGGCCAAGGCCTATGAGAAGGCCGAGGCCGAGGGCCTGGGCGCCATCAATGTCGACGGCATCATGGTCGACGTCGCCTCCATCCGCATCCTGCGCAACACGGTCCTGAAGAAGGCCGATCTGTACGGCATCTGAGAGTACGACGACTTCGCGCTATGATCCGTTCACCAGACCGCAGTCCGACGGGTTTCGCAGAGGCGTGACCGGCCGGCTGTGCAACAAGGGAGGTAAATCCATCATGACCCGCAGCCTGGTTCTGGGTGCCGTCGGCGCCCTCGCGCTATTCGTGGCGGATGCGTCCGCCGAAGCAGTCAAGCTACGCGCATCGCTCGACACGACCGCGGTGCATATCCGCACCAAGTCGGTAGGGCTCTATCTCGATGCGATCAAGACGCGTTCGAAGGGCACGATCGAGACCGAGCTCTATCATTCCGCGCAGCTGTTCCGCGACGCCAATGTCGGCAAGGCGCTTCGCCAAGGTGGTGCCGAGATGGCGGTTCCCGGCACCTGGGTCCTGTCCGGCTTCGAGCCCAGCCTGGAGTTCACCACCCTGCCGGCGACCTACGGACGGTCGCGCCAGGAACTCTACAAGCTCTCCGACGGCGAAGTCGGAAAGCAGCTCAACGCGTCGCTCGAGCAGAAGCTGAACGTCAAGGTGCTGGGCAAGTGGTTCGATCTCGGCCATTCGCACACCTTCGCGACTTCGAAGCCGCTGAACGGACCGAACGACCTGAAGGGAATGAAGATCCGCACCTCCGGCGGCGGAGGGCAGATGCTGCGGGTGAAGTTCTTCGACGGCCTGCCGAATTTCACCGCCTGGCCGGATGTCCCTCTGGCGCTCAGCCAGGGCAACTTCGACGGCCTGCTCACCACCAACGAGAGCGCGGTGAGTGCCAAGCTGTGGGACTCCGGCGTGAAGTTCCTGCTGGTGGACCAGCAGTTCTTCGCCCAATACGTCCCGATGATCGCACGCGGCTTCTACGACAAGCTGAAGCCCGAGCAGCAGAAGCTTCTGGTCGACACCTGGGCGGAAATGATCGACGGCTTCCGCGAGCAGGCGAACGAGGCGCAGATGAAGGCGAAGGACACCCTGGCGCAGAACGGTGTCAAGGTGGTGGAACCGAGCAAGGCCGATATCACCGCGGTGCGCCAGCGGATGATGCCGACCCAGGACGAGGTGGCGAAGGAGCTGAAGGTCGATCCAGCCATCGTCACCAAGGTGAACCAGACCTTCAGCGCGATGAACTGAGACCGCCGACGCGCTCTCCATCACGGTGGAGAGCGCGTCATCGGCCGGGCTTGGGATCCGGCCGGCGGAAATAGACAAGAAGCCGGAGACGGTAAAGGTCCAAGGACACTCCGAGCCGGAGAACGGGGAGGCGCGCGGTGATTAGATTCTGGGATGCATTGGAACGCTGGGTCATCGGTATCCTGGGCGCCGCCGCGCTCGCCCTCTACATCTGGCAGATCGTAGGTCGCTATATCTCAAACGACCTCGCCATGCCCTGGGGCGAGGAAATGACGGTCTACATCATCATCTGGGCCGGACTTCTGACGGCGAGCCAGCTGGTCCGTGAGGACGGTCATGTCCGCGCCGACCTGATCCTGCGCGTGCTGAAGGTGCCGACGCAGCGCATCGTCGAGATCGGCAACTGCATCGTCGCCATCATCTTCTGTTCCGGCCTCGCCTGGTATGGCGGGTACTGCGCCTGGGACTCCTACGACATCGGCGAGCGCAGCATGACCGCTCTCGCCTTCCCGCTGTGGATCTATTACCTGTCGCTGCCGACTGCCGCGACGCTGATGACCATCCGCTACCTGATCCGGCTCTATGCCTATGCGTTCCGGTTTGATCCGGAGACCATGGCCGTGCATTCCGGGCGGGAGAGCTGAGCCATGCCGGTACAGTTCTTCGCGGTCGTCTTCTTCCTGCTCCTCGCCGCCGGAGCGCCGATCTATCTGGTCCTGGGCTCAAGCGCCGGCCTGATGTTCTGGGTGTCGGGCCAGCCTCTGGTCGGCATTGCCCAGAAGATCCTGGACGAGCTCAACTCCACCATCCTCTTGGCGCTGCCGTTCTTCGTCATGGCAGCGACCTTCATGCAGCGCGGCGGCATCGCCAAGTCGCTGGTCGACGTGGCGGCGGCCTGGACGGGTTCGGTCCGCGGCGGCCTCGGCGTCGTCTGCGTGCTCTCCTGCGCGATGTTCGCCGCGATCTGCGGATCGTCGGTGGCGACCGCGCTCGCCATGGGCACCATCCTGGTGCCGGCGATGATCGAGCGGAAGTACCCTCCCTCCTTCGCGCTCGGCGTGGTGGCCGCCTCCGGCACCCTCGGCATCCTCATCCCGCCCAGTCTGCCGCTCATCCTCTATGCCATCATCGCCGATGAATCGGTGCCGCGGCTCTTCCTGGCCGGCGTCATCCCCGGTCTTCTGCAGGCCGGTCTGTTCATCGCCTGGGTGATGTACTTCGGCAAGACCAAGAACCTGGCGCGGGAACCGGCGATGCCACGCGCGCAGCTGATCAAGGTGAACCTGAACGCCCTCCCGGCGCTGTCGCTGCCGGTGATCATCGCGGTCGGCATCTATGGCGGCTTCGTCACCACCACCGAATGCGCCGCGCTTGCCGCCTTCGTCGCGCTCCTGATCAGCATCTTCTACTACAAGGGCTTTTCCCTGCGCGAGGCGGTGCCGGTCATCGGTGAATCGATCCGCAGCGCCGGCACCATCCTGATCATCATCGCCACCGCGCTCGCCTTCGGGCACTGGATCACCGAATCGGGCGTGCCGGCCCGGCTGGTCAAGTACCTCATCGACAACGGCTTCACCTCCTGGCAGTTCCTCCTTTTCATCAACGTGCTGATGCTGATTCTCGGCATGTTCCTCGAGGTGGCGTCGATCCTCCTGATCACCATGCCGATCATCATTCCGGTGCTGGCCCCGCTCGGCATCGATCCGGTGCATTTCGCCATCGTCGTCACCATCAACATGGAACTGGCGCTGATCACCGCGCCCGTGGGGCTCAATCTCTACGTCATGTCGACGATCTCGAAACGCCCGATCAGCGAGGTGATCAAGGGCGTCAATCCGTTCCTGGTGATCATGCTGCTGCTGCTGATTCTGGTGACCTATGTTCCGGAGATTTCCCTGTGGCTGCCCAATCTGGTCTACGGCTGAACCGCAGCGAACCGGTCGGTGACGACCGTGCCGCCGAAGGTGTGGTCAAGTCCGCGAAGCGGGTGCTCGAGATCTTCGAGTATTTCGCCGAGCGGCAACGGCCTGCTTCGGTCGGCGACGTGGTGGAGGCGCTGGGTTATCCGCAGTCGAGCACCTCGGCCTTGCTGAAGAGCCTGGTGCAGTTGCGCTACCTCGACTACGACCGCGAGACCCGCCGCTTCCAGCCCACCATGCGCGTCGCCTTCCTGGGCGGGTGGGTGCACGACCAGCTGTTCAGCGACAACAGCCTGCTGCGACTGCTCGACGATCTTCACCGCGCCACCGGCCACACCATCCTGGTGGGCATGCAGAACGACATCTATGTCCAGTACGTGCACCTGATCCAGGTGCAGGAGAAGGACTGGTACATCAAGCCGGGGTCGCTGCGACCGCTCTGCCGTGCCGCGGTCGGCCGTGTACTGCTGTCGCGCAAGCCCGATGTCGAGGTGCTGGGGCTGGTCCGCCGCATCAATGCCGAGGAGCGCGACCCGGAGAAACGCGTCCGCCCGAGCGAGCTCCTGGAGGAGCTCGATCGGGTGCGCCGGCAGGGCTACGCCTATACCGAGGGGACGGTGATCCCCACCTCGGGCGTCATCGCCATGGAACTGCCGACGCCGCCCAGCCAGCCCCCCATGGCGATCGGTGTTGGCTGCGATATCCCACGCCTCCGGGCCGAGCGGGAAAAGGTCGTCGATCTGCTGCATACGGCGCTGCAGCCCTATTACCAGACCCGTGGCCGCACCCTCTAGCGACCTGGCGCGCACGTTCGGCACCGTCGGGGTCACTATCGGCACCCAGGTGGTGCATTCGATGATCATCCTGGCGGTGCCGGTCATGCTGCCGGCGGCGGCGGCCGACCTCGGCGTCGAAGGCCGGTTCGCGGGCAATTTCACCGCCATCGCCTACAGCGCCTGCATCGTTGTCAGCGTCGTCATCGCCAGCTCGATCGCCCGTATCGGTGCGCTCACCGTCTGTGCCGTCTCGACAGCCGTCGCCGCCGCCGGCATCGCGCTCTTTGCCGGGGGCAGCCTCGCCTGGACCGTGCTCGCGGCCGTCGTGCTCGGGCTCGGCTACGGGCCCATCACGCCGGCAACCGCAGCGGTGCTGGCGGGGAGGGTGCCGCCGCGCTGGTTCGGCCTCGTCTTTTCGCTGAAGCAGACGGGCGTGCCGATCGGATTTGCCTTGGCGGGACTGGTCGTCCCGCTGCTGGTGATCAATTTCGGATGGCAGCGCGCCGCCCTCATCCTCGCCACCGGCCTCGGCCTGCTCGCCGTGGCGCTGCTGCCTTTCCGCCGTGTCTTCGACGGCGAGCGGCCTGCGGCCGCACTGCCCCGCGGGCGGATGCTGGCGCCCATGGGTCTGGTCCTGCGTCATCGCCAGTTGCGTGCGCTGTCGCTCGGCGCCGTGCTGTTTCTCATTCCCCAATCCTGTCTCGGCAGCTTCCTGGTCGTGTTCCTGGTCGATCGCGGCGGTCTCTCGCTGCCGGAGGCGGGCGGCTTGCTCGCCGTGGCCCAGATGGCCGGTGTGGCGAGCCGGATCGTCGCGGGGGTGCTGGCTGACCGGGTCCGCGAGCGCTTCTCCCTGCTGGCCGGGCTCGGTTTTCTGTCCTCGCTCGGTGCGACGGCGATCGCCTTCTCCTCGGCCGAGTGGTCGTTCCCGATCGCCGCCGGCGTCTGCATCCTGTACGGCGGTGGCGCGATCGGCTGGAACGGCGTGATGCTCGCCGATATGGCGCGCTGGTCGCCACCGGGCCAGGCGGGCGCGGTGGCCGCCGCGGGCTCCGCCATCACCTATGCCGGCGCGGTGCTGGGCCCGGCCGGCTTCGGTCTCCTGGTCGGACTGGTGGGGTATCGCGCGGGCTTCCTGGTCGTGGCGGCCATCGCCCTCGCCGCCGCAGCCTGGTTCATGGTCGAGGCGGCGCATCTGCGCCGGAAGGAAGGACGATGAGCGGCCCATTGAAGATCGAGGACAAGGATGCCGTCCGCCTGCTGACGATGAACCGGCCGGAGAAGCTGAACGCGCTCGACTTCGCATTGACCCGCGCCCTCATCGAGGCCCTGAACGCGGCGGAAGCAGATGCCGGCGTGCGGGCCGTGGTGCTGACCGGCGCGGGGCGCGGCTTCTGCTCCGGCGCGGATACGAACGAGTTCAAAGACCTCACCCCGGACAACCAGGCCCTGGTCGAGGAGCGCGCAGCCCTGTCGGCGACCCTGCAGGGCCTGCCTGTGACGATGTCGAAGCCGGTCATCGCGGCGGTGAACGGTGTTGCCCGCGGTGGCGGGGCGGGACTGGCGTTGTCGAGCGACATGGTGGTGATGGCGCGGGGTACCAGCTTCGGCTATCCCGAATTGCAACGTGGCATCGTCGCGGCGGTGGTGATGACGAGCCTGGTACGTGCGGTCGGTCGCAAGGCTGCGTTCGAGATGGTGGCGCTGGGGCGGCCCGTGGAGGCGGAAACGGCGCTTGCCCTCGGCATGATAAACCGCGTCGTGGCGGCTGCGGATGTGGTGCCGACGGCGCTGGAAATCGCCGCCGCGCTTGCCGGCGCCGGCAGGGACGCGATGGCCCTTACCAAGGGATTGTTCTACCGCACGCTCGATCTGCCCTTCGCCGAGGCGCTGGAGGAAGGCCGAGAGGCGAACCGGCGCATGCGCGCCTTCGGGGTATAGCGCTCAGGCGCCGATCGGGGTCACCGTCACCTCGACCTCGACCACATGCACGCCGCCACCCAGGATCACGCCGCGCAGCGGACTGACATCGGCGAAGTCGCGGCCATAGGCCAGCACGATGTGCTCGTCGTCGACCACCAGGTCGTTGGTCGGATCGAGCTCGATCCACCCCTGTTCGGATCCGCACCAGGCGGAGACCCAGGCGTGGCTGGCGTCGAACCCGCGATGCTGTCCCGCATCTTCCGGTGGATAGGTGCGCAGATAGCCAGACACATATCGCGCCGGCAGGCCCAGATGGCGCAGTCCGGCGATCATCACATGCGCGAAGTCCTGACAGACGCCGCGCCGCGTGGTCAGAACGGTGGCGACCGGCGTCGATATCGTCGTCGTCCCGGGCAGGTAATCGAAATCGCGGCGAATGCGCGAGGTAAGATCCCGCAGCGCGGCGGCGATCGGCCGGCCGGCGGCAAACGACTTCGCCGCATAGGCACCCGCCCGCGCATCGGCCGGAGCGAGCGGCGAGCCGTAGGCGAACTCCGCCGCCGCCGGGTCCTCGGGAAAGCCGTCATCGCGGACGGCGTCGCGCACCGTTTCCCAGGCCGGTCCAGGCGCGAAGGCGGCAGTGTCGAGCCCATCGACTTCGACAGTTGCTTCCAGCAGCGTTTCGAAACTGTCATGCCGCCGCTCGATCGAGACATGCGCCACACCGTTGCCGAAGTGATCGCTCAGGTTTGCCAGCCGGTTCGGCACAGGGGTGATGATCAGGCGACGTTCCAGCAGGCGCTGTCGCGGCGTCTCTGCCGGGCTCAGCCGCAGCAGGTGATAGCCGAGGTCCACCGGAGCGCCGTAGGCGTAGCGCGTCAGGTGGCGGAGCGCATAGCGCATCAGGCCGGCTCCATCTCGGCCGCCACCGGGGCCGCGATCGTCAGGATGTGCGGCACGTCGATATGGGAGAAGAAGTTGCGGGTGATCAGGTCGGAAAGCGTCATCAGCCGGCCGACCAGATCGTCGAGCAATGCCACAGCCGGCGCCGCGTCGACCGTCTCGCGACCGGTCTCCAGATCGGCCAGCGGGAAGTGTTCTATGGCCACGATCATCGCCTCCACCTGCTGGCGCTCGGCACCTTCGGTGGCGAGAAGCGTCAGGTGCTGGCGCAGGTCGGCAAGCTGGAACAGCAGCGCACGGGGGTTGGAGCCGTCGACCAGGACCAGGTCGAGCGCCGGGCCGAGGCGCGGCTCGGTCGGATAGCGGGTGCGGTAGGTGATCGTGGAATCGCAGAGTTCCAGCGCCAGCCTGAGCCCGATATCGGTGCGCCGGGGCGGCACATCCAGCACGCCGGCGATGGTGCGGGCGATGCCGATACCGCGTTCCAGCCGCCGGCCCATCTCGAGGAAGCGCCAGCCGCTGCCGCGGGTCATGTTCTCCGCCACCAGGCCACCGAAGGCCGCGATCGAGCGCACCAGCCCGTCGAGGGCGTCGAGCAGGCGGTCGGCATCACGATTGCCGCGTGCGAGGGCGCCGCGCACATCGGTCAGCATGTGGTTGAGGCTCTGCCACATGTCGAGCGAGAGGCGATCACGCACGGCAAAGGCCAGTTGGCGCACCGCCACCAGCGCATCGCGCAGCGCGCCGCCGTCGGCGGCGACGCCGGTGAGGCCACTGGCGAACATGCTGCCGTCGACGGGCGCATGAGCCACGGTCGATTCGATCCAGCCATTGCGCGACAGGGCCTGGGCGAGCAGCTGCAGCTCGGCCATGTCCCGGGCGCCGAGGCCGCCACCGGAAAGCCGGCCGATGGCGGCGCGGAACAGGCGCGCGCCGCCGTCGATCCGCTCGGTATAGCGTCCCAGCCAGAAGAGGTCGTCGGCGGCCCGGCTCTGCAACGCGCCGGTGGCGCGAAGGATGGCGGGCGACCGGCGCCCGGCGGCGGGAACGTAGACGTCCTGCTCTTCCGTGGTGAGCACCCAGACGTCCTTGGCGATACCGCCGTGCCGGAGCGTTCCCCGATAGAGCGAATCGCCCGCTACCACCCGGGCAACGCCGCCCGGCATCGCCACCCAGTCGTCGCCGCTGCGCACCAGGGCGACCCGCAACACTACCGGCTGCGGAGCCATGCCGCCCTCGCCCAGGGTGGGCACCAGCCCGTGGGCGACGCGCTCGATGGCGACGAAACGTTCGGGATGGGAAAGAAGGTCGGCCTCGAAGGCCTTGCGTTCCTTCGGCCCGAGCGTGGTGACGTCCACGGGAATGGGGTCGGTGGCGAAGACGGGACGGAACAGGAAGCGGCCGAGATTGTCCCGAACCTCTGCCAAAGGGGCGGACTGGCCGCACCACCAGGTGGTGACCGCCGGCAGCTTCAGCGGCTCGCCCAGGAGGAGGCGGGAGAGCGCCGGCAGGAAAGGCGCGAAGGCCGGCGTCTCGATCGCTGCCGATCCCGGCAGGTTGACGATCACCACGTTCCCGCTGCGCTCCGCCTCGATCAGGCCCGCGAGGCCGAGCGTCGAATCCTCGCGTAGTTCGAGCGGGTCGCACCAAGCCCCGTCGACCCGGCGGTAGATCACGTCGACCGGCATCAGCCCGTCCAGCGTCTTCAGGTAGACCGCCGCATCGCGCACGGTCAGATCGGCGCCCCGTGCCAGTGTCAGCCCCAGCTCGCGGGCGAGATAGACGTGTTCGAAATAGGCCGGATTGTAGGGGCCGGGGGTCAGCAGCACCGCGCGCGGGTCGTCCCGTCGCCGGCCGCCCAGATCGAGCAGGCTGGACTGCCACAGTTCGACGAAGGGGCGGAGGCGGCGGACCGGCACGGCGCGGAAGGCTTCGGGAAAAGTTCGCGCGAGCACGCGCCGGTTTCGCAGCGCATAGCCGATGCCGGCCGGGGCCTGGGTGCGGTCGGCGAAGATGCGCCAGCTGCCGTCGGCGACGCGAACGACATCGGCGGCATAGAAGTGCAGGCGGCCCTGCTCGCCGCCGGCGCGCGGCCGGCGCATGGGCCGCAGGAATTCGGGGTTGGCATAGACCAGATAGGGCGGCAGCGCGCCCTCGCGGATCAGCCGCTGCTCGCCGTAGATGTCGTCCAGCACGAGGTCCAGCAGGCGGGCCCGCTGGGTGAGGCCGGCGGCGAGGATGTCCCATTCCGCTTCGGGCAGGATCATCGGCAGGAGATCGAAGCTCCAGGTCGGGTGATCCGGCTGGCGGCCGTAGATGGCGAGGAATTCGTCCGCTTCGGCGAAATGCGCGCGCGCCCGGGTGGCGCGCTCGGCGATCAGTTCCGGCGGGAGCGAGCCCAGGGTCGCCATCAGGTCGCGCCAGTGCGGCCGGAAGGCGCCCTGGCCGGATGCCAGTTCGTCGTACGCGTCTTTCATTGCGGCCGGAGTCTTGCCGATCCGGGCGCCGGATGCCAGCACCGCCTTACCGGGCGTGGCGGAGGTCCAGGGTTGCCGGATGCTCGCCCGCGGCGATGACCGGCGACAGGACGCTCTGCCCCGGGGTATGGCCCATGGGGAAGAATCGCGCCCGCCGCCGCGCTTCCGCCTCGTTGGCGTTCACCGGGAAGCGGTCGTAGTTCCGCCCGCCGGGATGGGCCACGTGATAGGTGGCACCGCCGATCGCCCGCTCCGACCAGGTGTCGTAGAGGTCGAAGACGAGCGGCGCATCGACCGGGATGGTCGGGTGCAGCGCGCGCGCCGGTTGCCAGGCACGGTAGCGCACGCCCGCCACGTACTCGCCCTTGCGCCCGGTGGCCCTGAGCGGCACCGCGCGGCCATTGCAGAGGAGAACGTGGCGCTCGGCGGTCATGCCGTCGAGCTTCACCTGCATGCGCTCGACCGAACTGTCGACGAAGCGGACCGTGCCGCCGGGCGCGCCGTCCTCGCCCAGCACGTGCCAGGGCTCGAGCGCCGTGCGCAGCTCGAGTTCGATGCCCCGCTGGGCGACCTTGCCGATCTGGGGGAAGCGGAATTCGTGATGCGCCTGGAACCATTCCGGATCGAAGCCGTAGCCGGCGCGCTTGAGGTCGGCCAGCACATCGGCGAAATCCTGGGCGACGTAGAAAGGCAGCATGAACTCGTCATGCAGCCGGGTGCCGTAGCGGGCGAGCGGCCGGTCGTAAGGCTCCTGCCAGAACCAGCCGACCAGGGCGCGGAGGAGAAGCTGCTGTGCCGCGCTCATCCTCGCATGCGGCGGCATCTCGAAGGCGCGGAGTTCGAGGAGGCCGCGGCGGCCCGAACTGCTGTCGGGCGAATACAGCTTGTCGATGCAGAATTCGGTGCGGTGCGTATTGCCGGTCACGTCGATCAGCACGTCGCGGAAGATGCGATCGACCAGCCAGGGTTGGGCGCGACCTTCGCGATCGAGCGCCTTGAACGCCACTTCCAGCTCGTAGGTCGCGGAATCGCGGCCCTCGTCGATGCGAGGATGCTGGCTGGTCGGCCCGATGAAGAGGCCCGAGAAGAGATAGGAGAGAGCCGGGTGGTTGTGCCAGTAGCCGAGCAGGCTCTTCAACAGGTCGGGCCGGCGGAGGAGGGGCGAATCCGCCGGCGTGCTGCCGCCGAGCACGATGTGGTTGCCGCCGCCGGTGCCGACATGCCGGCCATCCAGCATGAACTTCTCGGTGATCAGCCGGGTGGCGCGGGCCTCCTCGTAGACGACCGAGGTCTTGTCGACCAGGTCGTCCCAGGATTCGGATGGGTGGATGTTCACCTCGATCACGCCGGGATCGGGTGTGACGGAGAAGTTCAGGAGGCGGGGGTCGTCGGGCGGGGCGTAGCCTTCGATCATCACCTTCTGCAGGCGCGCGGCCGCCACGTCCTCGACCGCGGCGATCAGCTCGAGATAGTCTTCCGCCGTTTCCGCCGGCGGCATGAAGATGTGCATCACGCCGTCGCGGACCTCGACGCAGAGCGAAGTGCGTATGACGGTCGGGTCCGAGGCATCGGCTGCCGGCGCCGTCTGTTCGCGCCGGCCCTGCATAATCGCGTCCGGAACCGGGACGGCGCGGCGGATGGCCGGATTGGGGCGGAAGGCCTGGGCGGAGGGCAGCGGCTTGCGCTCCTCCATCGGATCCTGGGGATAGACGTAAGGGTAATCGGCTTCGCTCACCCAGGGCAGCGAATCGAGGGGCAGGCGATATCCCATGGGCGAGTCGCCCGGGATCAGGAACATGGTCTGGGGCCGCAGCGACCACGGACCGCTCTTCCAGTAGCCGGTCCCGTTGGCGCCGGCGCGGGCGAGCGGAAGGGCATAGCCCACCACCTTCTCCAGCCCCTGCTCGAAGACGCGGGCGAGGCGGGCGCGCTCCAGCGGATCGGCGAGCCTGCTCTTCAGCGGGTCGACATTGACCGGGAGGCGGCGCTCCTTCCAGAGGTAGTACCAGGCGTCTTCGTAGGCCGGGATGCAGAAGGCGGGATCGATCTGCAGCCGCCGGGCGAGATCGGTGATGAAGCCCTGCGACTGGCTCGGCCCCAGGGTGGGCTCGCCGTCCTCGTCGGCGGCGAGGAGAGCGGGGTCGCGCCAGACCGGCTCGCCGTCCTTCCGCCAATGGCAACCCAGGGCCCATCGGGGCAGCTGTTCGCCCGGATACCACTTGCCCTGGCCGTAATGCAGGAGATGCCCGGGCGAGAAGCGGTCGGCGAGGCGGCGGAGCAATTGGCCGGCGAGCTTTCTCTTGGTCGGCCCCAGCGCATCGGTGTTCCATTCCGCCCCGTCGGGATCGTCGGCGGCGACGAAGGTGGGCTCGCCCCCCATGGTGAGGCGCACGCCCATGTCCTGCAGCTGCCCGTCCACCTTGCGGCCGAGTTCGAGGAGCGAGGCCCATTTGGCGTCCGAATAGGGCTTGGTCACGCGCGGGCGCTCGGCGATGCGTTTCACGCTCATCTCGAAGCCGAACTCGACCTCGGCCTTGTCGACGGCGCCGGTGATGGGGGCGGCGCTGCCCGGTTCGGGCGAGCAGGCGAGCGGGATATGCCCCTCGCCGGTGAGGAGGCCCGAAGTCGGGTCGAGGCCGATCCAGCCGGCGCCGGGCAGATAGACCTCGCACCAGGCGTGAAGGTCGGTGAAATCGACGCTCGTGCCTTCCGGTCCGTCGAGCGGCTTCTGGTCGGCCACCAGCTGGATCAGGTAGCCGGAAACGAAGCGGGCGGCGAAGCCGAGGTGCCGCAGGATCTGGACCAGGAGCCAGCCGGTGTCGCGGCAGGAGCCGAGCGCCTTGCCGAGCGTCTCTTCCGGCGTCTGCACGCCCGGCTCCATGCGGATGACGTAGCCGATCTTCTGCTGCAGCACGCGGTTCAGCTCGACCAGGAAATCGATGGTCTTCTGCGGCTTCCTGTCGATTCCGGCCAGATAGGCCTCAAGCAGCGGCCCGGGGGCGGAAACCTTGCGGAAGGGGGCCAACTCCTCGTCCAGCACGGGGTCGTACTGGAAGGGATACTGCTCGGCCGAGGGCTCCATGAAGAAGTCGAAGGGATTGATCACCGCCATGTCGGCGATGAGGTCGACGGTGATCGAGAAGCGGTCGGTCCGTTCCGGAAAGACCAGCCGGGCCAGATAGTTACCCTGGGGGTCCTGCTGCCAGTTAAGGAAATGGCCGGCGGGTTCGACCTTCAGCGAATAGGAGAGCACGGGCGTGCGGCTGTGCGGCGCCGGGCGCAGCCGGACCACCTGAGGCCCCAGCCCCACCAGCCGGTCGTAGCGATATTCGGTCCTGTGGTGCAGGGCGACTTGAATGCTCACGGAACGGCTCTCCCCGATACCCCTTGACCTGTAGCACCAGTCAAGAAGCGTACCAATGCCGCGATGGCGGAATGCCGCGGGAGCCGGCGCCGGGCGGTGCTGCTAATTGAGGCAGGCGGAATGTTTCCGTTTTTCCGCCGATGCTGAAAAATGCCTGATCTTCTTTATAATTCATAGGGTTGTAGTGGAGCCTGCCGGGAGCGGGCGGAACTGGGCTTCCGCCCGAAGCGGAAGTGGGGTTCCGCTTTTGGCGGTTTGACGCGTGTCGTCTTCGATTGTCCAGGAGCGCGAGATCCAATTATACCACGCCCAGGAATTTCCTCAAAAAGAGAAATGTCGACCGCGAGCCGGGCGGAACGCCAGTTCCGCCTGCATGCCGCCATGCACCACGATTTCACCGGCGCCGCACCAGCCTTCACCACCGCCACGCCGCACGGGTACCGATACAAGATAACAGACAGGCCAGTGGCGCTGCCTAGGCCGCGGCGAGGGCCTTGCGCAGACCTTCCGGGTCGGCCCTGATGGCACGCAACAGGGTTCGCGCCGGGCCGCTCGGCCTCTTGGCGCCGCGTTCCCATTCCTGCACCGTCCGGATGCTGAAGGCATAGGCGGCGGCGAACTCCGCCTGGGTCATGCCGGCGGCGCGGCGTATGGCGCGCACGTCGATTTCCGGCGCCATGTCGGGTGCCGCATCGGGATTGGCGCCGATCTGACGGGCGATGTCGCCGTCGGTCATCGCGTCGATCTTCTTCCAGTCGGTGGCCGCCAGCGCATCGCGCGCGGCCTTACTCGAGTCCTTTGCCATAGCGTTCCATCTCCCGCTTCGTTGCCTTGCGGAGTGAGATCACACGACGCTCCGCGCCACGATCGGCATAGACGCATGCGAAGAAGCGGTCGTTGATGAGCCGAAGGCCGTAGCTTGTGTTCGAGCTAGTTTGGCGTGCCGACCACGACGATATGCGCGGGCGTTCCCAGGAGAGGATAGAGCCGTACTCTGACCGCGGTGCATCCCTTAGCTGGCCCATCCGTCACTTCGCCCAAAAGCAGTTCGGTCATATTGGCCGGATCGCTTTCATGGACGACGAGACCTGGGTCACCGCCAACGAATGTTGTCAGATCGTCGCTCCGTAGAAGAATCTGATCGACCAATGTGGGCTTGAATGCGCCGCTGCCTTTCTTGGATATGGCGAATGAATGAGCCAACTTGGCCAGGAAGCGGAGAAAATCCTCGCGATTAATTTGGTCGACTCTGATTGCGGCGTGTTTGCTTCCGGTTTCGCTGGCCACCATCCTTGCCAACTTCTCCGCAACGTCGCGTTGTACATAGGTCCAGGGACGTCCAACGTGTTCCGCTTCGGTCGTTGCTTCGCCAAGAACCCGCGGCGGTGCAAGATCCCACACACTGAATGCAAAGGGGGCTTCGTCGATGGGGAGATCCCTGTAGCCAAGGTCCCGAACGGGGACGCCGCTTTCATCCACCTCTATGAAATGCAGCCTTGATGTTGCCAAACGATCTTTCTTGTTTCTCGTCGGTGCCCCAATTCGCGCCCGAAACACACCAAGTTGCTTGCGAAGAATTCTCTGCTCGTACGGCTGGATGATGCGCTGGCACGGGATGCAGCAGGCCGCCTCAAAGATCACAGTGTTTCCACTGAGGGCGAATGGAATCACATGCTCGTCAGTCAGCTTGTCTCGATCATCACCGCAATAGATGCAGCGACCAATGGAGGGAAACCGCGTTCCCTCACCTCTCTCCATATCGAAGGTCTCGAAGTGCATCAGAGAACATAGCATGTCCGCGATGCTGCGGGACCCACAGGAGAAGGGGCTCACCGGTCAGTTGGGTGGATGCCGGGCCAAAGTGCCGATCGCCCGGCTATGCATCGTCAAATCGGTTGGAGCGCGGTCATCGAATGTACCGGCTTCTTCAGAGTCCTCATGCCGCTGCCCCTGTCGCAACCACCCTGGGCGGCCGGCAGGTGAGCGCGATCAGGACGGCGCCGATGCCGATCGACAGCGAGGCGATGTAGAACCAGTCGTAGGAGGCGAAGCGGTCGTAGACGAAGCCGCCGGCCCAGGGGCCGATCGCCATGCCGAGGGTGGAGACCATCGACACCGCGCCGAACACCGAGCCCATGATGCGGGCGCCGAAATAGTCGCGCACCAGGATGCCGTAGAGCGGCATCACGCCCCCGTAGGAGAGGCCGAACAGCACCGAGAGCGCATAGAAGGCCGGCAGGCTGTCGACGACGAGATAGAGGCCGACGGAAAGCGCCTGGGTGCTGAGGCCGAGGAGCACGATCGGCTTGGCGCCGACCCGGTCGGCCAAGAGCCCGCAGGCGATGCGGCCGATCAGGCCCGAGAAGCCGGCGACGCTCAAGACCGTGGTCGCCGCCATGGGCGCGATGCCGCAGCCGATGGCATAGGTGATCATGTGGAAGATCGGCCCCGAATGCGCCGCGCAACAGGCGAAATGGGTGAGTGCGATGGCGGCGAATTGCGGTGTCCTGAGCGCCTGCGCCACCGTCATGCCGTGGCCCTCCGGCACCGGGACCGCGGGCCCGGCGGGGACCGCTTCCGGCGGCGGGCGGCGGAGCAGGAGCGCGCAGGTGAGCGTGATGCCCCAGCCGAGGCAGCCGAGAACGAACAGCGCCGTGCGCCAGTCATAGGCATCGATGAGCGCGCGGGCGAGCGGCGAGACGGTCATCGAGCCGATGCCGATGCCGGAGGTGATGAGGGCGACGGCGAGGCTCCGGTGCTTCACGAACCAGGCGGTCGCCGCGGCGGTGAGCGGCGCGTAGAAGGCCCCGGCCGCCAGCCCGCCGACGACGCCGAAGAGGAGCTGGAACTGCAGCACCGTCGTCGCATAGCTGGCCCCGACCAGGCTGATCCCCAGGAGGATGCCGCCGCAGAAGACGACGGGCCGCGTGCCGTGGCGGTCGTTCATCGCGCCCCAGAAGAAGGCCGAGACGCCCATGGCGAGGAAGACGAACATGGCGGCCGAGGAGATGCCGGTGCGCGACCAGCCGGTATCGGCCGACATCGGCTGCAGGAAGACGGCGAGCGAGAAGGCCGAGCCGAGGCCGATGCAGGTGATGAGGATGCCGCAGGCAACCACCACCCAGCCGTAATGGATGCGCAAGGCCGCTTCCTTCCCGTTGTTCTTTGCGCCCGCTCGGGCGAAGTGCAGGCGAGCCTAGCCGCTTTCGCATCTCGCCGCCCGCGAATGCACCGGCGCGATCCACGGCGATACCGGATCGTGGAACCGGCACAAGCCATAACGTCCGTGCAGACCGTCCATGCGCAGCCGAGGGGCAGCTTCCGCGGCCCGTATGGCGGTATGCTGTTGGGATGCCCGGCAGGGCATCGCCCTATGCGATTTCAAAACCATTCCGCCCCGCAGAGGGTGGGAGGCGTTCAAAGGAGGAGAAACCCATGGCTGAAACCGGCAAACCCGTTTCCGCGTCCGTCAACCGCCGCGCGCTGATCGCATCGTCGATCGCCGCCGCCGCCGCGCCCGCCATCATCGGCACGGCACAGGCGCAGACCAGGGTCACCTGGAAGGTGCAGGCGCATTGGCCGAAGGCCTCCGCCTCGTTCAAGGACAGCCTGGAGTGGTTCTCCAACGAACTGTCCAAGCGGTCCGACGGGCGCTTCAAGATGCAGCTCTTCGGCGCCGGCGAACTGGCCAAGGACGCCGAGATCTACAACATCGTCCGCAAGGGCGTGGTCGAGATGGGAACGCTCTCGGCCGCCTATATCCTGGGCGAGGCGCAGGCCATGGGCCTCGCCTACGGCGTGCCGGGCACGCTCCGCGAACCCTGGGAACTGGAGCACTACCTGAAGAACCTGGGCGGCGAGGCGCTGGTCAACCAGGAGCTCGAGCCCAAGGGCATCATCTACCGCACCGAGAAGGCCTATACGACCGAACTGGTGGTCAGCAAGAAGGTCACCTCGCTCGACGATTTCAGGAAGCTGAAGCTGCGTTCGGCCGGCACGATGCTGGAGCTGCTGGCGGGCGCGGGATCCTCTCCCACCCATGTCGCCGGACCGGAACTCTACCAGGCGCTGTCGACCGGCGTGGTCGACGGGGCCCATTGGGGCGCGGCGCAGGGCGCGCTGACCATGAAGCTGTGGGAAGTGGCGCGCTATCACATGAAGCCCGCGCTCGGCATCACCACCGATGCCTATGTCTTCAACAAGGCCGCGGTCGAGAAGCTGCCCGCCGACCTTCGGCTGATCCTGATGAGCCTGGCCGAGGAGCGTTTCTTCAGCCGCTCGGCCGAGTATCAGCACAAGGAAGCCGTGGCGCTCACCAAGGGCACCACCGGCATGAAGGTCGAAGTGGTGCAGTGGCCGGCCGAGGTGCAGAAGAAGTTCGCCGAGACCTCCAAGACGATCCTGGAAAAGGAGATCGCCAAGGGAGAGATCGCAGCGAAGGGCGCGGCCGCGCTCACCGCGCTGATGAAGGACCTCGGCTACGTCTGAGCCGGCGGGGCCATCCCGCGGGCCGGTGAAGTCCGAAAGCCGCATCCCGAGCGCACATCCGTTGTCCGCCGCGTCCCGTTGAGGGGCGCGGCGTGACGGTGCGATGTCCGCCCATCTTCGAAGAGAACGCCAGATGCTGACATTCGCGAGGGCGATCACCCGCCTCAATCGCCGGATCGGGGCGGCCGTCGCCTGGATCATCCTTCCCATCTTCGCGATGCTGATCATCGACGTCGGGATGCGCTACCTGATCGGCAGGCCGTCGATCTGGACCACCGAACTCACGCAGCTCGTCTTCGGCGTCTATGCGGTGATCGGCGGCGGCTACCTGCTGGCCGAACGCGCGCATGTCAATGTCGACATCATCTACGGCAAGCTGCCGCGCAAGCGGAAGGCGCTGATCGACGTCTGCACCTCGGTCCTGTTCTTCATGTTCATGGCGGTCCTGATGTACCAGGGCACCGGCATGGCCTGGGAATCGGTCGAAAAGCTCGAATCCTCGCAGAGCATCTGGAACCCGCCGGTATGGCCGGTGAAACTGATGATTCCGGTCGCGGGCCTGCTCCTCCTCCTGCAGGGGATCGTCCGGCTGATCGGCGACATCCGCATCCTGATGGACCTGCCGGTGGACGACGACACCTTCGGCACGCAGGCCACCGACAAACCCTCTCACTGACCGGCGGCCGACATCATGGAAGTCGAGATCCTCACCTTTCTGTTCTTCGGCTCGCTGCTGCTCTTCCTGCTCATGGGCGTGCCGCTGACCTTCGTGCTGGGCGGCGTTTCCGTCGTCTTCCTGTACTTCTCGATGGGGCCGGTGTCGTTCTACCTGGTCGCCTCGAAGTTCTGGGATTCGATGACGAACTTCACGCTCGTCGCCGTGCCCATGTACGTCTTCATGGCGATGATCCTGGAGAAATCCGGCGTCGCGCACGCGCTCTACCGGATGATGCACCTGTGGTTCGGCGGGTTGCGCGGCGGGCTCGCCATCGGGACGGTCGCCATCTGCGCGATCTTCGCGGCGATGAGCGGCATCAGCGGTGCCGCCGTCGTGACGATGGGCACCATCGCGCTGCCGCGCATGCTGGAGCGCGGCTATGATTCCCGGCTGGCGCTGGGGGCGATCAACACGGGCGGCGGCTGGGGCATCCTGATCCCGCCCTCCATTCCCATGGTGCTCTACGCCATGCTGAGCGAAGTGTCGGTCGGCCGGCTCTTCGCCTCGGGCATCGGACCGGGCATCCTGCTCTTCACGCTCGTCACCATCTACATCGGCGTGCGCGCCTGGCTGCAGCCTTCCATCGCGCCGGCCCTGCCGCCGGAAGAACGCGGCACCTGGCCGGAGAAGCTGCGGGCGCTCCGCGCCGTCCTGCTGCCGATCATGATCGTGGTGATGGTGCTGGGGTCGATTTTCGGCGGCCTCGCCACGCCCACCGAGGCTGCGGCGATCGGCGTGCTGGGCGCGCTTGTCGCGGCGGCGATCAACCGGCAGCTGACCGTCGAGACGCTGCGGCACGGCGCGGTCCAGACGCTCCGGCTGACCGCCCTGATCATGTGGATCCTGTTCGCGGCGCATGCCTTCTCGACCGCCTACACCACGCTCGGCGCGCACGACTTCATCCAGGAACTGATGACCTATATCCCGGGCGGAAAATGGGGCGCGCTCGCCTTCATGATCTTCGTGCTGTTCCTGCTGGGCATGGTACTGGACCCGGTGGGCATCATGCTGATCACCCTGCCGGTGTTCCTGCCGGTGGTCGACGCCGCGGGCTGGGACCCGATCTGGTTCGGCGTCATCTTCATCATCATGATGGAGATCGGCTACATGACGCCGCCCTTCGGCTTCAACCTGTTCTACCTGAAGGGAGTCGCACCGCCGCAGGTGACCATGGGCGAGATCTACACCTCGGTCATTCCCTATGTGCTGGTGACCTTGGTGGGCGTGCTGATCATCATCCTGGTGCCGGACATCGCGCTGTTCTTCCCGAACCTGTTCTTCGGCAAGGGATGAGGCGTCATGCGCCCTTCCCGGCCGGTTGGCCGGGAAGGATTCAGAGCCTGACTTCAAACTCCATGCCCCGCGCCGCGTAGTCCACCTCGTGGGTCAGTTTCGGCCTGGCGCCGGTGCGGGCCTGGGCTTCGATCTCGGTCTGGGTGTCGGCGCCGGTGAGCAGCACGATGTCGACATGCTCGGCATCGATCGGGTAGCGCCGCAGCGCGTGCCAGGTGCCGCGGTGCAGCACCACGCCGGCGCCGCCCTCCATGAGGAAGGCGCGGAGGGTCTCCGGCGCCGGGGCGTCATCGGGCTTCGCCAGGTCGGTCGGTGGGGCCACGACCATGACGCAGGCGGTGCCGCCCAAGGGCAGGAAGGCCTGGGTCACCGCCAGGTGCCGCTCCAGGATCGAGAGCCGCATCGGCTGCCTGAAATAGCGGCAGACGGTCATCTCCATGGCGCCGTCGACCGCGAAGGGCGCCTTCCAGGTCGCCATGGTGTCGAGTTGCAGCGCCGGCGGGGCGGCCAGCGCGCCGACGATGGCGCCGAAGGGCGCGAAGGCGCCTTCCGTCAGCGGTTCGACCGGAATTTCGATCAGTTTCGACATGGCTGCCCTCCGTCCCATCCGGCTGGCATCATGCACGGATCGGGCCCGGTTCCTGCATAGGGTTGCGCCGGCTCGAAACAGGAGGGAAAGCCGCGATGGATGTCGAGTGGCGGAAGTACAGGGCGGACGAGTTGCGCGCCTTCGCGCGCCAGGACGCGATCGTGATCGTGCCGGTGGGATCGATCGAGCAGCACGGGCCGCACCTGCCCGTCGAGGTCGACAGCCAGCTGGGCGAGACGGTGGCCCTCAGGACCGCGCGCAAGGTGGCGGCGAAGGAACCCTGCCTGGTGCTGCCGATGCTGTGGACCGGGCTGTCCGAACATCACATGACCTTCGGCGGCACCATCACGCTGGATGGTCCGGCCTTCCAGGCGGTGATCCGCTGCATCTGCCAGTCTATCGTCCGCCACGGCTTCCGCCGCATCGTCCTGCTGAACGGGCATGGCGGCAACGACAACGCGCTCAGGGTCGCGGCCGACGACCTGACGCCGGTGCTGCAGGTGCCGATCCTGCAGTTCACCTATTGGAACGCGGCGGCGAAATCGATCGAGGCGATCCTCACGACGCAGAAGCAGCTCCTGCATGCCTGCGAGGCCGAGACCTCGATGATGATGGCGCTCAGGCCCGATCTCGTCGCCACCGACCGCATCCCGCTCGCCAAGGCGAACCGCACGCCCTATCTCGACGACGTGGTCGGGCCCGGGCTCTATCGCTGGCGGACGACGGGGTCGATCTCCAGTTCCGGCGTCTGGGGCAATCCGGAAGCGGCGACGAAGGAGAAGGGCGAGCGGCTGCTGGAGGACATTTCCGGCGAGATCGCCGGCAAGCTCCTGAACAAGGACATGTGGGCGCTGCCCTATCTGTCGGAGAAGGTCGAGCCATGAACGACATGATCGACGGCAAGCGGCTGGTCGAGAGCCTGCACCGCCTTGCCGATTTCGGCCGCTGGGAGACCGGCGTCCACCGGCCCTGCTTCTCGGAAGTGGATATCCAGAGCCGGCAATGGCTGATGCAGAAGATGCGCGAGGCGGGCCTCGAGCCCGAGATCGACGGCATCGGCAACGTGATCGGGCGCTCGCCCGGGCCGGGGCCGAAGATCCTGCTGGGCTCGCATACCGACACCCAGCCGCGCGGCGGCTGGCTCGACGGCGCCATGGGCGTGATGTACGGGATCGAGGTGGCGAAGGCGCGCGGCGGCCAGGGGGTCGACGTCGCCTCCTGGGCCGACGAGGAAGCCCACTACAAGGCCTTTCTCGGCAGCCGGTCCTTCGTCGGCGAGCTGAGCGAGCCGGAAATCGACGAGGCGAAGCATCGCGAGGACGGCACGCCGCTGCGGGAAGCGCTGAAGAAGGGCGGCCTGTCGGAGCGCCAGCGGGCGCTGATCGATCCCTCCCGCTACAAGGGCTATATCGAAGCGCATATCGAGCAGGGCGGCTTGCTGGAGAAGGCCGGCCTGCATATCGGCGTGGTCACCGCCATCGTCGGCATCTTCCAGTACCTGGTCACCTTCGAAGGCCAGCAGAACCATGCCGGCACCACGCCGATGGCGCTTCGGAAGGACGCCGGCGTCGCCATGCGCCGCTTCTGCGCCGCCGTCGACGCCGCCTTCGAGAAGGTGGTCGGGCCGCGCTCGGTCTGGACCATGGGCAAGATGCAGGTGTTTCCCGGCGCGCCGGCGATCGTGCCCGGCCGGGCAGAGATGATCCTGCAGTTCCGCGACGAGAAGCAGGAGGTGATGGAGGCGATGGAGGCCGCCGTCATGCGGATCGTCGAAGGCGGGATCGCCGCGCCCTGCAGCATGAAGATCGAGACACTGGCGCGCACGCTGCCGACCGTCATGGACACCGCTCTCGTCGAGGCGGTGGAGGCGGCGGCGAAGGCCCAGGCGCCGGAGCAGTGGATGCGCATGCCTTCCGCCGCCGGGCACGACGCGCAGATCATCGCCCACAAGCTTCCCGCCGCGATGCTGTTCGTGCCCTCCATCGGCGGCATCAGCCACCACCACACCGAGCATACCGAGGACGCCGACATCATCCTGGGGGCGCGGGTGCTGGCCGATGCGGTGGAGAGCCTGCTGAAGGGCTGACCCGAACTGTCCTGTCCGGAGCAACCAACGCTCCGGTCGCGCGTTCTCATGGCACTGTTCCCCATTGGAGTGGCATTGCCATGAAGAAATTCGCCGCGATCGGCCTGACGGCCGCCCTGCTGATCCCGACCGCCGTCGCCCCGGTCGCCTTCGCCCAGGTGAAGACCGAGACGATCAACATCACCCGTGTCGATTCCGCCGGCCTGGTGAGCGCGCACCGCGCCAGCAAGGTGATCGGCGAGAACGTCAAGAACGATGCCGGCGACAACGTCGGCAAGATCGACGACCTGCTGGTGCGGGCGGACGGGCCGAACCGCGTGCTCTTCGCGGTGGTCTCGGTCGGCGGCTTCCTCGGTATCGGCAACAAGCTGGTCGCCGTGCCCTATGCCAGCCTGCAGACGAATGCCAAGGGCGAGTTCACCCTGCCGGGCGCGACCAAGGACGCTCTGCAGAACTTGCCCGAGTTCAAGTACTCGTGACGACCGGCGCTTCCGCGCCAAGCGATGCCGGCGGCCCCAGGGGCCGCCGGTTTCCTATTTGGGCGAAGGCGCTCGGCGGCTTCTTCCTGGTGCTGGTGCTGCTGATCGGCGGCGCCATCGCCTATCCGTTCATCTTCGGCTGGAACTGGGTGCGGGCGCCGCTGGCCGAAAGGCTGGGCGTGCAGTTCGGCTATACGCTCGCCATCGACGGCGATCTCGACGTCGATCCCGGGCGGATCACCCGCATCACCGCCAATGGCGTGCGGCTCGGCAATCCCGACTGGGCTTCGCGGCCCGACATGGCGAAGGTCGAACGGCTGGTCGTCGACATCGCGGTCATGGACCTGTTCAAGGGCCGCATCTCGCTGCCCGTGGTGGCTCTGACCGGCCCCGATATCGCGCTCGAGAAGCGGGCCGACGGCAAGGCCAACTGGCAGGCCAATCTGGCCGCCGAAGCGGTCACCCCGGACGACCGCACCGACGTTCCGGTCATCGGCGAGCTCAGGATCGAACGCGGCAAGATCGGATATGCCGATGCCGGCACCGGCATGAAGGTGGAGGCGGACGCCGCCACCGTCGAAGGCAAGGGCGGCAGCGGACGGCAGACCATCTCGCTCAAGGGCAGCGGCATCCTGGAAGGCCAGCAGGCCCGCTTCACGCTCACCGGCGGCTCGATCCTGTCGCTTCGCGACGATGACGAGCCCTATCCGGTCGAGGTCGAGGCCATGCTGGGCGACACCCACGTCACCGGCCGGGGGACGCTGAAGGATCCGGTCCAGATGACGGGCGTGGATCTCGCGCTCACGCTGAAGGGCGGCAGTCTGCGCACGCTGTTCACAGCGCTCGGCCTGACGGCGCCGGAGACGCCGCCGTTCGAGATCGAAGGCATGCTGCGCAAGGGCGGCACCGTCTGGTGGTTCGAGGAGTTCGCCGGCACCATCGGCTCCAGCGACCTCGCCGGCGTGATGCGCTACGACACCGCCTTCAAGCGGCCCTATCTCTCGGGCGAACTCACCTCGCGCACGCTCGACTTCGCCGATATCGGCACGCTGGTCGGCCTGCCGCCCGGCCTGAAGGCGGGGCAGAAGGCGACGCCCGAACAGAAGGCTGCGGCCGAGCGCGTGGCGCGCGATCCGCGCGTGCTGCCGGACGCGCCGCTCGACATCGAACGGCTGTCGCGTTTCGACGCCGATATCAAGCTGGCGGTGAAGACGATCAAGGGGATCGACGTGCCGATCTCCGATGTCGACCTGACGCTCGGGTTGAAAGAGAGTCTCATGGTGCTGAAGCCGATTCGCTTCGCCTTCTCGGGCGGCACCACCACGGCCAACATCACCATCGATGCGCGCAACAAGCCCGTCTACACCGTCTACGACCTGCTTCTGCAGGGCATGAAGGCGGAGCAGCTGGTTGCGCGGCTCGGCCTGCCCGATGTGGCGGCCGGCACCGTTCGGGCCCGCATCAAGCTGGAAGGCAGCGGTGACTCGATCCGCACGTCGCTCGGCAATTCGAAGGGCTCGGCCGCCGTGGTGATGGACGGTGGCAAGATCAGCCTCTTCGCCATGGAAGCGGCCGGCCTCGACGTGGCCGAAGGCCTCGCCTTCCTCGGCAAGCAGAAGAAGACCGTGCCGATCCGCTGCATGGTGGCGAACTTCGCCGTCGAAGGCGGGATCATGGATGCCCGCACGCTGGTCCTGGACACCACCGACACGACCGTCCACGGCAAGGGCAAGATCAGCCTCAAGGACGAGAAACTCGACCTGAAGCTGGAGGCGCATCCGAAGGACTTTTCGCCCTTCAGCGCGCGCTCGCCCATCCTGTTGCGCGGCACGTTCAAGAGCCCGGCCGTCGGTATCGAACCGGGCAACCTGGCGGCGCGGGCCGCCGGCGCCATCGCGCTCGGCGTGCTGCTGACGCCCCTCGCTTCCGTCCTCGCCTTCATCGATCCGGGCGGGGCGACCGACAGCGACTGCCTCGCCCTGATCAAGTCTGCGCCGACGCGCTAACCGGCGAAAGTCCGGTAGTCCGCCGATACGTCCCTGACCGCGATGTCGTAGTAGCGCTTGCCCGCCTCGATGCTGGCGAGGGAGGAATCGGCGCCGATGCGCCCATCCGGAAAACGGGCGCGGTAGTCGTTGGCGTCAGTGAAGGTGCCATTCGGCGCCACCCGGGGCTCCATCGGTGCGCTCCGCACGGCCTCCGGATAGGTGTGCCAGGTGAGCGAGATTTCCGACGGCGTCGCGTGGCTGCCCTCGGCACCCGGATAGAGTTCGCGGCTGAGCGCGCTCACCGCCGGCGAATCCCACCAGTTCCGGAGCTTGCAGCGGATGCCGGGCGTGTTGCTGCCGGCCGGTTGCAGGCTGGCTTCCGCATAGATTTCCGAGAAGGCGGCGGTGACGGTGGCGATGTTGCCGCCATGGCCGTTGACGAAATAGAAGCGCTTGAAGCCAGCGCGGGAGAGCGACGTCACCATGTCGCGCACCACCGCGATCAGGGTGGTGGGACGCAGCGTGATCGAGCCGGGGAAACCCAGGTGATGCTGGGCCATGCCGACCGAGATGGTGGGGGCGACCAGCGCGCCGGTGACCTCGCCCACTCCCTTTGAGACGATTTCGGCCGTCAGCGCATCGGTGCCGACCAGGCCGATCGGCCCGTGCTGCTCGGTCGATCCGATCGGCATGATGATGGCGTCCGAGGTCTTCAGGTAGGTCTCGACCTCGGGCCATGTGGAATGCTGCAGCAGCATGAACTTCGACCTTCCGCTAAACTCCATGGCCGACAATCTAGCGGCATAAGACCGCCATAGGGACAGCGAAACCAAAGAATTGGGAAACGTCATGGCAGAGGCACAGGCCCGCCCCGATACCGTTCGCCTGCAGATGCTGGCGCAGGCCTACCAGCGCTCGGCGGCGCTGTTCGCCGGGATCGAACTCGACCTGTTCACCGGCGTGTCGGAAGGGGCGGGCAGCATTTCGGCCCTCGCCGCGGCGCGCGGGCTGTCGGGCCTGAACGCCGAGCGGATCGTGACCGCGCTCCTCGCCCTCGATCTTCTGCGCCGCGACGGCGACCGCTTGGTCAATCCGCCGGATGTCGAGCGCTTCCTGGTGAAGACCAGTCCCGCCTATGCCGGGGCCTGGATGCTGTTCACCAAGCCGCGCTGGACCGACTGGGGCGTGCTCGCCGAGCGGCTGCAGGTGGCGGAGACGAAGACGCTCGGCATGTACGAGGGCTTCACCGTCGAGGCGGCGCGGAAGTACCACGAGGCGACCTATTCGGTCGGCATGGGATCGGGGCGGCGCTTCGTGCGGCAGGTCGATCTGTCGGGCCGGAAGAAGATCCTCGACCTCGGCGGCGGGTCGGGCGCCTACAGCATCAACGCGGCGCTCACCTGGCCGCAGATCCAAGCCGTGGTCTTCGATCTGCCCCCCGTCGCCGTGGTGGCTAAAGAGTTCATTGCCAAGCACGGTGTCGGCGACCGGGTGGAGGCGATGGGCGGCGACTTCACCAGGGATGCGTTCCCGGCCGGCTGCGACGTCGGCATCATGGCGAGCAACCTGCCGCAGTACGACGCCGAGATCATCGGACGGGTGATCGCCAAGGCCTTCGCCGCGCTGGAGCCGGGGGGCGAGATGCACCTGATCGGCGAAATGCTGGACGACAGTGCCGACGGGCCGATCGGGCCGGCACTTTGGGGCCTGTCGGAATCGCTGTGGCATTCCACCGGGCGGGCGCACACCGAAAGCGAATGCATCGGCTATTTCCGCGCCGCCGGCTTCGACGGCATGACGGTGACGCCGTTCATTCCCTCCGTGCTGACGCGGGTGACGGGCCGGAAGCCCGGTTGAGGGGGGCGCCAGCGATGTGTATGATTATGGAAATCATACACATTGGAATGCGGTGATGCGCACCAACATCGAGATCGACGACGACCTTATGCGCAAGGCCATGAAGGCGAGCGGCCTGAAGACCAAAAAGGCCGTCGTCGACGCGGCACTGAAGCAGTTCGTGCAGATCAAGAACCAGACCAAGATTCTCAAACTGTTTGGGAAAGTGGAATGGGAAGGCGATGTCGACGCCTGGCGGCGAGACAAGCCGCGGTCGTGATTGCCGTCGACACATCCGTTTGGGTGGATTTTTTCCACGGCACGCGGACACCTGTCGTGCTCCGTCTCATCGATCTGGTGCCCCGGACGGGCATCGTCGTCGGCGATCTCGTCCTCTGCGAGGTTCTGCGCGGCGTTCGCAACGAACGGCAGGCGGCGGAGATCGGCCGGATCCTGTCCGGCTTTCATCAACAACCTCTGGTCGGACCGGGGATTGCGATGAAGGCGGCCGAGAACTATCGGCTTCTGAGGTCGCTTGGCATAACCTTGCGAGGGACGGTCGACCTCCTGATCGGCACTTACTGCATCGAGAACGACGTGCCGCTCCTCCATGCCGACCGCGATTTCGAGCCGATGGAAAAGCACCTGGGCCTGAAGGCGGCCTGAGCGCCCGCGACCAAAGGCGAACTTTCGCAGTTTCCCGCGCTCGGCTAGAAACTAGGCAACTGGGGCCGCCCATAAGCCTTTGGGGAGAGACGACATCATGGCCGACGACAAGCTGTTTTCCGTGAGCGCCGACTGGGGCAAGCGGGCCTGGATCGACCAGGCGAAGTACAAGGCCATGTACGAGAAGTCGGTCGCCGACCCGGAGGGTTTCTGGGGCGAGCAGGCGAAGCGGCTCGACTGGATCAAGGCGCCGACCAAGATCAAGGACGTCTCCTACGACAAGGCCGACTTCCGCATCCGCTGGTACGAGGACGGCGTCCTCAACGTCTCGGCCAACTGCATCGACCGGCATCTGGTGAAGCGCGCCGAGCAGACCGCCATCATCTGGGAAGGCGACGATCCCAAGGACAGCCGGCACATCACCTATCGCGAACTCCATGCGGAAGTCTGCCGCTTCGCCAATGTGCTGAAGGCGAACGGGGCGAAGAAGGGCGACCGCATCACCATCTACCTGCCGATGATCCCCGAGGCCGCCTTCGCCATCCTGGCCTGCGCGCGCATCGGCGCCATCCATTCGGTGATCTTCGGTGGCTTTTCTCCCGATTCCATCGCCAACCGCATCCAGGATTGCGACAGCGCGATGGTCATCACCGCCGACGAGGGCCTGCGCGGCGGCCGCAAGGTGCCACTGAAGGCCAATGTCGACGAGGCGCTTAATAGCTGCCCGGGCGTGAAGCGCGTCCTGGTGGTGGCCCATACCAAGGGCAAGGTCGAGATGGCTGCCGGCCGCGACGTCTGGATGCACGAGGCGGCGGCAAAGGTTTCGGCCGATTGCCCGCCGGAGCCGATGGGGGCCGAGGACCCGCTCTTCATCCTCTACACCTCGGGCTCGACGGGTAAGCCCAAGGGCGTGCTGCACACCTCGGGCGGTTACCTCACCTTCGCCTCGATGACGCACCAGTACGTCTTCGACTATCACGACGGCGACATCTACTGGTGCACGGCGGACGTCGGCTGGGTCACCGGGCACAGCTACATCCTCTATGGCCCGCTTTCGAACGGCGCGACGACGCTGATGTTCGAAGGCGTGCCGAACTATCCCGATGCCGCGCGCTTCTGGCAGGTGATCGACAAGCACAAGGTCAACATCTTCTACACCGCGCCCACCGCCATCCGGGCGCTGATGCGCGAAGGCGACGGGCCGGTGAAGAAGACCAGCCGCGCCTCGCTCCGCCTCTTGGGCTCGGTGGGCGAGCCGATCAATCCGGAAGCCTGGCTGTGGTATCACCGCGTGGTGGGCGACGGCCGCTGCCCGATCGTCGACACCTGGTGGCAGACCGAGACCGGCGGCATCCTGATCACGCCGCTGCCCGGCGCCATTGCCCAGAAGCCGGGTTCGGCGACGCTGCCCTTCTTCGGCGTACAGCCGCTCCTGGTCGACGGCGAAGGCAAGGAACTCACCGGAGCAACCAGCGGCAACCTTTGTATCAGTGACAGCTGGCCGGGGCAGATGCGCACCGTCTTCGGCGATCACCAGCGCTTTTTCGACACCTATTTCGCCACCTTCCCGGGCCGCTATTTCACAGGCGACGGCTGCCGGCGCGACGAGGACGGCTACTACTGGATCACCGGGCGCGTCGACGACGTGATCAACGTATCCGGCCATCGGATCGGCACCGCGGAAGTGGAAAGCGCGCTGGTGGCGCATCCGAAAGTCGCCGAAGCCGCCGTGGTCGGCTATCCGCACGACATCAAAGGCCAGGGCATCTATGCCTATGTGACGCTCAACCTGGGCGAGCCGGCGACGGAGGAGCTCCGCAAGGCGCTGGTCGCGCATGTGCGCAAGCTGATCGGGCCGATCGCCACGCCGGACCTGATCCAGTGGGCGCCCGGTCTGCCCAAGACCCGCTCGGGCAAGATCATGCGCCGCATCCTGCGCAAGATCGCCGAGAACGAGCCGGGCGCGCTCGGTGATACCACCACGCTCGCCGATCCGGGCGTGGTGACCGACCTGGTCGACAACCGGATGAACCGGGGCTAGCGATCGGTGAGCACTTCCGGCCAGATCACCCGGAAGCGCTCCAGCACGACGGGCGTCGATTCGTCGAAGGCGAAGCTCTCGGCAGCGGCTTGCGCGGCGAAATAACGCCGGTGACCGGCGCGCCAATCGGCGAGCGTGCGGTCGCCTTCGCCTTCGTTCCAGGCAAAGACGGAGTCGACCTCGGCGAAGGCCCGGGTCTCGACCCGGGCCGTCTCCACCACGCAGACCGGGCGGGAGCCGGCACCGACCAGGAGCCAGAGGTCGCCGGGCTTGGGGAAGACCGGCTCCTTGCCCGACTGCCAGTCGCGGAGCAGCGCCGCTGTGGCGCGTTTCGAGCCTTGTGCGACCAGGTCGGCCAGCCGGTCGGCAAGGGCGGAATCGGCATCGCCGAACCAGAGCAGCCGATAGTCGGCAGGGGACTGCGGGCGGGCGGCGCGGAAAGCGGCCCAGAAGGCATCGGTCGTCCCTGTCTTCCGCATCGACATTCCTCCCCCAGCATTCCTGGCACGGTGTTTGCGTCGATCGAATCCTCTTCGCAACAGGAGGAGGTTGTCCATGGCCGATGCGCATATCCATCTCGACATGGGGGCGCCGCTCGCCCGGCAAGGCGGCAAGGGGCATAACCGCTGGCACCCGGATATCGCGGCCCAGGTGCGGATCGCCTCCGGTTCGACGGTGGAGATGGACAGCCTCGACGGCGTCGACGGGCAGATCAGCCGGAAGACGACGGCCGCCGACATCGCCGGGGTCGACCTGTCGCGGGCGCATCCGATCACCGGGCCGGTTCATGTCGAGGGCGCGGAGCCTGGCGACCTGCTCGCGGTGACGATCGAGGCGATCGAATGTGCCGACTACGGCTTCACCTGCATCATGCCGGGCTTCGGCTTCCTCCGGGACCTGTTCCCCGATCCCTTCGTGGTGCACTGGGAACTCGCCGGCGGGTTCGCCCAGTCCGAGCAACTGCCCGGCGTGAAGATTCCTGGCGCCCCTTTCATGGGCGTGATGGGCGTGGCGCCCGATCATGCGCTGCTGGCGAAGATCACCGCCCGGGAGGCCGAACTGCTCGCCCGCGGCGGCATGGTGATGCCGCCCGATGCCACCGGCGCCCTGCCGGCCGATCCCGGCATCGCCTCCAGGGCGCTGCGCACGATCTCCCCGCACGAGAACGGCGGCAATTTCGACATCAAGCAGATCACCGCCGGATCGACGCTCTACCTGCCGGTCTTCGTGCCGGGTGCCCTGTTCTCGGTCGGCGATCCGCATTTCGCGCAAGGCGACGGCGAAAGTTGCGGCACGGCCGTCGAGACGGCTGCCCGATTCGTCGCCAAGTTCGAGGTGCTGAAAGGCGAGGCGACGCGCCGAAAGCAGTGCGACCCCTCTTTCGCCTGCACCTGCCACGCGCCGGCGGCCGGGCGGAAGTACTACTGCACCACCGGCATGTCGGTACGGGCCGATGGACGGGCGGAATCTGAGGACCTGACGCTTGCCGCGCGAAATGCGCTCGTCAACATGATCGACTACATCATGGATGCGAAGGGCTTCAGCCGCGAGCAGGCCTATGCGCTGGCGAGCGTGGCGGTCGACCTCAGGGCGAGCCAGGTGGTGGATGTGCCGAACATGACCGTCTCGGCCTTTCTGCCGCTCGACATTTTCGGGAGATAGACGGCGCCTCGGTGGACAAGCTGTTGCCCGGCCGCTACAGCCATCTGGGCATGCGAATCGCCCGCCGGGATCTTTTGCGGTCTCGCCTCGATTTCGCCACAGGTCAGACCTTAGTAGCCGCGTATGTCCACCTCGCGCCGCAAAGCGCCAGCAGCCTCGAGCAAGCGCCGGATCGAACTCCGTGCGGACCCGGCTCTCCGTCCTGCGGGTGAGGCGCCGGTCATCACCGAGCGGGAGCCGAAACCGCGCCGGCCCTCGAAGGACGGCAAGCCGCCCAAGCCACCCAGGCCCGGCCGACGCTGGGGCAGGCGGATCGCCGTCTGGCTCCTGGTGCTGGGGATCTGGACCGGTGTCGCGCTGGCGGGCATGGCCGCCTTTTTCGCCTACGATCTGCCGGATGTCGGCAAGCTCGCGCGGATCGAGCGGCAACCGGCGCTGACCCTGGTGGCGGCGGACGGCGAGACGACCCTCGCCACCTACGGCGATCTCTACGGCGAGGTGCTGTCGGCCGCCCAATTGCCGGCCGTGCTGAAGCAGGCGACCATCGCCATAGAGGATCACCGTTTCTACAGCCATTTCGGCATCGACCCGATCGGTCTGGCGCGCGCCGTCTATGTCAATATCCGCGAGAACCGGGTGGTGCAGGGCGGGTCCAGCATCAGCCAGCAGTTGGCCAAGAACATCTTCCTGACCGGCGAGCGCACGCTGAAGCGCAAGATCCAGGAGGTGATGCTGGCGCTGTGGCTGGAGCGGCGCTTCAGCAAGGACGAGATCCTGGCGCTCTACCTGAACCGCGTCTATTTCGGCGCCGGAACCTGGGGCGTGGACGCCGCTGCCCAGCGGTATTTCGGCAAGTCGGCCCGGCAGGTGACCCTGGCCGAGGCAGCCATGATCGCGGGACTCGTGAAGGCGCCTTCACGCTATGCGCCGACCGCCGATATCGCCCGCGCCCAGGCCCGCGCGGGCATCGTGCTGGACCGGATGGCGGCCGAAGGCTTCGTCAGCGCGGGGGCGGCCGCCCAGGCCAAGGCCAGTCCGGCGACACTGGCTCAGAGCGCGCAATTCAGCCGCGATACCCGCTACTTCGCCGATTGGGTGGCGGACATGGTCGACGACTTTGTCGGCCGCGGATATCCCGACCTGATCGTGCAGACGACGCTCGACCCTCGCATCCAGGGCGCCGCGGAGGAAGCCGTGCGCCGGAGCCTCGAGGCCGAGGGCCCGAAGCAGGATGCCAGCCAGGGCGCCCTGGTGGCGATGACGACGGACGGCGCGGTCAAGGCGATGGTGGGCGGCGTTAACTATCGCGACACGTCGTTCAACCGCGCCACCCAGGCAAAGCGCCAGCCCGGCTCCGCCTTCAAGCTCTTCGTCTTTCTGGCGGCGCTGGAGGCCGGCTTGCGGCCGGAAACGCCGTTCTACGACGGTCCGCTGTCGATCGGCGGCTGGCGGCCCGCCAATTACGAGGGCAAGTACCAGGGCGAACTCACCATGCGCGAGGCGGTGGCGCGGTCGAGCAACACGATCGCCGTGCAGCTCTCCGAACGGGCGGGCCGCAACAAGGTCATCGAAGTGGCGCATCGCCTGGGCATTCTCGCCAAGCTGCCGGCGGTGCCTTCGATCGCGCTCGGCACCAGCGAAGTGACGCTGCTGGAACTGACCGGAGCCTACGGGGCGATGGCGAGCGGAGGGCTCGGCGTCATTCCCTACGGTATCTCGCAGATCCGGACGCGCGAGGGCCGGGTGCTGTACCGCCGGGAAGGCGGCGGGCCGGGCCGCGTGATCGCGCCCGAAATCCAGACCGAGATGCAGGAGATGCTGCAGGGCGTGGTGGCGAACCCCGCGGGCACCGGCAGGGCGGCCCGCCTGGACCGACCGACCTTCGGGAAGACCGGAACGACGCAGGATTTCCGCGATGCCTGGTTCGTCGGCTATACGCCGGAGCTGATTGCCGGAGTCTGGGTCGGCAACGACAACGACAGCCCCATGAAGAAGGTGACCGGCGGCGGATTGCCCGCCAGGATATGGAAGGATTTCATGACCGCCGCGCTACAGGGGATGGAGATGAAGTCCCCGATAGTGGCGCAGCGGGTGCAGGAACCGTCCGAGGGCGGCTTGTGGCAGAAGATCCTGCGCGAGTTCGGCAGCGGCGGTGCGCGACAGCCGGCCAGCGTTGAGACCCTGCCCGCCGGCCCGCCCAGTTCCACCCAGTAGACCGCCGGTCAGCCGTAGCGGTGCAGCGCGCCGCCGTGACGGCTGAGCCAGGCCCGGGCCTTGGCCGGCTCGGGCACGAGGGTATGCACCAGGGCCCAGAAGCGGGGGCCGTGATTCATCTCCTTCAGATGCGCCACCTCATGGGCGATGACGTAGTCGAGCACCCATTCGGGGGCCAGGATCAAACGCCAGGAGAAGGACAGCGCCCCGGCCGGCGAGCAGGAGCCCCAGCGGGTCGCGGTGTCGCGCACGGTCACGCGGGTCGGCTTCCGGCCGAGCCGGGCGGCGGTCGCGAGCGCCCGGGAGAGCATTTCCCGCCGCGCCAGTGTCTTCAGGAAGTCGCGCACCCGGCGCGGCACGTGCTCCAGCCCGCCGGAGACCCGCAACGCTTCGGTTTCCAGCGCGACGGCGCCGCGTCCGCCGGGTTCGTGCCGGATCAACCGCGGCAGGCCCAGAACCGGAATTTCGTCGCCGGGCGTGAAGGATCGGCTCTGTGGCAGCTTGGCCAGTTGATGCATGACCCAGCCGGCGTTCCGGGCGACGAAATCCGCCGCCGCCGCCTCGCTCGTCCGCTTCGGCATCACCACGACGATGCCGCCGGCGCGAACGTCCACCCGCAGCGACAACCGGCGCGCCCGGGGGGAGCGGCGATAGACCACTTTGGTCTCGGGCATCGTCATGGCAATAGCGCGCCTCCGCCGGCTGTCATATAACTGTCATCTAAATGACGCGGACAGGTCATCAGGCCCGCCCAGAAGGGCCACCGGACTTCATATCCGCTCACCAGGGAGAGAGCCTTATGCCATCCATTGATCGTAGAGCCCTCATTGCATCCGTTCTGGCCGCCGGCACGATGCTTGCCGGCACTGCCCAGGCGGCGCCGACCGAGATCCAGATGTGGCACGCCATGGGCGGCCAACTCGGCGAGGCGGTCGCCCGGCTGGTCGAGGGCTACAACAAGGGCCAGAGCGAATTCAAGATCGTTCCCGTCTACAAGGGCAGCTATACCGAGACGCTGACCGCTGCGATCGCCGCTTTCCGCGCGAAGCAGGGCCCCCACATCGTCCAGGTCTTCGAGGTCGGCACCGCCAACATGATGGCGGCCAAGGGCGCCGTCTATCCGGTCCATCAGCTGATGGCGGATTTCAAGCAGACGCTGGACCCCAAGGCCTTCATCGGTCCGGTCTACGGCTATTATTCGACGCCGGACGGCAAGCTGCTCTCCATGCCGTTCAACTCCTCGACCGCCGTCTTCTACTGGAACAAGGACATGTTCAAGAAGGCCGGCCTCGATCCGGAAAAGCCGCCGCAGACCTGGAGCGAGGTCGCGGAATACGGCCAGAAGCTGGTCGCCTCCGGTGCCAAGTGCGGTTTCAGCACCCAGTGGCAGACCTGGATCCAGATCGAGAATTTCGGTGCCTGGCACAACCTGCCTTTCGCCACGCAGCAGAACGGTTTCGCCAGCACCGACATCCAGCTGACGATCAACGATCCGGTGCGCGTGAAGCACATCGAGAACCTCGCCGCCTGGCAGAAGGGCAACGTCTTCGTCTATGGCGGCCGCGAGGGCAAGTCGACGCCGATGTTCACCTCCGGCGACTGCGGCATGTTCATGGGCTCGGCCGGCACGGCGGGCACCATCGAAACCGCCATGATTTCGAAGGGCGTGCCGGTCGGCACCGGCTTCCTGCCGCACTATCCCGACGTCAAGGGCGCGCCGCAGAACTCCATCATCGGTGGCGCGACGCTCTGGGTGCTGCAGGGCCGTCCGAAGGCCGAGTACAAGGGCGTGGCGGAATTCATGTCCTACCTGGCCTCGCCCGACGTCCAGGGCCAGTGGCACATGGACACCGGCTATGTACCGATCACCTATGCAGCCTATGAAGTGGCCAAGACCCGCGGTTTCTACCAGGCCAAGCCCGGCCGTGACGTCGCGATCAAGCAGTTGACCCTGAACGAGCCGACGGCGAACTCGAAGGGCCTGCGCATCGGCAACTTCGTCCAGATCCGGGACATCATGGACGAGGAACTGGAAGCGGTCTGGGCCGGCAAGAAGACCGCCAAGCAGGCGCTCGACTCGGCCCAGGAGCGCGGCAACAAGCTGCTGGCTGATTTCGCCCGCGCCAACAAGTAGACTTGGATTCGTCTTCCAGGTAATCGCCCCGCCGGCCGAAGCCGGCGGGGCTTCTTCCTTCAGAACAGATAGCAGCGTCGATGCAGAAACGCGTCACCTTCGACAACCGGATCCTGCCGTATGTCCTGCTGACGCCGCAGATCATCATCACCATCGTCTTCTTCTTCTGGCCGGCCGGGCAGGCGCTGTTCCAATCGGTGCTGCGCGAGGATGCCTTCGGCATGTCGACCGAGTTCATCTGGTTCGACAATTTCATCCGCGTCTTCGAAGACGAGACCTATCTGAACTCATTCCGGGTGACCGCGATCTTCTCGATCTCGGTCACGCTGATCAGCATCACCTTCGCGCTTCTGCTGGCCGTCATGGCCGACCGCATCATCCGCGGGGCGCATGTCTACAAGACGCTCCTGATCTGGCCCTATGCGGTGGCGCCGGCGGTTGCCGGGGCATTGTGGGGATTCCTGTTCAACCCGCGCATCGGCATTCTCGCCTATCTGATCGACGGAATGGGCGTGGAGTGGAACTACTTCGTCGACGGTGACCAGGCCATGACGCTGGTGGTCTTCGCCTCGGCCTGGAGCCGGATCGGCTACAACTTCATCTTCTTCCTGGCCGGACTGCAGTCCGTCCCGCGATCACTGATCGAGGCGGCGGCGATCGACGGGGCGGGTCCGAACCGCCGGTTCTGGACGATCGTCTTCCCGCTGCTGACGCCGGTCGCCTTCTTCCTGTTGGTGGTGAACATCGTCTTCGCCTTCTTCGACACCTTCGGCGTCATCCACGCGCTGACACAGGGCGGGCCCGCAAAGGCGACCGAGGTGCTGGTCTACAAGGTCTGGAACGACAGTTTCCGCGGCCTCGACCTCGGCGGATCGGCGGCGCAATCGGTCATCCTGATGATCATCGTCGTCGGGCTGACGGTGGCGCAGTTCCGCTACATCGAACGCCGCGTTCACTATTGAGGGCCGGGGCATGATCGAAAATCGGCCCTTCGGCAGCTTTGTCGCCCACCTGGTGATGCTGATCGGCGTGCTTATCGTCGGTTTTCCGGTATGGATCACCTTCGTCGCCGCTTCGCACGATCAGGCGGCCCTGCTGCGGCCGCCGATCCCGCTTCTTCCCGGAGATCAGTTCTTCGTCAACATGAAGACGATCCTCTTCGAGGGCGTGCGCTCCTCCAATAGCGCGCCGGTCGCGGTCATGCTGATGAACAGCACGATCATGGCCCTCGGCATCGCGATCGGGAAGATCATCATCTCGATCCTGTCGGCCTTCGCCATCGTCTATTTCCGCTTCCCCTTCCGCAATTTCTTCTTCTGGATGATCTTCGTCACCCTGATGCTTCCGGTCGAAGTGCGGATCCTGCCGACCTTCTCGGTGGTGGCAAACCTCAATCTGCTGAACAACTACGGCGGCCTGATCGTCCCGCTGATCGCGTCGGCGACGGCCACATTCCTGTTCCGGCAGTTTTTCATGTCGGTGCCGGACGAACTGACCGAGGCCGCGCGGATCGACGGCGCGACGCCGATGCGCTTCTTCTGGGACATCCTGCTGCCGCTGTCGCGCAATTCGATCGCGGCGCTCTTCGTGATCCAGTTCATCTACGGCTGGAACCAGTATCTCTGGCCGCTCCTGATCACGACCGAGGAGAACTACTACACGATCGTCATGGGCATCTCGCGCATGCTGAACGTGGTCGATGCCGCGGCGGAATGGAACCTGGTGATGGCGACCGCGATCCTCGCCCTGCTGCCGCCGGTGGTGATCATCATCGCCATGCAGCGCCAGTTCGTGCGCGGCCTGGTCGAGACGGAGAAATAGGGAAATGGCCGAAGTCGAACTTCGGGGCGTGCGGAAGTCCTACGGCGACCTCGAGGTGATCCACGGGATCGATCTCAAGATCGACGACGGGGAATTCATCGTACTGGTGGGCCCCTCCGGTTGCGGCAAGTCCACGCTGTTGCGGATGGTCGCCGGCCTCGAGCGCATCACCAAGGGCGATATCGCCATCGGCTCTAAGGTCGTCAACGAGGTGGAGCCGGGCGAGCGCGACATCGCGATGGTGTTCCAGAACTACGCGCTCTATCCCCACATGTCGGTCTACGAGAACATGTCCTACGGCCTGCGCATCCGGCGCATGCCCAAGGCCGAGATCGAACGCAGGGTGCAGCGCGCGGCCGAGATCCTGCAGCTGCAATCCCTGCTGCAGCGGAAGCCGAGGCAGCTTTCCGGCGGCCAGCGCCAGCGCGTCGCCATGGGCCGTGCGATCGTGCGCGAGCCGGCCGTGTTCCTGTTCGACGAGCCCTTGTCGAACCTTGACGCCAAGCTCCGCGTGCAGATGCGTCTCGAAATCCGCAAGCTGCATCGGGACCTCGGTGTCACGTCGATCTACGTAACCCACGATCAGGTCGAGGCGATGACGCTCGCCGACAGGCTCGTGGTGATGAATGCCGGCGTCGCCGAGCAGATCGGCCGGCCGAAGGACGTCTATGCGGTGCCCGCCAGTACCTATGTCGCGGGGTTCATCGGGTCGCCTGCGATGAATTTCCTGCCCGCGACCGTGGCCGAGGACGGTATCCGCCTCGCCTCCGGCGGATTGATCGGGCTCGACCTGCCGCTCGGGCCGCTGGTCGGACGGAAGGTCACCTTCGGGGTGCGACCCGAGCATCTGCAGCCCGGCGACGGGCATGGCGCCTTCGATTTCGACGTCGATGTGACCGAGGAATTGGGCGCCGACACGCTGCTGCACGGCCCGCTGGATGGAACCGACATCGTCGTCCGCCTACCGGGCAGCATGGGCGTGCAGGCGGGCGCCAAGCTCAGGCTGCGGGCGGACTCGGCGCTGGTCCACCTTTTCGACCCGGAAACCGGCAAGCGGATTCCGGTAGCCGGCTGACCCCTTCCCTTCGGCGGGGGCTTTGCGCTAGCCATGGGGCCCCTGGTCGGCGAATCGGAGCGGTCATGCCGCATCTCTTCCTCTTCGCGGCCTTCTGTCTGCTGGGCCTGGTGGCAAGCTGTGTGCTCATGGCGGTTTAGTCTTTTCCTCCTGGCGATGCTGGCAGCGAGCGGCTGTGGCGAGGTGCCCCGCGTTTTCGAAGATGAAAACAAGGCGCTGGCACCCTCTCCGCTGCTGGTTCCGAAGGCCGATGCCAGCTTGGTGGTAGTGCCGGTCCGCGGCGCCCCGCGCGACGTCTCGCTGGAACTGGCTGAACTGGTCGCGGACCGGTTCCGGTCGCTGGAAGTGCCGGCGTCGACGCGGGCGGCCAGCGTCAGCAGCCGGATCCTGGAGGGCGAGGCGACAAGCACGCCGATGCCCGGAGGGATCGCCAATCTCGACATCCTGTGGCGGGTGATCGAACCGAACGGCCTGCCCGTGCTGAGCGCCCGGCAGATCGAGCAGGTGCCGGAGGTCCTGTGGCGCCGGGCGGATCGGGCCTTGCTCACCAAGCTTGCCGGCGATATCGCCCGCCGGATCGAGAAGGATATCCGGGTCGACACCGGCGCCTCGGCCATGGCCGCCCTGCGCGTACGGCTTCCGGTCGTTGAGGGCGCGCCGGGCGACGGCAACGAGGCGCTGGCCCGGGCGATTCGCCTTCTGCTCGCCCGGCAGGAAGTGGCCCTGGTGGATGCCGGCGACCGCGACGCCATCAGCCTGCTGGGGCGGGTGCTTGTCCGGGCCGATGGCGCGGAGGACCGGGTCGATATCGAGTGGGTCGTCCGCGGTTCGGATGGCCGGGCACTCGGCACCGTCGCGCAATCCAACATCGTGCCGCGTGGTTCGCTCTCCGGCCGCTGGGGGCAGGTGGCCTATGCGGCAGCCGAAGGTGGGGTCGAGGGGATTCTCCAACTGCTCCAGAACGGCGCGGTGCGGCGCTGATCTGCGATTCCGGTGCTTGTTTGCAGTTTCGCGGCAAGCTATAGAACGCCCGCCGCGGGCAGACCCTCGTCGTTGGATGGGTCGGGGCCGGGGTTGGCGGCTCAGCGAAGGCCTGTAATCGATGAAAGTGCTCGCGGGGAACAGCAACCGGCCGCTGGCGGAAGCCATTGCCACATATCTGAACGTGCCGCTGACGCGCGCCAGCGTGCGGCGGTTCTCGGATATGGAGTGCTTCGTCGAGATTTCCGAGAATGTGCGCGGCGAGGATGTATTCATCATCCAGTCCACATCCTATCCCGCGAACGACAATCTGATGGAATTGCTGGTCTGCATGGATGCGCTGCGCCGCGCCTCCGCCCGGCGCATCACCGCGGTGATGCCATACTTCGGCTATGCCCGGCAGGACCGCAAGATGGGCTCGAGGACGCCGATTTCCGCCAAACTGGTGGCCAACCTCATCACCACGGCCGGCGCCAACCGGGTGCTCACGCTCGACCTTCACGCGGGCCAGATCCAGGGGTTCTTCGATATCCCGACCGACAACCTCTACTATGCTCCCTATATCGTGCGCGACGTACGCGAGCATTATGACGGCAATTCTCTCGTCGTGGTTTCCCCCGACGTCGGCGGCGTGGTTCGGGCGAGGGCGGTGGCCAAGCGGATCGAGGCCGACCTCGCCATCGTCGACAAGCGTCGCGAACAGGCGGGCGTGTCCGAGGTCATGAACATCATCGGCGACGTTAAGGGCCGCGACTGCGTCCTGGTCGACGATATCGTGGACTCCGCCGGCACGCTCTGCAATGCCGCCGCCGCGCTCATGGAGCACGGCGCAAAGTCGGTTTCAGCCTATGTCACCCACGGCGTCCTGTCCGGCGGCGCTGTCGCCCGGGTCGCCGCCTCGTCGCTGAAGGAACTCGTCATATCCGACAGTATCCTGGCGACGGAATCGGTGCGGCTGGCCAGCAATATCCGTCAGATCTGCATCGCCCCCCTCATCGGCGAGGCGATGCGCCGGATCAGCGAAGAATCCTCCGTGTCCAGTCTGTTCGACTAGAGACGGATCCCCGAGCTTTGCGGGAGCGCGGCACCCCTGGAGGCCGGCACCGCGGAGCGGATCGCAGACGAGCGCGGTCCGTCACGTAAACCCAAGGAGAAGCCAATGACCGATATCACCACCCTGGTGGTCGAGCGGCGGGGCCGGGCAGGCAAGGGGACCTCCCGCGCAACACGCCTCACCGGCCACGTTCCCGGCGTCGTTTACGGCGGCAAAGCCGAACCCGCACTCATCTCCCTCGAACGGCGCCTGCTGCTGCGCGAGGCGTCCAAGGAAGGCTTCACCGCCCGCCTCTACGAACTCGATATCGGCGGTGCCAAGGAGCGCGTACTGCCGCGCGACGTGCAGTTCGATCCGGTCACCGATCAGCCGATCCACGTCGATTTCATGCGTGTTTCGCTCGGAACCCGCATCCGCATCTTCATCCCGGTCCACCTGGTCGACGAGACCGAGGCGCCGGGCATCAAGCGCGGCGGCGTCGTCAACATCGTGCGCCATGAGATCGAATGCTACGTGCCGGTGGATGCCATTCCGCCGAACATCGTGGTCAGCTTGAAGGGCCTCGATATCAACGATTCGGTGCATATCAGCGCCGTGACGCTGCCCGAGGGCGTGAAGCCGGTGATCCAGACCCGCGATTTCACCATCGCTTCGATCGCACCGCCCACCACCGGCGAGCGTGAAGCCCCCGCCGCCGCCGCTGCCGCGGCCGACGCGGCTCCCGCCGCGGGCGCTGCCGCCAAGGCGCCCGCCGCCGCCAAGGCTCCGGCCGGAAAGGCCCCGGCTGCCGCCAAAGCCCCGGCCGCCGCCAAGGCCCCGGCCGGCAAGAAGTGACCAAGGGCCCGCTCTCCCCTCTCCGGGGGGAGCGGGCGGTCCTCTAGCCTGCCGTCGAGTATCCCCCCATGCTGCTTCTCGTCGGCCTCGGCAACCCGGGCCCGCAACACGCGGGCAACCGGCACAACATCGGCTTCATGGCGGTGGACGCGATCACGGCCAAGCACCGTTTCGGGCCGCCGCGCGCGCGGTTCAAGGGCCTGACCGCGGAAGGGTTCGTCGGCGGTGTCCGCACCCTGGCGCTGAAACCCATGACCTTCATGAACCTGTCCGGCGAATCGGTGGGCGAGGCCGCGCGCTACCTGAAGATTCCGGTGGAAAACATCATCGTCTTCCATGACGAACTGGATTTGGCGCCCGGCAAGCTGCGCATGAAGCAGGGGGGCGGGCATGCGGGCCACAACGGCCTGCGGTCGCTCGACGCGCATATCGGCAACGAGTACCGGCGCGTCCGGCTCGGCATCGGCCATCCGGGGGATCGCGAAAAGGTGCTGGCCTGGGTCCTGAACGACTTCTCCAAGGCCGAACAGGCGGCGTGGCTCAGCCCGCTGCTCGATGCGATCGCCGAGGCCGCTCCGATCCTGGCGACACGAAAAGACGCGGCATTCGCCTCCAAGATCGGTCTGTTGACCGCCCCCCCGCCTCCGCCGAAGCCATCACCCGAACCCAAAAAGAAGGAAGCCGACGATGGGCTTTAAGTGCGGCATCGTCGGCCTGCCGAATGTCGGCAAGTCGACCCTGTTCAATGCTCTCACCCAGACCGCCGCGGCGCAGGCGGCGAACTATCCCTTCTGCACCATCGAGCCGAATTCCGGTGTCGTGAACGTGCCGGACGACCGGCTCGATGCGCTGGCGAAGATCGGCAAGTCGGCAACCATCATTCCTACCCAGATCGGTTTCGTCGACATCGCGGGGCTGGTCCGCGGCGCGTCCAAGGGCGAGGGGCTCGGCAACCAGTTCCTGGCTCACATCCGCGAAGTGGACGCTGTGTGTCATGTGCTTCGATGCTTCGAGGGCACCGACATCACCCATGTCGAGGGGCGGGTCGATCCGGTCGCCGACGCCGAAACGGTGGAGACCGAGCTGATGCTGGCCGATATGGATTCGCTCGAAAAGCGGATCGATCCCGCGGTGAAGAAGGCGCGGGGTGGCGATGAAGAGGCGAAGATGCGCCTTGCGCTGATGCAGAAGGCGTTGGCGCATCTGCAGGCGGGCAACCCGGCACGCACGCTGCCGGTGCCGGCCGAGGAAGCCAAGGCTTTCAGGGAGCTGCAGCTGCTGACCGGCAAGCCGGTGCTCTATGTCTGCAATGTCGAGGAAGGCGCGGCGGCAACCGGCAACAGCCTGACCGCGCAGGTGGCGGCGAGAGCCGAGGTGGAAGGTGCCGGCGTCGTGGTGATCTCGGCCGCGATCGAGGCAGAGGTGGCGCAGCTTTCCGATCCGGAGGAGCGCCAGGTGTTCCTGGCCGACCTGGGCCTCGAGGAAACGGGCCTGACGCGCCTGATCCGTGCCGGCTTCGCGCTGCTCGGCCTGATCACCTTCTTCACGGTCGGCCCGAAGGAAGCCCGCGCATGGACCTTGCGCCAGGGCGCGAAAGCACCGGAGGCCGCGGGCGCCATCCATACAGATTTCGAGAAGGGCTTCATCCGCGCCGAAACCATCGCCTATGGCGACTATATCGCGCACGGCGGCGAGCCTGGCGCCAAGGAGGCGGGCAAGTTCCGGCTGGAAGGCAAGGAATACGTCGTGCAGGACGGCGACGTGATGCACTTCCGATTCAATGCATGAGCGGCGATCATGGCTGACAGACTCTACTTCGAGGATTTCAAGCCCGGCACTGCGATCGAGTTGGGTAGCCGAACGGTGAGCGGGGACGAGGTCATCCGTTTCGCCACCGCTTTCGATCCCCAGCCCTTCCACATCGACGAGGAAGCGGCCAAGACCTATCCCTATGGCGGGCTGATCGCTTCCGGCTGGCACACCGCCTCACTCCTGATGCGGATGATGGTCGACACCGTGCTCTCCCGCGGCGCCAGCATGGGATCGCCCGGCGTCGACGAACTGCGCTGGCTGAAGCCGATGCGCCCGGGCGACACGCTGACGGGCATCATGAGGATCGACGACTGCACGCCCTCGCGTTCCAAGCCCGACCGTGGAATCGTCACGGTCACCTGCGAGATGCGCAACCAGTTGGGTGAGCTGATCCTCTCCAAGCGCAGCAAGAACTTCTACCAGCGGCGCCGGCCGGGAGCGGCGGCGTGACATATTTCGAGGATGTCGAAGTCGGCTGGCAGCGTGAAACCGCCACGAAGACCGTGACGGCTGCCGAGATCATCGCTTTCGCCGAGGAGTTCGATCCCCAGTACTACCATCTCGATCCCGAGGCTGCGGTGGACAGCATGTTCGGCGGTCTCGTCGCCTCGGGATGGCACACGGCATCGATGACCATGCGTCTGATGGTCGACAGCTTTGTCGGCAAGACGGCGTCAATCGGTTCGCCGGGATTCGACGACCTGCGCTGGCTGAAGCCGGTCCGCCCCGGCGACGTCCTCCGGGTGCGATCGACCGTGATCGACAAGACGCCCTCGCAGCGCCGGCCGGAGATCGGCAGCGTGCGATTTCGTACCGAGGTCCTGAACCAGGACGGGGAAGTCGTGATGTCGATGATCTCGATTGGCATGTATCGCCGCCGTCCCTCCTGACCATCGACGCTGCCGCCTCCGCAGTCACTTCGTCGCTGCGGCGCACAAAAATTGGCGCCCGGTTTTCGGAAGACACTCGTCTTGGCGATGTCGACTGCATTTGCGGAAGACCCCGTGAACGCCTGCAATTTCAAGCATTGAACAATCAAGCAAAGCGCCCTCCGCCCGGTGGCACGCTTCTTGCCAATCGGTTGCTGCAACGCGACGAAGGGGAGCCTGCTCATGTCCGGGACCAACGTTGGCGCAAAGGTCGTCAAGATCAGCCGCCGCACTTTGTTGAAGGCAGGAGGGGCCCTCGCCGGAAGCGGGGCCATTACGGGCTTTCCAACCGTCTGGGCGCAAAACATCAAGGACATCACGCTGGCGCATGTCGGCGGGTCCTACTCGGCCATCAAGGACATCGGCGAACAGGCTTCAAAGGATCTCGGCTTCAAGATCGTCATGCAGGCGGTCGATCCGGACACCCAGCTCAGCCGCTCGCTGACCCAGCCGAGGACGATCGACATCAACGACATGGCCACCAACATGCTGGCCGACCTGACCGGCAAGGGCGTGCTCATGCCGATCCCGATCGCCAAGTACAAGTGGTGGGACCAGACCGTGCCGCTGTTCACCAAGGGCACTTATCCCGACGGCAAGCCGACCTCGATGCAGGGCTTCGCCCCGGTGAAGACCACCTTCTACGCCGACAAGGACGGCAAGAAGCTCGCCACCAAGCCGACCGAGTGGCTGACCCTGGTGCCGACGATCTACAACGCCGACACACTGGGCATTCGCCCCGACCTCCTCGGCGGCAAGAAGATCGAGACCTGGAAGGATCTTCTGGACCCGGCGTTCAAGGGTAAGGCGGCGCTGGTCGACTATGCCCCCGTCGGCATCATGGACGTGGCGCTGGCGCTCGAATCCCGCGGCGACCTGAAATACGCCGACAAGGGCAACATGACGAAGGAAGAGATCGACAAGACGATCAAGATCATGATCGATCTCAAGAAGGCCGGCCATTTCCGCGCTTTCTGGAGCAACTTCGACCAGTCGGTCAACCTGATGGCCTCGGGCGAGGTGGTGATCCAGTCGATGTGGTCGCCCGCGGTGACCGCCGTCCGCTCGCGCGGCATCTCCTGCTACTACGCGCCGCTCAAGGAGGGCTATCGCGGCTGGACCTGCGGGCTCGCGCCGATGGCGCATCTGTCGGGCCTCAAGCTCGACTGCGCGATGGAGTACCTCAACTGGTACAACTCGGGCTGGCAGGGCGGCTTCATCGCCAAGCAGGGCTACTATTCGGCCGTGCCGGCGAATGCCAAGAAGTTCCTCTCCGCCGAAGAGTGGGATTACTGGTACGACGGCAAGGCGGCGGCCGCGGATATCAAGGACCCCTTCGGCAAGGTGATGGAGAAGAAGGGGCATGTGCGCGACGGCGGCGCCTTCTGGGACCGCATGGGCAACATCGCCTGCTGGAACACGGTGATGGACGAGGACCGCTATCTCACCCGGCGCTGGAACGAGTTCGTGTCGGCCTGAGCATGATGGCGGCAGCCGGTGGCGCGGCGGAGGGCCATGCCCTCCCCGCCCGCAGGACAAGACGCTGGCCGAGTGCCGCCGTGTCCTGGCTGCAGGTGGGGCCTGTGGCGCTCGCGCTGCTCCTCTTCTTCGGGTTGCCGATGCTGATCGTCGTCGCGGTCAGCTTCTTCGACTACGGCAGGAGCGAGATCTACCCGGCCTTCATCCTCGACAACTATATTGAGCTGTTCCAGTCGAGCCTGACCAGCAGCGTTTATCTGTCTTCGCTGAAGTTCGCCGCGATAACCTGGGCGATCACACTCTTGCTCGGGTTCTCGGTCGCCTACTTCCTTGTCTTTCACGTCCGCAGCCTGCTCTGGCAGATCGGGTTGTTCCTGCTCTGCACCATTCCGTTCTGGACCTCGAACATCATCCGCATGATCTCGTGGATTCCCTTTCTGGGACGAAACGGGATCTTCAACGAGGCGCTGGTCGGCGCCGGGGTCGTCGACCAGCCGCTGGAGTTCCTGCTGTTCTCGGACTTCGCGGTGATCGTCGCCTACGTGCATCTGTTCACGCTCTTCATGGTGGTGCCGATCTTCAATTCGATGGCACGCATCGATAGAAACCTGCTGGAAGCCGCGCACGACGCCGGGGCAGGCCGCGTGCGCGTGGTCTGGGAGATCGTCCTGCCGCTGTCCAAGACCGGAATCGCTCTGGGATCGATCTTCGTCGTCGCCCTCGTGATGGGCGACTTCTTCGTGGTGAAGACGATGAGCGGCGGGCAGACGGCGTCCGTCGTATCGGCGCTCCTGAATGAAGTGGGGCGGCTGCAGTATCCGCCCGCCGCCGCCAGCGCGGTCATCCTCGTGATCGTCGTGACGCTTATGGTCTCCGGCATCCTGCGCCTGGTCGACGTGCGGCGCGAACTGGCCGGCTAGCGGAATCGGAGAGGGTCATGCAGAACGCCGCCGCCTCCGGACGCCGCCCCTGGACCTTCTACTTCTTCGCCGCGATCTTCGTTCTTTTCGTCGCGTTCCTGTACGGCCCGATGACGGTGATCTACATCCTGTCCTTCCAGGGGCCGACCGGGGGCCTCACCTTCCCGATGACCGGCTTCTCCTTCCGCTGGTTCGAGGCGCTGATCTCCCAGGACCGCACCGGGGATATCGCCGGCTCGTTCCAGCGCTCGATGCTGCTGTCCGTGGTCGTCGCCATCATCACCGTCTTCCTGTCGGTGCTGGCGGGGCTCGGCTTCCGGCGGCGCTTTCCGGGCTCCTCGGTCGTCTTCTATCTCGCCATCGCCAGCCTGATCATGCCGGGGCTGTTCGTCGGCCTCGGCATCGCGCTCGGCTTCCGCATGCTGGGGCTGGAAACCTCGTGGTTCACCTCCGGCCTCGGCGCCCAGCTCACCTGGACGCTGCCCTATGGCCTGTTGATCATGTTCGCCGTGCTGGGCCGCTTCAACCGGTCCTACGAGGAAGCGGCGACCGATCTCGGCGCCACCGACTGGCAGCGGGTGAAGGAAGTGACCCTGCCGATCCTGCTGCCCGGCATCATCGGCGTGGCGCTGTTCGGCTTCACGCTCTCCTATGACGAGTTCCCGCGGACGGCGCTCACCGCCGGCGCCCAGAACACGCTGCCGCTCGAAATCTGGGCCATGACGACCAACGTCACCTCCCCCACGCTCTATGCCGTGGGCACGGTCACCACGGTGATCTCGGCTGTCGTCATTCTGGCGGCACTCGGCTCGATCGCGCTGATCCAGCGCCGCCGCGCCCGCGGCAATCTATAGTCTCGAGGGAAGCACCCATGGCGAAGGAAGGCCGCAACGGCGCGATCGACGTGGACCGGGTGACCAAGCGCTATGCCGGCGCCACGGCGGTGCAGGAACTCAGCCTCAGCATCCCCGACGGCTCCTACTGCTGCCTGCTGGGCCCGTCCGGCTGCGGCAAGACCACCATCCTGCGCATGATCGCCGGGCACGAGACGCCGACGACGGGCGATGTCCGCATCGGCGGTGCCTCCGTCGTCGGCCTGCCGCCGGCCCAGCGCGGCACGGCGATGATGTTCCAGAGCTATGCGCTGTTCCCGCATCGAAGCGTGCTCGACAACGTCGCCTTCTCGCTCAAGGTCCGCGGCGCCGACAAGGCCTCCCGCCATGCCCAGGCGCGCGAGTTGCTGGCCAAGGTGCAGCTCGAATCCTTCGCCGATCGCCTGCCGGCCCAGCTTTCCGGTGGCCAGCAGCAGCGCGTGGCGCTGGCCCGGGCGCTGATCACCAATCCCCGCGTCCTGCTGCTGGACGAACCGCTTTCGGCCCTCGACGAGTACCTGCGGCTGCGGATGCGGGGCGAGCTCCGTCGCGTGCAGAAGGAACTCGGCATCACTTTCATCCATGTCACCCATACCCAGCTCGAAGCCATCGCGGTGGCCGACATGGTGGTGGTAATGGCGCAGGGGCGGATCGAGCAGGCGGCGACGGCGCGCGACATCTACGTGGCGCCGCGGAACGCCTATGTGGCCCGCTTCGTCGGCGGGCAGAACGTGCTCTGCGGCACCGTCGACAGCGTGATGAACGGCACCGCTGCGCTCGCCGCCGAGAACGGTGCCCGCTTCGCCTTCCCGGTGGGCGATGCACCGCCGCCGAAGGGTTCGCGGCTGTTCGGGGCCATCCGCCGCGACCGGGTGGCGCTGGGCAAGCTCGCCCCCGGCGCCAAGGCCTCGGGCAGCCTCAACACCGCGGTGGGCGAGGTGCATACGCTCGAGAACCAGGGTTCCTACGTGAAGGTGACGCTCGATATGTTCGAGGGCGAGGAGTTCGTCGCCCATGTCAGCGACGAGGAATATTTCCGCGATCCCTTCGACATCGGCGACCGGGTGATCGCCCGTTGGTCGGCTTCCGACGTCGTCCTGTTGGACGACGAACGCATGCCGGCCTCCGGCAACGCCTCGGCGCCTGCCGTGGCGGCGGCCGTGGGGTGACGCCATGACCGATACCTATGCCGCGAAAGGCTATGGCGCGCGGTCGATCGGCTTCGGCGCCCGGATCGGCCTCCTGGTGGTGGATTTCCAGAAGGGCTTCACCGATCCCCGCTTCAGCATGGCCGGCAGCCCGCTGATCGAGGCGGCGGTGCAACGCACGGCGGAACTCGTGACGGTCGCCAGGGCCCGCGGCGCGCCGGTCGCCGCCTGCGTGGTCGGCCATCCCAAGGGCGCGTCGCCGCACTACTGGAAGCATGACGGCGTACTGGAGGACCTGATCGAAGGCAGCGAGGCGATGGACCTCGATCCGCGCATCGCGGCACCGGGCATCGACTTCACCTTCGTGAAGACCGGGGCCTCCGCCTTCTTCGGGACGACGGTGGCGAGCTTCTTCGCCAAGCGCGGCGTCGACACGGTCTGCGTGACCGGTTGTGTCACCTCCGGCTGCGTGCGGGCCTCGGTCGTGGATTCGTTCCAGCACGGCTTCCGCACCATGCTGGTCGACGACTGCTGCGGCGACCAGGAGCCGGGGCCGCATGCCGATACGCTCCGCGATGTCGGCCGGCGCTATGCCGATATCGTCACCGCCGAGGACGTGATCCGCCGCCTGATGGCGAACGAAGGCGCCTGATCCGTCAGGCGGACGGTATGCCGATCCAGCGATGCAGGAACGCCAGCAGGCGCTGCCGATAAGCGTCGCTGCTCAGCGACGACGCCTGCATGTGGTCGGCGCCCTCGGCGAACCAGAGATCCTTCGGGCCCGGCGCGGCGTCGAAGATCGATTGGGTTTCGGCCCGCGGTGTCAGGTTGTCGGCCTCGCCGCCGATGACCAGGACCGGCCCCCTATAGGTCCGGATCGCGGTGACCGGCGACAGTCGGTCGGGCCAGAAGCCGAAGCGCGGCAAGGACTGGAAACTCAGCAGCGGCTCGAACAGATCGGCCATGACGGCCGGGAGCAGGGCGGCCAGGCGGTTGCGGATGGCCCGCCGGATGTCGGGATAGACCGCCTGCAGGACCAGGGCATCGGCGCCGAGTGGCCCATCGTCGCCGAGCAGGCAGGATGCGCCACCCAGCGAGACGCCAACCGCGGCGACGGGCGCACCGCCTTGCCGGTTTTTCAGCCAGGTCAACGCCGCGGCGGCATCCCGGCTCTCGAACAGGCCGAAGCTGCGCTCTCTCGCCGTCGACTGGCCATGGCCGCGAAAGTCGATAGCCAGCACGGCATAGCCTTCGGCGGCGAGCCAGCGGGCGTTTTGCTCCATGCTGGCGCGTGAGGCGTGGTTGCCATGCAGGAGAAGCACGCTGGCGGCGCGCTCACCTCGCCCCGGCCGAAAGGTGGCGGCGAGAGCCAGGCCGTCGGCGGTGGTAATCCGCAGGTCCTCGGCCGGGGCGACGGCGGCAGCGGCTTCCGACTGTCCCGGCCGTGTCAGCAGGCTGCCCAGTGCCCAGCTTCCGCCCAGCAGGGAAGCCGCCATGGTCGCCACGAGAAGCAGGGCAGGCCGTCGAAAGCGCGTCAATTGCTCACCGGTCGGATGTCATCGCTCCGCGGCGGTCAGTATAATTCGGGAACGGCGACGGCTGAAGCAGCGGGCGGGGCGTCGCGGCCCCGCCCCGCCCCGCGCGTCCTTCAGGCGGCTTTCTGCAGGCGGTCCATCCGGCACTTCATCAGCGGCTGGATGCGGCGGCCGAACTGTTCCAGGCCGATCAGGAAATCGTCGAAGGTGAGCATGATGCCCTTGGTGCCGGGCACCGAGGCCGCTTCGTCCAGCATGCGCGCGACACTGGCATAGGAGCCGATGATCGTGCCCATGTTGAAGTTGATGGCGCCCTCCGGCACCACCATGGCCTTGGCGGTGGAACTGTCGGCGGCATTGGTGTCGGCCCCGGCCTGGCCGGTCAGCCAGGACAGCGCGCCCTTGTCGGCACCGTCGTAATAGTGCTTCCACTTCGCCATCGCCGCCTCGTCGGTCTCGTCGGCGATGACCATGAACAGCACATAGGTACCGACGTCGCGGCCGGTCTTGGCGGCCGCCGCGTTCATCTGCTCGTTGGTCGGCGCATAGGCGGTCGGCGTGTTGATGCCGGAGCCCAGCGTGAAGTTGTAGTCGCAATAGGTGGCGCCGAACTCCATGCCGCGCGGGCTCTGTCCGGCGGCGACGATCTTCATCGGCGCGGACGGGCGGGGCGACAGCTTGCAGTCGTCCATCTTGAAGTGCTCGCCCTTGAAATCGGACGTGCCCTTCTCCCACAGCTCGCGCATCACCTGGACGTATTCGGTGCTGTAGTCGTAGCGGTAGCCGAAATAGGCGTCGCCGGGCCACAGGCCCATCTGCTCGTACTCGCCCTTGGCCCAGCCGGAGACGATGTTCACCCCAAAGCGGCCCGGCGCGATGCTGTCGATGGTGGAGGACATGCGGGCGACGATCGCCGGCGGGATGGTCAGCACCGCCACCGAGGCATAGAGCTTGATCTTCTCGGTGACGGCGGCGAGGCCGGCCATCAGCGTGAAGGATTCGAGGTTGTGGTCCCAGAACTCGCTCTCGCCGCCGAAGCCGCGCAGCTTGATCATGGAAAGGGCGAAGTCGAGGCCGTAGCTTTCCGCCTTCTGCACGATCGCCTTGTTCAGGTCGAAGGTCGGCATGTACTGCGGCGAGGTGGTGGAGATGATCCAGCCGTTGTTGCCGATCGGGATGAAAACGCCGATATCCATGACTGCTCCTACTGAGGCGACACGGCCGCGGGGGCCCTGTCGCGGTGCAGCAAAAGCGGTGCCAAGACGGCGCCGCCGCTTTTCCGGGCGAAGCCCGCTTCACCGCGGGCAGGCGGTTGCCTCAGTCCCGGTCGAATGAACAATCCGCGCGCAACCCGAACCCCTGTCCCCGACGTCAGGGGCATTTCCCTGTCAGGGATCGTCGAACTGGTGTCAAAGTTGCAGGCGGTTGAGGCTACTGCAGGAACGAGGCTTTCGATGACGACCGACTCCAAGCCCATCAACTACCGCGAGTTGCCGCAGGAACTGCCGCGCAAGGTCGATTCCCTGGAACTGCCGGCGAAGCCGGAAGTGTTTCCGATGTCGCCGAAGGAAACGGCACTGATCGTCGTCGACATGCAGAACGGCTATGCCTCGGAGGGCGGCTATACCGATCTGCGCGGCTTCGGCCGGGCGGGCGCGAAGCCGGTGATCGAGCGCATCCAGAAGATCATCGGCGCCAGCCACGCCATGGGCATCCAGGTGATTTTCTTCCAGAACGGCTGGGACGCGGAGAAGAAGGAAGCCGGCACGCCGGATTCGCCCAACTGGTGGAAGTCGAACGCGCTGAAGATGATGCGGGCCGATCCGAAGCTGGACGGCACGCTGATCACCCGCGGCACCTGGGACTACGAGCTGATCGACCAGTTGAAGCCCACACCGCAGGACATCGTGCTGTCGAAGCCGCGCTACAGCGGTTTCTACGGCACTCAGCTCGACGCGATCCTGCGGGCGCGGCGCATCCGCAACCTGCTCTTCGTCGGCATCGCCACCAATGTCTGCGTCGAATCGACGATCCGCGACGCCTATTTCCTTGAGTACTTCCCCATCCTGATCCACGACGCGACGCTGCAGGCCGGGCCGCCGGAACTCCAGACCGCCACCATCTTCAATGTCGAGCAGTTCTTCGGCTGGGTCACCAACACCAGCGATTTCTGCGCCCTCACCAACGCCTGAGAAGGAAGCCTCTTCATGCCGCGCACGCCGGTCATCCCGCCGGGCTCCCCGCCGCCGCTCGCCCCCTATTCGCCGGGCGTGCTCGCCGACAACATCCTCTATGTCTCCGGCATCCTGGCCCTCGACAACGACGGCAAGGTCATCGGCGCCGGCGATGCGGCGAAGCAGGCCCGCGTCGTCCTCGAAACCATCAAGGGCATCGTCGAGGCGGCCGGCGGCAGCATGGCCGACATCGCCTTCAACCAGATCTTCCTCAAGGATCTCGCCGACTACGCGGCGATGAACGTGGTCTACAAGGAGTACTTTCCGGCGAACTTCCCCGCCCGCTACTGCATCCGCGCCGACCTCGTCCGTCCGGAATTCCTCGTCGAGATCTGCTCGACCGCGCACCTGCCGCGATAGCGACTCAGGTCGATGTCGGTGCGCCGAGAAGCTCCGTCGCCGGCGTCGCATGGATGATGCTTCGCAGGGGTGTCTCGTCGCCCCTGGACCAGATCTGCGTCCCGAAAGCGCTGCAGGAGGGACAAGCCGCGCTCCAGCCGGGGCTCGTTCCGCCGCAAGCGGTGCAGCGCCAGCTGCCGGGCGGCGGGGCTGCCGTGGCGCGATGCAGCCAGCCACGGGCTGAGGCAACGTCGCCATACTCGGCCTCCTCGATTTCCGCCATCAACCGGCAGACGGAAACATCGGCGCGTTCGGTCAGAAGGGGTTCGAGTTCGATCCGCGCGCCCTTCGGATCGCCCGCGGCCAGAGCGCTGCGCGCCAGGATGAAGCGGCTTTCCGGGTGGTCCGGGTTGAATGCCGCGAGTTCGCGCGCCAGCGCCCGTCGCCGGTCGGGCGAGACCTCGCCCTCCAGGTCGAGATAGGCCTCGGCGAGATCGCGATGCGGGGCCGCGGCCCAGCTCTCCGTCAGAATCTGCGTTGCCTTGCGCCGCTTGCCGCGCGTCGCCTGCAGGCGAGCGGCAAGGGCCGCGGCGGGCGCCAGGTCACGCGCTGCCGCATGCGCTGCCGTGGCGGCGTCGAGAGCGGTCTTGGTGTCGCCCGCCGCTGCCGCCTGCCGGGCGATTTCGAGATGGGCGGCTGCCTGGATGCGTGCCGAATCACCTGCGGACAGAAATCCGCGGCGGCTCGCCTGCAAGGCCGCATCGGCCGCGGCCGTGAAGTTGCCCGCCTGGCTTTCGAGGCCGGTCAGTTCGTGCAGGACCCAGGCGGTACCCGGCCTGAGCGCGTTCGCCCGCCTCGCATGCGCCAGCGCGGTCGTCACATCCCCCCGCCGCCGCGCCAGGACGAGGAGACCGCGCCGGCCTAGGAACTCGGTATCCGGCCGCTCCAGCATCATCGCGAAGGCACGCTCGGCCCGGGTGTCGTCGCCCGTCATCTGCCCGGATTGCGCCGCGAGCAGCAGCCGGAGGGCGGGGTCGTCCAGCATCCTCCCCGCAGCTTCGGCGTTCCGCACGGCCTCGCGCACGTCCCCCGCGGCGGCAGCCACCAGACCGCGCGAGAGTGCCTCCAGGCCTTTGCGGCGCCGCCCGCGGTCGCGAAGACGCCCGAAGGCGTCCGGGCTGTCGCGCAGCCACAGCCAGGCGCGATGCAACAGCACCAACAGGGCCACCACGACAGCGCCGAGCGCCACTACCACCGCGACGCTGGTCTCGACGCGGAACCCGGCCCAGTCGACGGCCAACTGCCCCGGCCTCTCGGCGATCCAGGCGGCGGCGAGGGAAACCGCCAGCATCACGCCGACGGCAAGCAGCAGGCGGATCATCGGCGCGCTCCACCCGCTGCCTGGACGGCATGTCGCTTCAGGGCGGCGAGCGTGGCTTCGGCCCGGGTCAGCGCCCGTGCGGCCGACAGCCAGTCTGCTGCCGCTTCCGCGGGCCGGCCCGTCAGCTTGCCGATCTCCGCCGCGGCGCCGGCCGCATCGTTCTGTCTGAGCTTCGCTTCCGCGCGGGCGACCAGCGCTTCCGGCGTGTCACCGGCCACATCGCCGGTGCGACGGACCACGACAGCCGATGCCAGGCGAGCCCTGACATGATCGAGCCAGCCTTCGCCATCCCCGCTCGCGGCAGCGGTCATCACCCCTCGCGCGATGGCGGGAAACCGCTCCTGCAGGCTGGCCGGCGTCGGGACGCCCGTTTCGGCTGTGGCGGCGAGCGGTTGTGCGACGGCTCTGGCCGGCCCGAGAAGACTTTCCACTGCTTGCATCTGACTGACATAAGGTGCTCCGGAGCGGACCACCTCGCCGAGTTCGGCCACTGCCAGCACGAGGGCGATGCGTGCCGCCTCGCCTTCCCGCGGGGCATTGGCCTTCAGGCGCTCGGCAATCGCATCGAGCTGCCGTTCGGTCGCCTCGAGCCGCGGCGTCAGGTCCGTCGCAGGCGTTGCTGGAGCTGGAATTGCTTCACTCGTGGATGCGGGCCGGCTCTCCAATGCGGACAGGCGCTGCTCCATCGGCCGCAGGTCGATTTCGGGACGCGACTCCAGGGTTGCGATCCGCGCCTCGAGCGGTCCCAGGTCGACCTGCGATGTCGGCGCCGGCGCCGGAGCCGTCCGGACAGCGTCAACGGCCCGTTCGAGTTCGCTCAGGCGAGCAGAAAGGGCGCCGGTGTCGCCGGGAGGAGACGTTGCGGGTGGTGGCAGCAGAAGCCAAGCGGCCGCGGCGCCTGCTGCCGCCCCACCGAGAAGTCCGGCAAGCAGACATGCCAGGAGACCGCCGCCCTTGGTTTTCCCTGATTCGGGAGGCGATGCAGGAACCGCGATGCGGGGCTCGCTCACCGCGACGGGTTCCGGCTTGGCGTCGATCAGTTCCAACAACGCTTCCTCAGTCGGTCTCGCCGCGACCCGCAGATCACGCCACGGCAACTGTCGGACCGCGGCGGCCACTTGCTCGCTCAGGACGAGGGCATTGACCGAATTCAGTCGATCGGCCAGTCCGCCGCTCTCGACCAAGGCGGCGAAGGTCTTGGCGGCGCGCGGGGAATGCAACAGCACGGCATCGAGGCCTTCCGCGCGGAGGGCCGACTGCGTTTCCGATGACAGGCGGGAGGCGGTCTCCGCCTCGTAGGCGGGAATACGCGCGGCCTCGAAGCCGCGGGCTGCCAAGGCCGCCGCGACATCCTCGGCGATGTCGAAGCCGGAGACATGCACGACGCGTCCTTCGGACGGCGACAGCACCCGCGAGGCGAGCGCGATCAGATCCTCGGCATCACCCTCGGCACTCTGCACGCTGGCGAACCCTTCGGCCCGGGCGGCTTCGGCCGTCGCATCGCCGACCGCCAGTATTGCGACGTCGCGCCGCTCCGTCGACTGCGCAAGGGCGCGGGCGCCGTTGCGGCTGGTCAGCAGGATCGCCTGAACACCATCGAGCGGTGGCAGGTCGATATCGAGGAAGCGGATTCCCAGCATCGGATCGATGATCACATCGTGGCCGGCGGTCCGCAGCCTGTCGGCCAGCGCCTCCGCCTGCTCCCGCGGCCGGGTGACGAGGAGCTTTGCCATCAGCCGAACTCCGTCCCGGCGCGCCGGCGCAATTCCAGACCGGCATCGGTGCCGAGATGGAGCGCGTCCGCAGCTTCGCCCGTGCGTTCCGTGGCCCATGTCTCGGCGCCGTCGGTGCGGTAGACGGCCGCTCGCAGGCGCATCCGCCCACCGTCCAGGAGTTCGGCATGGCCGGCGATCGGCGTCCGGCAGGATCCGTCCAGAATCGCCAGCATGGCCCGTTCGGCAGTGACCCGGACGGCCGTTTCGGCATGGTTCAAGGGCGCGAGGAATCCGGCCGTCTCGTGGTCGTCCGCCCGCCGTTCGATTCCGATCGCGCCCTGCGCCACCGCAGGCAGCAACTCGTCCGTGGCCAGCGGATGTCCCGCTTTGGCTTGACCCAGGCGCCGCAGGCCGGCAAGGGCCAACAGCGTGGCATCGACTTCGCCTTCCGCGACCTTGTTCAGCCGGGTCCCCACATTGCCCCGCAGGCCGGTAATCCTGAGATCGGGGCGCAACGCCAGAAGTTGCGACTGGCGCCGGAGCGACGAGGTGCCGATCAAGGCGCCATTCGGGAGTTCGCCGATGCTTGTGGGGCCGCGGGCGATCAGCACATCCCGCGCGTCTTCGCGCGGGAGGAAACAGTCGACCACCAGACCATCGGGCAGGGTGGTTGCGACATCCTTCATGGAATGCACCGCTGCGTCGATGCGGCAATCGAGCAGCGCTTCCTCCAGTTCCTTGGTGAACAGGCCCTTGCCGCCCACCTCGGATAGCGGTCGGTCGAGGATACGATCGCCCGTGGTCCTGAAGACGACGATCTCGATACCGCTTTCCTGCAGGCCAGGATGGGCGGCGAGGAGGCGGTCGCGGGTCTCATGGGCCTGTGCGAGCGCGAGCGCGCTGCCACGGGTCCCGATCCGAAACGGTGATTGCTGGCTCATCGGTGCAATGATAGACGCCACGGCCACCCCCTGACCAATCCGGATCGCTGTTCGACATGCTGGTGCTCGGGATCGAAACGAGTTGTGACGAGACCGCCGCCGCCGTCATCCGTGGCGGCGACCGCAGCATCCTGTCGCATCGCCTGTTGTCCCAGGTGGATGACCATCGTCCCTATCTGGGCGTGGTGCCCGAAATCGCCGCCCGCGTTCATATCGAGCATGTCGACCGGCTGGTCGAGGAGGCGATGGCGGAAGCCGGCATTCGATTCGGCGACCTCGCGGGGATCGCGGCAACCGCGGGACCGGGCCTGATCGGCGGGCTGATGGTCGGATTGATGACCGGGAAGGCGATCGCGGCGGCGGCCGGCAAGCCGCTCATCGCCGTGAATCATCTGGAAGGGCACGCGCTTTCACCGCGCCTGATGGCCCCGGTACCGTTTCCCTATCTTCTTTTGCTTGTATCGGGTGGACATTGTCAGCTTTTGATTGTGGAAGGCGTGGGCACCTATCGCCGCCTGGGGACAACCATAGACGATGCCGTCGGCGAGGCCTTCGACAAGGTCGCCAAGCTCCTTGGTCTGGGCTACCCCGGGGGGCCGGCAATCGAAAAGGTGGCGGAAAGCGGCGATGCGAAGCGATTCGCGCTGCCGAGGCCGATGTTGGGCCGGAAGGACTGCCACTTCTCCTTCTCCGGCCTGAAGACCGCGGTGCGCCAGGCTGTGACGGCCCTTCCCTTGCCGCTGGACCTCGCAGCTGTGGCCGATATGGCGGCGTCATTCCAGGGCGCCGTGGCCGATGTCATGGCCGATCGGCTCGCCCGGGCCATTGCCGTCTTTCATGGTCTTTACCCGGAAGCGCGGCATGTCGTGATCGCGGGCGGGGTCGCCGCCAATCGGACACTGCGCGCCAGGCTGACCGAAACCGCCGAAGGCGCCGGCATGGCGCTGCTGGCGCCACCGTTCTGGCTCTGCACCGACAATGCGGCGATGATCGCCTGGGCGGGGTTCGAAAGACTCCGTCTGGGCCTGACCGACGCCCTCGACTTCGCGCCTCGGCCGCGCTGGCCGCTGGACCCGACAGCGCCGCCGGCCGGCTTCGCGGGGGTCAAGGCCTGAGGCCTCAATCGACGATGAAGAGCTTCGTCCGGATGACCGTGCGCGAGCGGTGCGCTTCGGCCTCGTCGGCAACCTGATAGGACTGCCCCGGTTTCAGGGTGAAGACGCGGCCATCTTCCAGCTCGGTCAGGAGTTCGCCTTCCAGCACAAGGAGGATATGACCCTTGCTGCACCAATGGTCGGCCAGATACCCGGCGGTGTACTCGACCAGACGCACGCGTATGTCGCCGAAATGCCGCGTCCGCCAGATCGCCTCACCTGTCTCGCCCGCATGCGTGGTGGGCGTCACCGACGACCAGTCCGTCGTGCCGAAGGGGATGTCCGACATTTTCATGAAGCGCGTCCGTCTAGCAGGTCGTGCAGGCTTCGCGCGCCTCGCGGACCAGTTCGACGAGCTTTGACGCCGGCAGGGCGCCGGGCAGCAACTTGTCGCCGATGGCAAATGCGGGCGTGCCATTGATCCCCAGCGCATGGGCGAGTTTCAGGTTCGCGGTGATGATCGCGTCCACCTCGGGGCGGCGCATATCCGATTTCAGGCGCTCGACATCGATGCCAATGTCCGCCGCCAGGCGGAAGATGACCGCTTCGCCGAGCGTCCTGGTCTCGAGCATGGCATTGTGGAAGGGCAGATATTTCCCCTGCAGGCGAGAGGCGATGGCGGCGCGGGACGCCAGGGTGGATTCCGGCCCTAGGATGGGCAATTCCTTCAACACCAGCCTGACCTTGCCATCGCGCTTCAGCAGCGTCTGCACCTCGTTGTGCGCCTGTCTGCAGTAGGGGCAGCGATAGTCGAAGAATTCCACGACCGTGATGTCGCCTTTTGGATTTCCCGCCACTTCAGAATTCGGATCGTTGTGCAACGCCTCGCGATTGGCGATCAGAAGCGCGCGCGTGCGAGTTGCCTCCTCGTCCACCCGGCGCCTCTCGTTTGCCTCAAGCGCCTCGATGATGATCTCCGGGTTCTTGCGGATGACGTCGCGCACGATCGCCTCGATCGCTTCCCGATCGGTTCGGGGCACGGTCTCGGCCCCCGCTGTCGCGATTGCGCCGACTATCGTCATCAGCGCCAGCAAGAGAAAGCGCATTCGGTTCTCCCGAAGAAGGGCCGGCGGAGTTTCCTGTCCTCCGGGCGCGCGATCAAGCCCCATCGGAGCCGATACAAATTCCCGGAAAAGCCCGGGGCGGCCACTTGGCCGCCCCGTACACTCTCGCCCTGGCAGATGACTGAGGGAAACGCCTCAAGCGGCCTTGCGGCGGCGGCGAATTATCGCGAGTCCGAACAACCCGGCACCAAACAGAGCGAGCGACGCCGGCTCGGGCACTTCGGCCGGCGGCGGTTCCGGAGGCTCGTCGCCGACCACCACACCCCAGATGGCGTCGTTGGCGCACCACGCCGTCCCCCAGAACAGCTCGAAATCGGAGTAATAGACCTTACCGTCGATGATGGTCACCAGGCCCATCGCTTCCAGATCCGCCAGATCGAGAAAGATCTCGATCTCGGTATAGCTGGAGTAGTCCTTGTACTTCACATTGGCGTCGCCCAGGTCGTCGACCGTATCGAGTGATGCCCGCACATCGACGATGGGCTCGAAATCGATACCGCCGCAGTCGCTGTCCAGAGGACCGCAATCCTCGTGCCGGAACCGCCCTCCATAGACGCCCGATCCGGTGATCCCGTAGGCTTCCTGGGAATTCTTCCACATGTCCGGATCCGCACCGGACGAGAGATCCTGATAGATCGTGGCCGTACCGGCACCGTAGCTGTAGCTGCTCGTCCAGCCGTCCTTGTCGATTCCGTTGGTCGAACGGTTCAATTCGATCGCGAGATCGAAATCGCCCATCGGGCCATTGATGAGGTCGCTCGTCTGCCCGGGGTCACGAATGCCGATGGCGAGGTCGGCATAGGGGATCGAACCGTCGTAGCGCGCCGATCCCTTGCCGTCGCTGAACGCCGCCTTGGTGGTCGTCAACGTGATCTTCATGCCGTTGGCGCCGTCCCGCGACACCTCGATCTTGGTCGTATCGTAGTAGGTGCCCAGAGTGTCACGGAAGTTGGCATAGGAGGAGGAATCGCAGGAAGTGCCAGAGCATCCGGAACGCCACGGGTCGATCCACACCTCGTCCGAAATCACTGTTTCGATCGGTGCCGAGAATGCCGCCGCACCGAAGGTGGTGGCGAACAGCACCGCAAGAGGGATCGACCGTTTGAGGGTCACGTTAACCATCTCCCAAGGAAAACCGGGTAAAAATCATTTACTGGGCTCAGCGGTAGCAACTACCGTGCCACGTATCACAACTCTTTGAAATGCCGGCACTCCGAGCCTGTACGGATCCCCGGGGAGACGGCCGGTGTAAAATCCCCTGACGCGGGTTGATCCGGCCAGAAATCCCATCGGAGTCACGCGCGCCGCGCCTTTGCGATCCAGAACATGCCCCGTACCGCGATCAGCAGCAGGATGATCGGGATCCCGAAATCTCGCATGATCTGCCAGAAATTTCCAACGAATCGGATCAGCGCCAGGACTTCCGTACTGCTTTCGCGCCGTCCGGAGACCGAACCGTCGGCCCTGCCGTCATAAAAGCCTCGCTCTGCGATTGCATCGGGACCGGAGCGGCCGCTCCCGAATACGAGGTCGTCGCTCCGCGCCGTCTCGAGCAGCGTCTTCAGGCCGCTGTCCTGATAGATGGTCTGAAGCGGCGTGAAGACTTCCCTCACATCGGCCCTGAAGTCGATCAGTGATTCCAGCAGTCGCTGGTCCTCGATGGATCTTTCGAGGCGAGGCAGGGAGCCCTGCGGGCCGCATGCCGGGCCGCTGCAGGCGGCTGGGGCCGCGGCCGAACCGGGCCGGGGAAGGCCGAGCGCCTGTGTCCTCAGCTCCGCCATATATGCGTCCAGTCCCGCCTCCTTGTCCGCGAGATACAGTTCCCGCAGCAGGGCTTGCGCACTGCGGTCGAGTTCGCGCGACAAGGCTCCGGGCGCCCGTTCGTGCGGCGCGGCTATCGTATAGAAGGGCGCCTCGAGTTGAGGGAAGGGCGGCGTGGCATCGAGCGCGGGAGGACCGTCAGCACCCTCGGCTTCCACCGATATGGGCTCGGGAGGGGTGTCCGCGGAGACGATTTCCGCGCCCGCATCGCCGCCGCCGGCGAGAGCCGCGATGAATAGCATTCGTCTCGCCAAGCACCGCATTCCTGTCGCCCCACCCCCGGTCGGCCTGTATGCAGCGGCCCGGCTGAACACGCGAATCCGTTTCGATTCCTTATTGTCCCCCCGTAATGCAACTGTTGCGCCAGACGCGATGCAGATCGGCCATCGGTATGATTCGACGAGACTAATTCGGCCCGATCTGCGCTGACGCCGGAGCCTTGCAGCATCACTTGTAAAAATTCCGGACTCTCAGGTCTCGCATTGCGTCGAGATCAACCGAACGACTAGAAGGATTGCGCCGCCACAATTTCGGGCCGGTCCGCGGGGGAACCGATTGCCAACCATCGGAAACGAAAGCCTGAAGAATCGCGTGCGATGGGCAGCGGTGGCGCACGCCATTGCCGTCGGTCTCGTCCTTCTGGTCGTTCCCCTGTTGCTGCCTCACAATTGGTTGTGGGGGCTGGCTGTCCTGCTCGTGGCCCTTCTCTCGAACAGCTACTGGGCGGTTCTGCACGAGGCGGTTCACGCGGGTCTCGGGCGGTCGACGGCGGAGAACGATCGCCTCGGGCGCGTGCTTGCCGTCCTTTTCGGCTCGGCCTTCGGCATGCTGCGTGTAGCGCACCTTGGCCACCACCAGTTCAACCGTCATACCCACGACCGGCCTGACAGTTTCGATGCCGGCAGGACCAGCCGTGCCGGTGCTTTTCTGCGCTACTACTGGGGCATGATCTTCGGCCTGTATCTGGGCGAAGTCGCCGGGCCGCTCGCCTGCCTGCTGCCGCGCAAGATGCTGAGCCGGTTGGTGAAACGCGCATTCCTGCCGGCGGAACCGGCCGTGGCCGCCTATACGGAGCGGGCCATCCTGGATCCCCGGACGCTGAGGCAGGTGCGGATCGATGGATTGCTGGCCGTCGGCCTGCTGGTGCTCGCCTTCTGGCTCTACGGCTCCTATTGGCCAATCCTGGCCGGCTTTCTCGTGGTCCGCGGCTTTCTGGTCGGCTTCGTCGACAATCTCTATCACTACGGCACGCCGCTCGACGACCGGCGCTTCGCCTGGAACCTAACTCTCCCCCACTGGGCTTCGCTCCTGATCCTGCACGGCAACATGCACCGGCAGCATCACCGACATCCGGGTCTCGCCTGGCACAAGCTGCCCCAGGCGCGGGCGACCCAGGGGGACGGTTTCGATGCGGGCTTCGCGGCCATGGCGCTCCGCCAGTTGAAGGGCCCCATTCCGACGACCCGGTTGCCCCGTGGCGGTGTCGCCGCCCCGTCCCTATAGTCGTTCCACGCAACTCGAGGGTCCGGGTCGTCCATGCCGAACGGCGCGCCGCATGTCGGTCTCTTCGTTACCTGTCTGGTCGACCTGTTCCGGCCCAGCATAGGTTTCGCGGCCGTGAAGTTGCTGGAGGATGCCGGTTGCCGTCTCTCGGTGCCGGAATCCCAGGTCTGCTGTGGCCAACCGGCCTACAATTCCGGCGACCGCAGGGACGCGGCGGACATCGCCCGGGCCACCATCACCGCCTTCCGCGGCTTCGACTACGTGGTCGCGCCCTCCGGTTCCTGCGCGGGAATGCTGCGCGAGCATTATCCCGCGCTCCTGGCCGGCGACCCGGCCTGGAAGGATGCGGCCGAGGATCTGGCGAAGCGTACCTGGGAGCTGACCTCGTTCTTGGTCGATGTCCTGAAGCTGGAGCGGGTGGAAAGCCGCTTCGCCGGTTCGGTCACCTACCATGACAGCTGCTCGGGCCTGCGCGAGTTGGGGGTCAAGGCCCAGCCCAGGAAACTGCTCGCCGGCGTCGAGGGGCTCACGCTGGCGGAACTGCCCGGCGCCGAGGCCTGCTGCGGCTTCGGCGGCACCTTCTGCGTGAAATACCCGGAAGTCTCCGGCGAGATCGTCTCGCGCAAGACCGCAGATATCGCCGCCACCGGGGCGGATACGGTGCTGGCGGGCGACCTCGGCTGCCTGATGAACATCGCCGGCCGGCTGACGCGGGAGGGCCGCATCGTCCGCGCCCGCCACGTGGCCGAGGTGCTGGCCGGCATGGCCGACGGACCGGCCATCGGGGAGCCCGGCTGATGCTGAGCACGGCGCATGCCTTCAAGGCCAATGCTTCCAAGGCCTTGAAGGACGTCGACCTGCAGACCGCGATGGCGCGGCTGGAGGTGAACTTCCCGTCCCGCAGAAGGGCCGCGGTGGCCGGGCTGCCGGAGTTCGACGCGTTGCGCGACGAGGCGATCGGGATCAAGAACCACACCCTCGAGCATCTCGACCTCTATCTCGAGCGCTTCGAGGCGAAGGTGCTGGAGCGCGGCGGGCATGTGCACTGGTGCGCGACGCCGGCCCAGGCGCGCGAGACGATCCTCTCCATCTGCCGGGCGCAGAACGCGAAATCGGTCACCAAGGGCAAGTCCATGGTGTCCGAGGAGATCGGCCTGAACGATTTCCTGGAGGAGAACGGCATCACCCCGGTCGAGACCGATCTCGGCGAATACATCATCCAGCTGGCGGGCGAGCCGCCCTCGCACATCATCGGCCCGGCGGTGCACAAGACGAAGGAGCAGGTGACCGACCTGTTCCATGAACATCATCAGAAATACGGCTTCACCGAGAAGCAGACCGACCCCGAGGCCCTGGTCAACGAGGCCCGGGTGATCCTCAGGAAGAAGTATTTCGAGGCGGAAGTCGGCATCACCGGCGCCAATTTCCTGATCGCCGAGACCGGTTCGACCGTCATCGTGACCAACGAGGGCAACGGTGACCTGACGCAGTCCTTGCCCAAGGTGCATGTGGTCGTCACCTCGATCGAGAAAGTGGTGCCGACGCTGGAGGATTGCGCCACCATCCTGCGCGTGCTGGCCCGCTCGGCCACGGGGCAGGAAATGTCGGTCTACACCACCTTCTCCACCGGCCCGAAGCGGGCGGAAGACATTGACGGACCTGAGGAATTCCACGTCGTCCTGCTGGACAGCGGGCGGTCGGAAATGGTCGGCACGGCGCTGCATGAGCTGTTGCGCTGCATCCGCTGCGGCGCCTGCATGAACCACTGCCCCGTCTACCAGGCGGTGGGCGGGCATGCCTATGGCTGGGTCTATCCGGGACCGATCGGCGCCGCGCTCGACCCGCATTTCCTGGGTGTGGAGGCGGCCCAGCACCTGCCGAATGCGTCAACGTTTTGCGGGCGTTGCGCGGAAGTCTGCCCGATGAAGATCCCGCTGCCCGACATCATGCGGCACTGGCGCGAGGTGGCGCATGAGCGGGGCGTCACGCCGCCGCTGCAGCGGGCCGGGATAGAGGCCTGGGCCTGGCTGGCGAAGCGCCCGGCGCTCTATCGGCTGGCCAGCCGGACCGGCATGCGGCTGCTGCGCGCCCTCGGGCGAAAGACCGGCAAATTCAACAGCTTGCCGCTGGCGAGCGGGTGGACCTCGGTGCGCGACTTCCCGGTGCCGCAGGGCAAGACCTTCCACGAGCAGTGGCGGGAGCGGCGGGGATGAGCGTCGCCCGCGATCGCATCCTGGGCACGGTGCGGAAGGCGCTGGCCGGCGCCGACGAGGCCGGCCGCCGGGCCGCGGTCGAGGCCAGAATCGGCGCGAAGCGGGCGAATCTGATCCCGAAGCGCGCGCAGCTGCCGCAGGACGAGCAGGTCGAGCTGTTCGTGCAGAAGGCGCAGGAACTGGCCACGACGGTGGAGCGCGCGGCCACCCTGGCCGAGGTTCCGGGCCGGATCGCCGATTGGCTGGCGGGGCATAACCTGCCGCCGCGATTGAAGATTTCGCCCGATCCGGCGCTCAACCGCATCCCCTGGGCCGACCGGCTGATGCTGTCGGTAGAGCCGGGCCGGGCGGCGATCGAGGACACCGCGAGCGTGACGCCGGCCTTCGCCGCCATCGCCGAAACCGGCACCTTGATGATGCGATCGAGCGCCGAGCGGCCCTCCACCCTCAACTTCGTTCCCGACAACCACATCGTCGTGCTCGGCCGTGGCCAGGTCACCGGCACACTGGAGCAAGCCCTTGAGAAATTGAGGGAATTCAGCCCCGAGATGCCGCGCACGCTGAACCTGATCTCGGGCCCGTCACGGACCGCCGACATCGAGCAGCAACTGGTCATGGGCGCGCACGGGCCGCGGCGGCTGCACGTCATTCTGGTCGATGAGCCGCTCGCCTGAGGACCGCGAGGCCTGGGCCCGGGTCGCCGCCGGCGCGACGCCGCTGAAGGGCCGCCCGGCCCCTCCCAAGGCCCGCCGCGCCAGCCCCGAACCACCGGCGAAAACACCAGCGCTCAGCCAGCCTTCACCGTTACCACGCAAACGCGGCCGCCCCGAGATCGACCGCACCCAGGTGGACAAGATCGTCCGCGGCGACCTGCCGCTCGAAGCCCGGCTCGATTTGCACGGGTTGAGCGAGCGGGCGGCGCATGCGGCGCTCGAGCGCTTCGTCGCCAGCGCGCTGGCGATGGGGCTGCGCCGGGCGCTCGTCATCACCGGCAAGGGGCAGGGCATCCTGCGCGCGGCGGTGCCGCGCTGGCTGGCGACGCCGCCGCTGAACAACCTCGTCGCCGCGACGGGCCGCGCGGCGGTGCGGCATGGCGGCGAGGGGGCCTTCTACCTGATGATCCGCCGGCCCGAGCGGCCGACTGCGTCTCCGGGTGGGGCTCCGGGCGGGGCGAAGCGCAAGCGGTGACGCCCTTCGGCCTGCGCATGCGCGCGCTCCGCGCCGAGCACAGGAAGACGCTGAAGCAGATGGCGGACGACCTCGGCGTCACCTCGGCCTATCTCTCGGCCTTGGAGCATGGCCATCGCGGCCGGCCGACCTTCGCCATGATCGAGGCGATCTGCGCCTATTTCCTCCTGATCTGGGACGATGCGGAGGCGCTGCACCGCCTCGCCCGCCTCTCCCACCCGAAGGTGAGCGTGGACACCGCCGGCCTCAACCCCAAGGCGACCGAGCTCGCCAACCGCCTGGCCGAGGGCATCGCCGGCTGGGACGAGGCGGTGCTGGACGACCTCCTCGCCCGCATGCCGCCGCCCCGGCGGCGGTGATAGGATGGCACTCGTCATCGCCTGTAGCCCCGAAACAAGGAGCCACGCATGTTCAGCGTCGTCGATACCGGTCTCGCGCCATCCAAGGGCCCGGTGAACGGGACCGTCCGCGCCGGCAACGTCCTCTACATGGCGCATGTGCCGCGCGATCCGCGGACCGGCGAGATGGTGACGGGGGAGATGACGGCGCAGATGCGCCAGACGCTCTCCAACCTGAAGCAGGCCGTCGAGGCGGCCGGCGGCAGCTTGCGCGATGTCGCGCAGGTGCTGATCTATCTCACCGATTCGAGCGACTTCGCGGCGATGAACGAGGTCTACAAGGAATATTTCACCCAGCCCTATCCCAGCCGGGCGACCTTCGTCGTGAAGGAACTGCTGAGCCCGGGGATCCGGGTGGAGATCGTGGCCCACGCCTATCTCGGCCAGTGACAGGGCTTCGGCCGGCCGCCCCCTCGCGGGCCGCCGCCGCGCCCGGGCCGCGGCCGGTGGCGGTGCTTTCCGCACTGGAAGTGGGGCGCCGTTTCGCCTAGCTTCCGCCGCCGTTGGGGCGTCGCCAAGCGGTAAGGCAGCGGATTTTGATTCCGCCATTCGGAGGTTCGAGTCCTCCCGCCCCAGCCAGCGCGCTCAGGCTTCCGCTCGCCGTTGACGATTGACGTCAATCATCAACGCATTATGCTTCGGCGATGATCCTGAGCTATCGCGACAAGCGCACCAAGGCCTTCGCCGGCGGTGCCGTCGTACGGGAGTTCAGGAACTTCGATCGGCAGGCCTACAAGCGCCTCGAAATCCTGGATGCCGCGAGCAGCCTCGACGAATTGCGGGCCTTGCCCAGCAACCGTCTGGAGGCGCTGAGGGGCGACCGGGCGGGCCAGTTGAGCATCCGCATCAACCTGCAATGGCGGCTCTGCTTCGAATGGCCGAAGGATGCGCCGGGCCCGTCGAATGTCGAGATCGTCGACTACCATTGAGGACGCGAAGACCGATGGCCCGCCCCGCAATCCACCCCGGCGAGATCCTGGCCGACGAACTGGCCGAACTCGGGCTGACGCCGACCGAACTCTCGCGGCAGATCGCCGTGCCGCCCAATCGCGTGCTGCAGATCATCCACGGCCGCCGCAGCATCACCGGCGATACCGCGCTTCGGCTCGGGCACTGGTTCGGCGTGAGCGCGCAGTTCTGGCTCAACCTGCAGAGCGCCTACGACCTGCGCCTCGCGGCGGAAAAGGCAGGGAAAGATATTTCCCGCCTGCCGACACGGCAGGCGCAGACGGCGGCCTGATCTGCGCATCGAGGTTCGCGTCGCGGTAAGGCAGCGGATTTTGATTCCGCCATTCGGAGGTTCGAGTCCTCCCGCCCCAGCCAGCATCCCGGCCGTAGTCCGGCTATTGCATATTCTGCCTACTCTGCCTATTCTGCGCAGAGGAGGACGAGCCATGAGCGCGATGAAGCAGGCGCACCCCGCCCGGGCCGCCTTGACCCGGGCGATCGAGAGCAAGGTCGAGCGGATGGACATGGCCGGCCTGCTGGCGCTGGCCACGGCGCTGAAGGTGCCGGTTCCCGCTGCCGCAGTGAAGGCGACAGGCGGGCGGGAGCGGAAGCCGGTTGCGCGCCCCTCCAACGGCGAGGGTGGGGTTCTGAGCGGCAGCGGTATCGGACCCGTCGTCTCGGCGGCGGAGGGAGCGAAGCGCCTTGACGCGATCACGATCGACGATGATGCCGCCGATTGGGCGGAGAGCGACCTCGTCGGAGCGGGTGATCTGGTCGATAGGCTGAACATCTCGCGCGGCACGCTCGACAACTGGCGCAAGGCAGGAAAGATCATCGCCCTGCGCAAGGGGCTGCGGAACTTCGTCTACCCGCTGAGGCAGTTCGAGCGGCGGAGGCCGGTGGAGGGGCTCGACCTGATCGCGCCGTATTTCGCCTCGGCCGAAGAGGCATGGGAGTGGCTCGTCGCTCCCAACCGCATGACCGGTGGCAGGATGCCGATCGAGGCGCTTCGCGACGGCGATGTTTCCGCGGTCACGGATGCGGCGGCGGGCGCGTTCGACTACGCGTGAGGATCATCCGGTCCAGGCTTCGCGAACGGGTGATCCAGACCCGCATCGCGGACTGGCCCCGCATCCTGCCGGTTCGGCATCGGGCGACGCCCGCCGCCGCGGGCTTCGGCTCCAGCCGGTTTTCGAGTCCCTCGGGCGCTTTCAAGGTGCTGTACGCGGCCGACAATTTTGCCACCGCGTTTGCGGAAGCGGTTATCCGCGACCGGTTCGAAGGGAGGGCGAGGCGCTTCCTCTATCGGCCGCATCTGGAGCAGCTCTGCGTGAGCGCGATCGGCTCCAGCCGCGCCTTGACCCTGCTCGACCTCAGGGGGGCCGCCGCCTACGAACTCGGCGTCGATACGGATGCCAATCGCGCCCGCGCCCATGGGCCGGGCCAGGCGTTTTCCGAGGTGGTACACAGGGAGATGCCGGATGCCGATGGCATCCTGTTCGATTCGCGCCTGACAACGGGCGGCTGCGTCGCGATCTACGATCGCGCCTTTCCGGCGCTGTCGGGTACGCCGCCGATCGGATTGCTCCGGTCGGCGTTGCTGCCGGGCGAACTCACGCGGCTCGAAATAACGGTTCGCCGCAAGCGTGGTTTCGCGGCGCCATAATGCGGACGGCGGCCTGATTTTTCCCGGAACGGATCGGCCGGGCATCGGTTCGGAACAGAGGGGCCGCGCAGCGCGGCGCGCGGGCAGCCCCGAAATCCCGAACGACAAGGAGACCGATGCATGCGGGTAAGCGAAGCGATGACACGCGAGGTGCGCCTCGCGCGCCGCGATCAGAGCCTGCAGGACGTGGCCGCCATGATGGCCGAACTCGACGCCGGCGCGCTGCCGGTGGGCGAGGACGGACAGCTGGTCGGCATGGTGACCGACCGCGACATCGCCATCCGCGGCATCGCCCGCGGCAAGGGGCCGGAGGCGAGCGTGAGCGAGGTGATGACGGCCGATACTGTTTCGACGACGAGGACACCGCCCATGTCGCCAACAACCTGGCCGAGCAGAAGGTGCGCCGCCTGCCGGTGATGAACCGCCGGAAGCGGCTGGTCGGCATCCTGTCGCTGGGCGACATCGCCACCACCGACGGGGCCAAGGCCGCCGGCAAGGCGGTGAGCGGCATTTCCCAGCCCGGCGGCGCGCATTCGCAGACCGCCGCGCATTAGCGCCGCCCAGCGCGCGGAAACCCGGAGGGGCCGCCGGCCGTCAGGCCGCGCGGCTTCCCGGGGCCGCGATTCGGAAGAAGGAAGACGTCGAAAAACGATATGAACATCGTGGCGACCCGGCTCAGGGCGGCCGAGGAGCAAGCCAAGCGTTCAGTTCAGGAGCCGGCCGATGGCAAAAAACACTGAAGCGGACGAGTTCGACACGACGATCACCCACGGCACCGGCAACGTATTTGCCGATCTGGACTTTCCGGATGCCGAAACGCATCTGCTGAAGGCCTCGCTCGTTCGCAGGATTCACGCGGTGATTGCCGCTGCCGAGTGGACGCAGGCACAGGCGGCAAAGCGGATGAACATCACCCAGCCGAACGTATCGCGCATCCTGCGGGGCCGTTTCAGAGACTACTCCGTCGAGCGTCTGATGCGGTTTCTCACCGCCTTGGGATGCGAAGTGGAAATTCTCGTGCGGCCGCAGGGACAGGAGACGGCGGACCGCATACCCTTCAGGGAATCGCAACCGAACTGAGGCGGGCAGGCAGGCTTGGCGATGCAGTTGAGTGCCGCGACGGAATCGCCATCGGCTGCTTGCAGATGTTGCCCGGGCGATTGGTTGGCCGATGATCCGGAAATGCGAAAATCACTACGCCGGTATCCCCACCGTTTCACCAAAATCACTCTGACCCCAATTACACGGTCTCCAGGTTGAGACAGAGGACGAGGCGGGCGATGCCCTTGCCCCGGATGGGCGGGGACCGATGGACGATGCCGCTGGCCGGCGGCGCGCAGCTGCCCTTGAAGAGGCCCACCGCATATGGCGGAAAACGCTCGACCGGACCGCGAAAGCCGCGCTGCCGCGCCAGCGCTTGAGCCCCGTGGCGCGGAGCGACCCATTCCGTGCCGGGCCCCCGATAGGTGGTGATCAGGCGGGCTGGTACGCAGTCGCGGTGGTACTTCCAGCAGGCATCGTGGCGAACCGTCTCGAGGCGGATGTCGACGAGCGGAATCGCCATGATCCCGGCGAACAGCCGGGCGAGCGCCGCGACATCGGCGGCGAGCAGGTCGCGCATCGCATCGGGCGGCGTTCCGGAGGCTTCGAAGATCGAGGCGATCGCCGGCTCGAGATCGGCGGTAGAGACAAGAACACGGCCATCGGGCAGGACCGCGTCCGGCAAGGCGTCGAGCCAGCCGGCGAGATCGGGTATCGGCGGACGGTCCCAGAGAACGAGTTCGACCTCCGGCGCATGGATCGAGCGCAGACAGGCGGCGGTCCGCCCGCGGGCGATTGCCGATTCGGGCGCCGGCCCGGCCCTCTCGATCCGCGGGCGGGCGCGGTGGGGGGATGCGGCGAGATCCATCGGTTTACCCCAAAGCGCCCGGGTGAAGAGTGCGGGCCGGGGAATGGCGGCCCGATCGGCGCGACAACATCGAACTGCGCTCAGGCATAGGCGACCCAGCCGCGCCAGGTGAATGCCGTGAAGAACAGTACGGGGTCGGAGAAGCCGGCATCCCGCATGATCGCCTCTTCCTCGGCGGGATCGAGAAGATGCAGGCTGCCTTCCACGGTCTTCCGGGCGATGGCGACGTGCTCGGCGTCCACGCCCGCGGCCAATGCATAGGCAACATAGCGATCGAGCCAGACCGAGCGCGACGCCGCGTCCTGCGGGAAGCTGGAATGGGCAGCGACGAAGGGAGCGCCCGGTTTCAGGCGCCGGCGGATCGCTTCCAGCGTGTGCCGCCGGCCGGGCGCGTCGAGGAAGTGCAGGGTGAGCAGGCAGGTGGCGGCGTCGAAGGGCCCCGGCGGCGCGTCGTCGATATAGCCCTTCAGCAGCTGCACGCGCTCCATCAGGGGCCCGAGCGTCTGCGCGGCGAGATCGAGCATCGCCTCGGCGGGATCGACGCCGACGAAGGTCCATCCCGGCTGGGCGCGCGCGAAGGCGTTCAGTTCGAGGCCGCCGCCGGCCCCGAGCACGAGAATGGAAGCCCCAGCCTCCGCCTTCTCCGCCAACAGGACGGCCGTCATCCGGTACAGGGCATCGAGGCCCGGCACGAATCGAGGCGGGCCTTCTGCGTAGCGGGCGACCCAATCGGGTGTCGAAAATCCCTGCAGGAACCGATGCGCCTTGTCCTCCGGATCACTCGCCATGCGAAGCGCATCTCCAATTCTGCATAATGTAATAATATAACAATTCGATCTTTCGGCAAGGCGGGTTGCAGCGGGCCCGGTGCGGTACACTTCCTTCCTCGCAGCCTCACCCTGCGAAGTCGCCGTTGCCCATCCGCTGCCCCGAGGAGCCCGGCCGTGACCAACCGCTTCCAGTTCGGCCTCGCGCTGCGCGGGCAGTATCCGCTGGGCGACGACATCGCCGCCCGCCTCGCCGAGCTGATCACCCAGGCCCGCACGGCGGATGAGCTCGGCTTCGATTCGATCACCAAGACCTCGCATCACAGCACGCATCCCTTCCAGGCTTTCCAGCAGCTGCCCTTGCTGGCGCGTCTCACCGCCGAGGTGAAGCGGGCGCGGCTCAATGCCGGCATCGTGCTCTTGGCGCTCTACAAGCCGCTGGAGGTCGCCGAGCATTTCGCCACGCTCGACATCCTCTCCGGCGGGCGGCTCATCTTCGGGGCGGCGCTCGGCTATCGCGATGTCGAGTTCAAGGCCTTCGGCATTCCGAAGGAACGCCGCGGCAAGGTGTTCGAGGAGAACCTGCTGGCCGTGAAGCGGCTGTGGACGGAGGAGGTGGTGAGCCTCACGGGCTCGCATTTCGAACTGGTGGAGGCCTCCTGCCTGCCGAAGCCGCTGCAGAAGCCGCATCCGCCGATCTGGATCGGCGCCGATGCCGATGTGGCGCTGGACCGCGCGGCGCGGCTCGGCGACTGCTGGTACATCAACCCGCACAGCCGCATCGACACCATCGTGCGCCAGCTCGACGTCTACCGCTTCGCGCTGGAGCGGCACGGGAAGCCCTTCCCGGCCGAGCTGCCGATGCGCCGCGAGCTGTTCGTGGCGGCAACGCGCGCCGAGGCGCTGCGTCTGTGCCGGCCGTATCTGGAGACCAAGTACAAGGCCTATCACGACTGGGGCCAGGACAAGGAGATGCCGGCGGGCGACGACCGGCTCGACCTCGCCTTCGACGAGCTGGTGGGCGACCGTTTCCTGATCGGCTCGCCGGGCGAGGTGGTGGAGCAGATCGTCCGGCTGCACCGGCGGACCGGCGTCAACCACCTGATCGCCAGCATCGAATGGCCGGGCATGCCGCCGGCGCTGGCGCTCGACACGCTCCGGCTGATGGCGGCCGAGGTGATGCCCGGCGTGCGGCAGGCGATCTGACGGGCGGGCCGGCCGCCCTCCCCCGCGGGCGAAATAGGGGCTAGCATCGCGGTCTGATCATCGGCCGGGCGCAACCGGCCGGGTCAGGCCGGTTCGGGAGGGCTGGCCCGCATGGATTTCGATTTCCCCGACGAGCTGAAACAGTTGCGCGACGTCGCGCGCGAGTTCCTGAAGAAGCATTGCCCGACCGCGGTGCCCCGGCGCGTGCTGGAGGCGGGCGGCACGCATGACGCGGCGCTGTGGGCGGCGATGGCCGGCATGGGCTGGACCGGTGCCGCCATCCCCGAGGAATACGGCGGCGCCGGCATGGGCCGGCTCGCCGTCTGCGTGCTGGCCGAGGAGGTGGGGCGCGCGCTGGCGCCGGTGCCCTTCTCCTCCTCCGTCTATCTCGCGACCGAGGCGCTGCTCCTCTTCGGCAGCGAGGGCCAGCGGCGCGACCTGCTGCCCCGCCTCGCCGAGGGCTCGCTGATCGGCACCTTCGCGCTCGCCGAAGGGCCCGGCCCGCTCGATCCCGCGCGGCTCGGGGCCCGGGTCGAGGCCGGGCGGCTCACCGGCGCCAAGGCGGCGGTGCCGGATGGCGGGGCGGCCGATATCTGCATCGCCGCCGTGCGGGCGGGCGCGGGCGAGGTGTCGCTCCATCTGGTCGATCTCGGCGGGGCGGGGGTGAGCCGCCGGCCGGTGAGCAGCATCGATCCCTCGCGCGGGCATGCGGCGCTTACCTTCGAGGGCGCGGCGGCGGAGCCGCTGCCCGGCGCGATCGGGCCGGGGGCGGTCCGCAAGCTGCTCGACCGCGCCGCCTGCATGATGGCCTTCGAGCAGCTCGGCATCGCCCAGGCCGCGCTCGAGATGGCGCGCGACTACGCGCTCTCGCGCTTCGCCTTCGGGCGGCCGATCGGCTCGTTCCAGGCGATCAAGCACAAGCTGGCGGACGTCTATGTCGCGGTGGAACTGGCGCGCTCCAACGCCTATTGGGGCGCCTGGGCGCTCGATACCGGCGCGGCCGAACTCGGGCTCGCCGCCGCCACCGCGCGCATCGCCGCGAGCGATGCCGGCTGGATCGCCACCAAGGAGAACATCCAGACGCATGGCGGCATGGGCTATACGTGGCAGCTCGACTGCCATCTCTATTATCGCCGCGCGCGGCTGCTGGCACTGACGCTCGGCGGATCGCGCGAGTGGAAGCGCCGGCTGATCGCCGAGCTCCGCGCCGGCCGGGCCGCAGCCTGAAGGGGGAGAGTATGGATTTCGAGGATTCCCCGGAAGAGGCCGCCTGGCGCGCGCGCTGTCGCGCCTTCCTCGATTCGGTGGCGGAGAAGCGGAAACCCGGCGACGTGCGCGGCTATCGCCGGGGTGAGGACGCGCCCGGGGTGATGGCCTCGGCGCGGATCTTCCAGCGGAAGAAATGGGAGGCGGGCTTCGCCGGCATCACCTGGCCGAAGGAATGGCACGGGCAGGGCGGTACCGCCATCCAGCAGATGATCTACGAGCAGGAGGAGAGCGGTTACGTCACCACCGTCAACGCGCTCGGCCTGCAGCTCGGCATCTGCGTGCCGACCATCTGCCGCTGGGGCACCCAGGCGCAGCGCGACCGCTTCGCCCCGCCGGCCTTGCGCGGCGAGGAGGCCTGGTGCCAGTTCTTCTCCGAACCGGCCGGCGGCTCCGACCTCGGCGCGCTCAGGACCCGGGCCGAGCGCGACGGCGAGGACTGGGTGATCAACGGCCAGAAGATCTGGACCTCGCTCGCGCATGAGGCGGATTGGGGCGTCCTGATCGCGCGGTCCGATTTCGACCGGCCGAAGCACGAGGGCCTCACCTTCTTCTATCTCAGCACGAAGACGCCGGGTGTCGAGATGCGCCGGATCAAGCAGATGTCGGGGGCGGCGCATTTCAACGAGGTGTTCTTCAACGACGTGCGCATTCCCGACAGCCAGCGCCTGGGGCCGGTGCATGGCGGCTGGAAGGTGGCGATCAGCCTGCTCATGGGCGAGCGCGGCGCCATCGCCGACGATTTCGGCCCCGCCTTCAAGGAGCTGTTCGCGCTGGCCTCGGGGCTGGAGCTGGAGGGCGGGCCGGCGCTGGAGGATGCCGGCGTGCAGGAGCGGCTGGCCGATTTCTACGTGAAGGCGCAAGGCCTGCGCTTCACCCGGCACCGCATCATGACGGCGCTGTCGCGGGGCGCGGCACCGGGGCCGGAGGCCTCGATCGCGAAGCTGGTGCTGGCGTCCAAGATCCAGGAGGCGGCGGCCTATGGGCTGGAGCTGATGGGGGCGGCGGGGATCGAGAGCGGGCCGGACATGCCGCTCGCCGGCATCTTCGAGGAGGCCTTCCTCGATTCACCGGCCTTGCGCATCGCCGGCGGCACCGACGAGATCATGAGGAACACCATTGCCGAAAGGGTGCTGGGCCTGCCGGCCGACCTGCGCGCCGACAAGGGCATGCCCTTCCGCGACATACCGACCGGGTCGCGCTAGCGCCGCCCGGCCGCGCCGCTGCGGGCGATGATCGCCATCAGGGCGGCGTGCACATCCTGAAGCCGTGCCGCCGCCTCGGCGAGACCGGTGGCGCCGCCATCGGGGGCACCGGCGGCACCGATCTCGATCGCCGAGAGCCGCGCGAGCATCGCTTCCAGTTCGGTGAGAAAAGCATGGTCGGGCGTGGCGCCGCCGTCGCCGAGATCGCGGATGAGCGTGGCGAGACCGTGCATCGCCTGCAGCCGCTTGATCCGGCAGTCGGCCAGCAGCGCCGCGATGCCGTCCTCCGCCACGGGCCGGCGCAGCGGGACGACATTGGGACCGGCCATCGAGGAGATCTCCGGGCGGAGGAAGAGGGCAGGGACAGGCGGCTGGCCGGGACGCGTCCGGCTGGACGCGCCCCGGCACTCAGGCCGGATGCGGGCGGTCAGGCGGCCCGCACCTTGGCGATGAAGCGGTCGACCTCGGAGCTGAGCCTGGTCGCCTGATGGGCGAGTTCGGCCGAGG
>Ga0164290_1000556_pt1 | contig 111460 bp, 100 predicted proteins | sample Micstemetagenome_FD_108782 | JGI IMG/M metagenome (GOLD analysis project Ga0164290, IMG submission 108782) | Contaminated culture microbial community from soil near Moab, Utah, USA - Microcoleus steenstrupii SON62 (Illumina Assembly) | ecosystem: Environmental > Terrestrial > Soil > Soil crust...
CTCAGGGCAAGGCCGTTTCTGCGCATACAATGCACAGGTTCAGCCCTGAGCTATGTCGCAGGGTCGGGTCGGGCCATTCGTTGCAATACTGCCTGCAAGAGCGGCTTGTATCAGTTTCCTCGCAAAGCTGCAGGCAGTATTTCCACTTCTGTCCCTCGCGCATCGCACTCCGCGTGCTGCTTCTTATCCTCCGATGGAAGACCTCATCAGACGCCTCCAATACCCATTACAAAACTGATCATCGCCCGGATCCGACGCGACAGTCCTTAACGATGGGCCGCCTGAGGCAGGCCTGCCTCCGGTAGGCAGGCTTCACCCATCGTAATTAAAATCGACTCTCTTCTATATCTAGTTCGCTCCGGGTTTACGGAACAATACTTTTCCACCGATGATGGTCATTTCTACCTCTGTTTTCAGGATGGCATCTTCATCTACCGTCATCAGGTCCTGAGAAAACACGGTGAAGTCCGCCAGCTTTCCCACTTCAATCGAGCCCTTCAGATTTTCTTCAAAGGCGCCATAAGCCGCATCCAGCGTGTAAGATTTCAACGCTTGTGACCGGGTCATCTTTTGCTCAGGTTCATATCCGCCTTCAGGTGTTCCCTGAAGCGTGCGGCGGGAAACTGACGCATAGAACGAAGGGATCGGATTCAGCGGCTCCACCGGCGCGTCTGTACCATTCACGATGTGTGCACCAGACTTCAGCAGGGTTTGCCACATATACGCACCTTCCTTGATCCGTTTCTCCCCGAGTCGGTCGATGGCCCATGGTCTGTCTGACGACATATGAATTGCCTGCATGGCTGGAATGATACCGAGTTTTGCAAACCTTGGAATATCGGAAGGATGCAGGTGCTGCGCGTGTTCAATGCGAAAACGGTGATCCTTTGCCTTTGAAGGATTTTCATTCAGCGCAATTTCATAACGGTCGAGAATCTCACGGTTTGCGCGATCGCCGATCGCGTGGGAGCAAACCTGGAAGCCTGCCTTCAGCGCTTCCCGCGAAGTTTTTAACACGGTATCCATCGGCAATGTCGCCATGCCCGAGAAGTCGGGACGATCGGAATAGGGCTCCAGCAGCCATGCACCGCGCGACCCTAATGCGCCGTCGCAATTCAATTTGATCGAACGGATGGTCAGGACGTTGGACGAATCGATGTAAGGTCCTTTCTTCAACCATTCGTAAATGAGGTCACGGTCGAAACCAGTCAGCATCACATACATTCGCACGGGCATCCGCCCCTCAGCTTTGAACTTCTGAAAAAGGGCAATGCTGTTTGCTGTTGCTCCTGCATCGTGGAACCCGGTGAGTCCATTTCTCAAACATGCCTGCATGGCCATTTCGAGGGCCTGCTCGTCCGTTTCAGGTGTATTTCGGGGAATGTGTTTGGTGATGAGCCCTTGGGCACGTTCGTTAAAAATACCAGTAGGGTTCCCGTTGGCATCGCGGATAATTTCTCCCCCTTCGCCTTCGGTAATTGCAGCCACCTGTTCACGGGAAAGCTGATTGACTCCTGCGATATCCATCGCCTTTGCGTTGGCAATGCCCGCATGACCGCTGGCGTGTGAAAGAAACACGGGGTTGTCCGGAGATACCGCACTCAAATCGTGGTGTGTTTGAAACCCTTTGATGAGCACAGCAGGTTTTTTCGTCCACTTATCCTGGTGCCATCCGCGGCCGACGATCCACTGACCGGGCTTGGCTTTCGACACCGCTTCACGAACCTTCTCCACCATTTCCTCATAGCTTGTTGTGTTGAGCAGGTCGATGTTCATTTCATTATAGCCAACGCCCATAATGTGTCCATGACCCTCAATAAACCCGGGTGTCATGGTCTTTCCTTTCAGGTCAATGACTTCCGTCTTGTCAGACAGCCATTGCCCGACATCGGCTGCATTTCCGGCGAATACAATTTTTCCATCTTTTACAGCTACCGCTTCCACCTCCGGCTGCGCATCGTTCGCAGTATAGATCTTGCCGCCGCGGATGATCAAATCAGCCTGCTTCTTTTCGGCGCAGGAAGCAAAAATCAAAACACTTGAAAATAATAGAATAACATACTTCATAGTTTCAACTGGTTGTTTGCAATGATAATCATTATTCAACTAACGAAAGGGCTTGTTATCTTTGGCGGAAATTATTGGTGATGTACGCGCGTCTTATTTTTTTTCTCAGGATTGGAATCTTTTGGATCGCGTATCATTTTTTGTCCAGAGGTATTTTTCTGGCTTATAACCACGACTATTCCTCCAGCCTGTCGCCGGCAGAACTTGCCCTCACCTTTCTGCATGGGATAAAAATGGACCTCAGCATTACCGGATACATCCTGTTGCTCACCGGGTTGCTGCTCTCCGTTTCGATCCTGAAACCCGGAACCTGGGTTCATCGCACCTTCAGTGTTCTCAATGTATTCCTGTTGTTGTTCTTCTCCGGAATCGTCATGGTCGATTTAGAGTTGTACAGGCACTGGGGATTCCGGATGAACACCACCCCCTTAATGTACGTGGGCAGCGAAGCCGTGGGCAGCGTTTCCCCGACGGTCATGATCGAATTGCTCCTCGTGCTTGCGCTCTTATTCGGCGGTGCCGTTTGGGCCTATATGAAGCTGGTTGCTCCTGCTGGAAAATCATTTCCCGAAGTTCCCAAAAGAAATGCGGTTGCGTTCCTCGTTCTGGCTGTGCTGATGATTCTGCCGATAAGGGGAAGTTTTTCAGTGGCTCCCATGAACTCTGGGTTTGTCTATTTTCACAAAACCAAAATGTATGCAAACCACGCAGCAGTTAACGTGGTGTGGAATTTCCTTTATAGCCTCGAAAAAATTTCAACGACGGTTTATCCGGAAGATTTTTTTCCGCACGATCGCGCTACAAGATTGATCGACTCGCTCTACCACGATGAAGGAAAGACAATTCCCGTGTTGAATTCTTCCCGCCCCAACATCATGCTGTTCATCGTTGAAAGCTTCACCGCCGACGTGATAGCCCCGCTTGGAGGTTTGCCCGACGTGACGCCCAACCTGAACGCGCTTGCACGCGAGGGCGTGCTCTTCGATAACTTTTATGCAAGTGGCGATCGCACCGACAAAGGTCTGATCAGCGTGTTGAGCGCATACCCGGCGCAGCCCCGTTCGACCATCATCAAGGAACCGTCCAAAACGCAGCACCTCTCCTATCTCACCCATTCCTTAAAAAAACTTGGATACCGTACGTCGTTTATCTATGGCGGAGATATCGACTTTGCAAATTTCCGGTCGTACCTCACCAATGCAGCCTTCGACGACATCACCTCAGACGAAGATTTCCCCGACGAATGGAATGAAAGCAAGTGGGGCGTGCATGATCATTTGGTGATGGAGCGTGCGCTGCTGGAACTCGACACGGCCACACAACCATTCTTCAAAACCATGCTCACACTGAGCAGTCACGAACCATTTGATGTTCCGATGCAACCTGTCTTCAAAGGTACTTCCAATGAGATGCTGTTCATCAATTCGTGCCATTATACAGACAAATGTATTGGAGACTTTATTCGCACCGCGAAAACAAAAAGCTGGTGGAGCAATACCATCGTCATTTTTGTTGCTGATCACGGCGCACGTCATCCGGGTAATAAACCATTGCAAGACAAAGCGCGCTACAAAATACCTTTGTTGATGATTGGTGGTGCCATTCGGCGCGACACAGTTGTTCACACTTATGGCAGCCAGACGGATATTGCCAACACCATCCTTGCACAAATCGACAAACCCAATCCCTCATTTAATTTCAGCCGCAATCTGCTCAGCACAGAGGCGCGATCTTTTGCCGCATTCTTTTACAACGATGGATATGGTTTTTTGACCCCTGACCATACCATCACCTTCGACAACACGGGCAACCGTTTTATACTTCAACAGCCCGTTCCCCAACACGTTCTTGATGTGAGCAAGGCACTCGAGCAGGCACTCTTCAGCGATTACAACAAAAGATAACTTTCACGCTGCAGAAAGTTTCGATACTTTTAAACGATGAAATCGTTTCGTTTTGCCCTCTTGTTTCTTTTCCCGGTACTGGCATCATCACCCTTGTGCGCTCAGGACTTTGGACTTTCATTTTCTTATTTCATCCCGAAAAACGGCGAGTTTTCCACACCTGTCAGTCCGTTTAGCTTTCGGGGTGTCGGCGTGAGCCTGACAAATAACATTGGCATTGAGACCGGCGTCACGTTGTACAGAATGTCCGGGATGGCGCTGAAAGATCTGCCATTTGAGACCGACCGGTCCTTGCTCGGAAACAACTTCACATTATTTGTCCCGGTTGAACTCGTCTTCAGTCTCGCCGGGCAACAGGTTCAACTGGATATTAAAGGCGGAGCATTCGGCTATGCTGTTTTCGACCAGCGACTGAATCGCGGCAATTTTGATCGCGCCATTCGCGAACTGGAACAATGGCAGGTCGCGAATGCGTCGGCCAGCTTCCAATCAAAACCTGGATTCGGATTCCATGGAGGAGCTGAGTTGACAGTTTATGTTACACAAAATATCGGCATCTCCCTTGAGACCAACTACCTGGTGGGTGAGTCTGCATTTCCCATCAAAGGTTCGTACACCGGCGGCAACTCCACGCTGGAAACAAAAACGTTTGACTATGCGGATGCTAAAATGGACTTTACCGGCCTTGAATTTTCCATTGGCGTGATTTATTCCAGCGGTGGAGGAAAACAGCGTCCAAGAAAAAGACGCTGACGGATCAAAAAAAAATCATCATGTTGAAATGCTCCCTGATTGTTAGTCTGCTCATTCTTTCTTCGTACGGAAGTATCGAAAAGTATCGGGCTTTTCACATTGAGAACAAAGAAGTGGTATGGGTGGAAATCTATCATGAAGAAAAATCTGAAAGTGAACTTTCCCTGCAGCTGCAAAGCCAGCTGAAACGCAAGTCGTGGATCAGGAATATGCACATGGAAGGCAACGATGTGGTTGCCGATATTGAAGATCTTGTATTTGATTATAAAAAATACGGAGGCAAATTCACCAACACGTCTACGATTCTGAGGACAGGAAGATGGGACGGGAAGATTCGTGTATCGTTCAAGAAGGACAAGTACCGGATCATCATTGAAAGCATGCAGTACACCGCCGTGAGTCCTGCCTCAGGCTCCGGCAAAGCCAGTATGGAGAAACATGAAATCTCGGGAACGCTGACTTCATGGGTTCTGAATGACTATCGGACGAGTTTTCGAAAAGGCAAACTGGAGAACCTGGACATCATGCATTTCTTTCTGCATGAAAGTTTTCAATATGAGCCCAACCAGCTCATGGATTCCGACTGGTAGAAACCTCCTTGATAACCATACCCAATCGGGTTAATCGCTCGGCGAGAAATGTTGCATCTTCCATGGTGAAAGGTCCTGCGACAGAAGTACCATCTTCCCGGCTCTGCTGCAACTGATCATCCGGAAGAATACCCGCAGGAGCAACTCCGGAATAAATCAGATAGTGATGAGGCGCACTTTTCCATTCTGGTATCGCGCGATTGTGTTTGCCTAACAATTCGCGGGAGTCGCGAAGAAAAGATCGGAAGGCACTTCGCGATGCCGGATCCGCCATCACCATCGTATCCCTTTCTCCTGTGGCCGCCGGGACCACAACGAATTTCTGCCTGGCATCATTGGATTTATAAACCCACTCAAGGATGTAGCCTGCGTCATCGATGCGCGTATAGGACGTATCCGGCGAAACTACTTTTTTAAGGTTGATCCGAATCATTGCGCCACCGTCAGTGAAACGCTTACGCTGACCTGAAACAAAATTACCCAGCGAATATGTAATGAGCTGGTTTTTGTCCTGATCCCATTCCATCGGCTGAATCACATGAGGATGTGCACCGATCACCAATCCCGCGCCGTGTTTAAAGCAGTGCTTTGTGATTGCGCGGAGCCACGCGTTCGGGAGGCGCTCATATTCAACTCCCCAATGTGTGAAGACGATGATCATGTCCGGATTCAAACCCTTAGCGGACTGAATATCTTTTCTCATCACCGCCGTGTCCATCATGTTGACCATGTTGGGCGAAGGAACCGGAAGGCCGTTAGTGCTGAATGTATAATTCAACAACGCAAGCCGAAATCCATGACGCTCGATGAGCAGCGGATGCAGTTGTTTTTTCTCTTCAGTGTTCTTAAACGTACCCGTATGCGGTATCGCCAGAGAGTCAAGAATTTTGTTTGTTCGCTCAAGTCCTCTGCGACCTTTATCCACGCAGTGATTATTGGCGGTGACGAGTACATCCAACCCTGCGTCTTTCAATGCAACGGCCAGCGCATCGGGAGAGCAGAACTGTGGATAGCCAGTGTAGGGCGGTCCTGCCAGCGTCAGTTCAAGATTTCCGATAGCCACATCGGCACCCTGAATGTAGGGTTTCACCAACTCAAAGCAGGGCTTGTAATCGTAGCGTTTGGTAACCGGATCAAATGCGGAGGTGATCTGAGAAGCATGTCCCATAATATCGCCGAGAAACAGCAGCGACAGTGACGTGGTATCCTGCGCATGCGCATGAAGCGCAATGACCATGAACAAACCAACCAATTTTTTTTTCATAGTGGCAATACTTTGTTTTCAGCGATGACAAAAATCCGGTCATCTTTTCGCGGATTGATCCGCGCCAGACCAGTGAACAATCCAAACGCCGGGAGCAACGCGTTCCTCGAACCAAAATAAAAACACGGCAGCGTCATGGCTTGTCTTCCTTTTCCCCTCAGGCCAACGCCCGGATGAATGTGACCTGCCATATTATAGAGATCGCCGCAGTTCTCTTCGGGATGATGAGAAAAAAGAAATGGCCCGAGTTGCAGGGAATCAAATACGCGGATTCCTTTTCGTTCATATTGCAGTTCACTCATCACGTCATGGTTTCCAATGACAAGTTCAAATGAAATGTGTGCAAAATGTGCGACAAGTTCACCAAAGACTTCCCATTCAGGATTGTAATGACTGTGAAATAAGTCACCCAGACAAATGATGCGTGCCGGGCGGGTGAGATGAATCAGCTGCAGAAGATTCTCCAGATTTTGATCATTTGCCCCCTGTGGAACCGGAATTCCCGACTTTCGAAAATGATTGACTTTGCCCAGATGGAGATCAGCAACCAGCAGCGCCTGATGCTTTGGCCAGTATAGTGCCTTTTGCGGAAAAAGCTCCATCCGCTCATTTCTAACCTCAACCTCCACAGGAATATGATTTTTCTGAGTTCAAGAGCCGAAAAATAATATTTTCATTCATGAAGAGAATCATCATTTTCTTTTTTACACAACTGATCGCGATGACAGGCATGTCACAAAACACCGCGTTATTTGATAAACTCATCTTCAAGACGCCTCGATTGAACTTACCGTACAGGCTATTGAAACCAGTGAATCCAAAGGTTAAAGAACGATTCCCGCTGATCATCTTCCTGCACGGCGCCGGTGAACGCGGCAATGATAATGAACGGCAATTGTCTCACATCGCCTCGGCTGTTCTTGATGAGCGCGCAAGGGGAAAATATCCGTGTTATGTGGTCGCGCCGCAATGCCCGGCGGGGGATTCGTGGATTGGTGGGACTCGCACGGCCACCGGATATAAAATGACTTCAGACCCCTCCCGACCGATGGAAGCACTGATGGCATTGATCAGGAAACTGGAGGCTGAATACCCGATTGACCCGGCGCGCATTTATATCACAGGACTCTCGATGGGTGGCTTCGGCACGTTTGATCTGATCTCCAGAATGCCCGAAAAATTTGCCGCGGCAATACCGATCTGCGGAGGCGCCGACAGCGACTTTACAGCGCGCTTCGCCAACATTCCCCTGTGGATTTTTCATGGCGCTAAAGACCCTATCGTACCAGTAGAATACTCCAGAACGGTGGTACGCGATCTCTGGAACCGGCACACTTCGCCCGGCTATACCGAATACCCCGATATCGCCCATGAAAGTTGGATCCAGGCATACCAGGAACCACATTTATTGCCATGGCTATTTGAGCAGGTTCGTCAGACACAAAATTGAAAGTTTACAAATACCTGTATATCAGAATGTTGTGACGAACTCTGGAAAAAAGTTAACATTGCCTTAACATTGCCCTACGGATTTAGGAGTAGATTGCGAGGTAATTACCCGCTATGTTCGAGCTCGATTTATCGTATTCCATTCTGCTGGTCTTATGTCTTCTTGCAGCGTGCGCTTTTGAATTTGTTAACGGTTTTCACGACACTGCCAACGCGGTGGCTACTGTTATTTATACCAACTCCCTGAAGCCCTGGAGTGCCGTTATTCTTTCTGGTATTGGAAACTTCGTCGGGGTGATGATTGGAGGGGTCGGTGTGGCCGTCGGAATCATCAACCTGCTGCCTGTTGAAATTCTTGTCGATCAAAATATTTCCCACAGCCTTTCCATGGTGATGGCGCTTCTGCTGACTGCCATATTCTGGAACCTGCTCACGTGGTACTTTGGAATTCCTTGTTCAAGTTCCCATACACTCATTGGTTCAATTCTTGGCGTTGGCATCGCTTATTCATTTATTCCCGGCGCGCAAGCTGCTGCGGTCAACTGGAATGAGGCCAAAAAAATTGGTATGTCGTTGCTAATCTCGCCTTTGTTTGGTTTCTCGATGACAATCGTCGTCATGTATATCATCCGTGCGCTAACCAGGAAAAAGAGCGCAGCGGAGACATTATTCAAAGAGCCAAAGAAAAACTCGCCTCCCCCTCCGTTTATACGCGGGCTACTGATCCTTACTTGTACGAGTGTGAGCGTTGCGCACGGTGCAAATGACGGTCAGAAGGGTGTCGGGCTTGTCATGTTAATTTTGATCGGTATCGTTCCCTCCTATTTTGCCTTGAACTCCAGTTTTGATCCGTCGAATTTGTCGCAGCCATTAACGCGCATCGAATCAGTTGTTGGAGGCATCGACGGCTCCTCTCTGTCGGCCAACGACAGCACAAAGCTGGCGGTGACAAGACAAATGACTGCAGATCTCGTGTCGATGGTGGCGAAGGTTCCCAATGTTGAGTCAATTCCTAAAGATGAACGCTTTATTGTCCGCCGCGACATTATGATTGTTGATCGCAACCTGAAGGATCTGAGCGGAAAAGAAGAAATTAAATTAAGCGAAAGCGACAAGCAAGTAATTACTGCGGAGATGAAGCGCATCAAGCAGATTACCGACTACTCTCCGAAGTGGGTTATCATTATGATTGCCATCTCGCTGGGTATTGGTACTACGGTGGGTTGGAAACGAATTGTGAAAACCATCGGAGAAAAGATCGGTAAAGAACACCTGACCTATGCGCAGGGGGCCAGTGCCGAACTGGTCGCTGCAAGTACCATTGCAGTGTCTACGTACCTGAAACTTCCGGTGAGTACAACACACGTGCTCTCCTCAGGAATTGCAGGAAGCATGGTGGCAAGTAAGGGTATCAAGAACCTTCAGGCAGGAACTGTACGAAATATTGTCATTGCGTGGTTCCTCACTTTACCCGTTGTTGTGATCATGTCAGGAACCTTGTTCATTCTGTTCAGAGCAATATTCTGATGGAGCAACGCATCACCTTCATCACACTCGGCGTTGCTGATTTAAATAAGAGCAGAAAATTTTACGAAGAGGCATTTGGCTGGAAAGTGCATGAAAGCAGCAACGGAGACATTGTTTTCTTCAAGCTCAATGGGATGATGCTGAGTTTATTTCCTGCAACGGAACTGGCCAAAGACAGCCTGTCCACTGCGGGTGCCTCCGGCTTCAAAAATTTCACCATCGCCTACAATGTCAGAAGCGAAGCAGAAGTTGATGAGTGTGTAGCATCCCTTCGCAAGCATCAGGCAATGGTGGTAAAAGAACCGCAGAAAGTTTTCTGGGGCGGATACAGCAGCTACGTTGCTGACCCCGATGGATTCTTGTGGGAAATTGCTTTCAATCCCTTTCTTGAGCTCGACGCTCAGGGAAATGTGCACTAGTCTGCATACTGCACCGCCATCTTCTTGATTCTGTCCTCCAGCTTTTCACTGGTGAGCTTGTCTCTGCTGAGGCGATCAACCATAATCGGGAAACCAAACGGCGTCGGTTTGTCGGGACGCGTAATGACAATTTTCTGTTTGGCAATTCGCTCCAGTGCACGACGCATGCGCGCTTCCTCCAACTGAAAATCCATCACCTCTTCATACGCCTGACGGAGCAACAGGTTGTGCGCATCGTAATCGTGAAATACATTAAAGAACAATTGAGAGGAAGATTGCAAATGTTTCTCGCGCACATTCTTGCCAGGGTAGCCTTTAAAAATCAGACCTGAGATTGCTGCGATGTCGCGAAATTTCCGTCGCGCCATTTCGGTTGAATTGATGCTCGCCTGGATATCGGTTAATAAGTTTTCCGTCCCCAGAACATCCGTCTCCACCGCTTCATCAATGGGAATGGGCTGATCACTCAGCAACTCGAAACCATAATCATTCATCGCCAACGAGAACGTGATGGGCTGAATGCGTGCAATGCGATACGCCATTAATGCAGCAAGACCCTCATGAACAAATCTTCCTTCAAAGGGATACATCATCACATGATAGCCTTCCGTGCTCTCAAAATATTCAATCAAAAATTCACTTCGATCAGGCAAGTGAGATCGCTGTTGCTGCAGCGCGAATAGCGGCTTGAGAAATTCCATCTCTGCGTCTGATTCAATGCCGCGCACGACCTCATCCAGTTTCAGTCGGATCATCTCGCTCATTTGCGATGACAACGGCATCCGCCCGCCCATCCACGAGGGAACCATACCGCTCTTGCGTTTGCTCTTTCGGACATGAACTTCCATTTCGCGGATGCGAACAAGCTCAAGGCTTTGTCCTGCAAACCAGAACACATCGCCGGGATTTAATCTGGAAATAAAATACTCTTCAATGGTTCCCAAATATTTTCCACTCACCATCCGCACATGGAGCGCGTTCTCGCCAACGATGGTCCCAATCGATAAGCGATGTTTGAGGGCAACCATCCGGTTGTCCACCTTGTAGATGCCTTGCTCAATCACCACTTTACGGTACTCATCGTACGCCCGCAAACTCTCACCACCCGTTGTGATGAAATTCAAAATCCAGTTCCATTCTTCCTCTGACATGGAGGAAAAACAAAATGTATTGGTTACCTCTTTGAATATATCGTCGGGTTTGAATCCGTCGCCCACGCACAGGGTGAGCAGATATTGAATGAGCACATCAAAAGAGCGGATGTAGGGCAGTCGATCTTCCACAACTTTGCTCCGAATGGCCTCGCGGATTCCTGCAGCCTCCATCAGTTCAAGAGAATGCGTTGGCACGAAATAGATTCGGCTCGTTGCACCAGGTTGGTGTCCGCTTCGACCGGCTCGCTGCAGAAAGCGCGCAACACCTTTGGGGCCGCCCACCTGTATCACGGTTTCAACCGGCCTGAAGTCCACACCCAAATCAAGACTTGATGTGCACACCACTGCCTTTAATTTTCCTTCGTGCAATTGTTCTTCCACCCAGGTGCGCAACTCCTGGCTGATGGAGCCATGGTGCATGGCAATTAATCCGGAAAGCTCGGGCTCGCGATCCAGAATTTTCTGATACCATATTTCAGCAAAAGATCGGGTGTTCGTAAATATCAACGTGCTGGTACTTCTCTTCACGACTTCGATCACTTTGTCCAGCAGATGAATACCCAGATGACCTGCCCAGGGCATACGCTCAAGTGCATCAGGAAATATCGAGACAACCTCTACTTTTTTCTCAATGTCGGCGCGAATGATTTTATGCATCGGAGCATTGACGCCCATCAGCGCTTCCATCGCCTGATCCATATTGCCTATGGTGGCCGAGATGCCCCACACTTTTAAAGCAGGCCGAATCGACCTTAGACGTGAAAGCGCCAGCTCCACCTGCACACCGCGCTTGGAACCCATGAGCTCATGCCATTCATCTGCGACCACGGCTTCGAGGTTCTCGAAGAACTTTGCATAATTCTTTTGTGCCAGCAACAAATGAAGACTCTCCGGGGTAGTGATGAGAATTTCAGGCGGTGAAGTTTTTTGATTTTGTCTTTCCTTCACTCCTGTATCACCAGAGCGCACGCCAACCTTCCAGGGCAGTCCAAGCCCGTCGATCAGCCGCTGGGCCGACAACTCAATTTCCTTGGACAATGCGCGAATCGGTGTAATCCAGATCGCAATTAATCCGTTCTTCTTGCGCGACCTGTAGTTGGGGTGACGGGCCATAAACTCGAGGGCTATCGCCACCAGCAGACTGTAGGTTTTACCGCTGCCTGTCGGTGCGTTGACAACGCCGCTGTAGCCCAACAGGTAGGACCGCCAGGCCTCCAATTGAAACGGGAACGGCGTCCAGCCGCGCTCAGCAAACCATTTTTCGCCCTGTTCAGTCATTTCGGCCAAAATAAACTCAAAATTTTTAAACCCAGTTTCTAAACATTTCCCGTTTCGGGTTGTTTTCCCTTAAACTTTGCTGGATAATGGGAAGATACTCAATTAAAGAACTGGAGCAGTTATCAGGCATCAAGGCGCACACGATTCGCATCTGGGAAAAGCGGCATAGAATCATTGAACCCAGTCGCACGCAATCCAATATCCGATACTACTCCGACGAGGATCTCAAGAAGATTATCAACGTCTCTCTGCTGAACAATAACGGCGTTCGCATCTCTGCCATTGCGGAGATGACCGATGAAGAATTGGGACAACGTGTGATTGAATTAAGCCAGCGAAGCAATCAGGCAAAAATTTACATCGACCAGCTGCTGACTTATATGATCGATCTCGACGAAGAACGCTTCGAAGCAGAGATCGACATGCTGGAAAAAAAGCTTGGGTTTGAAAGTGTTGTTCTCGATGTGATATATCCTTTTCTGGAGAAGATTGGCATCTTGTGGCTCACAGGAAACGTGACCCCAGCTCAGGAACACTTCATCAGCAACCTGATTCGCCAGCGCATTATCGTTGCAATTGCCGGCCTGCCGGTTGTTCCCAAGACAACGTTGCGCGTAGTGCTGTTCCTTCCAGAAAATGAACTCCACGAAATAGCACTGTTGTTCTATCATTACATCATCAGAAAGAACGGTTTTAAGACCTACTATCTCGGGCAGTCTGTCCCTTATGCCGACATTGTCGCCGTTTGCAACACGTATCGCCCCCATTTATTGGTCACGTGCTTTACGTCCAATCCGCCCCCTCACGCGCTCGGCGATTACTTAAACAACCTGTACAAAGACTTCCCCAACTCCCGAATCTTAGCTTCGGGCGGACTTGTGTTGAAGAATTCTTTTCCTTTCCCTCCCAATCTCAAGGTATTCCAAAACGCCTTGGAGTTAAAAAATATCCTGCAGGGTATTAAATCGAACTAATTTTCACATTTGGAGGGTAAATTCTACCCTTACCCCCTTGCTTTTCATGCTGCCCGTGCAGTCTACCCCCATCCTGTAAAGCTCCCGCTTACCGGGCTCCGGCCGGTCGAAATCAAGGGAGATGCTCCTTGTTTAACTCATTTTGTTCATCGTTAGACAAAAAATCAGCTTGTTTAAGGCCTTTGTTTAACATTCCGTTGAACAAAGTTGATCTTTTCCATCATTTTTGTTCAATGTTTGGTGGTCGAACATTAAACTTGTTTAACCAAATCACGAAACAGTTAAACATTATGAAAGCCGCCGACATCACGCAAGAGATCATCAAGCTGAGCCCTACCTTGAAGTTGTTCACGCAGCGCTTTACCCGCGATCGGGAGGAATCCCAGGACCTGGTACAAGACACGGTTATGAAGGCGCTGATGTATAAAGACAAGTTCCGCGAGCAGACCAATTTAAAGGGCTGGCTGTTTACGATCATGCGCAACACCTTCATCAACAACTACCGCAAAAATCAGCGGGCGAAGACTTCACATGATGATACGAAAGAATTGTACTACCTCAATGTGGAGGATACGCATACATTTAATCTTCCCGATACACGTTTCGAATACAAGGATATCTGGAAACATATAGAGGAATTGAAAGACGAGTTTTTGGTTCCATTCAAGATGCATACCTCCGGATACAAGTATCATGAAATTGCCGAGTATCTCGACATTCCGATTGGTACTGTCAAGAACCGCATCTTCCACGCTCGCAAAGAAATTCAGAAGAAATTGGCGGGTTATTGATAACTTCCCGCCTGCTTTCAATACCCTTCTGCCTACATGAATAAAGTTGCTGTTATTGGATCCGGTTTTTCCGGATTGGCGGCCGCGTCTTTTCTTGCCAAAGATGGCATGGACGTGCACGTGTTTGAAAAGAATTCACTTCCCGGTGGCCGTGCAAGAAAATTTCAGACCGGAGGTTTCGTGTTCGACATGGGGCCCAGCTGGTACTGGATGCCCGAAGTCTTCGAAAAATTCTTTAATGCTTTTGGCAAATCTCATAGCGACTTCTATCACCTGAAACGTCTTGACCCTTCGTACAGGATCTACTTTGGAAAAGACGATGTGCTCGACATTCCCGCAGGTGAAGAAGCACTGTGCAAAATGTTCGATGAACTTGAGCCGGGTAGTAGCAAAAATCTCCGAAAGTTTCTTGAAGAAGGAAAATACAAATATGAGCTCGGCATCAACGAGCTCGTGTACAAACCAGGTCTCAGTATATTTGAATTGCTCGACCCGAAGGTCGTCAGCGGCGTATTTCGTCTGCATGTCTTCAGCTCCATTTCCTCGTACATTCGAAAATTTTTTAAAGAACCGAGAATCATTAAACTGCTGGAGTTTCCGGTACTGTTCCTCGGGTCAACACCACAAAATACGCCTGCATTATACAGCCTGATGAATTATGCGGATATGGCGCTCGGGACCTGGTACCCGATGGGTGGCATGTATGAAATTGTCAATGGCATGTATGAAGTCGCAAGGTCGCAGGGCGTACAATTTCACTTCGACAGTCCTGTTACCGGCATGGAGATGAATGGCGTCAAGGCGAAAGGCATTCGCGCCAATGGTGCCCTCCATCAAGCGGATTACATTGTTGCCGGGGCGGACTACAACCATGTGGAACAAACGTTATTGCCTGAAGGCTTCAGACGATATAATCAAAAGTATTGGGACACCCGGGTGATGGCTCCGAGCAGTTTGCTCTTCTACCTGGGCGTGAACAAGCGTGTGAAGAATTTGCTTCATCATAATTTATTTTTTGATCAGGATTTCGGATTACATGCCAAAGAGATTTATGAAGATCCGAAGTGGCCTACAGCACCACAGTTTTATGTCAGCTGTCCGTCTGTAACCGATCCGTCTGTTGCGCCCGAGGGTCACGAGAATGTATTCATCCTTATTCCTGTGGCGCCCGGACTTCAGGATGATCCGGCTACGCGCGAAAAGTATTTCAATCTGGTGATGGACAGACTCGAGCACATCACCGGGCAGTCCATTCGCCCGCATATTGTGTACAATCGTTCTTATGCCCACAACGATTTCATCAGCGACTATAACGCATTTAAAGGAAATGCCTACGGTCTGGCCAACACTTTATTACAAACGGCCAATCTAAAACCAGGCATTCTCAACAAAAAGGTAAAAAACTTGTTTTATACTGGTCAGCTCACAGTTCCTGGCCCAGGCGTGCCACCGAGTATTATTTCAGGAGAAGTAGTTGCGCGGGAACTTGTAAAAAGGCATAAGGAAATGTAATTTATACTATGAAAGAACTCTTCGACTCAGTATCCATCCGGTGCAGCAGGTTGACGACCAAAGCCTACAGCACTTCCTTCTCGCTTGGCATCCTGTGTCTGGAAAAGAAAATGCGCGACCCCATCTATGCCATTTATGGGTTTGTGCGTTTCGCAGATGAAATCGTGGATACCTTCCACGACTTCGATAAGCAAATGCTTCTGGACAGGTTCAAGGAAGAGACTTACAGAGCCATCGAAGAGAAGATCAGCCTGAATCCAATCCTCAATAGTTTTCAGCATACCGTCAATCAATTTAATATTGATCGTGAATTGATTGATCAGTTTCTAAAATCCATGGAGATGGATTTGGATAAAAAGAACTACGACGAAGCAGGCTACAAGGAGTACATTCTTGGTTCTGCAGAAGTAGTTGGCCTGATGTGCCTCAAGGTTTTCTGTTCCGGAGACGCAGATATGTACCTGCGCCTGAAGCCGCACGCGATGAGCCTGGGGTCTGCATTTCAAAAAATAAATTTCCTTCGCGACCTGAATGCCGACTATGTCGGTATGGGAAGGATGTATTTCCCGGGATTGGAGTTGAATAATTTTAATGAGCACGCCAAGCGCGATATCGAAGAAAATATTGAAAAAGATTTTCACGATGGTTTCCTTGGCATCAAACAGCTGCCCAAGGGCTCGCGGTTTGGTGTTTATGTCGCCTATGTGTATTACTACGCCTTATTCAGAAAAATAAAGAACACACCTTCTGAACGTGTGCTCGAAAGTCGCATACGCATACGCAACCGCCATAAGGCTACGCTACTCGCTTATTCATTTGTTCGTCACCAGCTTAATCTGATCTGATGACCGATCACGTGATCCTCGTTGACACCAACGACAACGCCGTCGGAACGATGGAGAAGTTGCAGGCGCACCAGGAAGGTGTGCTTCACCGGGCATTTTCCGTACTGCTATTTAATTCCAGTGGAGAGCTGCTTCTGCAACAGCGTGCTTTTGACAAATACCATTCCGGGGGATTATGGACCAATACGTGTTGCAGCCATCCCCTTCCCGGAGAAGACACCATCCAGGCATCACGCCGGAGACTGATGGAGGAAATGGGAATCGATATGCAGCCTGAGTTTGCATATAAATTCATCTACAAAACACCACTCGACCAGAATCTGATTGAGCACGAGTTGGATCATGTTTTTATAGGTAAGTTCGACGGCGCTCCGCGCATCAATGAAAGAGAAGTGGCGGACTGGAAATTTACTTCTATGAATTGGCTCAGAGAGGACGTATTAAAAAATCCGAACAATTATACCACTTGGTTCCGGCTTATCCTGGAACATAAGAACCTTCAGCTTGCCGGTGTGTGATGAATGCCTCTGAACGTCAGCTCAAGCTTGCCCAATCGATCGTTACAAGCGAATCCGTAGTTTTTTGGTTTCGAAGAGACTTGCGTCTTGAAGACAACGCCGGACTTTATCACGCGCTGAAATCAGGCAAGCCCGTAGTTCCATTGTTCATATTTGACACATGCATCCTGGACAAGCTTGAAGACAGAACCGATAAGCGGGTCGTTTTCATTTATCAGTCGCTGATGCATATGAAGCAAGAGTTGGAATCCATGGGTTCGTCCTTGCTCATCTTGTACGGCGATCCGGTTAAGCTCTTTCCGCAACTTCATCCGGCGGCAGTTTATACCAACCACGACTTCGAACCGTATGCAAAGGAACGTGATGATGCAGTGAAGCAAAATCTCTCGTCGCGTCAAATTACCTTTCACACCTTCAAGGATCATGTGATTTTTGAGAAGGACGAAGTACTCAAAGATGCAGGTGGTCCATACACGGTCTTCACACCTTACAGCAGAAAGTGGAAAGCAAAACTGAATGCCTTTTACATCAAGCCCTATCCGAACAAAAAATACCATGACGCCTATTTCCGAAGCAAGCCGTTATCGGTTCCTTCGCTTGGGGAAATGAATTTCAGTGATGCGGACACAGCGTTTCCGGAACGCGTCATTAAAACGTCCATCATCAGTCGCTACCACGAAACGCGCGACCTGCCAGCAATGCCCGGCACTTCGCGACTGAGCGTGCATCTGCGATTTGGAACCGTGAGCATCCGTAAACTTGCAGCAGTTGGTCTTTCAAAGAATGAAAAGTGGTTGAACGAACTCATCTGGAGAGATTTCTATCAAATGATTCTCTGGCATTTTCCGCACGTCGTGAACCGGGCCTTCAAAGCTGATTATGATAACATCCAATGGAGGAACAATCCCGAAGAATTCCAACGGTGGTGTACTGGCACAACCGGCTACCCTATTGTCGACGCCGGCATGCGGGAGCTGAACGCGACAGGATTCATGCATAACCGGGTGCGTATGGTTGTCGCGAGCTTTCTATGCAAACACCTTTTGATAGACTGGCGTTGGGGTGAAGCGTATTTCGCGGCAAAACTACTTGACTTTGATCTGGCCTCGAACAACGGCGGCTGGCAGTGGGCCGCTGGGTCGGGCTGTGATGCGGCGCCTTATTTCCGGGTCTTCAATCCCCAGTTGCAAACAGAAAAATTTGATCCGGAGTTGAAATACATTCGGAAATGGGTGCCCGAGCTGAACAGCAACAGTTATCCCAAGCCAATGGTCGATCACGCCTTTGCGCGCAAACGTGCACTGGAGACCTACGCAGATGCCCTTAAAAATCAGTAACATTCTATAGGAGATTGGTGTTATTTCAACGCCATGAAAATTTACACACTCACACGGAAGCAGTTTCTGCCCATATCATTAGAGGAGGCCTGGGCCTTTTTCTCAAGCCCTAAGAATCTCGCGAAGATTACCCCAAAACACATGGGGTTTGATATCAAATACATCTCGAACAACGGATCCCCTACCTACCCCGGCCAGCTTATACGATACAAAATCTCTCCGCTGCCCGGCATCAAAATGACGTGGCTCACGGAGATCACGCACGTGCAAGTACCCAACTATTTCGTCGACGAACAACGCTTCGGCCCCTATGCGCTATGGCACCACCAGCACCGTTTTACGGAAGTTGATGGCGGTGTTGAAATGGTCGATGAGGTTAATTATGCCATCCCATTGGGAATCCTCGGCCGCATCGCCAATGCGGTTTTTGTCAAGCACGAACTAGATCGTATTTTTGACTATCGTTACGAAGCGTTGGAGAAATTATTCAAGACCGAAAAAGTAACTGCCTGATATGGATTGGAAACTGATAATCATTTGCTCGCTCATCACCATCGGAACATTTCTCTTCTGGGAAGCGGTCGCATGGTTTTCACATAAATACATCATGCATGGATTCCTGTGGACCTGGCACAAGTCGCACCATACCGTCCACAACCACGCATTGGAGAAAAATGATCTGTTCGCTGTCGTCTTCAGCATCCCGTCCATTTTCTTATTCGTGTATTTTTCTTCCGTCACCTATAATCCCTATATGCTCGCCGTGGCTTTAGGCATTCTGTGCTACGGCTTGTTCTACTTCATCTTTCACGACATCATTGTACACCAGCGGATCCGTTGGCGCCCCGTGCGCAAGAGCAAATACCTCCAGCGCATGATTCATGCCCACTACATCCACCACAGCAAGCACACCAAAGACAACTGTGAAGCATTCGGTTTCCTTTACGCGCCAAAGAAATTTGAGCCCCGGCAGTTCGTCTTCAAAAAAGAACGCACCGAAACCCAATAGAATAATTTGGAATCCAAGTACCTGTATCTCGCTGTAAACATCCTCTCATTCATATTTCCGTTCATTTTCAGTTTCCGGAAAGACGCCAACTTTTCCGCCAAGTGGCGTTTTGTTTTTCCAGCGATGATCATCACCACGACCTTCTTCATCATCTGGGATCAGATTTTTACGATGAATGGCGTGTGGGGATTCAACAAAAAATATATTCTCGGAATTTATCTGATGGACCTTCCACTGGAGGAAGTCATGTTCTTTATCTGCATTCCCTACGCCTGCATTTTCAGTTACTTCGCCGTGACCAATTTGATTAAGGAAGATTACTTTGCGCCCTATCAGCAACTCATCACCTCATTCCTGATTCTTATTCTCCTCATCGCCGGGCTCTACAATTTGCATCGGCTATATACCTCCGTCACCTTTCTTCTGCTGGCCTTCTTCCTCACCTGGCTCCACTTCAATCATCGCCCACGCTACATGGGCCGCTTCTACCTTGCCTATCTTTTTATACTTGTTCCGTTCTTCATTGTCAACGGAGTCCTTACGGGCATGTTCACTGACGAGCCGGTCGTTTGGTACAATGACAAAGAAAACCTCGGCATTCGGATGGGAACCATTCCTTTCGAAGACACCTTTTACGGCATGCTCATGATACTGATGAGCATCGTCATCGCAACGTCCCTCGAAGAAAGAAGTCTTCGCAGGAAGCGTAAAGGTATTAGCTAATTGTTTTTGATTGGGGCGTGCCCCGTGGTTTGCTCTCGGAGAGCAAACCACGGGTCGGGCTATTCGCTACAAGCCCCTTCATGAATTTACGGTGAGCGTCCATGTTGAAGAATCGGGGGCTTTCCGCTACTATCCCTCACGCACGATCGCCCATGAGTTCATCAGACTATTTCAACGTGCACCCTGGAATGATGGGCTACGCACGACTCGATGTTTTGTCCCTGCGGATTACCCAGGCGTTCTTCATGTTTATGGAGTTGGTGATGCGCATGATGAATAGGTGATGTGCGTCTTGAAAAATAATGGTGTGCATGGAGCAAAGGCCGACAACAAGTTCAATGGTGATTGCTATTTCAACGACCCGCTACGCCTTGAAACGATGGTGATGTCCTTTAACCTTGAGTAACGTCCGAGTTCGTTGACACACTAACCAATCCACGAATTGACTATTGACGAGCGCCCGCCCTGAAAGGGCTGTGCATCCCAGCGATGGGTGAGCCGCAGGCGTAATCCATCGTATTCGTTGATTTGCTGGTACCCTGGACTCCGGTTTACGCACTGAATAAGAAAAGGGCTGTCCTATCGAACAGCCCTCGTCAACCGGAAATATAAACCTAAACTACATTATTCGTAACGAAGCGATTTTACCGGATTCACCATCGCCGCTTTCACCGATTGATAACTCACCGTCAGCAAGGCAATCACCATGGCGCTGACTCCGCTCAGGATAATCGTCAGCGGACTCACGTCAACCCGATAGGCAAAACCCTGCAACCATTGATTTGAGATATACCACCCTGCTGCTGCGGCAGGAACGAAAGCGATCAATACCAGTCTTGTAAATTCTTTCGACAACAAAAAGGTCAGGCTCCAAACCTCAGCGCCCATCGCCTTGCGAATGCCAATTTCCTTCGTGCGCTGTTCTGCAGTGAACGCCGCCAATGCAAACAAGCCCAACGACGCAATAAAGATTGCCAACCCGCTGAACACACTGAATACGGTTCCCATTCGCTGTTCTGCACGGAACAGTTCATCAAACTCCTGATCCAGAAACGCATACTCAAAAGGTTCGTTGGCCGCATATTGCTTCCACAACTTCTCTACCGATTCAATAATCTGTTTCGGGCTTCCTTCGTAACGCATCATGGCATTACTACTGGTCGGCGCAAACCGAATAGCCAGCGGACGAACTTCATCTTTAAATGATTCGAAGTTAAAGTTCTTCACCACGCCAATGACTTTTAATCGTTCAGAACGATTATTTCCGTTGAACAGAATTTCTTCACCCACTGGCTTCTCGTAACCAAACTCACGCACGGCGGCTTCATTAAGAATAATTCCCGTTGAATCCGAAGGGAAATCTTTCGAGAAATATCTACCCTCCTTCAATTCGATCTTCATCACGTCGAGGTGGTCATAATCGGCAAAGTATAATCCCATGATGTGATCCTGATCCGAACCTCCCGCTCTGAAGACCGTTGTATTATTCACTCCCGGAAATGTATTGTTCGAATAGCTGATTTTTGAAATACCCGGCTGGTCTTTTAAGGCATTCCTGAATGCCTCTGCATTTGTCCCGAGGCGATTCGTACTGCTTACCACCAATACGTTATTTTTATCCAGACCCAGATTTTTCTCCTGCATAAAAGAAATCTGATCATAAACCACGAGCGTGAAAATGATGAGGAATATAGAGAGCATAAACTGCAACACCACCAGCGTACTGCGCACACCCTTACTTTTCATTCCTGCACGAACTTTTCCCTTCAGCACTTCAACCGCATTAAACGACGTCAAATAGAAAGCAGGATAGCTTCCCGCCAGGAGTCCAACAAAAAGTACCATCCCAATGAGCAACGCCACAAACAAAGGCGACGAGAACAAAGTCATATTCAGTTCCTTTCCCGCCAAAATATTGAACTGAGGAAGCAACAGGTAACAAGCAAGTAATGAAAGCACGAGGGCCAGCGTCGTGTACAACATGGACTCGGCGAGGAATTGTCCGATCATCTGCTGACGAAGCGATCCCAGCGTCTTCCTCAGCCCCACTTCTTTTGCACGTCCGGCAGAACGGGCAGTTGACATATTCATGAAATTCACGCAGGCGATGACCATGATGAAAATCCCAACAGCACCAAAGAAATAGACATACATCATATTCCCGCCGGGCTCAATATCTCCCTGCGAAGTGGAATGCAAATGAATATCCGTAAGACCAGTGCTGTAATAACCATAAGCACCGCCCTTGGCCTTCATTTCTTTCAGACTCATGCCCATGAAGCGCTCCACTTCCGGACCAACGTACTTTTCTGTAATGGCACTGAACTTCTCGTCCACACGAGCTGAACTTGTATTTGGTCTCAGTTTGTAATACGTGTACAGAAAATTATTCAGCCAGATGGTATTGCGCAGGTTCTCGCTCGAAGAGGCGGAAACAAGTATGTTGTATTTAAAGTGCGAGTTATCCGGTGCCTCAGCAACCACTCCCGTCACTTTGAAGGACCTGTTTTCATCTCCAATCACCATCAATTTGCCCATTGGTGATTCATCACCAAAATACTTCTTCGCAATCTCCGGAGTCAGCAATACTGAATTTGGCTCCTTAAGCGCAGTGCGCGCATCTCCCTCAATGAGACGGAAACTGAAGAAATCAAAAAAATTGGAATCCACGTAAAACGTTCTCTCCTCGGTGAAGGCTTTATCGCCATAACGAACCGAGGGGGAAAACAACGATGATATTCTCGTTGCATCCTGAACTTCAGGAATATCAGCAACCATCGCTGCAGCAAGTGGCGGACAGGTATTGGCAACATGCAAATCCTGGTCTCCTATCTTTCCATGTAATCCTACCTGATAAATTCTATCCGCATCCGCGTGAAACTTATCGTAGCTCAGTTCACTTGAAATGTACAGAATGATCAGCAGGCAAGCCGTCAGTCCGATCGTCATTCCAAGAATGTTGATCAGCGAAAAGAATTTATGCTTGAGGATATTCCTCAACGCCACAGTAAAATAGTTCCGGATCATAAAAAGGATTGGTTATGATCCTAAGACGCTGTGTAACGACAAACGTTACACAACGTCATAAATATTTTTTGTTATTCACTTCTTAATGTATTCACCGGATTCATTCTCGCGGCCTTCAGAACTTTGAAGCCGACAGCAATCGCGGAAATAAGAAACATTAACAATACAGAAAAAGTGAAACTCACTGCCGTTGCCGGCTGGTAATACTCCCAAATTGAGCCCATGAGTGCATCGACCGCAAACCATGCCATCACCGATCCAAACGCCGAGGCCAGTGTGAGAATAATCATAAACTCTGTATTGACAATTCGCGTGATGTTTCCAACCGAAGCACCCAGCACTTTACGAACGCCAATCTCCTTCATCTTTCTGATGATGTTCAGCGATACGAGCGTAAACAATCCTGTTGCAGACAGCAAAAGCGCCATTGCTCCCAGAAACACAAACATCTTCACGATATTGTTATTGACGGTCGTTGCCTCAACGAGAGAATCATTCAGGTACCGTCCGTTGTATAAACGATTTGGAAAAACGGACTTCCATTCCTTTTCCATAAATTCATTCACAGTCTTCATCTTTTCAATGGGCGCATTTACAATGACGTGGGTATAATTCTCCGGACCGGTATAACGCATCATCATCGGTTCCATAGGTCTCCAAAGACCACGGGTGTACACATCCTTGACAACACCCACAACATACAGTTTCACCGTATCCATCCAGATGATCTCCTTCCCAATTGGTTTGTCCCACTTAAAACTGCGCGCCAGTTGTTCCGTGATGATGACACTTTCTTTTTTGTCGGTCTCCGAGTCTTTCTGAAAATCGCGTCCTTCGATCAACTTCATATCCATTGCTTCGAGATATCGATCACCCACGTCGATAATATCAACTTCAACCTGCTGGGAATTGTGCTTAATCGGATCGTTATAGATGGAAGAAGCAACGCTGTGCTTCGAACCTGCTACCAGTGAAATGTCCTTATTCTGAATCAGCTGATTCCGGTAGGTCTCAAACTCGCTCTGGTTGTTCACATAAGCGATGATCACACCATCTTGCTGAAATCCGATGTTGAAGTCACGCTGAAAAATGGAATTCTGATAGAATGCAAAGGCAGAGATAATGGCAACAAGTGAAACAGAATATTGCAGCCACAGCAGGAATCGTGTAAAGTAATTCGTTCCTCCGAATTTCAATTTCCCCTTCAGAATACTGACGGGTTCAAAATGGCTGATGTAAAACGCAGGATAAAAACCAGAGAGTAAGGCGGTGAACAACAACGTAGCAATAAGAAAAAATACAAAACCAAGACTGTCGAAATAGTGTGATTCGAGCTTCATCCCATCCCACAAGCTATTCCATGCGCCAATGAGAAACTCGCCCAGAAACAGTCCCACAAACAATGCAATGACGCAAATGAACAACGTCTCGCCCAGAAACTGGCCAATCAGTTGTTGCCGGGCGCTGCCCATCACTTTGCGGATCCCGATTTCTTTCAGTCGTCTGCTTGAAATGGCAATGAAGGTATTGGTCATGTTGAAGCACGAAATCAAAAGAATGAGTATCGCCATCATCATCGGCGCAATAACTGCCGCAGTCGGATTCGAGGATCTTGTCCACGAGGGTGTATCGTCACTGGTATCGCGCCTCGCCATTCCGTGAAAAGGATCAAGACGAAATTCACTAATTTGAAAATCTTCTCTCACCCGGTTGTTATTTTCCTTGAAGGGCTGAATCTGTTTTGCTACCGCCTCAAGTCGCATCGGATCAGAGACCATAACAAATAATGAGGAACGATCCTTCCACGACTCTCTCGATAACTTTTTATCCTCATCAAACAGGTTCTCAAAATTCATGAAGGCCTTTGCACTGAAGCTGTTGTTCTCAGGAAGCTTCTTGTACACGCCTCCAATCACCACTTCTTTTAACTCGCTCCCAATCACCTGCGTGACCTGCTTTCCAAGGACATCGGTAGTCCCAAAAAGCGTATTCGCGAGCTCGTCGCTGATAAATAACTTCGACTTGTCTTTCAGCTCCGCTGGATTTCCTGAAATAAATTCAAAAGAGAACATCTGAAAGAAATCCGGATCGACATAACCCATCTGGGCCGGAAAGATATTATCGTCAATCTTCAGGTTCGAACCCGACCAATTGAACCGGGATACCTTTTCGGCATCTTGAACATTTTGCCGGATGGCTTCTCCCATCGCGAGGGGTGCGTAACCATATAACTTGGTAACGTCATTGAAGGTACGCATTGAACTCACCCGATAAATTTTCTCTTTGTTGACATGATGGTCGTCAAAGGTCGCATTGTACTCCCAGTTGAAATAAGCCACAATACAGCAACCAATGGAAATGGCGAGTCCCATAACATTAATAAAGATGAAGAGCTTATTCTTCATCATGCTGCGCCAAGTGATGAGTAGAAAGTTTTTGATCATGCGTGAGAAATTAGTCCATCATAAGACTGAGGTGACCACGTACAGGTTGCATCCATGGCAGGAAAAATGCCAAATAAAATATACTTCTCTGGATGCCAGAAATACACAATCCCACAATCGCGGTGTACGGATCTGCACACTCCCGTGTTCACTTTAATAAAAAAAGCCTCCCGATCGTTTCGGGAGGCCTGGTGTGCGGTGCAAACGATTTGGCGCCTGCACCTATCTGCGTTTTGTTTGTTTATTAAATATGGAATTGTTCCTTGATGTTCTCTGTCACAACCTTTCCGTCAAACAAGTTGACGATGCGGTGCGCATAGTTTGCATCATAAGGTGAGTGCGTTACCATCACGATGGTTGTGCCCTCTTCATTCAGTTGAGACAACAGCTTCATCACTTCTTCACCGTTGGCGGAGTCGAGGTTACCTGTAGGTTCATCGGCAAGGATAACTTTCGGCTTTGCAACAATCGCACGCGCAATCGCCACACGCTGCTGCTGACCACCAGAAAGTTGCTGAGGGAAGTGGTTGCGTCGGTGCATGATGTTCATCCGCTCCAGAACTTCTTCCACGCGCTGTTTGCGCTCTGCTGCAGGAACTTTTAGATATAACAACGGGAGTTCAACGTTTTCGAAAACGGTAAGTTCGTCGATCAGGTTAAAGCTCTGGAACACGAATCCAATTGATCCTTTTCTCAATTGCGCGCGTTGTCTCTCAGAATAGCGGGAAACTTCATGCTCGCCAAAGTGGTATTCACCATTTGAAGGATTGTCAAGAAGACCAAGAATATTCAATAAAGTTGATTTACCACATCCTGAAGGCCCCATGATGGCGACAAACTCACCATCCTTTATTTCAAGGTTGATGTTGTTCAGTGCGGTGGTTTCCACTTCTTCAGTCGTATAGACTTTTTCCAGACTCTTTAATTTGATCATGGCGATTGTATTTTCTTAGTTAAGGAATTAGATGCAATTATTGACGATTTGGTTTCAGGATATACTCCTTTTTTTGAAAAAAGTTACTGCTTTAATATCAAAACTTCATTATTACCGAAATTTTCGTAGCTCGAAGTAATGACGCGGTCTCCCGGTTTCAAGCCTTCCAGCACTTCAAAGTTCTCTGTATTCTTCCGTCCGAGGCGAATATCTCTCCGTACAGCTTTGTTATCACCGTCGAGAACAAATACCCAGTTACCACCGGTGTCCTTATAAAATCCGCCAACAGGCAATAACAATTCTTCTGACGATTGGCCCAATTCGATGCGCATCCGAAGCGATTGGCCGCGACGAAGACCGGCAGGTGTTTCTGTCAGGAATCGCATATCTACCTGAAATCTTCCGTTCTGTATCGTCGGGTAGATGTAGGTAATCTCCAGTTCGTAGTCTTTATTATTATAGGTTGTCGTCGCATGCAAGCCATTCGAAATACGCGGGTAGTATATTTCATCAATCGGAACGCGTACAATATAACTTCCCACAATATCCACCTGGCCCAATTGCTGACCTGGCGTCACGTTCTGACCCACATCAAGCTGCGGTCTTGATAACTGACCATCCATTGGGGCACGGATGACCAAGTTATCGAGAATCTTTCCAACGCCGTTTAAGCTTTGCGTCATCTTTCTTTCCGATATATTCAACTCATTGAGCTGACGAAGACGATCAAGAGAATCAGTTTTGTACACATTATAAGTAATTCTCCGACGCTCAAGATTGTATTTATAATCAGCTTCTGTCTTCTCAAAGTCTTGCTTCGAGATTAATTTCTTTTCATATAATTTCTTCTGACGCTCAAACTGCGGACCGAGAATCTGCAGCTGATTATCAATTAATGCCAACGTCTGCTGTTGTTCCAGCGCGTTTCTGGTAATGCCCAATCGTGTATCGCGTACGCGGTTGATGCTTTCATTCAGATTCGCTTCCTGGCTAAGGACATCGAGCTCCCGGTTAAGGTTGCTTAATTCAAGAATAACATCACCTTTTTTCAGCATCGCGCCACTTTCGGCAACAACACGTTTAATGGTTCCCCCCTCCACGGCGTCGAGGATGACGGTGCGGCTGGGTTCAACAATACCTGTCTGAGGGATAAACTCCTGAAACACGCCCCTGCTGACGGTCGAGATGGTCAGCTTATCCATCTCCGTCACATAGGTTGGACGGCGGTCAGCAAAGATCACCTCATAGGCGATGAAGAGAATCAGCAACGATCCTCCGCCATAAGCAGCTATCTTTTTCAGCGTCCAGTTTTTCTTTTGAATCTTCTTGTCCATGTGGTGTTCTGTTCTACGACAGCCCAAAGGCCAACAAGCGTGCCAGACGGAAAAACAGGGTAATTCAGGCAAAAAAACCTTAAAATTGGGATATTTCACGTTCACAGATGAACGAACATGTTCGGAATCGAACAAGCAAAACAGACCTGTTTTTCGCAAAAACGCGTTTCTGGCGCAGGGAGCGTAAGATTTGCTTTCGGTACGCACTTTGCCCACAATCGGACATTCGTTTCCGAAAACGTAACACCACGAACCAAGAAAACTGTTCAATATGTCTGAATCCAAGCACGGAAAAATTCTCATCGTTGATGACAATGAAGATTTGCTGAAGGCGGCGAAAATGCACCTCAAGCGCCACTTCGCCCAAGTTGACATTGAAAAGAATCCGGAAGCCATTCCGGCGCTCATGTCTAACGACGACTACGATGTGATTTTGCTGGATATGAATTTTACCAAGGATGTCAGCAGTGGAAGCGAAGGCTATTATTGGCTCGAGAAAATTCTCCAGATTGATCCCTCGGCAGTTGTCGTGCTCATTACCGCCTACGGAGATGTGCAAATGGCCGTGAAAGCCATCAAGGCCGGAGCTACGGACTTTGTGTTGAAGCCATGGGAAAATGAAAAACTTCTCGCCACGCTCTACTCTGCCATGCGCCTGCGCGAAACACGCGACCAGGTAGAGAACCTGAAAATCAAAAACCACGAAATCAATCAAGCACTCAATGAGCGCTTCAAAGATATCATCGGCACGAGTCCTGCGATGCAGAAAATTTTTCAAACGATTGACCGTGTTGCAAAAACAGATGCCAATGTTTTGATCCTCGGAGAAAACGGTACCGGTAAAGAACTCATTGCCCGCGCCATTCACCGAAACAGTGCCCGTCAAAGCGAAACGTTTTCTGCCGTTGACTTAGGTTCCATCACAGAAACCTTATTTGAAAGCGAACTCTTCGGACATAAGAAAGGATCGTTCACCGACGCCAAGGAAGATCGCGCCGGAAGATTTGAACTTGCCAATGGCGGTACTTTATTCCTGGATGAAATTGGAAATTTGTCGATGCCATTACAGGCAAAATTGCTCACCGTCTTGCAAAACAGGAAAGTGAGCCGCGTCGGTGCCAACAAAGACACACCGATCGACATCCGGTTGATTTGTGCGACGAATATGCCGTTGTATGAAATGGTCAAGGAAAACCGGTTCCGTCAGGATTTACTTTATCGCATCAACACCATCGAAATTGAAATACCTGCACTTCGCGATAGAATTGAAGACATTCCACTACTCGCCACGCATTTCCTGAAACATTATGCGGCGAAATATGAGAAGACCGTCAATAAAATCAGCGAAGGCGCAATGACGCGCATGCATAAACATCCATGGCCTGGCAATATCCGCGAACTCCAGCATGCCATCGAGCGCGCCGTGATCCTCAGCAACAGCAGTGTACTGCAACCGGAAGATTTCAATTTCACGGCAAGCGCTGCAAAGGAAGACGGACAACTGGCACTTGAGCAATACAACCTCGACGAAGTGGAGAAACTGCTCATCCGGAAAGTACTCAAGAAGTATAATGGCAACATCACACAGGCTGCGGCAGAACTGGGACTCACCCGTTCATCACTTTACCGACGCCTCGAGAAACACGGCCTGTAGCCACCGTTGAATTTTATTATCTTTGGCAGCACCCTCAACGTGCGCCGCTGATGAATTTCCGATTCAACGACTTTCCTGCACGACTTGCATTACGCGTCATCCTGCTTGGCCTGAGCATGGGATTGCTGATGTTTATGGTCGTGCGTCCCAATATGCTTTTTGCCGCGTTGCTCATGGTGGTCATCATCATTCTGCAACTCGTGGAAATCTACCGCTTCGTCTCGCAGACCAACCGGAAACTCACCCGATTTCTCGAGAGCGTCAAGTATTCGGATTTTATTTCCGGATTCACTTCCGATAACAAACTTGGAAAAAGCTTTCGTGACCTGAACGTCGCGTTCAATGAAGTACTTGAAGCCTTTCGAAAAGCCCGCTCGGAAAAGGAAGAACATTGGCAATATCTGAATACCATCGTACAGCAGGTGCGAACGGGTATTCTCTCCTTCGACTCAGAAGGAAATGTGCAGCTCATTAACGCCAACGCCAAAAAATTTATGGGCACCGCGCAGCTCAAAAATATTCTTGAACTCCAGCAGCTCAATCCTAAACTATATGAAGTAATTAACAATGTTGAGTCTGGCGGAAGCGAACTCTTCAAAAGCAGCAACGAAGTATATTTGACCATTCAGGCGACTGAGCTGCGCATTCGCGGCGTTGACATCAAGTTGCTGACCATCCAGAACATTCAGCCGGAACTGCAAAAGCAAGAACTCGAAGCCTGGCAGAATCTGACACGCGTGCTCCGTCACGAGATCATGAATTCGATCACACCCATCTCCTCACTCACCTCCACACTCCGTGAAATTCTCGATCACGACATGACCAAACGCGGAGACGGATGGTGGGAACTCAAGGATGAAGGCGCCGATGACTTGCGTGAAGGATTGAGTACCATTGAAAACAGAAGTCGTGGACTGATTAAATTTATCGATGCATACCGCGAGTACACATCACTTCCCAAACCTGTGATGAAGCAGGTTTTGCTTAAAGATTTAATCGAGAAAGTTGCCCAACTGATGAAAAATGAAATCAGAAAAACAACGATCGATTTCCGGTTCGAATGTAAATCACCCTACATCACCATCATGGCCGATGTTGAGATGATCGAACAAGTACTCATCAATTTGTTAAAAAACGCGGTGGAAGCGATGGCTGAAACACCAGGTGCAAGACTGGAACTTTTAGGCCACACGGAAGACAATGTCATTAAAATCGAAGTAACGGATAATGGCCCCGGCATTATACCCGAAGCACTCGAACACATCTTCGTTCCGTTCTATACCACCAAGAGAACAGGCTCAGGAATCGGTCTCAGTTTGTCAAGGCAGATTATGCAGATGCACAACGGATCCCTGTCTGTCGAGTCCGAGCCTGAAGTGAAAACGACATTTACGCTCAAGTTCTAATGCTGCGGTGTTACTGAATGTAAAATTCAACATAAGCACCGAGTGATCTATTGTTTGGGCGCGTCCCTCGGGGCTGCTCCTGGCGTCGCATACCCTCAGGTCGGGCCACATGGCACTCGCCGCGCCATCGTTGTATCGTTCAAAGAATATGCAAGGTTGGCGCGGGCTCAAACAGATGCCAGTGTCCCTCGCGCAGGCAAGGTTTTATATATCGTCATAGCACCTTACGAAATACCGCGCTTGCATTGTGTCCTCCGAAGCCAAACGTATTGCTCAAAGCGACATTCACCGTCTTTTCAAGTTTCTTGCCAACCACAATTTGAAGTCCGGCGGGCATCTCTGGATCAATTTCCGTTGTATTAATCGTCGGAGGAATAGTATTCGTCTCCACCGCCTTGATGCTGATGATCGCTTCAATTGCACCCGCTGCACCAAGTAAATGTCCGGTAGCTGATTTAGTCGCACTGATGTGTAAGTGATCAGGCTGTGCTCCGAAGAATTGAACAACTGCTTTCATCTCGCTTACATCGCCCAGTGGAGTGGATGTCGCATGAGGATTAAGATAGTCAACATCGCGGATACTCAGTTCTGCATCTTCCAATGCCCACTTCATGCCCAACGCCGCACCGAGGCCATGTGGATGCGTTGCAGTGAGGTGATACGCATCAGCTGACATTCCTCCTCCTGCAACCTCTGCATAGATTTTCGCACCGCGTTTCATCGCGTGATCATACGACTCGAGAATTAATGAACCTGCCCCCTCTCCCATCACAAATCCATCCCGCTGCGTATCAAAAGGCCTTGATGCAGTGGCAGGATCATCGTTGCGCGTCGACAACGCCTTCATCGCTCCAAAGCCGCCAATCCCAGCCTCATTGATGGCAGCCTCCGATCCGCCGGTGACAATGACATCGGCTTTTCCCCAGCGGATATAATTCATCGCATCAATGATCGCAGTGGTGGAAGTCGCGCAGGCAGAAACAGTCGTATAATTCAAACCCATGAAACCATACTTAATGGAGATCCAGCCCGAGGCAATATCCACAATCACTTTCGGAATGAAATAAGGATTAAAACGCGGCGTTCCATCTCCCTTTGCAAATTCCATGACCTCCTGCTGAAATGTTGAAAATCCGCCGTTACCAGAACCCCATATGACACCCACGCGCGTCTTGTCAACCTTATCCAGATCAAGACCACTGTCCTTCAGCGCCTCGTCAGTTGCCACGAGGGCATAATGCACAAAGGGATCCATCTTTCTCACCTCGGACTTCTCAAAATGATTGAGCAGATCAAATCCCTTCAACTCACACGCAAACTTCGTCTTGAATTTAGTCGTATCGAATTTTGTGATCGGGGCCGCACCACTTTTTCCTGCTGTAATATTCGCCCAAAAATCGTTCACGTTGTTTCCAAGCGGCGTCAGTGCGCCCATTCCTGTGACAACAACTCGTTGAGGTGCTTTCATGATTTGGTTATTTGGTCAATTAATTGTTTACAATGTTTTACGACGAGCTCCATCGCTTCCGGTGATCGTTCCGCACGGGAATACATAATACCTCCTTCAATGACGCAGAAAAAAACATAAGCCATCATGCGCGCATCCGTTGATTTCTTAAACTCACCTTGCGCAACGCCATCCTCCAGTAATCCCTGAATATATTCGATCGTCTTCGTCATTTCTTTTACAACCACCCGTCGCATGGAGGTATGAAAATCATCGGCCTCTACCGCGTTATTCAGAATGGGACACCCTCCTGGCACCGGAGGATTATTGACGTATGCGGCATAAAATTCGAACAACAACACCAGCTTCTCCCGGTTTGATACTCCGGTTGAAACCCGATCCCGAATCATCGCGCGTGTCTTCTCCACCGCATACCGGAACGCTGCAACTGCAATCTCCTCCTTGTTTTCAAAGTTGCCGTAAATCGCGCCTTTGGTCAGGCCAGTAGCCTCCGTCAGGTCGGACAACGACGTCGCTTCAAAGCCCTTCGTATTAAATAAAGGAGCAGTCTTTTCGATAATAAATTGTCGTGTTCGTTCCGATTTTGTCACGGCCAAAAGTAAGACAATTTGCAAATTATACCAAACGGTATATTTTACACATTAACGAACCGGCGGTTAGAAAGGTTCATTCAAAAAAAGAATCAGGCGGAATAGTGGAAGATTTTATCCATCAAAACCCATTTCTCATCAGGTTTTGCAAACGGGAGGCGTTGCTGGTATTTCCACATCAGTTCCTCCCATTCCATCACGCGGGGATTGGATTTGTCGAGCGCCTCCTTGTTTGTAAAAGAAAAATCATCGGATACGTCCATGACCATAAATAATCGATTGGCGACCCGGTAAATCTCCATATGAAGAATACCGCTTTGTTGCAGCGATTGCAGTATCTCCGGCCATACGGCACGGTGATGCGCCTCGTAAGCCTGAATCAGTTCGGCGTCATCTTTCAGATCCAATGTCAGTGCGTATCGCTTCATACATTTTTCACACGATAACCAGTCATGGCAAAAAACAATACGACAAGAAAGCAAATCAAAGGCACAATGAGTGCGTTCTCCATTCCACCTTGGCTCAGCAGACTTGCCAACGGTGGAAAAACTGCTCCGCCTACAATGGCCATGATCAACATTCCCGAACCGACTTTTGCGTCGGCGCCCAGGTTCCGTGTGGCCAGAGAAAAGATTGTTGGAAACATGATGGAGTTAAAAAAATACACAAGGCTTATGGCTAAAACTGCCGGCCATCCATTACTCATAATGGCAAACAGGACGAGCACAACGGAGGCCAGTGCAAACCAGGTTAACACGTTGTTTGCTGCAAAGCGAGTCATGAGATAGGTACCAACAAAACGACCAACCATAAAAAGTACCAAAGCAAACGACGCATGATAACTGGCAATTTTTGTCGGCGTTAAATCGGCAGTTATCGGATAAATCCAATCAACAACGCGAAAAGTTTCTGTGGGCGCATAGTGCAATTTCAGATTGATAAATAAACTCCAAAGAGAAATTTGCGCACCGACATAAAAGAATTGGGCAACAACACCAAAAACAAGATGACGATGCCTTAATGCCCTGCGAATGCTTCCTCCCGCTGAATTGACCATCTCCGGAAGCCGGGTTAATGCAAACATGATCGCGACCAGTGTAACCACGCCCGCTATCACCAGATAAGGCAACTGAACGCTCTGCGCCTCCTGAATGCGAATGACTTCCGATTGATCGAAAGGCATTGCCTTCAGCATGTCATTGGTATATTCAACATCTGAAAAAATAAAAAGACTTCCGATGACAGGGCCAAGCACGATACTCAGTCCGTTAAAAGATTGAGCAAGATTCAATCTTCCATCGGCGGAGGAAGGACTTCCCAGCGCGACGACATAGGCATTGCCAGCGGTTTCCAGAAACGCGAGGCCACAGGCAATTATGAAGAGATTGAACAGAAAAAAAGAATAGGTTCTCATTTCCGCCGCCGGATAAAACAGAAACGCCCCTAGTGCATACAGCGCAAGGCCAGTGATGATTCCTTTCTTATAACCAATGCGATTCATAATAAACGCCGCTGGCAACGCCATCACGAAATAGCCGATATAAAATGCCGACTCTACAATACTTGATTGGGTGATTGTCAGATCAAGCGCAGTTTGAAAATGTCGTACGAGCGTTCCATTCAAACTATTCGCAATTCCCCAGAGAAAAAATAAACTGGTCACCAGAATAAATGCCAGTTTGTAGGACTGTCGCCCTGTTGGCGCGGTAATAGGATTGCCGGAGTGAGGTATAGGCATATGAGCTAGGTTAGTGAGCGATCGAGATGCACGTAACCGCCATCGACGTGAATCCATTGTCCTGTCGTATGCGCGCTCCGTGCGGATAACAGGAAGACAACGGTGTTGGCAATTTCCTGTGGTGTCGTCATTCGGTGATGGAGGGGAATTCTATTTTCAATCTCTTTTTTCTTTTCCACCGGGTTTGGAAAAGTATTCAGCCACGACTCATACAACGGTGTCCATACTTCAGCAGGCACTACGGCATTTACCCGAATGTTGTCAGGCGCAAGTTCTGCAGCCCACTCCCGTGTTAATGAAAGTATCGCACCCTTTGCCGCCACATAACCGGATGTACCCCCTTGCCCCGTCAAAGCCGTCTTTGAAGATATGTTCACAATACTTCCTTCCGATTTCTTCAAATCATCCAACAACAACTGAACGAGCAGGAAGTAATGCCCGCAATTGGATTCGATCGATCGCAGAAATTGCTGATAAGTTCCGCCCTTCAACCCAATGCCGTCGTTGCGTCCGGCGTTGTTCACGATACCATAGATGAGACCCTTTGTTGAACGAATCTTCTCTACTGCCTCGATACAACTTTTTTCGTCCGACAGATCGGTCTCGATGAAGCGCAGCTGTTTCCCATAACGTTCAGCCATCACCTCACCGGAAACTACATCCTTGTCCAGCACCACCACATTCGCGCCCTCCTCAATTAACAATGCCGTAACTGCTGCGCCGATTCCTTTTGCGCCACCACTGACCACAACTGTTTTTCCGTTCAGCCCGAGATCCATGATTAAAGTTTATAAAACCGAATTGCATTTCCGCCCATCACTTTCGCACGCTCCTCTGCAGAGAGTTCCTGAAGATAATCATTTACGATGGAAAGTTGTTGCTCATAGGATGCCGACAATAGACAAACAGGCCAGTCGGATCCGTACATCACCCTGTCTGTGCCAAAACATTCAAATACTTCGTCAAGAAAAGGAAAGAAATCGTCACGCGTCCATTGATTCCACTCCGCCTCTGTCACCAGCCCCGACAGTTTGCAATACACATTTTGAAATGACGAAGCAGCTGCGAGGTTCAGCTCCCAGTGCGTTTTCTCTTTTGTTTTGATCGAAGGTTTACCAATATGATCGATGACGATCGGGACGTCAGGCAATGAATGAATAAACGGCAGCGCGTCCGGAAACTGATGATGCAAGATCAGCAGATCGTAGGTGAAGCCGTGCGATGCAGCGAGCGCAACTCCCCGACGGAAATTACCATCCGAAAGAAACCCGGCGGGCTCTGCCTGAACAATATGACGGAAGCCCTTGAGCTTTTCAAATTGTTTAACATAGTCGAGTCGTTTTTCAAGTGCCGGATCACGAAAGTCAATCCACCCGACAACGCCCTGGATAAACGCATGCTGATTTGCACAGGCGAGAAGAAAATTTGTTTCGTCTTCAGATTGATCGGCCTGCACCGCCACGCAACCATCAATACCATTTTGAACGAGTATCGGAAGTAAATCTTCAGGGGTAAAATCACGACGGAGAACTTGCATATCTTCCGTGATCCAGGCATCCCGTTGCGGATGGTACTTCCAGAAATGCTGATGGGCATCAATCGTCATATCAACGACTCCATGCCCGTACTTCCTGCCGTTGTGTACCGAGCGATTCTATACCCAGCTCTACAACATCTCCAGGTTTCAGATAGCTCGGCGGCTTCAAACCCATTCCAACTCCCGAAGGCGTCCCCGTCGAAATGACATCCCCGGGAAGCAAAGTCATAAACTGAGAGATGTAACTGACCAGCTTGGGAACTTCAAAAATCATGTCGTCGGTATTATTGTCCTGCATCATTTGACCATTTACCTTCAACCACATGTGGAGTGAATTATAATTAGGCAATTCATCCGTTGTGACCAACCAGGGTCCCATTGGCGCAAATGTATCGGCACTTTTTCCCTTGACCCATTGTCCGTTTCGTTCCAGCTGAAACTCGCGCTCACTGACGTCATTATGCAAACAAAATCCGGCAACGTAGTCTAATGCCTCATGCTCCTCGACATACGAGGCCTTCTTGCCGATAACAAAGGCCAGCTCCACTTCCCAATCAGTCTTCACACTGCCACGAGGAATGACAATGGAATCATTCGGACCTATTAACGCGGTAGTTGATTTGAAGAAAATAATGGGCTCGGTGGGCATGGGCATTTTAGATTCCAATGCATGCTTGGTGTAGTTCAAACCCACACAGATAATTTTTGACGGACGTGTGAACGGCGCACCGAAGCGAACCGAGGCAGGAACTGCCGGCAATTTCGAGGCATTGGCGGTTAGCCATGATGACAAACGTGCAAGACCATTGGATGCAAAGAATGCCTCTCCGAAATCCTCACCAAATGCCGACACGTCCAGCATTTTATCTTGAATCACGACACCGGGCTTCTCATGTCCCGGTTCACCAAAGCGAAACAATTTCATATTCAGGTATTCAGTTTCAAAAATCCACCATCAATAGGGTAATCGCAGCCGGTCACAAACGAGGATTCATCCGAGCACAGATACAAGGCGAGCGCGGCAACTTCCTTCGGAGTTCCCATTCTTCCAATGGGCTGCGTACGCGATAATTTCTCAAACATTTCCTGCTCGCGTCCCGGATAATTCTGCTTCAGGAAACCATCCACGAACGACGTATGCACGCGCGCTGGCGAAATACAATTACAGCGAATGTTATCTCCGAGGTAATCTTTAGCAACAGACAAGGTCATGCTTAATACGGCTCCTTTTGTCATGGAATATGCAAACCGATCCGCAAGACCTACTGAGGAAGCAATCGAAGCAATATTGAGTATCACCCCACTGCGCTGCTGCTGCATGTATGGAACGCAAACCTGCATCGCGTGAAAAACTCCTTTTACATTGACCTGAAACAACCGATCGAAATCGGCTTCACTTGTTGTGGTTAGTTTTCCAATATGCGCGATACCGGCACTGCACACCAGAATGTCGATGCGCCCTTCCTTCACCTGGACGGCGCCAACTACCTGCTGGACTTCTTGCAGATTCGTAACGTCACAGGTATGTGCAAAAGCGCGTTCTCCCCGGTCCGTGATCAGCCGGCATGTATGCTCCGCAAGGGCTGTGTTTTTTTCAAGAACATGAACCGATGCACCACGGCTTGCAAATAGTTCTGCAATCGCCTGCCCGATGCCGCTTCCGCCGCCGGTGATGATTGCAACCTTGCCAGTTAATTGAAACATGAGGCATTAATGGGTATGGCCGTTCAGGAATGCATCCCAATCCCCCGCCTCTTCACTAATATGGTCTTTCAGAAATATAGAGTAGGTGGGCTTTGCCGGTTTCTTTTTCAACGGCATATTCGCCTCCTCCGGAGTATAATCGCCCTTCTTCGCATTACACTTTTTACACGCAGTCACCAGATTGGTCCACGAATCTTTTCCCCCGCGCGCCCGTGGCATCACGTGATCGATCGTCAGCTCCTTGCGTGTACCGCAGTACTGACATTCATGATTGTCTCGCTTGAAGATATTCTGGCGCGTCAGGTTTACCCCTTTGTATGGCGCGTGCACATACCGGTTGAGACGAATGACGGACGGAAGAGGAAACGTACTGGTGACACTCCTGAGCTGGTGCTTGCTGGATGAACGAACCAATTCGCTCTTCTTCAAATAAACCAAGATGAACGCCCTCTCCACCGAGCACACCATCAGGGGACTGAAATCCTGATTAAGTACTAAAACCCTGCTGTTCATTTTTGTTGTTGAGTTTCTTTTGATTAATCCGGTTCACCCGGATAAATGTCTTTTCGGACAATCATCTGATTGTCAATATAAGACCAAACTTTTAACAAAAAAAGAGGGGTTTAGTTGATGTGCCTAAACCTTTGCTGAGAGAATTCGGCGAAAATGTGAAAGCTGGTGGGTATATCCCTGCTTGTCCTGATCAAATATCCCGCGCTCATCAAGCTGATCGATGCGAACAAGACCGGAGGCATGAATAATTTTCTGATCGTTCAGCACAATTCCGGTATGAATAATCTTTCCTTCATGGTTGCTGAAAAATGCGAGGTCGCCGGGCAACACCTGGGAGATGTTCTCCACTGGTTTTCCCTGGGTAGCCTGCTGCCAACTGTCGCGTGGTAGTTCGTATCCGCAGATTTTGAAAACCATTTGCACCAAACCGGAACAATCAATTCCAAAGGGCGTCTTGCCGCCCCATTGGTAAGGCGCGTATAAATATTTTCGGGCAACCGTCTGCAAAAAATCAAAACCCCTTTTCTGTCCCAGATTTTTCGAGTCCCCATTAAATGCAAATTGCTCCTCCATTTTGAAAAGCTCGGAACTGGAGATGGGAATAATTGATCCCAGGAGGATCATGAAAGGACTTTTGTTGTAAAGAATGCTTGAGGTTACGTCTGTTGTGATTTTGAATTCGGCGTGCCGGAGGTAATCAAAATACTCCTGACTGATCGGGTGATGCTGCTTCACATCAATCCAACCCTGATAGCGGTCCGCCGTTACTTCAATTTGAAACCAGGTAACATCCTGGTTGCTGCCGATGATGCGGTAGTCATCTCCAAACAACAATTGCGTTACCTGTTCTGAGGTATGCGTAGGGCCCTTTCGAACCGGAATCACACTCAGGCGGCAAACGCCATACTCCTGTATTTCCATTACACCAATGTAAAAATACCTTCGATTGAAATCAATTAATTTTTAACCGGCTCAATTCCCTTTTCACGTCCTTTTCGCGGATGCTATCGCGCTTGTCGTGCATCTTCTTTCCCCGGCCAAGGGCTATTTCAATTTTTGCAAAACCCCTGTCGTTAATGAATAGTCGTACCGGAACCAACGTGAGTCCTTTCTCCTCCGACCGATGCTCAAGTTTCCGCAATTCTGTCCTGCGCATCAGCAGCTTGCGTTCGCGTGTAGCCTCATGGTTGTAATGCGTGCCCTGCGCGTATGGGGTGATGTTGATGCCTCGTACAAACAACTCTCCATTCTTAAAAAAACAGTATCCATCCTGAAGGTTTACCTTACCCTCACGAATCGACTTAATCTCTGTACCGGTTAACACGACACCCGCAACATACTTTTCCAGCAACTCGTATTCATACGAAGCTTGCCGGTTGCGTATATTGATGTCGTTCGAAAAACGTTGTTTGCTCATAACTTTTGCATCATGCGGTCAATCCTGGACCGCTTCAATATTTTCTGACCTGTCCTGCCTGTCGCTATCAACCTGCTGCCACAAAGAACGCGTACGGCACAAATGAGTTCATTTCCCTCCAGAGATTCTACTTCACCGGTAAATTCAAGCACGTCGCCTTCAAATGCTGGCGACATATGCCGCACCTCCACCATCGTACCAATTCCTTCTTCATCTTCATCGCGGAGCTGAAGTACAAATTGCCGCGTTGTCCATTCCATATCGCGCGCCAGAGCAAACGTCGAACACACCGGATGCACCAACCCGGACTCAAACCGGGCGAAGTCCTCCTGCCCGACAGTTCGCGTATAAGTCAATGTGTCGCCTTTTCTGAAGATATCTTTCATATGGGCATCCTGGCTAACGGCGTCACATCGAGACTTGAAAATTCTCCTGCGAGATATTTGTAATGCGCAGCAATGGCAATCATACCGGCATTGTCGGTGCAATATTGAAACTGAGGGATGAATATATCCCAGCCCAGTCGTTCTCCGACTTCCTTCAAATTTTGTCTCAGGCCTGAGTTGGCACTAACTCCTCCGGCAATCGCCACGCGCCGGATTCCAGTCTGCTCCACCGCCTCTTTTAATTTCGTCATCAACATGGCGATCAGGTGGTATTGAATGCTTGCGCAGAGATCGTTCATGTGATGGGTTACAAAATCGGGGTCCTTTGCCAACGCATCCCGGAGAAAATACAGGATGGATGTTTTTATTCCAGAAAACGAAAAGTCAAGTCCGGGCAAATTTGTAAGCGGAAAACGGAAGGCGGAAGGGTTGCCCAGCTTCGCATACTTGTCAATCAATGGACCACCAGGATAAGGAAGGTTCAGCATCTTCGCCGCTTTGTCAAAGGCCTCTCCGACCGCGTCGTCTTTGGTCTGCCCGATAACCTCCATATCGAGATGATCCCGAACCAGAACGATTTGCGTGTGCCCACCGCTCACGGTCAGGCAAAGAAAAGGAAACGCAGGTTTCGGTTCGTCGATAAAATGGGCGAGCACGTGGGCCTGCATGTGATTCACTTCAATCAACGGAATATTGAGGGTGATGGCCATACCTTTGGCATAAGATGTGCCTACCAACAAGGAGCCCATCAGCCCCGGACCTCGCGTGAAAGCGATTGCGCTCAGGTCCGAAGAGATGACGTTGGCCTCCTCCATCGCGGCGCGAACCACATCAACAATGTTTTGCTGATGCGCGCGCGACGCGAGCTCCGGAACCACTCCGCCGTATTTTTCGTGCACTGCCTGTGAGGCGATAATATTATTGAGTACCTTGCCGTTTCGGACTATGGCAGCCGATGTTTCGTCGCAGGAGGATTCTATGGCAAGGATGATTGGTTGCATGCGCTGAACAATGAACTTGCAAGTTATTAAAAATAGAGTTCGGAAAATATTTGCCTATACCCTCACCGGGGTCTTGTTTGCGCTCGTCTCTTCCTTCCTGGTTCTTCAGATTCCCGCGGTTCAGCAATTTCTCATCAGCCGGTACCTTCGTGGCTTCTCTTCCGTGGTGGGTTTTAACACGACGATAGGCGAATTTCGAATGCTTTGGTTCGACCGGCTTGAATTGAAGCAAGTTCTGGTCACCGATCCGGTTGGCAATAAAATGATTGATGCCAAAGAAATACTCATCAATTTCAAATTAAGTCATTTACTGGAGCACGGCGACGTGAATATTGACGGTGTTTTCCTTGATGGCACTCAGGTTCTGCTCACCAATATTCCAGAGTCAGATACGAGCCGTAATCTCAACTTCAATATTTTCATTAATCGCATTAATGAAAATTATGCATCAACGTCAACGGATACCACCGGGCATAAACCAAGAATTAACATCGGCGAAGCCTTTCTGAATGAAAGTGTTTTTGCCTATAAAGATCCCTTCCGTGCACCCATTCAGGAAGGTTTCAATTACAACCAATTCACAATTGACATCGACGAAGCCCAGTTACAGAATTTTCTCATGCTGGGCGACACGACGGAGTTCCAGTTGAGGACCATGATCGCAAAAGATCGGAAAACGAATTTTTCGATCCGGCAACTTTCCACCTTCTTTCGCTTGAGTCAGCGCTCCATGGAATTCCTCGGGGTAAACCTCCTCGCGGGAAACAGTTTCATTGCCGACACCGTGATATTTGAGTTCGATGGACAGCAGCAACTGTCCGATTTCATCACGAAGGTGGATATTCACGCAAATCTCGACCGAACCGTCATCCACCCTGACGATCTTGCACTATTTGCCCCCGAAGCAAGCAAGCTCCAGGATGAGTTCACGCTGTCCGGAATTATCGATGGCAGGGTCAATAACTTCAAACTATCCAACATGGAACTGGTCAGCGGCAGAACGACCCTCCGTGGATCACTCGATATGGACGGCCTTCCCGACATCACAGAAACATTCATCATTCTTAACCTTAAAGATTCACGGCTGGATTTCACGGACCTTGAATTTGCCCTGGATGAAAATACGCTCAGCCGGCTCAAGCCGCTCGGGCGCGTGACACTGGACGGAGAATTTCTGGGATACCCGTCTGACTTTGTTGCCAACGGGGTGTTTACCGGTCGGCTGGGCAGAATCAAATCCGATATCAACTTCAAGGTCAATCAGGAGAATTTTAACCTGTCAGAATACAGCGGAAAACTGGCGTTGAGCGATTTCATGTTGGGAGAATATCTGAACGATACCATCAATTTCCAGAAGGTGACGTTGAACGGAAATATCAAGGGTGCGGGACTGACGCTGGGCACCGCCGACTTCACGCTGAACGGAACGATTAGTTCACTCGGTATCCGAAAATACAATTACACAAAAATCAATACCAACGCCCGGTTTGCATCTTCGAGATTTAATGGTTTCCTGCAGGTGGACGATCCCAATCTTCAATTCTCAGCAAAGGGCTCTGTGGACCTCCGCGAAAACGTGAATCGCATTAACATCGAAGCAGACCTCGATACTGCTTTTGTTCATAAACTGAATCTTTCGGCGGATGAACTCTTCCTGCACAGCAAAATGGTCTTGCATCTTCAGGGTCTTCACCTGGACAGTATCCGGGGAACCGCTCAGCTTCAGGATCTGGCCGTCCGCTATAAAGGAAATGAGTTGCATTTAGATGAGGCAGCTTTTGCAGCAAACCGAAGAGGAAATGAAAGAAAAATTACGCTTTTCACCGATCTGCTGGACGCTAACATCGAGGGGAACTTCCTGATGTCAGACATCACCCGAGACATCAGTATGCTTGTGAATGAAGTTATTCTGAATATCAACAACGATAAGACTTCTATACAGCGATACTACAAAGAGAAAACCTATACCCCGAAAAACTACAACACGAACATTTCCATTAATCTGAAAAAGACAGATCCGTTGATGGAATTGCTGGGGCAGGATCTCCACTTGTCGAATCCGGCTCGTATCGAGGGGAAGTTTGCCAGTGGCCATTCAACGATATTGCAATTATTCACCCATTTCGACACGGTTCGATATCAGGGAAATACATTCTTACGATCCGATATTGAATTAAACGCTTCTAAAATTTCAGACAGCACGAGTGTTCTCGCGTCGTTGCTCGTCGATTCCGATCATCAGATTTTTTCACCCGCATTCCAGACGGAAGAACTTGTCGCGGAAGCGGTCTGGAATAATAACCACATTGATTTTTCCGCGGACGTTGACCAACGCGGCCAACCAAACGCGTTGCGCCTGCGCGGCGGTGTCGACTTTTTACGGGACAGCACACTGATCCGATTCCAGCCTTCATCGATTAAAATCCTTGATAAAAACTGGTCATTTAATCCTGCCAACCTCATCACCATATTTAACGATGACGTACGCTTCGCAAACGTAGCGCTGATCTCGCAAGATCAACAAATGTCCGCGGCAGGAATCATCTCTCCCCGACCCGAAGAGAAATTAAATCTTGAGATTACCAACCTTGACCTGTCGGTATTGAATTCTTTGACCGGAAGAAAGTTCAGTGGAAAACTTGATGCCTCGTTTGCGCTCGCTAATCTCTACAACGAGCCTTCATTTGAGAACAAACTCAACATCAGCAAACTCACCATAGACGATTTTCTTGTCGGAGATGTGATGGGTGATAACCACTGGGATACTCAGGATAAAAAATTCTTTATTGACTTTACGATCGACCGATCCGGCAATCGGATGGTGACTGTGTCTGGAACTTATGACCCTCGCGAAAAGGAGTCACCCCTGCGGGCACGGGCGATGCTCAAGGAAGCCAATCTCAAAATTGTCGAGCCTTTCATTGAAGATATTTTTTCAGAGATCGGCGGCACCATTACGGGCAACTTCGACATCACAGGGAAACTGGCAGCACCTGAAATCAACGGAGAAGGTTTGATCTCAAAAGGTAAGCTGATGATCAACTACCTGAGAACAGCTTATTTCTTCGAGGGCGTATTCGGAATGGCACCTGGCCAGTTGTATTTCAAGAACATCGTGCTCACTGATCTCTGGAGGAATAACGGCAGGCTCAATGCCGTGTTGTATCATAAGAACTTTGGAGGAATGACGATTGACCTGGATGCCAATTTCACCGGACTACAATTACTGAATACATCCGCCCGGGACAACAGCTTGTTCTACGGACAGGGTTTTGCAACAGGTGATTTGAAAATTACAGGACCGCTGCAGAAACTCATGATTACAGCAAATGCGCGGACGGATAAGAATACAAGAATTTATATTCCAATCGGAGGATTCACAGAAGTTGAAGAAAAAGAGTTTATCCGGTTCGTATCTTTTTCTGACTCCACCGCCAACAAAGCAATTTCAAATGCGATCAACAACTCGCTCGACCTGTCGGGTATCACGATGGATTTCAATCTTGACGTGACCCCCGATGCATATTGTGAAATCATCCTCGACCTTCAGGCCGGCGATATCATCGGCGGGCGCGGACAGGGCAAAATTCAACTTCAACTGGACACGAAGGGAGAATTTAATATGTTTGGTCCTTTTGAGTTCACGCAGGGCTGGTACAACTTCACATTATACGACATCTTCAATAAGAACTTTGAAATCAAAAAAGGTTCGCGGATTACGTGGTATGGTGATCCTTACGGCGCGACGCTGGACATCAATGCATCGTACAATCAGTTGGCATCCTTCGCGCCAATTGTTTCCAATACCACATTATCCTCATCACCACAGCTCCGTAGAAAATATCCTGTTGAAGTGTTGCTGAAACTAACCGGGCAGTTACTGGATCTGGCGATCGACTTTGACATCACCACACGTGACTTGCCACAAACGATCATGGTGAATAATACCCCTGTTCGTCTCGACTTTGAATTCCAGGCTTTCAAAAGCCGGCTCGACGAACAGGAACTCAAACGCCAGGTATTTAGTCTTGTCGTCTTGCGGAGATTTTCACCTTTAGGAGAATCGCTGAACACAAGCGGATCCATTGCAAACAGTGTGAGCGAATTGTTGAGCAATCAGTTGAGTAACTTCATCAGTCAGGTGGACGAGAATCTGGAGATTGATGTCGATTTAAGCACACTTGATCAGGAGGCGTATAATACATTTCAGCTGCGCTTGTCGTACACATTCCTTAATGGACGCCTGAGGGTAACGCGCGATGGCACATTCTATGGCAACAACAACCAGAACAACAGCATTCCCGTAAACCAAAACAGTGTCTCCAGCATTGCAGGAGACTGGACAGTCGATTATGCATTGACGGCAGATGGTAAATTCAAAGTGAAGATGTATAACCGAACCAACGTCAATCCCATCTTCAACAGCATTGGATCACAAAACTCCATCACCACCGGTGTCAGCCTTTCGCATACGCAAACATTCAACCGCCTGCGCGATCTGTGGCGCTCTTCGAGAAAGAGACGCGAAGAAGAAGAAAAAAAGAATCGCGAGCGCGATGATCAGGCCGACGTAAATAAAGAAACAGAGCAGCCATGATGCGTTGTGTTTTTTTCGTGCTGCTCGTTCTCGCTGGCACTCCTTCATTTTCTCAACAGCGCGATTCGCTACAGGTCGACAGACAACGTCTGCGAACAGTGGCCATCGGTGGCGGTGCCACATATGGACTGACCATGGCCGGCCTCTACCACCTCTGGTATAAAGACGCAGGCTCGCAACCCTTTACATTTTTTAACGACAACCGGGAATGGAAACAAGTGGACAAAGTCGGGCATTTTTTCTCAGCGTTTTACTTCAGCTACGGAACCGCCGCGGCAATGAAGTGGTGCAACATTCCCGACAAAAAAGCTGCCTTGATCGGATCAATAACAGGCTTCGCTGTACTTTTTCCGGTTGAAGTATTTGATGGCTTCTCTCCTGCTTACGGTGCTTCTTCTGGCGACTTAATTGCCAACGCGTCAGGAGCAGGATTCTTTCTTGCGCAACATGCGCTTTGGAACGAAGTCCGAATCATTCCCAGATTCTCCTTCCAACGGACGGGCTATGCGCCACTTCGCCCGAATGTGCTTGGCGACTACTGGACCAGTGAGCTTATTAAGGATTACAACGGGCAGACCTACTGGCTTTCCTTCGACATCGACAAGTTTGTACGATTCCCAAAATGGCTGAACATCGCTGTCGGGTACGGGGCTAACGGAATGGTGTATGCGAATGACCGGGACAATCTGGCCAATGGATTTAACCCGCGGAGGCAATGGTATCTGTCTATCGACTTTGATGTATCCCACGTGAAAAGCCGGTACAAAGCCGTCAATGCAGCTTTATTTGTTGTCAACATGATTAAGATCCCCGCACCAACGCTCGAGTGGTCGAAAGGATCCATGCGCTTCCATCCATTGTATTTTTGAATTGTCGGTTGGATGGTGTATTTTCGACGCCCTAATTCCAACCTAAAACCAGATTGCCTATGAATGTTATGTACACCGTCAAGCAGTATGCTGAACAAATTGGTGGCCAGTTCACGGACTATGATCATACCAAGTCCATCGTTGTGGTACCCATAGACAACACCCGATTCCAGACGGTTCTGGCGATCACGCAGAAGAGCCCGGTTTCAGGAAGAGATCAGGCGATATTCACCTCAAAGGTTTGTGAATTCAACAACAGCATTGACCTGAAGAAATTACTCGAACAAAACGCGAGCTTCGATTATAGCAAGTTCGTATTGGAGGACGGCTATCTGAAAGTTGAAGCGTCTTGCCTGGCTGGTTCGACGTCGGAAGAACAAATCCGCGAAATGCTTCAGGAAGTAGCACAGCTCGCCGATCATTACGAAGAGAAACTTACCGGTCAGGATATCCATTAATCCTTTCTGAACTTTTTTCGCTTTGAAAGCGTAAAATCCAAGCAAGTCGCCTTATCGCTCCGGTTTAACCGGAGAGGAAAGTCCGGGCAACGCGAAGCATCGTACTTCCTAACGGGAAGGTATCCCGCAAGGGGTAACAGAGAGTGCCACAGAAAACAGACTACCCTGCTTGCAGGGAAAAGGTGAAAAGGTGAGGTAAGAGCTCACCGCTCAGGTAGTGATACCGGAGGCATGGTAAACCTTACGAGTTGAAAAGTCAAATAAGTGGCGTCATTCAGCGCTTCCTGAGCTGCGGCAACGCAGGCGCCATGGGTAGACCGATTGACCGGCCTTGTGAAGGGCTGGCTAGATAAATGATAAGGACCCTGACTTGTTCAGGGCACACAGAACCCGGCTTACAGACTTGCTTTTTTTGGACTTGATAAACCTTCCGCTAATTTTACCCGGAAGGTTTTTTTATTAAACTGAATCTCATGTCAAAAATTCTCATTATCGAAGACGACGCAAAAATCAGGGCGATACTGAAAGAAATATTAGTTGAAAAAGAGCACTCGGTGGATGAAGCCGGCGACGGTGTGGAAGGCTTGAAGAAACTGGAGCAAAACAACTACGACCTGTGTATTTGCGACATTAAGATGCCGAAGATGGACGGCATCGAAGTCCTTGAAAAAGCAAGAGAGAATGAGATAACAACCAATTTCATCATCATCAGCGCCCACGGTAACATTGACATTGCGGTCGAAGCGGTCAAAAAAGGTGCATTCGATTTTCTCCAGAAACCATTTGACCTTGGCCGGTTGGAAATAACCTTGCGCAACGCGCTGGACAAAACATCCCTCGTACGCGAAACCAGGGTATTGCGAAAAAAGGTATCCCGAAAGTTCGAAATGGTGGGCGAGTCACCCGCGATGACCGACCTGAAAGGCATGATTGAAAAGGTGGGGCCAACCGATGCGCGCGTATTGATTACAGGGCCTAATGGCTCTGGAAAAGAATTGGTCGCCAAGAGCATTCATGAGAAAAGTAAACGTGCACAGGCGCCGCTGATTGAAGTCAACTGTGCGGCAATTCCTTCAGAGCTGATTGAGAGTGAACTGTTTGGTCACGAGAAAGGATCGTTCACCTCTGCCATCAAGCAGCGGTTGGGGAAATTCGAGTTGGCAGAGGGAGGAACACTGTTTCTTGATGAGATTGGTGATATGTCCCTGTCGGCTCAGGCGAAAGTCCTTCGCGCCTTGCAGGAACACAAAATCACCCGCGTGGGTGGCGATAAGGAAATCCCGGTGAATGTGCGGGTGCTTGCCGCTACGAACAAGGACCTGAAAAAAGAAATTGAGGAAAACCGGTTCCGCGAGGATTTATATCACCGGCTGAGCGTGATTGTCATCAAGGTTCCTTCCCTGAATGAGCGCGAGGCCGACATACCTTTGTTGGTTGACAAATTCCTGACGGATATAGCCGAAGAGCATGGTTCTCGCAAAAAAGACATCAGCGAGAAGGCGTTAGGAAAACTAAAGCAGCATCAATGGAGCGGAAACATCCGCGAATTGAGAAATGTCGTGGAAAGACTAGTAATTATGAGCGCCGACGAAATCTCGGAAAAGGACGTAGAAAAGTACCTTTAACGACTAGATCTTCGTCTCAGACTGGCTCTTCTTTACCTCTTTCTTTGTGTACGTAGGGCAAGTGTACTGGCTGCAAGAGGAAAGAAAACCGATTACAACCGCAAACAACAATACTTTTTTCATCTCTGGAGTTTTGGTTCGACAAAAATAAAATTGTTTAACTATAAAACAAATCTGCCGGTGATTTTGAGCGGCTGGTCGATGTAACCGGTCACTGGACCATCAGGTTACACCCCCTCACATCCGAATTATCCATTCGACCAAGCACTTCAAAGCTACCATCAGCATAAACCCGGCCAATGTCCTGTGTTTCAATAAACGCAACGGAGTGGATATTGGCCAAATCGATGACATTGATACCGCAAGTCTCGTCAAGTAACCCCTTCTCGAACGGATCCGACAAATCTCTTCCGATAACCCTCAGCCATGGATTGTTCTGAAAACGTGTACCCCCCGTTGTGTAGGCCTGACTCAGCAGTTCCGTCATCCCGTATTCGGAGTAAATTTCTTTTGCGCCCGTGTTGCTGCGAATGATGTCGTGAAGTTCCTGGCGGGTGATCTCTTTCCTTCTCCCCTTCATTCCACCCGTTTCAAAAATCATACAGTCTCCGAGATCAGGTCCGATCTGCTCGGCCAGATCCAGCAAGGCAAACGTAACCCCCCAGAGCATGATCCGGCGTCCGGAGTTTCGGAGTTTTTTCAAATCCGTCAGGAGGGTGTCCCGGTTATGCAGGTAAAACCCCGATGATGGCGAACCCGAGCGCCGGATGAGGTAATCCACCATAGCAACGAGAGAAGACCCCTCACGCTCCAGGTAAGAGGGCAATAGCGCGAGCACGTGGTATTGCGAGGGGTCACCAAAGGACTTCCGGAAGCAATGTTCTGCGTGACGGAGATAAAAATCCACGGACCGCACAGGATGGGTACTCGTGGTCAACCCCGTGGTTCCACTGCTGGAATATATTGTTTCCGCGGTCCATACACCTGTTTTGACCGCGTGCGTCTTAAAAAAAGAAATCGGCATAAAAGGAATATCCTCCAGCCGACTGATGTTCAACGGGTTCAGCCCCAGAATATGGATGTATTCGCGATAGACAGGGTTGTGCTCTGCCTGAAATCGAAACAAATCCAGAGCAATATCTTCAAAACCAACGGCGTTATTGGCATACAATTGCTTCTCAAAACTTTCGGATGTATTCAACCGTTGTTATTTTTAACAGATTCAAAGTAAGTTCATGAGGGTCGTAAAAGGTATTGTTGTTTTTGGATTTTTTTTCATTTCCATGAGCGCGTGTTTCGACCCGCCAGAACTGCCCAATTCACCCAAAATTGAATTCAACCGCCTCGAATTTATTGATGGCCCCGGAACTGACTCCCTGCTCCTTTTCCTTGACTTTCAGGATGGAAACGGCGATTTAGGAATTAATCCCGGCGACGACGCGTACATCAGCGACCCCTATCAACCTGTATTTTTCCTTCAGGAAAATCCTGCAAAGCCAGGAAAACTTGATTCCCTTGCCACGTATTCTGCACGCTCTGACGTCGATCGCTTTGATGTCCTCATCATTGATAATCCCCAGGCGGGCAAATTGGTGTTTCCAAGAACGCGGAAAAAACCAGGCTATGAGTTTCTGCCTCCTTTTCAATGCCAAAATTATGAGGTTGTCCGACCGTCACTCGAGCGAAACATTCTGATTTCCCGTGAAGATGTCGCAGCCCTTGACGCAACAGCCATCGCGAATATTGTCGATACGCTGACTTCGCGCGCAACCGGAGAACAATTTTATCTGCTGGAAGATACGCTGGCATATGCCCCGAACCCCGACCACTACAACATCGAGGTAGATTTTTTCATCAAGGAAGGAAACGACTTTGAGGAATTCGACTGGAGAGCATTTTCTTGCCAAACGTTTGATGCCCGCTTCCCTGTGCTTTCTACGAACGACAACCCGCTGGAGGGAACATTGAAGTATGGCATGTTTTCCCTGGGATTTAATGCGCTCTTCAGCATCAAACAATTTAAGCTTCGCATTCAGATCAAAGACCGCGGACTGAATAAAAGCAACGTCATTGAGACGCCCATCTATACCCTGGACCAGATTCGAAAGCGAATCTGATCCGGTTAGTTTAAATTTTCTGGATTAATACAGCGAGGGGAATTTGTCCGGGTTTGATTCACGCATCATCCCGTAAACCTTTTCATAGATTTCTTCCGCTGTAGGCTTCGTGAAATAATCACCGTCAGAAGCATAAGCAGGGCGATGTTCCTTTCCCGTAATCGTCACCGGCTTGCTGTCCAGATACTGATATCCGTTCTGAACCTCGAGCACCTGCTGCATCATAAACGAAGTGGCACCTCCAGGTACATCTTCGTCAGCAAATACGATGCGATTGGTCTTCTTCAGAGACTCGACAATGGTGTGATGAATATCAAAAGGGAGCAACGTCTGGACATCAATTACCTCCACATCAATACCCGTTTCGGCAAGTACTTCTGCGGCATCCATCACCACACGGCACATGGAGCCATAGGTGACTATGGTGACATCAGATCCGGAACGAAGTATCTCCGGTTGTCCAAGAGGAACGGTGAACGTATCAATGTTATCTGGAAGCTTTTCCTTCAAGCGGTAGCCGTTCAGGCATTCAATGATGACCGCAGGATCATCGGACTGCAACATGGTGTTGTAAAATCCCGCAGCCTGTGTCATGTTTCTCGGCACGAGAACGTAAATGCCTCTGAGACTATGCAGAATCATGCCTATTGGTGATCCGGCATGCCATACGCCCTCCAGGCGATGCCCGCGTGTACGGATGATGAGCGGAGCTTTCTGACCACCTTTCGTTCTGTAGTGCAATGTGGCCAGGTCATCAGACAACGTCTGCAGCGCGTAAATGAAATAATCGAGATATTGTATTTCAGCAATCGGACGAAGACCACGCAGCGCAAGGCCTATTCCCTGCCCTACGATGGTACATTCCCGAATACTTGTGTCCGTCACACGCAATTCACCATACTTCGCCTGAAGCCCTGCAAATCCCTGGTTGACGTCTCCGATTCTTCCCACATCTTCCCCGAAAGCAAGAACCCGCGGGTCTCTTTCGAGCGCTGCATCAAAACACTTCTGAAGAATTTCACGCCCGTCAATGATCGGAGCATCATCAGAAAATACGGCCGGCACAACCGGCACCTTTAATGCAGATAAATCGGACTCGGAATATAAATGTGAACTGTATCGATCGTAATTATCTTTCTCCGCAAAAGAAAGCCACGCCACCAACTGCGTCTTTGCATCGTGTTGTTCTCCGCGCATCGCATGAAGCGCACGCCTGGCCGCGCGCATCGTATCGAGGCGAGTTGGGTTAATCGCTTTGGTGAGTGATAACTTTATTTCCTCCAATACACTGCGTTGTGCACTTTGCGCTTCCGCCAGCGAGAGGATTTCCGTGATTTTATCCTGATCCTTCCGAATGTCCGCAGTGAACTCTTTCCATGCGGTATCCCGTGCCAGCTTCGCAGAAGCTTTTGCTTCCTTTTCAATCGCATCAACTTCCTCTGGCAGAATCATTACTTCATTCAGGATCCACTCACGCATTTTGCGAATGCAATCATATTCAGCCTCCCATGCGAGACGCTCCTTGGATTTATAGCGCTCGTGAGAACCTGAAGTTGAATGACCCTGTGGTTGCGTCACTTCAATCACATGTACCAATACGGGCACGTGTTCCTCACGACAGATTCGCTCTGCTTCCTGATAGGTCTCCAGCAAACCTGGATAGTCCCATCCTTTTGCAACGAGAATTTCAAAACCTTTTTCTGTAGCGGTTCGCTGCAAACCAGCGAGTGCTTTGGAAATACTTGCTTTGGTGGTGTGGTATTCCTGAGGGACAGAAATTCCATAAGCATCATCCCACACAGACATCAGCATGGGTACCTGAAGCACACCCGCAGCGTTCATCGCTTCGAAGAACATGCCTTCAGAGGTAGACGCGTTGCCGATGGTACCGAAGGCAATCTCGTTTCCTTTATCACTCAGATTTTTGAACGCATGGAGACTTTCGTTTTCGCGAAATAATTTGGAAGCATACGCAAGACCGAGCAAGCGGGGCATTTGTCCAGCTGTCGGCGAAATGTCTGCACTGCTGTTTTTTAATTCTACCAGAGGCTTCAACCGGCCGTCGTTGTCGAGCATGCGTGTCGCATAATGCCCATTCATCAATCGGCCAGCGGATGCAGGATCAGCTTCCACGCTGGTATGTGCGTAAAGTTGTGCGAAGTATTGCTGAACAGTCAATTCACCGATGGCAAACATGAACGTCTGATCGCGGTAGTAACCCGATCTGAAATCACCTGGCTTAAACACTTTCGCCATCGCCAGCTGCGCTATCTCTTTTCCGTCACCGAAGATTCCGAACTTGGCTTTCCCCATGAACACTTCCTTGCGTCCAATGAGACTTGCTTCGCGGCTCTCCACTGCAAGGCGATAGTCTGCCAGAATTTCTCTGACGCGCCCTTGCGAAAACTTCGTCTTTGCTTCCCTTGTGATGCTCAATGTTTCGGCGTTTTAATAACAACTGTTAGGTTCAAAAATAACCATAAGACCCCGCGTTTCAAAAGTGAATTTCGGCGACACTATTTTCTTCTTTACCTGCGCTAAAAAGCAAAAGAACGTAGTAGAAACCAGCGACAAATACGCCGTTTATTCTGTTCTCAAACGGCCAAAATTTGGTCAACGCTCTATCGGCGAAAATCCTATATTTGCGCCACTAAAACGATTGTAATATGATCATCGGCGTACCGAAAGAAATCAAGAACAACGAAAACCGCGTCGCGCTTACGCCGGCCGGAACTCAGGAACTCATCAAGCGCGGTCACACCGTGTTGGTTCAGACAACAGCCGGAACCGGGAGCGGCTTCAGCGACGACCAGTATGTTGCTGCAGGAGCAAAAATGGTTGCTAATCCAGCAGACATATTTGGCCAGGCTGAAATGATCATGAAGGTGAAAGAACCCATCGAGCAGGAATATAAACTCATTCGTAAAGATCAACTCGTATTCACGTATTTCCACTTTGCCTCTTATGAGCCATTGACGAAAGCGATGATCGAAAGCGGCGCAACCTGTCTTGCGTATGAAACAGTTGAGCGCATGGACGGCAGCTTGCCCCTGTTGATTCCAATGTCAGAAGTTGCAGGACGCATGTCCATTCAGGAAGGTGCAAAATATCTGGAGAAGCCATTAAAGGGAAGAGGAATTTTGTTGGGAGGCGTTCCCGGTGTGAAACCCGCAAAAGTATTGATTCTTGGCGGCGGTGTTGTTGGAACTAATGCGGCAAAGATTGCTGCCGGTATGGGCGCTGATGTAACGATTATGGACGTGAACCTGAACCGTCTGCGTTACCTCGACGACGTGATGCCGAAGAGTGTACACACGATGGTTTCCAATGAATATGCCATTCGTGAAATGGTGAAAGACCATGATTTGATTGTCGGCGGTGTTTTGATCCCCGGAGCAAAAGCACCGAAGCTCATTACCCGTGATATGCTGAAGACCATGAGACCAGGAACTGTTCTCGTGGACGTGGCGGTTGACCAGGGCGGATGTATTGAAACCTGTACTCCGACGACACATGAAAATCCGACATTCATTATTGATGACGTTGTCCATTACTGCGTGGCGAATATGCCTGGTGCAGTTCCCTACACGTCAACGCTCGCACTGACAAACGCAACGTTGCCCTATGCGATTCGTCTCGCAACGCAGGGTTGGAAAAAAGCATGTGCGGAGAATACAGACTTGCGCAATGGTTTGAATGTGATTGCCGGAGACGTTGTTTACAAAGCTGTGGCGGATGCGTTCAGCCTTCCTTACACCGATGTGAAGAAACACTTATAAAGGTTTCTACTCCCCGAAAGAAGGCATGGCTTGAAGAAGCGATGCCTTTTTTTGTAACTCATCGGTCACCGCGACATATTGAACTAGGCCGTTGGTCAGCACGATGTAACGTGCTTTCAAAGACATGTTATAGATGGAGGCCTGATGGAGTGTTTGATCTGAAACAGGCTCGGACGGAGCCTTGCACTCAACCAGCATCCACGGGGCACCAGCGCGGTCGTACACCACGACATCGGCGCGTTTGACGCGCTGGTTGTAACGCAACCCTCCCTCTATGCGAATAAGCGATTTGGGATAGCCAAGATGGTTGATGAGGTAATGAATAACGTGCTGACGAACCCATTCTTCCGGTAATAGCACAACAAACTTTTTCCGGATGATGTCAAAAATCCATACTTTTCCTTCAGCTTTCTTGAGCTTGTAATCAAACGCAGGAAGGTTCAGTTCGGTCACGGAATTGATTTTAGGCAATACTACAAATTGAATTGAGAAGACATAAATTTTTTAGTGAATGAAAACCAAACAGGAGATTGTCGAAAACTGGCTGCCGCGCTATACAGGACAAGCCTTAAGTGAATTCGGTGAATACATCCTCTTGACCAACTTTGACAACTATGTCAAAATGTTTGCAGAACTACACGGGGTCCCCATTAAGGGTCTTGATCGTCCCATGCGCTGTGCAACGGCTGAGGGCATCACCATTATCAATTTTGGAATGGGAAGCCCCAACGCGGCTACCGTGATGGATTGTCTCAGTGCGATCAAACCAAAGGCGGCGTTGTTCCTGGGAAAATGCGGAGGACTGAAAAAGAAAAACGCCATCGGTGATTTAATACTTCCCATCGCCGCCATTCGCGGAGAGGGTACTTCGACCGACTACCTGCCTCCCGAAGTTCCGGCACTTCCCGCGTTCGCGCTGCAAAAAGCCATCTCTACAACGATACGTGATCACAACCAGGACTACTGGTCAGGAACCGTATATACCACCAACAGAAGGGTGTGGGAATGGGATGAAGAATTCAAGGCTTACCTGAGAAAGATTCGGGCACAGGCAATCGATATGGAAACCGCCACCATTTTCACAACGGCATTTGCAAACAAGATTCCGGCCGGAGCGTTGTTGCTTGTTTCCGATCAGCCCATGGTTCCGGAAGGAATAAAAACCGAAATCAGTGACGCATCAGTGACCAAGAACTTCGTGGAGTTGCATTTGAAGATCGGCATCAATTCTCTGAAACAGCTGATCAACCAGGGCGTTACTGTGAAGCACCTGCGCTACTGATAAGCCGAGCGAACATCTTTCGAACGGACTGTCGCCAGAATAATCAGCCCGATAACGAAGTACACGCCAAGTGCAAGCGCACTGTAGCGCATACTGCCTGTCAGCTGATTGATGAGTCCGTACGAAAACGTCCCAATGACTATCGACAGATTGTAAAGCACATCGTAAAAGCTGAAGTAAGAGGCGTGGTCGACGGTATCTTGCGGCAGAAGCTTGGAATAGGTGGCGCGGGACAGCGCCTGAATGCCCCCCATAATCATCCCGACAACAAAGGCGAGAAAGTTGAACTGCAATTCGGTTGTGATAAAATAAGCGCCAAAGCACACCCCTATCCAGATAAAAATCATTACTGTCAGCGAGAATACATTTCCCTTCGCCTTCGACAAACGTGCAAATAACCAGGCACCCAATGACGCAACGAGCTGAATAATCACCAGGATCTGGATGAGCGCGCCAGTTTCCAGCTTCAACTCATCCTGGCCGAACAGACTGGCGAGATACATGACGGTCTGGACACCCATGTTATAGAAAAAGAAAGCCGCGAGAAACCGCTTCAGATCTTTCTGGTGTTTCAGACCTTTCCATACCTGACGCAACTCATGATATCCTTTTGTCCATATATTTCCTTTAGGCTTGCGATTGAACGGATTATCGGGCAGATAACGAAAAGGAAACCAGGAGAAACCAATCCACCAGAGACCGACGAGGAGAAATGAAAAGCGGGTGGCTTCGCCGTCGTTAGCGAACCAGAAGGTTGTGGGGTTCAGAATGAGCACCATACATACGGCCATGAGCAATACGCTGCCATAATAGCCCATCGAGTAACCGGTTGCGCTGGTTTTGTCATAGCGATCTTCGGTGACAATTTCCGGAAGAAAAGCGTCGTAAAAAACGAGACTTCCTGAATATCCGATGCTGGCGATGATCGAACAGGTCAGGCCAATCCACAACGTGTCCAACGAGTCGAAGAAATAGAGCGACATACACGAGAGGGCTCCTATCCAGACAAAGAACTTCATAAACGGCTTTTTATTCCCGGTGTAGTCGGCGGCGCCGGAAAGCAGCGGCAAGATGATGGCCACGATCAGGAAAGAAAAAGACAGCGCATAGGAGTACAGCACGGAGTTGTTAATCCCGAAACCGAGAAAAGAAATGATGTCACTGCCATTGTCTTTGGCCACAGCCTTGTAGTAGAGCGGGAAAATGGCGGTTGTGATGACGAGCGAATACACGGAGTTTGCCCAGTCGTACATATACCAGGCGCGAACCGTCTTCTTATCGTTCAGTGGGGTTGTAGAGATAGCTTCCATCGCGAATAAAGTCCGAAGATAGGTAAAAGACCTTGGCAAAGTAATGCGGCCCGGAAACTTGCAAAGCGAGGGAATTCTTGATTTATTTGTGACCTTTTTCGAAAGGAATCCCAGGGAGAGGTGTCCGAGTGGTTGAAGGAGCACGCCTGGAAAGTGTGTATACGGGAAACCGTATCGCGGGTTCGAATCCCGCCCTCTCCGCGGTTTAGTCATCGCAAAACAAAAGCCCTTGAGTCGTGTGATTTATGGGCTTTTTGCGTTTTAAATGAGTGCCTGTTAACTAAGTGGATAAATACGTTAGGAAGTCACTCCTTCCTTGCTTGGCTTCAGATATTCCGCAGGTACAAAATCCGTTAACCAAACACCATTATCGGAAAGGAAAAACTGGAAATCATTGGTGTACATTTTTCCAGCCAATACTTCGAAGACATAAGGCTTGCCGTGCCGCTGACCAACGTTGACCGCTGTATGAAAATCAGCACTTAAATGAACATGCTGCCGGTCGCGTTTCTCAAGACCGTTCTGCAAAATCGACGATACCGATTTTTCACCCGTGCCATGAAAAAGAATTTCTGGTGGTTTCTGCGCAACATAGCCCAATTCAATTTCGATCGAATGTCCCTGACTCGCCCTGATTTTATCTGAAGTCTCGTTGAATGCAAATCTCTTTTTTGAATTCGTTGCCACAACATCATCCAGTATTGCTCTGTCAAACACGACACCGTATTCATTGGATTTCCGGATCAATTCGTTCACATCCGCCCAGCCATGTTGATCAAGTTCAATCCCGATCGTTCCTGGCTGATGGCGAAGAACGAAACTTAAAAACCTACTGATTCTCTTGATCTGTTTGTCTTCCATCATTCCGTTAATTCCCCGGCTAAAGATTTACGCAAAAGTTGTTTTACTTCTCCAATTCCTTAATTGCCGTCAATTTTCGATGAGCAAGCCAGTTTTTGCTCCTGTGATTTCCAGCCAACCACTTTACATGTTTGAAATAAAATACGACAAATCACCCGGGGATAAAAAGACTGATCGGCGACATTCAATTCACGTCTTAATCAATGTTTTGTGAAGGTAAGAACGGTTATAGCAGTCGTATAACTGTTATTTTCTTAATCCATTTTTTTATAGTCCTCAATTTCGGAACGGTAAAACGATAACGAAATTATGATAAAAGTAAATCTGTCACCCCGTCATCTCCTTATCGTCTCATTGGTGCTTCTTGCCGGTTGTGAAAACGACAACGCTCCAAACCCTGTCACAATTGCTCAGGCATGGTTTGAGAGAAAGTTAGGAGAGAATCAAATTGGATTACCAAAAGGCATTGAAGCCAACTCTATTGATTGGCGACACGCGATCACAGATGGACAACGTGTCGAGGTACCAGTGAGTTTAAAAGGCGAACTGACTGGCTACGTCGTAAGTTCCCAGTTTTTATCCACAGGAAGCATTTCAATACGTTTGGTCTTATTGCCTGCAGAAAATGGATATGAGGCGTTTCTTGTTGAGCTAATAAATGAAAGTGGGTCAATGCCAGAAAGTCTGACTGAGATTATGAGCGAAAAATTTACCGGTTTTATTAAAGTAAGTACAAGTCAAGGGGTGCGTTATGTGACGTACTTCAAAGATGGAAAACAAAATAGAAATGAATCCTTGCGCCAAATGAAGGTTCAGCGCGAAATGTGTATATATTTTTTTTACGAATACAAAATAACCTCAGGCGGGAAAACTTATACATGGATAGAACGGGAACTTCAGTATTGTTATGACCTTTCTGAGCCGCAGTTGCCACTCCTGGATGAAGGCGGAGCGCTTGATTTTGATTATAGAGGAGGTGAAGCCGGTGAGGAGTTCAAAAGTCCCGATTTACCCCAAGAAGCAAAGGATGGCGATATATACGAAGTACGTGAACCATCCGGCAAGATAGTTCGGTACACTTACAACGCGCGGACATCGGGGTGGGAACTAGCTCTCGTTATTCTGCCTGCCGTTGCCGTCACAGCGGATGCTTATCCACTCTTTTTTAACATACCAACATCTTTTACAATTATCGGTTCGGATAATCTTCTCTACGTGTATGACGAGGCTCTGTTAAGTTGGATCGGAACGCCGATTGTTGAGAATAATCTAACGACACCTTGCCTTTATGATTTGATAGAAAAGATAAGAAACAATAACTTTGTGAATAAAATCCAAAAACTTTTCAGAGATGTCTTTGACAACGAACAGGGCAATAGTATGTATTCTTTTACAGAATCAGCCAACCCCATTTATACCGCAAGAACATTCCTTGAAACAAGGAACGGCAGGCAAGTACGCACGGACCTGAACACGCAAGTTCTATCGGCAGCCTCTCTTGAGTACAACACGATAATTGTTTATCACGAGATTATTCATGCAATTCTCTTCAGTCAACAATTAGATGGCAGCCTGCACCATACCGCAATTCTAGAGAGCTACGTTGAGCAACTAGCACAATCAGCCGTGTCGTTGTTTCCTAATCTACCCCACCAAGATGCCCTTGCCATTGCCCTGTTCGGGTTAGGAGATATTGCAGATCAAGAACCAGAAGTTTATTCCAGTGTTGCTGCCAACTTGGGACTGACTATTGAGGAAATCTCAAATATTGGAACTTCTTACCGGAGAGACAACGTTGCTGGAAACATCAAACGGGGATCACCATGTAACTAAACCACCTTATGAAAGTATCTGTGATGATTGTTCTCGTTTTGCTTACCTCATCGAATTTACGAGCGCAAATTCGGTCACACCCCGAGTTTTTGTATAACGGAAAAGAATTTGGTGACGGAGTGAATCGGTATCTCCAAAACGAAAAAAGTTTCTCCTCGTATATCTCAATCTATCTTTCAAAACTCCATTTCTACTTGCACTCCTCACTGTGCAATCGCGGAGTTGCTTTAATCAAGTTCAAGGTCAATAATAATGGATTACTTTCAGATTTAGCAGTCTCCAAACAGGCCCCCTCGGCCCTTTCTGTAGCATTAAAAGAAGCGTTGATTGCAAGTCAGAAGTATTGGAAAGCAGGAAAAGCTGAAACACTCTTTATTCAGCCTGTAGTTTACAACTTTGACATCGACTGTAAAGAAATAACAACCGATCAATACTCTGAGTTTGGAGGATTTTTTTTGTTTGATGACGGATTCCTACCGTCAAAGACTAATTGCATAATCCTTGAGCCCGTGGTGATCAACTCAGGTGTCAAAGACTTTGACCTTACAATTCCTAAAAAAAGATAAGCGCAGATTTTTGCAGGAACGGGGCAATACTTTTTATGATTCCGTCAATTCCCCGGCTAAAGCCTTCGGCAAAAGCTGCTTCACTTCTTCAGTTCCATAATTACCCAGCAGCAACATCAGTTTCGTTACAGCAGCTTCCGTGGTCATGTCGGCGCCACCTACAACGCCCATTGCTGCCAAATCGCGGCTTGTCTCGTAACGCCCCTGAATGACCATGCCGCCAAGGCACTGCGAAATATTCAGAACAACAATGCCGGAATCCACCGCTTTCTTCAGCAGCCGCATCAGTGGCTCGGACGTCGGTGCATTGCCGGAGCCATACGATTCGAGAACAAGTCCTTTTAATCCGCGTGTATTGACAATTGCTTCTACCGTGGCCTCATGAATCCCTGGAAACAACTTAAGGATAGAGATGTTCGTCTCCATACGATCGCGCAGCTCAAGTTTTCCGGATGGTCGTGTGCGGATGGCGCTGTAGTTGTAATCGATGGTCACCCCGGCTTTTGCCAAAGGAGGATAATTTCCCGAATCAAACGCATCGAACTGCATGCTCTCCGTTTTTCTTGAGCGATTACCTCTCAGGAGCTCGTCGTCGAAGTAAATGCACACTTCGGGCACAAGCGCGTGGCCTTCCCTCCTTGCTGAAGCAATATCAAGGGCAGTAATGAGATTCTCACGTGCATCGGAGCGAGCTTCTGTAATGGGTAATTGTGCACCTGTAAAGACAACAGGCTTCGCGAGATTTCCCAGCATGAAGCTCAATGCCGAAGCGGTGTAAGCCATCGTGTCGGTGCCATGAAGAACAACAAAGCCATCGTGGCGATCATATTGTTCGTAAATAATGGATGCCAACAGTCTCCAATGCTCGGGATCGATATTGGACGAATCAATAGGATTTTCAAAAGATACTACGGTCAACTCAAGGGCAAGCGTCTTCAGCGTGGGAAGGTGTTCAAGTATCAGACTGAAGTCGAACGGAATGAGCACACCATCTTTGTCGTGTGTCATTCCAAACGTACCTCCGGTATAAATGATTAATACCCGCCCACGGGTTTGCCCGCCTGCAGCCGTATGAATTGTAATTTGCTTTAGCTTCATCATCGTGAATTCAGTCAGCGCTTCTGAAAAAGACCGAGGGCATTTTGCGTGGTTGAGGTCATCACCTCCTCCAAAGATAATTTTTTAATCTCAGCGATGCGTGCCGCGACCAAGGGAATATACGATGGCTCATTTCGCTTGCCGCGGTGGGGAACCGGAGCGAGATAAGGACTGTCGGTCTCGAGGACCAGATGTTCCATGCCTATATCCGGCAGAACCTTGTCAAGTCCTCCGTTCTTGAAAGTGGCGACCCCGCCAATGCCGAGCAGGAAGTTCAGCTTCGTAATCCGGCGTGCCTGATCTGCATTTCCTGAAAAGCAATGAAAGATTCCCCGAAGGTTGTCTTCTTGCAGCTCTTCAACAAGGGCGATCGTTTCGTCAATGCTTTCCCTGCAGTGAATGACAATTGGTAAATCGAAACGTTTTGCCCAGTTCACCTGAATTCGAAAAGCTTCTTTCTGTTGCTCCCAGAATGTTTTGTCCCAATACAAATCCGTACCGATCTCCCCTATCGCTGCGAATTTTCTTTTCGACAGCCAGTCCTCAACAATGTACAATTCTCGTTCAAAATCCTTCTTCACCGAACAGGGATGCAGTCCCATCATAGCAATATACCGGCTGGGATCTTTCAGCTCGACTTCCATCATTGCGTCTATCGACGTATGATCGACATTGGGCATATAAATTTCCTGAACACCTGCGTCATGCGCGGTCCGCAGTACATCAGCGCGATCGGCATCAAATGCTTCCGCATAAACGTGTGCATGGGTATCGATGTAGTGTCGCATGTTTAAAAATCAAATTGTGCGCAAACTTACAGATTAATACAAAACAAGAATCACAGTCGCAGCCACGCGATGATGTATTTACCGAAGATAAATACCGCGGCAATCGCAGCCAATAAAGAGGCAACGAGCACGGCTCCAGCGCCGAGATCTTTGATTTTTCCGGCCAACGGGTTCCACTCTTCCGTCACCAAATCGACCAGGTTCTCCAGCGCAGTGTTCACAATCTCCAACGACAACACCAGCGCGATAAGAATAATCACAGCGAGCCATTCCGTTGATGTAATGCCCAGGAACACACCTGCAGCGACCGTGACGACGGCGCAGGTGACCTGAACACGGAAATTGCGCTGCCGGAGAGCGAGTCGAATGCCGTTCACCGCAAAGGCAAAACTTTTTAAAAAACCATGTTTTGTTTTCACTTTCATGATATGGATCGAATTGCTTCCCGCAGCAACTCATCGGATGTGTCAACAATTTGAAGACCTGTATAATCAGCGGACTGAACCAAGGCTTTTTTCAGATCAAATTCATCCTGAGGCATCGAAAATGTCCACCTCTTTTTCATCAGCGTATCCGCGAGGTACTCCTGCTCGGTCTGGCCGGGTGTCGGAATGAAAATGGCTTTCTTCCCGAGTTTACACAAATCCATCACGGTGCTGTAGCCGCTGCGTGAAATGATAACGTCACTCTGGAGAATCATTTCCTGCAACGCTTCTGATGTCAGATAATTAACGACGTGTTCGCGTGGAGCAGCTTCCTCCTCAACAACACCTCTGACCAAAAGAAAACGGAGCCCGGACAACTGCAACTGTGGCAGAAGTATTTCTTCCAGCAGGGTGCGCTGAGGCTCCGGGCCCGAACACACCGCCAGCACATTCAGTGCAGGAGGTGTGGTGTGAGCTGACCTTTGAAATCTCGACAGGATACCAATGAAGCCCACCTGCAAGGAAGGCGGAACCTTTCCAAAGGCGGTGAGCGTACCTGCTATCTGGTGCTGCGGATCATCTGGTAACCAACAAACGTCGAAACGAGACAACAACCGGATCACCATATACCGGACGATACCGCGCAGGAATCCAAATCGTCGGGGCATCATGACATTGCTCTGATGGGTGATGATCACCGACGGAACATCTTCGCAACGACATCCATACCGGTTATCACTGATGACAACATCGATGCCCTGGTGTTTTACATACGTTTTTGTAACGATATACTCCTGCCGAATCGCCTTGATGAACTTTGGTATTTGTTTCAGCATGGCAGCGGCCATATTTCCCTTTCGGGGATACGAAGGTGCGTATGCAGGCAGGTCCAGAAATTTCAGATGCGGAAATTCCTTCTTGAGCAGCAACAGCGACGATCCGTTTCCGCCAACGTGAACTTCCATACCTTCTTCCTCCAGCAGCCTGATGATTGGAATACACCTGGATGCATGGCCCAGTCCCCAGTCGAGTACCGCCACCAATACCTTTTTCATGGAATGGATTCGAAGGTGTACCCGCGGGACGCGAAGTGATCGAGATAACGGGGAAGCATGAACTGCAAATTTTTTTCTGCCTTATAGCTGTCGTGAAAGACAACGATGGAACCCGACGTGGTAGCAGCGATGGATTTTCGCAAACCCCGCTCACAATTAAGCGATGGGCTATAATCGTGCGTGAGCACGTCCCACATCACAATTTTGTAATCTGCGAGTCTGGCGATCTGGCTTCGCTTGATTTTTCCGTAGGGTGGCCTGAACAGCTTCGTTGCGCGACCGTTCTTCTGAAGTTCTGCATCACAAGCTTTGATGTTCTCAACATAAACTTCGTCGCTCGTTTTCCAACCGCTCAGGTGGTTGAAAGTATGATTGGCGACGGCATGTCCCGAGTTGGTAATCTGCTGAAAAACCCTCGCATGTTTCCGCACATTGTCACCAATGCAAAAAAAAGTAGCCTTCGCGTTGTAAGGAGAAAGTGAATCCAGCACGAACTGGGTTGGTCCTTCCACCGGTCCGTCGTCGAATGTGAGATAGATTTTCTTTTCGGCTGGAATGCGCCAGAGCAGTGAAGGATAAAGAAGAGGAAGAATAAACGGTGTCTTAAACGGTATCATGATACCCGACAACTTAACATGGTGATGTCGTCGTGATAGCTGTTTCTTCCTTTGAAGCTATCGAGTGCGACGATCAAATCCTGATGAATTGTCTTGAGGTTTCTCATGCGTACATCAGGCTTGGAAAAATAGTCCATCAGTGCTTCAATGCCGAATTCCTGATCCTTTTCATTAATGGTTTCCGTAAGTCCATCCGTGTAGCAGAACAACAGAAAGTCATCGAGGTCTGTGACGAAACCTTCGTTGAGAAAAGGCAGCGGATGCATGGCACCCAAAACTGTACAACCGTCTTCCAGCAATCGGATGCCGTGCTTTTTGTCAATGAGAATGGGGGGATTATGGCCCGCGTTCACATACACCATCGTCTTGAGACGGACATCATATATCGCGGCGAAGAATGTAATGAACTTTTCTCCCTTTGTATTTTCAAGAACCTGAAAATTCAGCGCCTCAATAATATCCGTCAGGTTCGGCGTTTGTCTTAACAAGGTGCGCAACGATGCCTGAAAGTTGGACATCATCAACGCGGCCGGAATTCCTTTACCGCTCACGTCCGCGATACAAATCAAAAATTGATTCTTGTTGATGGGAATGTAGTCGTAATAATCTCCACCAACGAGATCGTGCGGAAGGTAACTGGCTTCCATCTGCAGCGTCTCGGTATTCGGTAACTTCTCCGGAAACAAAAACTGCTGAACATCGCTCGCAATTTCCAGCTCCTTTCGAAAGGCCTCCTGCGCCAACTGCTTGCGTGCTAATTTTTTATTTTCGATGGCAACAATGATGATGTTGCTGAGCGCCTGGATAAATCGGATCCCATCTTCGTTTTCATAGCGTGGATCATTTTTGTCCAGTCCGCCTACAAAAACAAGGGCGAGTGTATCACTCTTATGGGTTACCGGGATAACGATGTCGAATTCAGTAAAGTCACATTCGTCGAATTCGCGCAGATGCGTAATATCCTGAATGGTTTTAAACTGGGGAAGCAATTTGGTTTTCCGGTAATGATGTTCCGTACCAAAGTGCGCTTTACAGTCCCAGTCTTCATCCAACACAAAAAGTGCGAGCTTCTTGATGTTGAGATTGGAGCGCAAGGTGAAGTTGTAGATTTTATACAATGATTCTTCAGGAAGATTGCTGTTGATTGCCTGAGTGATTTCAAGCAAAGCATTCAGCTCAAGTTCCTTGATTTCAAATTGTTTCTTTAACTCCAATTGCGACATATCGCTGATGACAAGGTCGTGTTACTTTGATTTCTTTTGCGGAGCAAGGTCGACAACCTCTTGCTCATAGCCGGCGGGTATTTCGAAAAAATTGTTGTCGAGAACGCCAGTAGCCATATCCGTTGCGAGGTAGTGAACGCCGTTTGAGGTAGTCGCCTCCAGCACCGTTCCCTTCAGCCCGAAATTTCCTGCCGGAAAAACGTTTTTTTGAAGTTTGTCCGTCACCCAAACACTGAATGCGATACCACGGAAATCCTGGAACGTGTACTCTTTGCAGGAATAGCCCATGATGGACTTTGTCTTTCCGGTTGATTTGATATCTACCTTCTGGTTCTTACGGATGATCACAGATTCGTTCGTCAGGTCGATATTGATTTCATCTCTCGACTGCAACTGATAGGCGCGTTGGCGGAGTGTCAGCGCAAAATCAGAAGGTGTGTAATTCGTACGCACCACCGTCCGCAGTTGCTCTGCAGTAAAGTAGGTATCGACTTCAAACCGACAAATCAAATCCTCAGTCTCAGTTTCATCAGCATAGTCGGGAGCAAAAACGTTCAGGTCTATCTCAACCTGATAGGATATTGCTTTTGCCTGAATTTGACCAAAGAGAACGCTCGCCAATGACACGAGCGCAACAGTGAGTACGGTAGTTCTAAACATGGGTTTTTGACAAATAAAATCTATCCTTCCAAATATAACCCCTTACATTGGATAATATAGCCACTGCCACGACATAAACCGGATAAATGACTTGGAGCGCGAGGAACGAAAGCAGATGAAATTTTGTATGCAGCGTTCTGGCAGCGTGCCGAAGCAGAAAACCTTCCGCAATCGCTTTCAAACCGAGCAGGATCGTAACCCACGACAACGGGTTTAAGGCGACCATTACAAACGAGGTCAGAACGGCGCATTGCACCAGAAAAATAAAGATGGCGGCGGCCTGCGAAGTCGCATCACCCGAGAAGCGCCATTTCGACGCCCAGCGAATCCGCTGCCTTAAAAAAGTAGCCAAATCCGGCAATAGAGCCGTATGCACAACGGCCGGGCTACCGGTAATACAATGCACACTGGCAGGATGCGCCCGAAGGACTTTGCGCATCATAAACTCGTCATCACCACTGGGCACTCCTTCATTGCCGGAGAATCCTCCAACTTTCTCAAAAATACTTTTCCTGTAGGCCAGGTTGGCTCCATTACACATCACCGGCTTCCGCCAATAGAAGGACGCAATGGTTAAGGCCATGACCGAAAAAAACTCAGTCTGCTGGAGTTTGCCCCACACCGAACCCGAATCAGAAATAACGACCGGCGCGCATACCATGTTGACGTTCTCCCCCATCGCGGATGCCAATGCCTCAAGCCATGACGGATGATGCCTGCAGTCGGCATCCGTGGTGACGATCCAGGTGCCACGCGCTGCTGCAATGCCTGAGGTGATGGCGTGTTTCTTCCCTTCTCCCGCGCTCACCATCACGCGCAGACTCCTATCACCCGTGTACCTGCGGACGACCGACAGCGTGTCATCGGTGCTGTGGTCATCGACGAGAATCACTTCATAATCCGCATAAGACTGATTCAGGAGACTTTCCAAAAGCGAATCCACATTGGAAGCTTCATTCCTCATGGCCACCACGACAGAAATGAACGGCTTTGTATCAGGCGACGAAGTATCACGCTGGCGAACACCTGCGAAGACCACGAGCACCATGATCACATATAAGAACAGGATAACGACAACGACTATTTCCATCAAATCAGAATGCAATCAAAAATACTATCTTGGCGACGTGGGAAAAGTCATTCAGGAAAAAATCATTTTAGGGCTCGACCCGGGAACGACGGTGATGGGTTATGGTATTGTCTGCATTCGGCAACGTAAGCTCGAACTTGTGCAATACGGTGTGATTCACCTGGCAAAGTACACTGGTCACGAACTCAAACTGAAAAAAATTTTTGAACGTGTGCTCAGCCTGCTCGACGAGTACCACCCCGACGAAGTGGCTCTCGAAGCCCCATTCTTTGGGAAAAACGTCCAATCGATGCTGAAGCTCGGGCGGGCGCAGGGTGTGGCCATGGCCGCAGCGCTGTACCGCGAAATTCCGATTACCGAATATGCTCCCAAAAAAGTGAAGCAGTCAGTTACGGGGAATGGAAACGCAAGCAAGGAACAAGTTGCGCGGATGCTGATGACGTTGCTGAAAATCGAAGAGATGCCCCGGCTGCTGGATGCGACGGACGCATTGGCCGTTGCGGTATGTCATCATTTCCAAAAAGGAGGCACGGTGCAGAAATCCAATTCGTGGGATGCTTTTCTCAAGGCAAATCCAGGACGAATCAAAAGCTGATCAACTCAATCCAGCAAGGCGGCAAAAGCACGCTCGCGCACATCAATAGGGAAATTCTGCTCGATGTGCCTTTTCGCTTCTTCACTCCGTTGGACATAATCAGGAGCATTCACTGCCTTCAACAGCAGCGCTGCCGCTTTATCGGAATCCCGCTGCTCCAGCACAAATCCTGCGGAACCGGCGATCATGGGTAACTCACTGATATTCGACACCAGAGGAACACAGCCGGTCAGCATGGCCTCACCAAGCGCGCAGGTAAAACCCTCTGAGATGGAGAACTGGACATAGAAAGCCGCAGATTCATAAAGCGCTTTCAGTTCTTCGCGCTTCACATAGGGATAGATGTCCATATTTGCAGGAACAGCAGACTTATCAATGGAGCTTGTTCCTACCACGATAAATTTGAATTCCGGAAATCTTCTCGCGCATTCGATCATCAAATCAACTCCTTTCAGTGCGAGGTTCGCAGAGGTACAAACCGTGATAAATGTATTATTTGCCACACGTGCCTTTTCTGATTTCCAGAAATCGACGTCAAACGTATTGGGGATGACGGTGTAGGGTGTGGACAGTCGGGGGCAATGATTCAGCACACCCTGCTCCGATTGATCATAATAGCGATTGGTAAAGGTCAAGAGTGTTCGGCTCACGGGTAAAAGTCTGGTGGCGCCGCGAAAGGATGCGTTCAAAAACCAGCGCATCATTGGTTTCCGGTAGAATCCATAATTGATGGAAGGATACGACGCAGCGTCGGTACCGTGGATGATGATGAATACTTTTTTATCCATCAGTTTACCGAGCCATACCGGAATAAGGCTATGATAGCCGCCGAAGGATATGAACACGTGACTTACCTTAGGTAGAACACACAACGTCACAAAGAACTGACGGACTAATTCAATGGGCAATAACCATTTCGGAACCGACCGAAAGAAGTACACCGAAACACGAGTAAGACCTTTCAGAAGTCGGATATCCTGATTATTGAATGAAGTTCTGACCGGGTAAATGAATAAAGCGGACATGATTCAAATTCCGGCAAAGATAGGCAGAAATGGAGCTGGCCTCCTAAGGAAACAAAACACGCCCGACCGGGTAAAAAAAGAGGGTCCTTTCTTTTGGCGTACAGAGAGGGTCTGCAGCGTGTTTAATGACACACAAATATCTATCGACAATTCGGCACGGCGAAATTGCAACGGTGTATTTACTTACTTGTATCGACTTACTACTTTTTAAGGAGGTGAATTTGCAACAGTCTGAAAGACAACACGGTGCAAGTAAACATTCAACGGCTGCAATAATTTACTTGCACCTGAATGTTCTGACGAACTTAAATAAGCAGATTTGAGGATTGTAATTCGAAAGCGTTTCTGAAAAGTAAGAGACCGTTCACGCTAAACCAAAACCAAAAGTGACAAGAACCATACTTGCTGATGACCACAGGCTTTTTTGTGAAGGACTGGAGAAAGTGTTAAAGGAGTCGGGGAAATTTGAAGTCTGCGGCAAGTTTTACAACGGACAATCGCTGCTGGAGAACTACAGATCCCTGAACGCCCATTTGCTCGTTATTGATGTCGAGATGCCATTGATGAACGGATTCGACACGATCAAGCGAATACGCATCAACAATCCCGATTTAAATATTGTGGTATTGAGCATGCACGAGGATGCGGTATTCATTAACGAGGCCTACGTACTGGGCGCTAATGGATTTCTGAATAAATCACTAGACAGTTCCGAGCTGATCAAATCACTCGTCGATATCTGTGACGGGGCGAAAATTTTTCCATTTGCAAATAAAGGAGAACCGAAGCTTGAATCTCCTTTCTCAGAGCGTGAACAGGAGATTCTCCAACATATTGCCACCGGTAAAACGAGCGAACAGATTGCTGCAAAACTGAATATATCGCACCTGACGGTAAAAGCGCATCGCAGAAACATGATGCGGAAACTGAAGGTGAATAATTCTGCGGAGTTGATTACTAAGGCACTGGAGATGGGCGCGCTGCTGATGAAGTAGTTATCGTAGAAGGGATACCAATTTTTCTGTCAACGCCTTCCGGCTGAACTTGTCCACATTTGTCTCGAGAACCTGCTTCCGGTCTTTCCAGGTGAGGAAATGACGCTTGATCTCCGTCGACATCTCACCGAGCTGACTTCGTTCAAAAGCCTGACCACAACCTGACTCCCGAAGGATAACGTCGGAATCTCCACCTGATTTACCCAGCGCCATAATTGGAATTCCCGATGCAAGGTATTCGAATAACTTCCCAGGAATATTGCCTTGCGCATTGGAAGAGTGCGCGAGTACCAGTAACAAGAGATCGGTTTCCCCATAGACCTTCATCAACTCCTGATGCTTCATATGAGAGATGAACATGGTCACAGCATCGAGTACTGAATCAGACTTGATCCATTGTTTGAAGGCAGCGTTCACATTGCCGATAAATTCAACGCGAAGCATTGCAGCCATCTCCGGATTTTCAAGAAGTACACTCTTTAACGCACTCATAAACGGACGCGGATCGCGCAACTCATCCGCAGTGCCGATGTGCCGGATGGTGAACCGTTCCGTGCGTGTGTGTTGAATCGCCTGAAAATCCCCGGGATCAAAACCGTTCGTGATCAGATTGACGGCTCTCCCACTGATGCGCTGAAGCTGTTCGACGTAGGTAGGACTAATGGTCAGCACAACGTCCGCCTGTTGCAGAACGGCGCGCTCGAGACGCGCATGTCTTTGTTTCGCCCACTTCGTCATCTGAAAGGTCTCCAGCAGATCCCACTCGGTCCAGGGGTCACGAAAATCAACAACCCAGAACAGGTCAGGAAATTTCTTTTTCAACGCAAGCCCAATCAGATGCATGCTGTGCGGCGGTCCGGTAGTTACGATGCGCTTGATGTCGTTCTCCTGAATAAAACGGCTCAGGTATCTGACGGAAGGACGGATCCAGAACATCCGTGGATCAGGTATGAATACATTCCCTCTGATCCAGGAAAATATTCTTTTTGTGAGCGATGGCTTTTCAGCCGCAATCAAGTCGGCTGCCGAGGTCTTTTTTTTCTTTGCCCCCGTGAGCTTTGAAAATAATTCATAAGGCTCCCAGATGGGCGTACGCACCACCTGAAGCTCGGGGGAAACATCTTTTTCGAGAGATGGATCCCGGACATCAAACGCAGGATTCTCAGGCGTGTACACCGCCGGCTCCCAGCCAAACGACGGAAGAAATTTTACAAACTTCAGCCACCGCTGAACACCGCTGCCGCCCAGCGGAGGCCAATAGTAGGTGATGACCAGAATCTTTGACTTTTTCACAGGACAATATTAATCAAATCTCCGCTCGCTCACCGACATAGGCTTCGATGGCCCCGAAGTTTCGTGGATCGAACCACACCGTGTCGCTGTCTCTCTTAAACCAGGTCAGTTGTCTTTTTGCATAACGGCGGTAGTTCCTCTTCAATAAGCGGATGGCCTCCTGCTCGTCGTAGGCGCCGTCAAGAAATCCGAAAATCTCCTGGTAGCCAACAGTCTGCAACGCCTGAAAATTTTTATAGGGATACAACGAGCGTGCTTCATCAAACAATCCCTGAGCAATCATGGAATCCATCCGTGCATCAATCCGTTCGTACAGTTCTTCTCTCGGCAACTCAAGGCCAATTTTAACAATGTCAAAGGGACGCTCTGCTACATTCTTACCCTGAAATGAAAGAATGGATTGACCGGTAGTCAGAAAAACTTCTAGAGCGCGAAGGAGCCGATGCGGATTTTGCTGATCGACACGAGCAAAAAATTCGGGATCATGCAATCGGACTTCAGCCTGAAGCCAACTGAGTCCTTGCTCTTCGTAATTTTTTCGTACTTCGATACGGACCTCTTCATCCACCTCGGGAATATCGTCAAAGCCTTTGCAAAGCGCCTGAACATATAAGCCTGAACCGCCGGCAAGGACAGCCCATGCATGGTGCTCAAATATTTTTTCAAGCAACACCAGACCTTCCTGCTCAAACCGGGCTGCATCATAAGGCTCACCCACAGACAGTGTATCAATGAAGTGATGGCGCACAGCTGCCAGTTCTGTTGCTGTTGGCTTGGCTGTGCCGATGTTCATTTCCCGGTACATCTGTCTCGAGTCCGCAGAAATAACTTCGGTGTCCAGCATCCGGGCAAGCCTGATGGCCGCCGCTGTCTTTCCTACCGCAGTCGGCCCCACCACTACAATTAACGTATTTCGTTTTGTCAAGGTCGTTCTGATTCAACAGGTTATGGATGCTGTTCCTGATTTCGTAAATATGATCTATCTTTGACCATCCGAGCAACCACTATGATCAAATATACCAATCAGTTTTTGTTGAAAATCGAAGATTTGATTGCCGAGTCCGACTACACACTTCGGTATGAAAAAGGGAATTTTAAGTCGGGATACTGCGTACTGAAAGACCAGAAAATCATCATCGTCAACAAGTTCTATCCAACTGAAGGTAAAATTAACGCACTCCTCGACATTCTGAAGACGCTCACGCTTGACCAAAGCCGCTTCACAGAAAAGAGTCAGAAACTTTATCAGGAATTGTTTGATCAGTCGCAAGCCGCCTGAAATTATTCCCAATCATTTTTACTTCATTTATTCCTCTTTCAGCCGATTTCTTTCATTTTTGCTTTGCTGAGGCAATATGAAAGTAACATTTCTTGGTACCGGAACCTCGCAGGGCGTACCTGTCATCGGATGCACATGTGATGTATGCCGCTCGCTGGACTTTCGGGATAAGCGCCTCCGCACTTCTGTCGCCATCGAATCGCACGGCAATTCTTTCATCGTTGATACCGGGCCCGACTTCCGTCAGCAGATGCTGCGCGAACAAGTCAAACGTGTCGACGCGGTGATCTTCACCCATGCACACCGCGATCACACTGCAGGGCTTGATGATGTACGGGCGTACAACTTCATGCAAAATATGGATATGCCCGTGTATGGGACACAGCCTGTACTCGAACAGCTGAAAACGGAATATGCATACGCGTTCGCGGAAGTGTATTACCCGGGCATCCCCCGGCTGACCTTGCGGGAGATTAACGATTCAAAATTCACAATCAACAACGTCGACATCACGCCACTACCGGTCATGCATCTCAAGCTGCCGGTACTTGGTTTCCGGATTAAGAACTTCAGCTACATCACCGACGCCAACTTCATCCCGGAAGAAACTTACGAGCGCCTCCAGGGAACCGAGATTCTTGTGTTGAATGCGCTTCAGCGGGAAAAACACATTTCCCATTTCAATTTCGAAGAGGCCATCGCCGTCGCCATGCGCGTTCAGGCGAAGCGCACCTACTTCACACACATCAGCCACAAGCTGGGACTGCACGCAGAAGTATCTGCCGAACTCCCCGACAATTTCCATCTGGCCTATGATGGTTTGCAGATTACCTGTTAACCATCGCCCGTGCACAACAACTATTACTTTCTTCGCCGGCTGTCACAGGAACTTAACAAGTATCTGGTATCCTCCGTTGTATCAGCCTGCTTTACACAACACAAAGACGAACTTATCATCCGCTTTGAAACGAAGACGCAGGCATACCACCTTCGCGCCACATTGGACGGCGCGTTCTCCTGTCTGACCTTTCCCTCTGATTTTAGTCGTGCGCGAAAAAACAGTCTCGATTTGTTTCCGGAAATCCACGGAGCCACCGTAGCGCAGATCGATGTGTACAGCAATGAGCGAAGTCTGTACGTTCACTTCAACGATGGTCACCGGCTCATTTTCAAAATGCACGGCAATCGATCCAATGCCCTGCTGGTACGGGATGGACAAGTTCTGGATTTATTTAAAAAGAACCTGGAAGCAGACTGGAACATCATTCCCGATGAACTTCATCGCGATATCGATTTTTCGAAGGAGAAATATTTTGAATACGAGGGCGATCCCTCACGACTCTACTTCACGTTCGGAAAACACGTGTGGGCATTCCTTGACACGAAAGAGTTTTCAAAGAAAAACAAGACAGAACAATGGAAGCTGATTGAACAGGTTACGCAACACCTGAACGAGCACGTGTATTACCTGACCTCCATTGATAACCATCCGCATCTGCTGCTCATTCCGTTTGGTGAAATCAAATCAACGTTCGGCGATCCAATAAAAGCCGTCAATGAATTTTATCATGCCTTCACCCATGACTATGCGGTTCAGCAGGAGAAGCAGAAAGCCATGTCGTCGTTGCGCAGCAAAATCAGTTCAGGCATTGCCTACGTGGAGAAAAATGAGAAGAAATTAACAGAGCTGCTTTTCAACAGCGATTACAAAGTCTGGGCCGATGTGCTGATGGCGAACCTCCATCAGATTCCCGCGAAAGTACGCGAAGTGACGCTGGAGAATTTTTATGACCACAATAACCCTGTCACCATCAAGCTAAAAACTGAGCTTAATGCGCAGAAGAACGCCGAAGTGTTCTACCGAAAATCGAAGAACCAGCGAATTGAGATAGAGACTCTGGAAGCTGCCATCGCAGCAAAGAAAGAACAAATCAAAAAGCACCAGGCGCTGTTGACAGAGGTGGAGCAGATTCAGCAACTAAAGCAACTCCGGCAATTTGCCGAGGCCCACGCATTGACACAAACCACCTCCGAGCAAACCATCAACGTTCCGTATCATGAATTTGAATGGATGGGGTTCCGGATTCTTGTGGGCAGAAGCGCTGCGCACAACGACGAACTCACTTTCAAATACGGATACAAAGAAGATTTATGGCTTCATGCAAAGGACGTTGCCGGAAGCCATGTACTCATCAAATACAAAGCAGGAAAGCCATTTCCAAAAGAAGTCATTGAACGGGGCGCACAACTTGCGGCATACAATTCAAAAAGAAAAACAGAAACATTATGTCCTGTTATTGTGACGCCGAAAAAATATGTGCGGAAACGAAAAGGAGATGAACCCGGACGTGTTGTTGTTGATCGCGAGGAGGTGATTCTGGTCGAACCGAGATTATAAAAGAAGAGGCTGTCTCAGAAGTAACGAGATGGGCTCTTTGGTTTTGAGGATTGTCATAATTGAGTTTTTCACGCTTGTGTAGATCATGGCCGAGAAAGACCAGGTTTTTATCTTTTTACCTTCGATAGGTTGTGCACCAGGGCGAAGATGGAGTTTATCTTGGGTATTGGAGTCGTCTCGTGAGGTCTTCCATCCGGAGGACAAGAAGCGGCACGCTGAGTGCGATGCGCGAGGGACAGAAGTGGAAATACTGCCTGCAACTTCGCGAGGAAACTGATACAAGACGCTCTTGCAGGCAGTATTGCAACGAATGGCCCGACCCGCCCTTCGACTTCGCTCAGGGCCCGCATGGATTTATAACTGGAATGAACCGTCTTGCCCTGAGCGGAGTCGAAGGGAGGGACGCGCCCAAATTCTCCTTCGTCATTATTAAAAATTTTTGGCAACAAAAAAGGCTGCCCTATTAAGACAGCCTCTATCAGAACTACTCTGGTCATAATTATTTCACGACATTAATTTTCAAGGTGTTTGTTCTTGCACGTTCCTGTATTGGCATACTTGCCAGGAAGATGAAGATATCACCCTTCTTGACATGTCCTTCTTTTTTCAGCACCGCTTCCACATCTGCAATCGTCTCATCGGTTGAACTTGTCTTGTCGTAGTGATAGGCACGCGTTCCCCAAACGAGGTTCATCTTATTAATCAGATTATCATTTCCAGTGAACACGAAGATATTCGCATTCGGTCTGTAAGAAGATGATTTAAATGCGGTGTATCCGGAGGCGGTCATACCGACAATCGCCTTTGCTCCCACATCTTTCGCCAGCTTACACGCTGCCAGCACGAGGCTGTCATTAATGTATGTCGGAGAGTTTGCATCAACATCGCGGAAGCGGAAATAAATCGCGTTGTTCTTTTCCACGGATGCGATGGTGCGTACCATGGAACGAATAACCTCAAGCGGATATCTTCCAGCTGCTGTTTCTGCAGAGAGCATCAGGGCATCTGCGCCATCCATCACGGCGTTGGCCACGTCGTTGGTTTCCGCTCTTGTCGGACGAGGATTCTCGATCATACTCTCCATCATCTGGGTCGCCACGATCACCGGCTTGCCGGCTTTGTTACATTTTTCGACCAGCATCTTCTGAACCATCGGCACTTCTTCGAGCCAGATTTCCACACCGAGGTCGCCCCGTGCAACCATCACGGCATCCGTCGCGGCAATGATTTCATCGATGTTGCTCAGCGCCTCAGGCTTTTCAATTTTTGCAACGATTCGCGAAGTGCTCTTGTTTGCATCAATGATGTCGCGAAGCGCATGGATATCCGATGCCTTACGGACAAATGAAAGCGCAATCCAATCGATATTATGTTTCAGACCAAACTCGAGGTCTTTAAGGTCCTTTTCGGTTAATGAAGGTGCAGAAACCTTAGTGAACGGAAGGTTAATTCCCTTTCTTGATTTCAACGGCCCGCCGTAAACCACTTCTGTAACGACGTCAATATCTCTGACCTCCGTCACGCGGAGTTCAATCTTTCCATCATCGACCAGAATCATGTCGCCTTTCTTCACGTCCCTCGGAAGGGCCTCATAAGACGTGCTGACGATCTCACGATTGCCGAGCAACTGGCGGCTGGTGATCACGAGCTCCTGACCGCGCTCAATTACCGTGTCAGGCTGTACTTCCTGAATTCGGATTTTAGGACCTTGTAAATCCAGAAGGAGGCAAATGTTGCTGCCAAGCTCGTGGTTGATTTCGCGTACGTTTTGGACCACCTTGAGGTGATCTTCATGAGTTCCGTGGGAGAAATTCAGACGAAAAACATCAACTCCCTCTTTTACGAGGGCCCTCAGCATGTCTTTAGAGTTGGAAGCAGGTCCAACGGTAGCGACAATCTTCGTCTTGTTGTAAGAAACTTTTTCGAACATAAGGTTAGGATAGTTATAATGTGAACGACATCACGATTTCAATTCAAAAGATAAAATTGGATTTGGATTTAAGGCCCTCCAGCGGGATCGCAGTCACCAATTGAACCTGAGGCAGCGTTTTGACAAGCTCCATCAGTTGATTCGTATCAAATTGCTCATGCATGGCTGCCAAAATTATAAAATCGAAGTGAGGAAACTCAGGAATCAGGAAATACTTTCCGGAGTCGCCGTCGTTGGGTCGGTTTTTAAACAATTTCAATCGATTGAGCGACGATTGATGGGCGAAATTGGTGAATAACTTTTCTTCGCTGTTCTTAAAACCGACGGCCAGATCGGTTTGCCGGACCAGGTGTGTTCCCAGCAGCTGGTTCAGCTGCCACGCGAGCTGATAACCCCGGGTCGTTGTAATAAGACCCACCAGGTCAAAGTCAAATTCATACTCAATTAAAAGCCGCGTTTTCTTCATTTCTGGGCCAAATGAGGCGTTTTGAGGCCATCCTGACAAGATGAAAAAAGTTTGACAATATTGCAGTAAATCTCTTTCTTTGCACAGATTTTTAAATCACTAAACCGAAAAAACATGTCCGAAATTGCACAAAAGGTAAAGCAGATTATCATCGAGAAACTTGGCGTTGAAGAATCTGAAGTTACACCTGAGGCGAGCTTCACCAATGATTTGGGTGCTGATTCACTCGACACCGTGGAACTCATTATGGAGTTCGAGAAAGAATTCAATATTTCTATTCCAGACGATCAGGCAGAAAACATTTCTACTGTAGGACAGGCTATCTCCTACCTGGAGCAAAACGTGAAGAAATAATTGATCTCAGCCACCCAATTAACTTACCTGCCATCTCATGACATTGAAGCGAGTAGTCGTTACCGGACTCGGTGCACTTACACCCATTGGAAATACACTTCCCGAATACTGGGAGGGTTTGAAAAATGGTAAAAGCGGCGCTGCCCCCATTACACGCTTTGATGCAACTCTTTTTAAGACAAAATTTGCCTGTGAGGTAAAAAACTTTGATGTAGGTAATTTCATGGACCGTAAGGAGGCCCGTAAAATGGATCCCTTTACGCAATATGCCATGGTGGCTGTCGACGAAGCTATAAAAGATTCTAACCTTCCGGTTTCTGAATTAAACCCCAATCGCGTTGGCGTTATCTGGGGCTCAGGAATCGGAGGGTTACTTACTTTTCAGGAAGAGGTAAAGGCGTACACCAGAGGTGACGGAACCCCACGCTTCAATCCTTTCTTCATTCCCAAAATGATCCCCGACCTCAGTGCAGGTCACATCTCCATCAAATACGGATTCCGGGGACCAAACTATGTGACTGTTTCGGCATGCGCATCGAGCACGAACGCACTCTATGATGCCTTCACCTTCCTCAGACTTGGCAAGGCGGATATCATCATTTCAGGAGGTTCAGAGGCTGCCGTATGCGAAGCCGGTGTCGGAGGATTTAATGCACTGAAGGCATTATCGGAGCGCAACGATTCGCCCGAGACGGCATCCCGGCCTTATGACAAAGACCGCGACGGTTTTGTTCTTGGAGAAGGAGCTGGTGCATTGGTGCTTGAAGAGTATGAGCACGCGAAGAAGCGCGGCGCAAAAATCTATGCAGAGGTAATCGGCGGCGGCATGTCGTCCGATGCATACCATATCACTGCTCCCCATCCGGAAGGCGCAGGCATCATTCAGGTGATGTACAATGCCCTTGAAGATTCAGGCATTCGTCCGGAAGACGTGGACTATATCAATACCCATGGAACTTCAACTCCGCTTGGAGATATTGGCGAAATGAAGGCCATCCAGAAAGTATTTGGTGACCACGCTTATAAAATGAACATCAGTTCAACGAAGTCCATGACTGGCCACCTCCTCGGTGCAGCAGGTGCGATCGAAAGCATCGCGTGTTTGCTTGCCATCCAGCAAGGTGTGGTTCCGCCGACCATCAACCATTTCACAGACGATCCGGATCTTGATCCGCGTCTCAACATGACTTTCAACGAAGCACAACAGCGCAAAGTGAACATCGCTCTGAGCAACACGTTTGGCTTTGGAGGTCATAACTTCTCTGTCATTTTCAAGAAGATCTAATCTCAGTGAGTCTGCTGATGACTTGAGTCAAATGGCAATCTTTTGTTACATTTGATAATAACATCATTCATCGCTTGGTCTGGAGGATCTTAAAGTTACCCAAAAGCAAACCTAGTCAGGATAAACAGCTGATTCAGGCGATTCAAAATATCGCAGGGTTAACGCCATCCAATCTGGCGCTCTACAAACTTGCGACCATCCACAGTTCCATTGCTAAAGAAAACGGCGAAGGATTTAAGGAAAGCAACGAACGTCTGGAATACCTGGGCGACGCCATCCTGGGCGCTGCGGTTGCTGATTTTTTATTCAAGAAGTTTCCCTATAAACCAGAGGGTTTTCTCACCGAGATCCGGTCCCGGCTTGTGAACCGGGAATCGTTAAACCAACTGGCCAGAAAAATTGGTGTCGGCAACATCGTACAGTTTGATAACAAGAACGCGCACCTGCAACAGGTGATCCTTGGAAATACACTGGAAGCAATCGTTGGTGCCATCTATCTCGACAAGGGCTATCTTCGCACGCGCAAGTTTGTGGTCGATAAGCTGATTAATCCAAATTATGATCTGGAAGAGCTGGTTAATTCCAACTCCAACTATAAAAGCCGCATCATCGAATGGGCACAACGCGAGGGCAAAGAGGTTCGTTTTGACATCGTGAACGTCAAAAAAGCAAAGAACCACAAAGAATTTACCGCGCAGGTGTTCGTCGACGATGAAGGAATGGGCACAGGCTACGGCAACAGCAAGAAAAAAGCAGAACAAGATGCCGCTTTCAAAACTTGCGAGATGCTAAAATTGTTGACTCCGTAAAACCGGCAAAAATTGAAGACACTCAGAATCGGAGGCGCTACTGTCAACCAGATCCCACTCGACTGGAACAATAATCTCTCGAATATCCTCGAAGCCACCCAGGAGGCCAAAAAACAGGACATTGCCATACTCAGTTTTCCGGAACTCAGCGTTACCGGATATGGTTGCGAAGATCTTTTTCTCGCACCCTGGGTATCAGAAAAGGCCCTCGAACAACTCAACGTATTAATTCCTCAAACTTCCGGTATTACCATTTGCGTTGGCTTGCCCCTGTGCGTGGGTGGCATCGTGTACAATGGCGTGGCCGTGATCAGCAACAAGAACATCCTGGGCATTGCATTAAAACAAAATCTGGCAAGGGATGGTGTGCATTACGAACCCCGATGGTTCGATGCCTGGCGTCCAGGTGAAATTACGTCCATTCGCTTTAACGGGGAAGATGTCCAGGTTGGCGACCTGATATTCGAAGTTCAGGGAATTCGTTTTGGATTTGAAATCTGTGAAGATGCGTGGCGTAAGTCAGCGCGCCCGGGCTATCGATTGTGTCAGCGCGGCGTTGACTTAATTGTTAATCCGAGCGCAAGTCATTTCGCGATGGAAAAGAGCCTGCTCCGGGAGCAGGAAGTGGTGATTGACGGATCGCGTTTCTTCAATTGCGCTTACCTGTTTGTCAACCTGCTGGGCAATGAAGCCGGTCGGATGATTTATGACGGAGACATCATCATCGGTCAGAATGGTAAGCTGATCGCTGTCAACAAACGGCTTACCTTCCGCAAATTTGCCATTCTTTCAGCCGTCATTCATTTCGACGATCCGTCCCGAACACGGGTGATTCCATCCCACGATCAGAAGGAAAAAAATGAAGAACTGGCGCGCGCTGCCAGTCTCGCGCTGTTCGACTATATGCGGAAGAGTAAAGCGCGCGGGTATGTGCTTTCGCTCAGCGGTGGCGCAGACTCGTCGATGTGCGCCGTCCTCGTCGCAGAGATGGTACGAAGGGCAAGTGCGGAACTCGGCTGGGAGAAATTCTGTGCAGCACTCAATCTCGACCCCGTCAAGGTCGCGCAAGACTGGAAGAAAGCTGTCGGAGAAATTCTGACTTGTGCTTATCAGGGAACGAAGAACTCTTCAGCAAGTACGCTCGCCTCTGCCAAGGAACTCGCCGACAGCATTGGCGCGGTTTTTCACCACTGGCAAATTGATGAGGAAGTCAATACCTATACAGCAACCATCGAACAGGCGATTGGACGATCGCTGACTTGGGAACAGGACGACATTACACTTCAGAATATTCAGGCACGAACGCGATCACCCATCATCTGGATGCTTGCCAACATCAAGCGCGCCGTATTGCTGACAACATCCAATCGCAGTGAAGGCGATGTGGGCTATGCAACGATGGACGGAGATACGAGTGGAAGCCTCGCTCCCATTGCCGGGCTGACCAAAACATTTATCCTTCAATGGTTGCGATGGGCGGAGCAGAACCGCGAATACACGGGCCTCCATCCCGTCAACAACCTGCAGCCTACAGCAGAACTGCGGCCACTGGAAAGAAATCAAACCGACGAGGCTGATTTGATGCCTTATGCCGTGCTCGCACAAATCGAAATGCACGCCATTCGGGACAGGAAATCTCCAGCGCAGGTATTTCAGGCAATGAAAGAACAAGCGGATGAACAACAGCTGAAAGGGTGGATTCGGAAATTCTTCCGCCTGTGGTCTGCAAACCAGTGGAAACGTGAGCGCCTGGCGCCTTCGTTTCACCTCGACGACATAAACGTTGACCCTCGTTCCTGGTGTCGCTTCCCCATTTTATCCTCCTCTTTTACCGAAGAATTGGATCATCTGTAGTCTGTTTTGCCTCCCGTACATGAGGCAGCTATCCGCAAACCCTGTTATATTTGCCCCTATGGCATTATTCAATTACATGATCTGGAACGGAAGTCCTGTTATTGTGGAGTTCGGTTCTTTTTCCCTGCGTTGGTATGGGTTGTTTTTCGCGCTTGGATTCCTCATCAGCCAGCAGCTTTTGTATTACATGTTCAGGAAAGAAGGTAAGCCCGAGAAAGATGTAGATACCCTCACCATCTACATGGTGATATCGACCATCATCGGTGCAAGGCTTGGCCATGTACTTTTTTATGACGCTGAAATGCTGTGGAATGATCCACTTCAGGTATTCCTGCCATTTGAATTCAGTCCGTTCCGATTCACGGGCTTGCAAGGTCTTGCCAGCCATGGCGCCGCCATAGGAATCTTATTTGCGCTCTGGCTCTATGCGCGGAAGCGCAAGCCTGGTCAAAACTACATGCAGGTCCTCGACCGAATTGTTATCCTCGTCGCATTGACAGGAGCCCTGATCAGACTTGGAAATTATTTCAATTCAGAAATTATTGGAAAACCTACCGACAAAGGCATCGGGGTTATATTCGTGAACAGACTGACAGAGGCATTGGAGGAAACCACGACCGGTGATCGCACGCTCGTTCAGTCGGTCGAATATGCGAGAATTGACTCTCTCGCACCTCAGAATGGCATCGTTCCGCTGCACGCCTATGTATTTTTCGAAATGGGTGTCAGCGAAGCTGAGGCACGCAATGTTCTTGACTTTGATGTCAACATGATTCTATCGCGCCGGCTTTCAGAATTTTTTGACATCAGCCAGGGCAAAGTTCCCTATGAACTCGGACAGGAGAAAGACGGTAGATATGCGGCGAAGATTACCGTGAATGCGATCTCCCGCCACCCTGCACAACTCTATGAAGCGATCTCTTGTGTACTGCTATTCCTTTTACTCTTCGGTATCTGGACGCGATACAAAGAGAACCTTCCTACCGGATTAATCTTTGGAATCTTCATGATTGTTCTCTGGACGCTGCGCTTCCTGTACGAGTTTCTCAAAGAACCGCAGGCTGACTTTGAAAACAGCATGCCCATTGTTTTTGGTCATCCGCTCTTCATGGGGCAGCTTCTCAGCGTACCGATGATCATTGTTGGAATCTTTGTGCTCATCCGGGCATTGGGCAACAACAACAAAAGCGAAGCGGCCTCGCAATAAATGAGCCGCTCGGAAGTTTTTCAGGAAGGCGCGACCCTCAATCATGTTTGCAATCGCATTGAGTTTTTTGATGATGTTTCCGGGCCAGCCTTCGGTGATGGCACCGGAAACTCATGCGCAATCCATTGCTCCTGCTGATTCCGCTACGTACCTGAAGATTGACCGGGTTTTTATCACCGGAAACCGCCTGACCAGAGATGCCATCATTCTCCGGGAACTGTCGTTCAAGCCAGGCGATGTTTTTTATAGCGGGGACTTACCTGGGATTTTTGATCTCGATCAGAAAAAACTAATTAACACCCGACTGTTTAACAATGTCGAAATCAAGTTACTGCCCGCTGGCCCCAACAACACCGATGTCGTGGTGGCCGTTTCGGAGCGCTGGTACACCTTCCCCTCGCCCATATTTGAATTGTCTGATCGTAACTTCAATGAGTGGTGGCAAAATTACAACCATGACTTTCGCCGGATAAACTACGGCATTCGACTGTATCAATATAACATGCGCGGCAGAAATGAAACGTTGAGACTGACCGCACAATCTGGTTTCATCAGGCGATTTGAACTCACCTATCGGTTCCCTTACATCGATAGGGAAAAGAAACACGGATTAATGATTGACCTGTCATTTGCCGAGACGAAAAATCTCGCCTCAAGAACAGTCGACCATAAATATGAATTCATCAAATCAAGAGATCTGGTTAAAATCAACAGACTGGCTGCCGCAACCTATACGTTCAGAAAGTCATTTTATCAGACGCATTGGGTCCGCCTGGAATACTTCAATACGGATGTAGAAGATACGGTTCGCATCTTCAACGAAAACTACCTTCGCGGAGAATCCAAAAGACAACAATACGCATCGATCTCGTACACCTTCAATTCCGATCACCGCGACTATTTTGCCTACCCACTGCGCGGCCATCAGCTTATCGCAACCGTCGCGCGGTATGGCGTGTTGAGCTCAGATAATTTTGAACGCAACGAATTGAATGTTCTCTATTCAAGATACTGGCATTTGAAAGGAAAATACTACTTATCGAACAACTTCGTCGGGTATCTCAGTACACCAGAAAATATTTCTTATGTAAACTATGCATTTCTTGGATACAAGAAGACCCTTGTGCGTGGTTACGAACTCTACGTCGTCGAAGGTCCACGATATTTTCTCAACAAGACCACGTTCAAGCGATTACTGTTTTCAAGAAAGTACCGGTGGAACGCGATGCCGCTCGAGCAGTTCCGGCAAATTCCCCTCGCATTGTATCTCAAAACCTACGCAGACTTTGCCTATGTTGAAAACTACCCGCAATACGAACGTGATGGCGTGAACACGCGGCTGAGCGACAAGCTACTCTCCGGAGCAGGCGCCGGAATCGATGTTGTCGGTTTCTACGATCTCGTTCTGCGATTTGAATACTCCTTCAACGGCGAGGGCGAACGCGGATTCTTTTTTCACGTGCGGCGTGAGTTCTAGTAGTTTCGACGTCTAATCTTTTTTTGCCTCGCGTATATACACTTCATTAAATTCAGGAAAAACCCCTGAATGAAAACTTTTGCTTGCGCGCTCGCGGCATGTCTTATCTTTGCTTCTACCCATGGTCAAAGCCACCTTCCTTTTGTCGGCACGAAGGCCTTTGGAAAAGGACGAATGACGTCCACAACAACTGATCTCTGGTCTGTAATTCACAACCCCGCAGGTCTTCATGAAACAAAAACTATCACACTTGCCTCTGCGCATCATCGGGGTTATCATGCTTCGATGAGCGAATCCGGAGCTGTCGCCGGTGTACCTCTGCCGTTCGGCGTTCTCGGTGTCGGGCTTTATCGGTTTGGCGACAAACTATACAGCGAAGACATTCTTCATGTTGCACATGCGTCAAGCTTTGGAATTGCTGCTCTTGGTGTTCGCGCGTCCCTCGTTCAATACAGCGCAAAAGATTTTGAGCGTGTTCGCGCGGTGACCTTCAGCATCGGCGGCATTGCATCATTAACATCGCGACTGACCATCGGCGCCTACATCACCAATATCAACCAACCAACAATCAAAGAAAACGGAGAAACTGTTCAGGCTTCTCTGCACACCGGCATCAGATATAAAACATCTGAAAAACTATTCCTCCATGCCGAAGTGGAAAAAGAACAAAGAAAAACGCCCGTTGTGAAATCCGGAATGGAATACAACTTTAATACGAAGTTTTCATTCCGAAGCGGACTGACTTTAAATCCAGATGCTGTGCATATGGGTTTTGGATTTCACAAAGGACAATACGATATCCAATATGGTGGCGCACTGCATCTTATTCTCGGATACACACAGCAGCTTGGACTCATGTATTCGTTCAGGCAATGAAAGCGGTACTGGTTTTTCTATTAGCCGTATCGTGGCGGGTTGCATTCAGCCAGGAACACGATCTTCAGGAATTGACGGACAATTTAACTCTTCAACAGGATGATATCGATAATGAAAACCGGATGGAGAACTTCATCCAATCTTTCGTCCAGCTTCTCGATCTGAACAAAGCAACGAGGGAGCAACTGGAACATCTTTCCCTCTTATCTCCGAGGCAAATTCAATCATTTTTGTTCTATCGGGAGCATGCGGGTCCCCTGATGAGGATTTATGAGCTTCAGGTCATTGAGGAGTTTGATCAGGAAACATGTCGCAGATTGAAACCATTGGTGATCGTACCGGAGCGACAACGCAACGGAATCCGAAATACGCTGCGCGGCCTGGAAGGATTTTTTATTGCCCGCGCCGAGCGTCGTCTCGGGCATAAGACGAGTTCAGCAACGCACTATACCGGTTTGCCCGAGCGCCTGTATTCACGATTACACCTCCACAGTGGAGAACACTTCAATGCTGGTGCGGTCATGGAAAAAGACGCCGATGAGCCAATTCAGTTTAACACAAAACGCAGGTATTTTGTTGCAGGGCATACCGCCGCCTACGTCCAGTGGAAAAATTACGGCAGAATCAACAACCTCATCGTTGGAAATTATCAGTTTCAATTTGGTCAAGGGTTATTGTTGGGCGGCGGATTCGCCCAGGGCAAAGGGGGCGATCTGCTTGCGTTACGAAAGAGCACATTTGGATTTTCTCCTTACGCCTCCGTATCCGAGCAGGGTTACATGCATGGAGTTGCCACTTCCTTGAAGGTGTCTAAAAGTATTGATCTGTCCATTTTCTACTCTGCCACACGGCGATCCGGAACAGGTGAGACAGACTCATCCTTTCGCTCATTCGACAACACAGGAATTTTTAAAGTAAAAGAAGATCTGGACGCAAGAAAAAACATTAACGAGAAAAATATCGGGATCGCTGCTGTGTATCGCAAACAACAAATCGAAATCGGTTGGATCGTCCATCGCTTCTTTCTGAGCAAAATGATGATTCCAAAACAAAGCACATACAATCAATTTCAATTTACAGGCAGCGAAATCATGAACACCGGATTCTTCTGGAACGCAGCGATACAAAATCACCACATCTTTGGTGAAGTCGGGCACAGCCTTGAACACGGATGGGGAGTGGTTGCCGGCTCACTCAGCAGTTTGAGCACGAAGGTTGACATGGGCTTTCTGGTCAGACATTACCAACCCAACTTCTACACCATGTATGCCAATGCTTTTAGCGAACAAGCCAGTACTTCCAATGAAACAGGGCTATTCTGGGGATGGAATTTTTCAATTAGTAAAAAATTTCAAATTCGCTTATGGGCCGATCTGTTCCGATTTCCGTGGTTGCGTTCACGAACATATTCGCCCTCCTCCGGAAAAGAGCTCCTGTTCCGGACAGTTTATTCGTTCACGAAGAAGAGTCGTGCTCAGCTTCAGCTGCGTCTCGAGGAAAATTTCAGAAACATAAAAGAAACAGAGAACCAATTGTATCAGACGACGAGGACGCAAAGACTATCAGGAATGCTCCATTTCAGTTATGAATACAGCAAAGCATGGAGCGGCAGAATACGATTTCAGGCCAACAGCCTAAGGGATAGCGAAGCCGGATATTACGCTGCGCAGGATATCATATACAAGAAGCCACCGTTCAAGTTCTATTTCAGATTCTGTCTGTTTGATATCCCAACGTCCGATACCAGGATGTACGTCTATGAAAACGACGTATGGCTCGCGTACTCCATGCCGGCCTTTTCAGGTTCGGGAACCCGAACCTATATGATGGCTGAATACAAGGTCAACAGCCGTGTTCAACTTGCTCTTCGAATCTCCCGAACTCAAATGACTTCAGTAATTCCGGGTAATGAGCAATCAGGAAATACCACAAATGATATTAAATTGCAAACTACAATCCGATGGTGATATGCATGCAACAAAATTTATAACTCCTGAAGTCATTCTGGTCATGTGCATTGGGGGCATTGCATTTGTTTTGATTTTCCGCGCAATCTTCAAAGGTAAGCGGTAGTTCATCCGGCCGGAACATACATTCACCGGCAGTTCCCGCCTGATTACAGAGCATTTGCCCAAACGCTTGTGTTGGCGTGGTTACAAATGCTACACATGACGGACGAATCATAAAAATTTTGTGCTATGAAACTACTCGTCACTTGTGTTGTTGCCTTGTATTCAATAACCTCATTTGCTCAGGTCACCAAAAAAGTAATTGAACTCCCCGAATTCAAAAGCATCTATCTGAACGCTAACTATACGATTTACTTAAAGCAGACAAACAAGCAGGAAGTGCAGGTGGAGGTACTCACTGAGATTTTTTCTCTGACCGAGATTAAGGTAGAAAATGGTATCCTGATGGTGAATTTGGAACGCAAGCCTGAAAGTCCGAACAAAAGTATATGGGCAAAGATTGACGACATCAAGGTTAATCCGACCATGAAGATCTATATCAGCATGAAGCAAATACAGGAATTACAGATTAATGGCGGCGGGAAAATTATATCGGAAAACTCCATTTCTTCCCCGAATCTGCAACTCGCTGTAAATGGAAGCGGCAATATGGACCTGGACATCAAAGGAGAACAAGTGAAACTGGATGTCACGGGGTCGGGTAATCTGAAATTAAAAGGATATGCAACGGTGATGAATGCATTTATCGGTGGCACCGGAAATATCCTTGCATTCGATTGCCCGGTTGAGACCGCTAAAATTAAAATAAGTGGGTCAGGAAATTGTGACGTTAATGTCGCGCAACTCATCGACGCGCTTGTTTATGGCTCAGGAACGGTAAGACATAAAGGCAATACCAAGACTGCGCAGAAGAAAGTTTTCGGTTTGGGCACTGTGGACCGGGCTTATTAACAAATACAAAACGGCGTTTTTAGTCAAATCAGCGCCTTTTTGACGCTATTAAACTTCTATTTCAAAATACATAGTAATTCGTTGAATTTTTTTACTATCTTTAACACAGTAATTGATTCTTCTTTCTCTGTCTCTCCCAACCCGTTGTGTAGCTGCCAGTTTAAGATTGTCAGTTACCAGTATTAATTTTCTTATTTTATTTATTACAATGAACATTTATGTTGCCAACATCCCTTTTAAGGCATCCGAAGAGGAATTGAAGGGATTATTCGAAGAGTATGGCGAAGTTTCTTCTGCCAAAATCATCATGGACAAAGTTACTCAGCGCAGCCGCGGTTTCGGATTTGTCGAAATGTCGGATGAGTCTTCTGCACGTCAGGCTATCACCAGCTTGAACGGCCACAATTTTTTGGGTAAGACCTTGGTAGTTAACGAAGCCAGACCTAGAACTGATGCTCCCCGCAGTGGCGGTGGTGGATACAGAAGCGGTGGTGGCGGTGGCGGATATGGCCGCAGAAACAACAACGATTATTAATTATTGATTGATAAGTCTTGTGAAACAGCTCCCTAACCGGAGCTGTTTTTTTTTGATAGCAAGTCGGGCTTTTAATCCACGCCCGGGAAAACTATATTCGATACATGGACTATGTGATCGGCATTGATGTAGGTACCGGAAGCACCAAAGCTTTGGGTATCGACTCAAAAGGCAATGTTCATTCCTCTGCACATGCCTCTTATACAACTTACCAACCTCAACCGGATCGTTCAGAACAGGACCCGGAGGCGATATGGGCTGCGGTCGTTCAATGCATCCGCAGGATCACCAAAGACCTTAATTCCAGCCCAAAGGCAATTTCATTCAGCACCGCCATGCATAGTCTTATTGGCATCGGTGCCGGAGACAAGCCCATCACTCCCATGATCACCTGGGCGGATAACAGGGCATCGTCTATTGCAGAAGCGCTGTACACAACGCCAAAAGGAAAAGAATTTTACAGAGACAACGGTACCCCTATCCACGCGATGACGCCCCTATGTAAAATCAAGTGGTTTCAGGAAAATGAACCTGAATTATTCGGGCGCATCACCAGATTTGTCTCGATCAAAGAATACATCTGGTACAAAGTATTTGGTATATGGGAAGTAGATTTCTCCATCGCATCCGCAACGGGCTTGATGGATATCCTTAAACTTTCCTGGAACAAAGAGGCGCTGAACTGGTGCGGAATCACAACTGAACAGTTATCTGACATTCGCCCAGCTGACTTTTCACGCCAAACAAGTTCTTCACGTGTGCATGATGACTTTGGAACCGATGCCAATACACAATACTATCTGGGAGGCAGTGATGGTTGTATGGCCAACATTGGAAGCTTTGCCATCACACACGGAAAAGCAGCTTTGACCATCGGCACCAGCGGCGCGGTACGGGTTGCTTCGCCGAAACCGATCATCAACGATAAAGCCATGACGTTTAATTATCGTCTGGATGACAATACGTTTATCTGCGGCGGTCCAACCAACAACGGCGGTGGTGTATTGAGATGGTATGCGGAGAAGATGCTGGGAAAAGATTTAAGTTCCTCTGCCGACTACCACGATATCCTTGACGATGTGGTTTCCATCTCACCCGGTTCCGATGGCCTGATTTTTCTTCCCTACATATTTGGAGAACGTGCGCCACTCTGGAACAGCGAAGCCTGCGGAACGTTTTTCGGTATCAGAAGCACACATACGCAACCTCACTTTACACGAGCAGTCATTGAAGGCATCTCGATGGCCTTACACGGAATCGCCGAACTGATGGAAAACAACGGACTGGCTATTGACGAAGTGCATGTGAGCGGAGGGTTCGTTCATTCGCCGGAATGGCTTCAGGTGCTCGCCGATGTATTTGGTAAAAAGATTTGTCTTGTGCACACGAGCGATGCGTCTGCTCTCGGAGCCGCCTATCTTGCGTTGAAGAGCTCCGGATACATTGGTGACTATACCGAATTAAAATCAAAAGGTGGTCGCGATATTTTGCCCAACAGCAGCAATCACGAGGCCTATAAAGCACATCAACTGAAATTCAATCAACTACTGGAATCACTATTGCCCTTCATGAACTAAACATCAAGACTATGAAAATCGGACTTATCGGATTGGGTAAAATGGGATTTAATCTCGCCCGCAACATCAAATCACACCAGCATGATGTGGTCGCTTTCGACTTAAACCAGGAAGCGGTTCAGTCCATTCAGCAGTATGGCATCCAAACCGCCCCCACGCTTGAGGCATTAACATCCTCATTAACACCGCGACGTGTGATCTGGATGATGATCCCTTCAGGAAAACCAGTAGACCTCACGTTGCAGCAGTTGATACCTCATCTGACCAAAGGCGATATCATCATTGACGGAGGCAATTCAAACTATAAAGAAACGATTCAGCGCGCAGCGATGCTGCGTGAACATGGTATTCACTATCTCGATTCCGGTACAAGCGGAGGAACTTCAGGCGCACTGGAAGGCGTATGTACGATGATCGGCGGAGATCAGGAAGCCTTTGCTTATGTTGAGCCTTTGTTCAAGGACATCAGTGTCGATAACGGCTATCTCTACTGTGGCCAATCAGGCTCGGGACATTTTGTGAAAATGGTTCACAACGGAATTGAGTATGGCATGATGCAGTCGATTGCCGAAGGGTTTGAAGTGATGCAAAAAAGTAATTTCAATCTCGACCTGAAAGAAGTTGCCCGGGTCTGGAACCACGGATCAGTTGTCAGAAGCTGGTTGATGGAACTCACCGAGAATGCTTTAAAAAAGGATCCCGGACTTGAATCCATCAAAGGCATTATGCATTCATCCGGCGAAGGAAAATGGACACTGGAGACAGCACTTGAGCAGCAGACCGCCACACCGGTTATTGCATTATCTCTGCTGATGCGTTATCGTTCCCTCAGTGATGATACCTTCTCAGGCAAAGTTGTCGCCGCCCTTCGCAATGAATTCGGCGGCCACGCTGTTGAGAAAAAATAATCAAGCGCGTTTCAGAGTCATGATGGTCAGCTCTGGCGGCATACCAATGCGACCTGGATAACCGAGGTAACCAAACCCGCGGTTGACATACAGATATTGATGTCCTTGCTGATACAATCCAGCCCATTGCTTGTACACATACTGAGATGGGCTCCACTTGAAATCTCCAATTTCCACACCGAATTGGAAACCGTGGGTATGACCCGCAAACATGATGTCGATATCTGGATACGAGGGACGTACTTGCGCGTCCCAATGACTTGGGTCGTGAGACAATAACAACTTCACGGCTGCGCCCTCTGTTCCTTTCCATGCCTGATCCAGTTTTCCATATTTGCTGAATCGGCCAGCACCCCAATTTTCATTGCCAATGATGGCAATCTTCTCTCCTCCTTGCTCAATCATCCGATGCTCGTTCATCAGGATATCGAAATTCATCAGATCGTGCGCCTTCACCAGGTTGGCAAAGTTTTTCAATTTCGATTCGCGTGTAGCCCAGGAGTGGTAATCTCCGTAATCGTGATTACCAGTCACAGAAAAAACGCCCAATGGAGCCTTCAACTTTCCGAATACAGGAACGTAATCTGCAACTTCACTACTGACGTTGTTCACCAAATCACCGGTGAACAATATCAGATCGGGTTTCTCTTTCATCATCATCTCCACACCGCCCATGACCGCTGTTTTATTAAAGAAACTACCGGAGTGAATATCGCTTAGCTGTCCGATGGTGAGTCCATCAAATGATTTGGGCAAGTTGGGAAGATGAACCGTTGTGCGGCGGATTCGATAATCATGCGCTCCCGACAAAATACCAAAGGCCATTGTGCCGAATGGAATCGCCGAGGCGATCAAAGCAGACTTTGACAGAAATTCTGAACGTGTTATGGCTTCTCCGGGAATTGATTCTTTAGCCGGAGACACCTGACTGATGAGCCATTTGACACCCCTGAACAAATCTCCCGCAAAGAGGACAAGTACCCCAACAATTTTTGACAGGTAAACGCCGACGATACCGGTAATGATCCAGTTGCGCATTTGCGGACCCCATTGATACGGATCACCAAATGTCCACCACACCAATGCTATAATGGATAACAGCGCCGGTAGCCAGAATAGCAACCTCCAGGTATTCTTCCAACCCGGGGATAAAGATGAAGTGACTTGCACTACCGCCTGATACAGGTAGTAGTCGATCACGAGAAAGAAAGCAGTAAATATCAATAACATCATCACACGTGCTTGCATAACGAAAAAAGTCGTCCTATGGTTAAGACGACTTTTTTCAAATTTTAGTTTACCGGCGGAATTAATAGTGCGCCTGTTCAGCAGACACTACTTCCGTTGTTTGCTTCTTACTCAACTTTGCCTTGAGCTGCACGCGGACCAGATACATGGCCGGCACAAGCACCAGGGTCAGGAACGTACCAAAGATAAGCCCAAAGATCATCGTCCACGACAGCGGTCCCCAGAAGGCAACGTTATCGCCGCCGAAGAAGATGTGTGGATTCAGCTCGGTGAACATCGTTACGAAGTCGATATTCAAACCGACCGCCAACGGAATAAGGCCAAGTGTTGCAGCTAAAGCAGTTAACAACACGGGCGTCATTCTGGTCTTACATGCTTCAATGATTGCCGCCTTTGTCTCCATGCCCTGCGAAATGAGCAGGTCGGTAAATTCAACAAGCAAAATTCCATTTCGAACGACAATACCCGCAAGCGCCATGATACCGATACCCGACATTACAATCGACATTTCTTTTTGGAAAATCGTGAAGCCCAGCAATACACCAATAACGCTGAAGATAATTTCGGACATAATGATCAACGGTTTACCTGCAGAGTTAAACTGAATAACCAGAATCATAAAGATCAATGCAATGGCAACCCCGAACGCAACACCGAGGAAATCGGAAGTTTCCTTTTGATTCTCCTGTTCCCCAGTCATCTTAATGCCCACTTCTTCCGGTTTATCAAAGTTCTTCAGTTCTTCCTGAATCTTCGATACGACCTCATTTGCATTATAACCCGTGAGTACATTTGATGCGAGCGTAATCACGCGTTTCTGATCGATGCGTTTGATACCCGCAAAGCTGTTGGAGTAGTCGATGGAGGCAACCGAAGACAAGGGAACCTGACGAACCACGCCGCCGCGACTCATATCCCTATACGTGATCGGCAGATTCATCAAGGTATTAATATCATTACGCTGATCCTCCCGGATGCGAAGTGTAATGTCGTAATCATCGTTCACATCGCGGAAGCGTGAAATTTCCTTACCATAAATTGCCGTATTCAAAACAGCTCCAATTTGACCTGTGGAGATCCCTTCGCGGTTTGCCTTTTCGCGATCAATTTTAATGGTAATCTCTGGCTTGGTTGCTTCGAAATCAGACTTCAATTCTTCAACGCCAGGAATCTGAAGCGAATCCAGGTAACGCTTCGCCCTGTCAGCTACAGCCACCAATACATCAAAATCGTCCGAAGAGATTTCTATATTAACTGGCTTCCCTGCGGGGGGACCACCCTGCTCCTGATCAACACTTACCTCTCCTCCTTTGATACCTTTGACAGCATCGCGAATTTTATCTAGGTACTCGACCGTAGACTGTCCATCCCGTTTTGCGAATTCCACGAATGCAACGGAAACCTTTCCAAGGTGTGGCATTGCCTGAGTACCATCAGTAGGGTTTTCGCTGGCGCCTACGGCTACGTTGGATATGATTGATTCAACGAGCGGGTTGTTTTCACCCACTACTTTGCGAACGCGTTGTTCAACCTGCATCAACACAGAGTCAGTCACACGTTGATCGGTACCAATAGGCATCTTCAAATACGCATAGATAAAGTTGGGATCACTTTTCGGGAAGAAGTTTGGCTGGCGCATAAACCCGGCCGCCCATATAGAAACGAAGAACAACACAACCACACCTACCAAAACACCCACTGGTCTCCATCCTTCCAACAGCCAGGTGATTCTGCGCTCATACCACGCTTGAACTCTCGGCCACACATTTCCCTGGAATCGGCGGATGACATCCTCCAGCACAAAACGATGCAAAGAGTAAATACCAAACATGAACACCGTAAGATTGGCAAGGCCAAAGGCACCCTCAGATTTTGCTGGACCTGCGAACGCCATGATATAGAACAGCAACGCTATTGAACCGAAGATAACCGCGCTTACCTTGTATCCTCGTGTTACTTTGCTCTTCGTGTGATCCTCATCGTGCGGATGCATGAAGTCTGCTGCAAATACAGGGTTCATGATATAAGCGACAAACAACGAAGCCAGCAGCGTAATGATTAACGTAATCGGCAGATAATACATAAATCCACCAATGACGCCAGGCCAAAACGCCAGCGGAACGAAGGGCGCCAATACCACAAGTGTACCGGTCAATACCGGAAGGAACACTTCACCAGCAGCAATCTTTGCAGCCTTACGAATAGGAACTTTTCCGTTGTCGAAAATTCTGTGGGTATTCTCGATAACCACGATGGCGTCATCCACCACAATACCCAACGCGAGCAGGAAGGAGAACAACACGATCATGTTCAGGGTAAATCCCAGCATTGGCAAAATAAGGAATGCGATGAATGAAGAGATCGGCACTGACAACGCCACGAAAATCGCGTTGGTTGCCCCCATAAAGAACATCAGGATAATAGTCACCAGAATGAACCCGATGATGATGGTATTGATCAAATCATGAAGTGTCACCCGCGTGTTGTCAGATTGATCTGCGGTGATGGTAATCTTTGCTCCCTGGGGCAACACATTTTCTTCAAAGTCTTTCACAATCAAATTGATCGCGTCCGAGGCGTCAATAAGATTCTTGCCTGAGCGCTTAATGACGTTCAGCGTGATTACGTTCTTGCCATCCAGGCGCGCAAAGCTTTCCTGCTCCTTATGTGAATCAATTACCTGAGCGATATCCTTGAGAAGAATCTTTCCTCCTGTCGTTGAACCGACAACGGTGTTCCCTATCTCTTCAGCGGATTTGAATTCTCCGTTCACAGTTAAAGAACGTTTCATTCCGCCGACATTCAGCTGTCCACCGGAAACAAGCATGTTCTCAAACCGGACTGCGCTTTCAATGTCATCCATACTGACGCCAGCGAGTGCCGCCTGGTACAGATCAACATTGATCTGAAATTCTCTGTCGAGCGCACCAACAATATCCACACGGCGGATTTCTGACAAGGCTTCAATTTTGTCCTGCAACTGCTCCGCATACTCCTTGAGAAGCTCGAGGGAGTAATCGCCTGACAAGTTGACGTTCATGATTGGAATTTCAGAAACGTCAATATCAATAACCTGCGGATCGTCCTGCAGATCGTTGGGAAGGTTTCTCTTTGCCCGATCAACGGCATCCTGCACTTCCCGCTTTGCTTCATCGACATCCACGTCCGTTTCAAACTCCACGATGACGTTAGAAAAATTCTGAATGGAATTACTGGTTACTTTCTTGACACCCGTAATTGACTTTACTTCTTTTTCAATTTCACGCGAGATCAGTACCTCCACATCCGCCGGAGCGCCGCTGTAAAACGTAGCAACGTAAATCTGCGGAAATACAACCTCAGGAAACTGTTCTTTCGGAAGTTTCACATAACTCAAAATCCCAGCTAAGCAGATCAACACAGTGGCAATGTAAATGCTCACCTTGTTGTCTATCGACCAGCTGGTCGGTTTAAATTCGTTATTTGTGTCTTGCATAAATCTTTATTGATATGCCCGATTAAATTTTAATTCTCTGCCCGTCATTGAGGCCCTGGTAGCCCACGGTGATAATTTTCTCGCCTGCACTCAGTCCCTTCACTTCCGCCTGATCTTCGTACACGCCTGAAACAGATACTACCTTCTTTCTGGCTACCGCTTTGTCGCCATCGCCGTCTACCACATACACAACTTTTTCGTTATTGATGTTCTGGATTACGTTCACAGGAACAACAATGGCAGCAGATTCAGTGCGAAAAACAATCTTAATCGTCGCAGTCATATTTGCGCGAAGTTCCGGGAGCGAAGGCAGATCAACTTCCACGGTAAATGTTCGGGACAAGGGGTCAATGGTTTTTCCTACAAAACTTAACCTTCCATTGATCTCTTTATCCAATTGTGGAATTGACACCACAACCTTATCTCCTACACGCAGCTCAGTAACATAGGCTTCTGACACGTTTGCCACCAGCTTCAGTTCGGACGAATTAACGACGCGCGCTGCTGGCATACCTGGAGCAATATTCTCCCCTACCTTTACCGTCACTTCATCAACAGTACCATTAATTGGGGAAGTAATTCGTGTCATCTCGTTCTGTTCTTTCAGCGCCTCAATTTGCTTTTCGAGATTCTCTTTACCCGTTTTTGCCTGAAGATATTGTACTTCCGTTCCTATTTTTTGCTCCCACAATCTGCGCTGGCGCTCAAATACGGTATTTGCCAGTTCAAGCTGGGTATTCAAGGCTTCGATGTTTCGAACGATAACCGAGTTATCGATTTGCGCAATTACCTTACCCTTCGAAATCTGGTCGCCTTCCTTCACAAACACTTGGGTAATAACGCCCATTGACTTTGAGCTGACCATCACGTTTTGCTCAGCCTCTACTCTGCCTTGCGTCTTCACATAGTAATCAAAAGACTTAGGACTAACCTGGCTAATGGAGACTTCTTTGGCCTTCAGCGCAACAGGTGCATTTGTGTTTGATTTGGCAAGCTGCTCTTCAATGGTCTTGATTTCTGCAGCAAGCTCAGCTTGTTCTTTTTTCAACTCTTCAAGCTTCGCCTTCGGATCCTTTGCACACGACACCGCGAGGAGTGCTACAATGGCCATCGCGATAGAAGAAGTGTATATTGATGATTTCATATATTGAGTTTACAGGTTTGTTCAATAATTTATTTCTGGTTGTTGGTGAACTTTCCGTAGGCCTTGTCGAGGTCTACTTTAGCGATGAGCGCATCGAAGAGAGCGGAATAATAATTCGTCTGAGCCTCGCGGAGGCTTGTCTCCGCATCGATTACTTCAATATTTGATCCCACACCCTGCTCATATTTAATCTTGGTGACGCGCGCTACATTTTGCGCCAGCTCCATATTTTCCTGCTGAGATTTCAACGAGTTCAATGCGTTTTGGTACGTGATGGCCGATTGCTTCACTTCAAGATCAATTGCCGAACGCAGGTTGAGCATGTTGTTCTCAATCTTCTTCATGTTAAGCTTTTCCTGCTGCAAACGGTATGAGCGTTGGAGACCGGAAAAGATTGGCACACTCAGATTCAATCCAAAAGATGAAAATGAATACCACTTATCGGGGCCTACCTGCGACGTTTCATCAATGTCCGTCTCTGTCTTAAATAAACCACCGATATTCGGAGACTGAGTTGTGTATCCAAGATTTGCCGATGCTACCAGACTGGGAAGTCCTTCGGCGTATTTGTTCTTAATATTCAGCTCCTGCAGCTTCTTGTTTGCCTGCAGAACCTGATAATCAGCGCGTGTGGTATAGTCCCAGTTCGCTGAATAGGAATTCAAAAGATTCTCATCCACCTGAACTGTATTGAGGTCACCATCGACCTCAAGGTTTTGATCCATTGGATAATTCATCTGGAACTTCAACAACTCAACACCGAGTTCCTGAAGGTTGTAAAAATTATCCCGGGATGCCTGGAGGTTATTCAACGCAACGTGAATCCTGTCAACATCAATCTTTTCTGCAAAACCATTTTCATACAGCGCCTGTGTTGTTTTCAGCAATGAGTCCACGCGTGCGATGTTGGCATCGAAAAGCTTTGCCCTGTCTTTGTTGATCAGCACGTTGTAGTAAGCTTTCGTTACCTGAACAACAATCTGCTCCTGAGTCTGCACCTTGGACTTTAGTGAAAGATCGCGATACGCATTGGCGGCCTGAAGCCCCACCAGGTAAGACCCGTTAAAGATAATCTGGCTCACACTCAGTGAAGCATTTCCGCTGCTTCTTAGCTGAAAGAAGTTGGGAAACGCGACGACGTCACCGGGTTGTATTCCAGGTATCTGGCTCAGGTCAATGAAGCCCTGCTGATCGGGATTATACTGTGCAAAAAAACGAGGCAGCTTTTGGTTGTGCGTCAAGTTGATATTCGCATCCACCTGTGGGAGTCCAATACCCCTTGTTTCATTAACACGCGCTTTTGCAATTCGCTCGTCCAAAACCGCATTCTTCAATGACTGCGAGTTCTCCTGCGCATAGGCGACGCACTGTTCCAGTGTCATCCTGGTCGTTGCTTGCTCCTGTTGCTGGGCTCTTCCGGAGCCGATGAGTAACACGAGCAGAACCAGAGTTAAATAAAAACTTTTCATATATGGTTAATTTCCGGTTGGTGTTAAAATTTTCTCTTTCAATTTCGCATACAGCTTTCGCCCTTTTTCAGTCAATAATCCGTGGGCAAAATGATCGAACAGTTCCATCTGCACTTCACTCAGCTTGTACCTGTCCCTGGGAAAAACCTGATCATCGAAACCCATCTCCATCAACTGCAGACGCATCACCGCAAGAATTTCCGTTTTGATGTCGGCTCTGTAATAGCCTTCCTCAATTCCTTGCTCCAGATTGCGCACGACCGAGTCGCGGATAAACTTGTTCTTGTAGTCCAGCCATACCTTCCACGCTTTCGGGTGATACTTCTGCAAATCGAAAAGCAACGAAGGGTTCAACTCTTCCAAATCCTGACGAAGCAGTACAGAAAGATTAACCAACTCTTCCACCGCATTCTTCGACCGCTGATGAAGTGCTTCGTAGTCGCAATGGCTGCGCTCCATGTGTGCTTTACACGTCATGGTGACGATGTCTTCCTTATCCGCGAAATATTGGTATAGCGTTTTCTTCGATACCGAAAGGTGCCGCGCGATGTCATCCATCGAAATGCTGCGCACCCCGTACTTCATGAACAGTGCTTCAGCCCCTTTCAATATTTTTTCTCTTACCTCTTCTTCCATATGGCCGCAAAACTATGGAAACTTTTAGCATATCCAAAGTTTCCAACGTTTCCTTTAACGCACTAACATGAAATGAGGTTTAATTTTTTGTGGGAATTTTAATCGAAATGCTTCATCAACCGTTTGAGGTGTCGGCTTTTGAATTTGAAGCGTCAGAAGACTTGCTGCACCAGCGCTCGCGGATTTTCTGCTTGAAGCGCTCCCGCTCCTCCGGACTCATTCCGGCTAACCGACCTTCAAATTCCGGTTTACAACGTTTGCGCTTCTTAAATTTTCCTCCGAAGCCTCCGAAAAGAATTTTACCGAGCAACATGAGACCGAGGGCTTCGGTGAACGTAATCGCACGAAGACCAAAAATGGACGGTATTAACCAGTTCCACAGGGACATCACCACAAATCCTGCGAGCAGAATAAACGCTGCGACGAGCAACAGCCATTTAACCATTTGAATTCCTCTGTTCATATGCTGCATGATTTTATAGTTCGTCGTAGAATCGCTGAAGTTTCTTACGGAGAGCGAGAATCGCATACCGTTTGCGCGAAAGTAAGGTATTGATAGAGACCCCCGTCTCCTCCGCAATCTCGCGGAAGCCTTTTTCCTCGATTTCGTTCTGGATAAAAATTTCTCTTTGTTCCTCGGGCAATTCACCCAGGGCATCATTGATTGCATCCCAGATGAGTTCGCGCAGATAAGTATCCTCAGGCGTATTTCCTAAATCAGGCAAAATATCCTGCAACGACAACGGCGCATCCTCGTCCAGAGACGCTGTTCCAAACGTCGTGCGCTTGGGGCGAACTGCCTCTTTCCGATAGCGATCAATAATTTTATTTCTGGCAACCGAGAATAACCATGATGTCACCCGATCCAGCGAACCGATTGTCTCAAACCCTGCAACGAACTGGTAGAAAACATCCTGAAGAATGTCTTCAGCCTCCTCCGCAGAGTTGACCCGGTTGCGGATGAAACCCAGCAACTTATCTTTTTCTCGAAGGAAGGTCTGTTCTTTTATCTGCATTGCCAGTTCCATCACTGCTTCCGGTTATATATCCGAAGACGGCGGTGATATTTTTTTATTTTATTTACTTAATGAAATTTCAGTAAAGTTGGTTCAAAGCGCCAGTTAATTCATGACAACCAGCAAGTTTATTCAACGCGAAACGTCCCGGCTGCATTATGTTGAAGCAGGGCAGGGAAGTCGCACACTGCTGTTTTTTCACGGGTTTGGCCAGGACCACACTATTTATATCCCTCTGATTCGAAGTCTTTCAAACGATTTCAGAATCTTTATTTTCGACCTGTTCTTTCACGGCTCCTCAGAGTGGAACGAAGGTGAAGTTCCCCTTGAGAAACAGCACTGGCGCGCGTGGATGGAGGACTTCATGGAGCAGGAAAATATTTCATCCTTTTCCATGTGTGCGTATAGCCTGGGTGGGAAATTTGCCTTTGCCACCTTGGAGTTGTTTCCCGACCGCGTGAAGGAACTTTACCTGATCGCACCAGACGGCGTGAAAACCAACTTCTGGTATAGCCTGGCAACATGGCCGTGGATGATGAGAAAATTTTTCAGAAGTCTTATTCATCATCACCAACGTTTTCTCTTTCTCGCAAACCAATTGAACAAATTTCATTTGGTGGATAAGGGATTGGTCCGTTTCGCTTTGTATCAGATGGATACCCCTGCGAAACGTGAGCGCGTCTTTATGAGCTGGGTTGTTTTCCGGCACCTTCGTTTCCGCATGCCACTCATCGCGCGACTCATTAATGAATTTGGCATCAAGACGACGTTGATCGTCGGCAAACACGATAAGGTCATCACACCAGCAGCCATGCAGCATCTCCTGAGACATCTCAGCCATTGTTCGTTCGAGGTAATTGACTGCGGCCACACGGGACTCATTCACAAAAGCCTGCCTTTCATCCGGTAATTCATAACCCCGGCTACTGCTGTTAACATTTTGCCATTTTCCCGAATAATTGGGCAAAAGAATGTAATTTTACCTCCTCTAATCGCCGACACTTTCATGATTCTATTCTTTCGCTCGGAAGCCAACAAAATATTCGCTGTTGGCTCGGCTCAGCCTTTACAAAAAAGTGACGTTCAAAAACTGGAATGGCTCTTCAACGGTGCACGCCCCGTTGCCGAACAATCCGTCAAAGGTCCGTTCGTTGGTCCGAGAAAAGAGATGATAACGCCTTGGAGCACCAATGCCGTTGAGATTACGCAGACGATGGGTATTGCAGGCATCCAGCGAATCGAAGAATTTGTGGCAGCGCAGGGAACACCGGTGTTCGATCGCATGCTGCAGATGGTCTACCCCACCCTCGATCAGGAGCTGTTTACCATCCGGCACCAGCCAGAAGCGATTAAAGAAATCGACGACATTGACGCCTACAATCGTGAGCAGGGACTGGCCTTAAGCGAAGAGGAGATCGCTTACCTTCAGCAGGTGAGCAAAGAACTCGGGCGAAAACTCACCGACAGTGAAATTTTCGGATTCTCCCAGGTTAATTCAGAGCATTGCCGCCACAAAATATTCAATGGCACTTTCGTGATCGATGGTGAAGAAAAACCAAAGACACTTTTTCAATTAATCAAAGATACATCAAAAGCAAACCCCAACTACCTGGTATCGGCGTATAAGGACAACGTTGCTTTCATTAAGGGCCCCGAAGTAGAACAGTTTGCCCCTGCACGTCAGGACACTGCCGACTATTTCAAAGTCAATAAGTTTAACTCCGTCATTTCCATCAAGGCAGAAACGCACAACTTCCCGACAACAGTCGAGCCATTCAACGGTGCGGCTACTGGTTCTGGCGGAGAAATCCGTGATCGTCTTGCCGGTGGAAAAGGCGCGTTGCCTCTTGCAGGAACTGCCGTGTATTTCACCGCACATTCCCGACTTGAAGGAGATCGTTCATGGGAAAAAGCGTTTGCAGAGCGCAAGTGGCTTTACCAAACACCATCTGAAATTCTCATCAAAGCATCTGATGGCGCATCTGATTTTGGAAATAAATTCGGACAGCCGCTGATCAACGGAAGTGTATTCACTTTCGAGCACTTTGAGAATGGCAAAAAATATGGATTTGATAAAGTAATCATGCTCGCCGGGGGCATTGGCTTTGGCAAAGAATCAGACAGTAAGAAAGATCATTTGAAGCCAGGAGACAAAATCGTCTTATTGGGTGGCGATAATTATCGAATTGGCATGGGAGGCGGAGCAGTCTCGTCGGTGGCCACAGGTGAATATGCAAATGCCATCGAACTTAATGCCATCCAGCGATCCAATCCTGAAATGCAAAAGCGGGTAATGAACGCCATCCGGGCAATGGTTGAAGCAGACAAGAATCCGATTGTCACCATTCACGACCACGGTGCAGGCGGACACTTAAACTGCTTGTCAGAGTTGCTGGAAGAAACCGGAGGCGTGATCCACATCGATCAGATTCCAGTGGGCGATCCAACACTCTCCGATAAAGAAATTATCAGCAACGAGTCGCAGGAACGAATGGGACTCGGCATTGCGACTGAACATATCGACACACTGAAACGTGTTGCCGAACGGGAACGTGCTCCCATCTATGTGATTGGAGAAGCGACCGGCGACGAGAAACTGGTATTTGAAAAAAAGAATCAGCAACAAAAGCCTGTTGATCTTCAGGTGAAGCATCTGTTTGGTTCATCTCCAAAAACCATATTGACGGATTCGTCGGCAAAGTCATCATTCGCACCTGTTGCCTATGACGCTAACAAGTTTCAGGATTATCTCAAGCTCGTCCTTCAGTTGGAATCGGTGGCCTGTAAAGATTGGTTGACAAACAAAGTTGACCGAAGCGTTACAGGAAAAGTAGCCACACAGCCAACGTGTGGTCCGATACAATTACCATTGAATAACCTGGGCGTGATGGCCATTGACTACCTGACCAACAAAGGTATTGCTACTGCGATTGGCCACGCTCCGGCCATTGCACTCGTAGACGCGGCGAAAGGGAGCAAACAGGCGATTGCAGAATCGTTGACCAACGTGGTGTGGGCGCCACTGACATATGGACTTAAAGGAGTTTCCCTTAGCGCGAACTGGATGTGGCCCGCGAAAAACACAGGAGAAAATGCGCGTTTGTATGAGGCCGTCGAAGCGGTGAGCAAATTTGCCATTAACCTCGGCATCAACATACCCACTGGAAAAGATTCTCTTTCCATGACGCAGAAGTATCCGAACGGTGATGTGGTCTTTGCTCCGGGTACCGTCATCATCACGGCAGTGGGAGAAGTAGAAGACATTACAAAAACAGTATCTCCCAACGTGCAACCCATCCAAGGGTCTGCAATCATTCACATCGACTTCAGCAGCGACAAGCGCAAACTTGGAGGATCAGCATTCAGCCAAATCCTGAATAAACTTGGAGATGATGTTCCTTCCATCGGCGACGATACTTGTTTCGCGAAGGCGTTTGAGACACTGCAAACATTAATCAGGAAAGGATTGATTCTTGCAGGTCATGATGTTTCCTCAGGCGGGCTTGCGACCACATTACTCGAAATGTGTTTCCCTCAGCCAGATGCAGGAATGGACATTCAACTTGACGGCAAGGATGATTTGATTACTTCTATGTTCGCCGAAAACGCGGGTGTTGTCATTCAAACCTCGGATGTTCAGGAGGTACAGAGTGAACTCACCAAAGCAGGGTTGAATTTTGCCATGTTGGGCATTGTCACCAATAACAGAACAATCAAAGTCAATCATCCCGCGAAGACAGAGATTCTGGATATCGATGCACTGCGTGATGTGTGGTTTAAGACTTCGTTCCTTCTCGATGCCCGTCAGCGCCCGCAGGAATTTGCGACGCTCCGGTACAATAACTATAAGAAGCAGATCCTGGATTACAAATTCCCAGCAAGCTTCGATGGCAGCTTCAGCAAGTTTGGCATTGACCCGCATCGCACAGCGCCGACGGGTATTCGCGCAGCCATCATTCGTGAAAAGGGTGTGAATGGCGATCGGGAAATGGCGTACGCACTCTACCTCGCCGGATTTGATGTGAAGGATGTTCACATGACCGACCTGGTATCGGGTCGCGAAGATTTGAGTGATGTGAACATGATTGTATTCGTTGGCGGGTTCTCCAACTCAGATGTACTGGGCTCTGCCAAAGGATGGGCTGGTGCCTTCCTTTATAATCCGAAAGCAAAAGAAGCACTGGATAAATTTTACGCGCGCGAAGACACCCTGAGTCTCGGTGTATGCAACGGATGCCAGCTGATGATGGAACTCGGACTCGTTTATCGCGAATGGCAAAATCATCCGCGCATGCATCACAATGCCTCCGGCAAATTTGAATCTTCATTCCTGAGCATCAGCATTCCGGAGAATTCGTCGGTGATGATGAAGTCCCTGGCCGGCACAACGCTTGGGGTATGGGTCGCACATGGCGAAGGACGTTTTGTGTTGCCTGAGTCCGGAAACCAGTACCAGGTTGCAGCGACATATACGTATAAAGAGTACCCGGCCACGCCGTCCGGTTCAACGCAGAGCATTGCCGCCCTACACTCCAGGGATGGCCGCCATCTGGCCATCATGCCTCACATTGAAAGGTCTTTGTTCCCATGGAACTGGGGATATTATCCGACAACCCGCAAGAAGGATAAAGTTTCGCCGTGGCTGGAAGCATTTGTCAACGCCCGGGAATGGGTGAAGTCGAAGATTGTTTAAGATAACTTCATGAACCACAGGCGGAGGTATTTGTTTTTTAGGTTATCTTCAGTAACGAAAACCTTCGCCTATGAAAAGTTGGATTTTGCCCGTGGCGGCCTGTGTCTTGCTGACCGGATGCCTGGGGTATAAGGAATTACCCGTCGAATACGACTACAGCTACAAAGGGAATTTTAAAAAGTACCGGACTTTTGACATCATGAAGCCTGCGGGCGTGAATGATACCACCATGGTCAATGACCTCATTGAACGGTCGATCATTGCCCGGATGAAGTTTCTGGGATACCGCCAGGTCACCAACAAACCACACTTAATCATTGGTTTTAAAATGTTCAATGACAGCCTTCGATTCAATGGTTATGTGCAGCCGGAAATCGAAGAATGGGCGAAAAATCAAAAGGAAGATCTTAACTACGACCCCAAAAAATTCAACCTCAAAAGCGGCACTTTGCTGATCCAGTTTTACGACCGCCGGCAAAATCGCTCCATCTGGCAAGGTTACGCCACCACCATGTTTGGCGATATCGATTTTGCCAACAACCGACAGCTGAAAAACGCCGTTGTCTCCATCCTGGATAAATACCGGTTCTGGGCCGATGGATTCATGGAGAATAACGGGAAGATTGCAGAGGAAAAAGACCTCTAATTTTTTTCTCCGAAACCCGTTCGAGTCTGTCATTTTTAAAAAATAATTTTACCTTTGCGAACCCAAAACGACCAGAAAACCCGGAAACGGGGGTTTCTGGGATGTTTGAGCGGATTGTCCGATGGTGTAACTGGCAACACGCTTGATTTTGATTCAAGAAAGTCCAGGTTCGAGCCCTGGTCGGACAACACAAGGAAAATCCCGTCTTCAGGACGGGATTTTTGATTGAGGAAGAGCGGGTTACAAATTTCCATCACCACCTCGAAATCGTCGTACCATGGGGGTAAAAATGTTCAGTGGCAGAGCCACACAGTATCTGTCAGAAAGAATTGCCAACGAATATGGAGAGCCGCTGGGCGTTGTCACTTACCAGCAATTCAGTGACGGCGAAATGTCGCCCTACATCACTGAATCCGTTCGTGGCCACGATGTATTCATCATCCAGTCCACCTTCCCCCCGTCCGATAACCTCATGGAACTGTTGCTGATGGTCGATGCGACCAAACGCGCCAGTGCCCACAACGTCAACGTCGTCATTCCTTATTTTGGATATGCCCGTCAGGACCGAAAAGACAAGCCGCGGGTCGCGATCGCATCCAAGATGATCGCCAACCTGTTGTCCGCAGCCGGTGCTGACAGAATCATGACTTGCGATCTGCATGCCGACCAGATTCAGGGATTCTTTGACATTCCAGTCGACCATCTTGACGGATCGTACATTTTTGTCCCTTACCTGAAATCGCTGGGTTCAAACAACCTGATGTTCGCATCTCCTGATGTTGGTGGAATTAAACGTGCGCGAAACTTTGCGAAATTTTTTGACGCCGACTTAGCGGTGTGTGATAAGTACAGAAAAGAGGCGAATAAGATTTCATCCATGCGCCTGATCGGCGAAGTGGAAGGCAAAGATGTTATTCTGGTCGATGATTTGGTCGATACTGCAGGAACGATTTGCAAAGCTGCGCAATTGCTGAAAGATAATGGCGCAAAGAGTGTTCGCGCGGTGTGTACGCACCCTGTGCTTTCAGGTGCTGCTTATGAAAATGTGGAGAACTCTGTATTGGAAGAACTTGTGGTTTCTGATACAATTCCATTGAAACAAGAGAGCCGCAAGATTAAGGTATTGTCGGTGTCGAGTCTGTTTGCAAAAGCAATACGCAAGATTCACGACAATGAATCCATCAGCTCGCTTTTTATCAAGTTGTAATTATTTAACCAATTATATTTTATGAAAACTATTGAGATTATAGGGTATCGAAGAGCAAATCTCGGTAAGTCAGAATCACAAAGACTTCGCGAAGAAGGTCTTGTTCCCTGCGTATTGTACGGAGGAAACGAGCAGATCCATTTCTCTGCGCCGATGATTCTCTTCCGCGATCTGGTGTACACACAGGATGCACACTTTGTTCACCTGAACATTGAAGGTGAAGAATGCCAGGCAATTCTTCAGGAGGTTCAATTCCACCCGGTAAGTGAAATTCTCCTGCACGCAGATTTCCTGCGTATTTCTGAAGATCGTAAGATTAAGATGAACATACCACTTCGTCTTGTCGGCCAGGCTCCTGGCGTTGCAAAAGGAGGTACTCTTGTTCGCAAGCGTGCAACTCTGAAGGTGTACGGTTTTCCTAAGGATATGCCTGAGCATATTGATGTGAACGTAGGCGAACTCGACTTCCACCACGCAGTGAAGGTCGGTGATATGAAACTCGAAGGACTTGAATTCCTTGATCCGAAACAGGCTTCTATCGCTGTTGTTGAAGTGCCTCGTTCAGCTAAGCTCGCTGCTGATGAAGCTGCTGCAGCTCCTGCTGAAGGTGCAGCTGCGGCCGGCGATGCGAAGAAGGCAGAAGCTCCCAAGAAGGAGGCGGCTCCTAAAAAGTAATCGGCATCGTTTATCTGAATACACAAATCCCGCCCGTTCAAGGCGGGATTTTTTTGTTTTAAATTTGTCCCTATGAAATTTCTCATCGCTGGTCTCGGTAACCCGGGTGCTGAATATGAACTCACCCGACACAACATCGGCTTCCTGGCACTCGACCAGCTTGCCGATAAACATGGTTCTAATTTTTCCACCGCAAGATTAGCCGACAAAGCTGAAGTCAAAATCAAAGGAAAGACGCTGCATCTGATCAAGCCAAACACCTACATGAACCTCAGCGGAAAAGCAGTAGCCTACTGGTTGCAGGAACTCAATATTCCCAAGGAGAACTTGCTCGTGGTACTGGACGACCTTGCGCTCCCTTTTGCCAGCTTGCGTCTGCGGACCAAAGGAAGCTCCGCCGGACATAATGGATTAAAAAGTATTGAACAGCTTACAGGCGGGCAGGACTACGCGCGCCTGCGCATGGGCATCGGGAATAACTATGCAAAAGGACAACAGGCAGACTTCGTACTGAGTCGTTTTGACGATGATGAGTTAAAAGAACTACCCAAGGTGTTTGAGAAAGCAGGAGAAATGATCATCTCATTTTGCCTGGCCGGCCCTGCCATCACGATGACTCAATACAACGACTAGGCTACTGGACGGTCGAACCGGGATTCACTTCGTGGTCAGGCTGAACAAGACGCAACTTGCCTTCGGCATCTTCTGCCATCAGGATCATCCCCTGTGACTCAGTTCCCATCATCTTCCTTGGTGCGAGATTGGCAATAAAGGTTACTTGCTTGCCCACCATTTCTTCCGGTGTATAGTGCTTAGCGATTCCGCTGAGGATCGTCCGTGTATCCAATCCAGACTGAATGGTCAGCTTTAACAACTTCTCCGACTTCTCCATGCGCTCGGCAGCCACTACATGACCGATGCGCAGATCAAGTTTTGCAAAATCGTCTATGGTTACTTCAGGCTTGAGAGGTTTTAGCGTTTTTGTTTCGCTCATCGTCGTTGCTTTCGGTTTCTGTAATCGTTGAATCTGTTTTTCAATTTCTGTATCCTCCACGTTCCTGTACAACAACTGCGGCTGCGCAAGCTGATGTCCGGGCTTCACCAGAGAAACAAGTTCTTCCTGCTTCCAAAACTTCTGTATCTGCGTCTGGATATCACCTGCATTCATCTGTTTTCGAATGGAAGCTGCGGCATCCGGAAGAAACGGTTCACATGCAACTGCAAGGTTACCAATGATCGAAAGTGCATAGCTCAAAATTGCACCCACGGCCTCCATGTCTTCTTTCGCCAGCTTCCATGGCTCCGTGTCGGCAAGAAACTTATTGCCTGTGCGCGCCATGTTAATCAGATGAAACTGTGCTTCACGAAACTTGAATTCCTGAATACACGCAACCAGTTGCTTCACTGACCCGGAGAGATCGTTATGCGTCTGGTGGTACAGTTCAAGAATTGGCTTCCGGCGATCGCTTGTTGCGGGCAACTCATGCTCGGGAGGAACGACGCCGTTGAAGTATTTGTGCGTCAACACCATCACACGATTGACAAAATTTCCAAAAATGCCAACGAGCTCCCTATTGACCTTCTGCTGATAATCTTTCCATGTGAAGTCCGCATCCTTGGTCTCGGGTGAAATAGATGTGAGCACATAACGAAGTTCATCACGTCTGCCGGGCAGATCAATTAAGTATTCATGAAGCCATACAGCGTGATTGCGGGAGGTACTGAGTTTATCTCCTTCAAGATTGAGAAACTCATTGGCAGGAACATTATCAGGTAAAATAAAATCACCTGCGGCCTTCAGCATCGAAGGAAATATGATACAATGAAAAACAATGTTGTCTTTACCAATGAAATGAAGCAATCGCGTTTCCGGATCTTTCCAATACTTCTCCCAGTCGTTCGGGCGAAGTTCTTTTGTTGCCGAGATATATCCAATGGGCGCATCGAACCAAACATAAAGCACTTTTCCCTCCGCACCCTGCAGCGGAACGGGTATCCCCCATTCCAAATCGCGAGTGATGGAACGCGGTTGCAAACCCTGGTCAATCCATGACTTGCACTGACCATATACATTCGTCTTCCAATCGTCGCGGTGTCCTTCGATCACCCACTCCCTCAGCCATGATTCGAATTTATCCAGCGGAAAATACCAGTGCTTCGTTGGCCGAAGAACGGGCTCCTTACCTGAAACAGTTGATCGGGGATTGATCAATTGTTTAGGACTGAGGCTTGTGCCACACTTTTCACATTGATCACCATAAGCATTGGGATTACTGCACACCGGGCAGGTTCCAATGATGTATCGATCGGCAAGAAATAATTTCTCCTGCTCATCATAATACTGATCAGAAACCTCTTCGATAAAAAGATTTTGATCGTAGATGGCCTTGAAGAAATTCTGGGCAGTTTCATAATGAACAGGATTCGATGTGCGGGAATAGATATCAAATGAAATCCCGAAATCCTCAAAGGCCTTTTTCATCAGCGCGTGGTACTTATCAACAAACGCGCGCGGTGAGAGACCTTCCCGTTTTGCTCCAATGGTGATGGCAACCCCATGCTCATCGGACCCACATACAAATACTACGTCCTCACCACGGAGCCGAAGGAACCGCACGTAGGTATCGGCGGGCAAATAGGCTCCTGCTATGTGTCCGATGTGCAGGGGACCATTGGCATAAGGCAAGGCAGCGGTTACAGTATGTCGTTTGAATTGTTTCATGGGACGCAAAAGGTTGCAAAGATGTTAATTGAAATGGAGCAAAAAAAATTCCTTCACAGGCAGGCGACTGCTCCAGCTTACAGATGAGAATGGGACGAATATGCGGGTAGGAAATGAAATAAGAATCGGGGGCTCAACAGCCCGTAAGCGCACGCTTACGCGCTGTAACGTACTGAAATCCAAACAAAATTTGGCAAAACGTTCATGTAAGAAATGAACCCGTTTTCCAAGTTTTGGACTATAAAATACTAATCAAACCACCCCGCCTTACTCCTTTTTAAGTAGGCGGGATGATTCAATTTTACCCCGCAGCCCTGAAATGCGTCCAAAATAGATGACTTGGAGCGCTAAAAATGTTCAGGTTTCAGCCCTCAGGGTGAAATGTTACTTCTGGAATGAGTCTGAGAGAAATCCTCCAGCAGGCGTTTCAGCGGATGGCGCCGGGTTGGCTACCGTGTTGCCTGCATTGGCCTTCTTCATCAAAGCCTCATCCTTTTTGCTTGATTGGTTGGCCAGCGTGAAACTTAATGCTGTGATTCCGAGGCCGATAACGGTGAATAGTACTGATTTTTTCATGATTTCCTGATTTTAGGATTATCGCTTAAAACTATCTTCCAAGGTTCCGCCTCCGTTGGTAGGCTTCACTTCTTCTTCGGTACAAGAGATGGCTGTCATTGATACGATGGCCAGGAGTATAAGAGCGCGTAATGCAGTTTTCATAGGTGGTTATTGGTTTTCGGGTTTTTTATCAATTATCTCTTGAAGCTGTCTTCCAGGGTGCCGCCTCCGTTGGTAGGCTTCACTTCTTCTTCGGTACAGGAGATAGCGGTCATCGATACAATGGCCAGGAGTATAAGAGCGCGTAATGTTGTTTTCATAGGTGGTTATTGGTTTTCGGGTTTTTTATCAATTATCTCTTGAAGCTGTCTTCCAGGGTGCCGCCGCCGTTCGTAGGCTTCACTTCTTCTTCGGTACAGGAGATGGCTGTCATCGATACGATGGCCAGGAGTATAATTGCGCGTAATACAGTTTTCATAGGTGTTAATTGGTTTTCGGGTTTTTTATCAATTATCTCTTGAAGCTGTCTTCCAGGGTGCCGCCGCCGTTCGTAGGCTTCACTTCTTCTTCGGTACAAGAGATGGCTGTCATCGATACGATGGCCAGGAGTATAAGAGCGCGTAATGTTGTTTTCATAGGTGGTTATTGGTTTTCGGGTTTTTTATCA
>Ga0164290_1000557_pt1 | contig 111330 bp, 96 predicted proteins | sample Micstemetagenome_FD_108782 | JGI IMG/M metagenome (GOLD analysis project Ga0164290, IMG submission 108782) | Contaminated culture microbial community from soil near Moab, Utah, USA - Microcoleus steenstrupii SON62 (Illumina Assembly) | ecosystem: Environmental > Terrestrial > Soil > Soil crust...
GAGGCGTGGTTTTGTGCCAATGCTTCCTGTGCCTTTCAGTTACTTCAAGTCTTTCATTCAGCCGTTGTGGGTGTTCCTCATCCCTCAACAAACGACACTTCCACTCGTGAGCGCCGCCGTCTGTTCTCCGACCAACGGCACAATTCGCATGCTGCAGTCATTAAATTCTAAAAGCATTCTTCAACTAAACAGTATGACCCAGGTTCCCGTTGGTCAGAAACCAGACGGGGGCATTCGTGATAGCAAATCTCCTGTTATCTGTAGTTGTTAATAAAAAATAATTGTTGCCGGCATTGTTGCTGAAGTAAAACATAAAATATGAAATGCTGTCTTTAGTCGGTGACTAAGGACTTCTTCATTGTAGGTCTCTATGCTATTTTATCAATACAAATTACCAACTGGTACAAAAAACCTTACGGCGTCAGATTAAATTCTACAATCGAAATAAAATAATCCGTGAAAAAATTATTGGACGTGTTGTACTCGGCTATCCGCACCGCATCGCCGGCTTTTAGCCAAACAGGAAAATAAACGTTCCTGACAGTGCTGGAATTATAAATGTAGATATCAAAAACTTTGGTGCCATTCACTACAAGGAAAACAGGATAGGTTACATAACCGTAGGCAGCGGAAGCAGATTCAATTTTCCATACTTTACCCTGTGGTACCGTCCAGGCTTCAGTTGAATCACCAGCACTGGTGGTGGTGGCAAGGTGGCCTGAGTAAGTGAGTACCTGGTTAAACTGCAGGTTGGATTGTGCGTACGCTGTAACCGGGAAAAGCATCATCAGCAGTAAGAGGCAAACATTTTTATTCATCATGGTTGGTTGTTTAAAGTTTTTGCAGGTACAAACTAATTAAAGCGATGTTGTTATCAACTTTCAACAGTGTATCCGGCATCCAAATGATCATTTGAGCCGCAATAGTAAAAAAAAATAGGGAGAGTTTATACATTGCTTTTTTTGATTCCGTTCCGTCCCGCTCATACAATCAGTTTCAGAATCACCTGTACCGGCAGGGACTCGCAACTACACAGCTGGAGATATGTTTTTACTTCATACATTGATCGGGAGCCAGTCAATAGACAGCATGACAGAAATCATCCGGTAATTTTTTTATCGTGCAGTAATTTTATTTAACATTTTATACAAGCAAGCTATTCCATATGAAGCTGTTCTTTTACTTTATTGCAATGCTTTTTCTGCCTGCTTTCTGTGCTGGTCAGCAAATCGGTATCGGCACACAAGATCCCTTACCAGGTTCCATACTTGATATCAGCGATACAGCAAGAGGGGTGGTGTTTCCAAGGATATCATCCACTGCCAGGATGAGATTACCCAACAACAAGGGCATGGTGGTTTTTGACAGCACGGCTGCAACTTATTTTTTTAATGATGGAAATGGCTGGGTAAATCTTCCACCAAGGGGCCAGGGCACCGGCGACCTGTTGTATTGGAATGGCAATGCCTGGGTGGCGGTGCAGGCAGGTTTAGGCGGCCAGGTACTGACGCTGAGCACCGGTTCACATATTCCCACCTGGAGTGGCCCTACAACAGATACTATGTTTACTGATCCCAGGGACAATCAATCCTATCGGATTGCCCAATTAGGTTCGCAGATCTGGATGACACAAAATCTGAATTATAGTCCCGTTACATTTTCCTGGTGTTATGAAGCCAACAACACTAACTGTGATACATATGGCAGGTTATATGACTACATTGGAGCATTGGCAGCAGTACCACCGGGCTGGCATTTACCCTCAGATGCTGAATGGGATACCCTGGTCAATTTTTTAGGTGGAGCTGCAGTTGCAGGCGGTGCTATGAAATCGTTGTCTTATTGGAATGCTCCCAACACAGGTGCCACTAACAGCAGCGGCTTTAATGCGCTGGCAGCCGGCTGGTACTATCATTTTAGTCTTGGCCAGGGCATCTTCAATTCCCTTGGTAATGAAACGTTCTTTTACTCTTCTACATTAGGAGGATTGTACAACGATACGCCATGGATCAGAAAGCTAAGCCGCAACAGTTCAGTTGTAGAACGCACCGGCTGGACCTCATCAGATGGTATGTCTGTCAGATGCGTAAAAAACAAATAGCAACCTGGTATTTGTTTGGATGTAACCCAATACACGAAGGCAGCGGCTATCCTGCTCCGTTATACCTGCGGCTTTTTTTTTGGCGCAATCCATTTCAGGTTTATATTTGTCTTTCATTTTTAATTTTTAAAACTCCTTTCATGAAATTGACAAAGCTCCTATGCCTGTTAGGCATCACTATTTCCCTGTTTTCAAGTTGCAAAAAAGATTCAGCCGACCCGGATAACAGTACACCGGTTGCAGTGGATGCCAATGGCAACCTCACGGTATCAAGCGATGCTGACGGTGCCTGTTATTCCATCATCAGCCGGTATTATGATAACAATTCCGGAGCAGGGTATGATGATTTTCATTCTACGTATGCCTGGTTTGGCTCCACCACCGCTTTTAAAGATGGTGGCACGGTGTCGGTTAATTCTTATGAACTCACCAATATTGGCGGCTTCAATACGTATATGTATGTTGGGTTAGATGAATTATTTCCTTCCAATGCATCAGCCTGGGAAGTAACCGGTAACCCTGCGAATGATGTACCGGCATTTAACTATACAGACAATACGCCCTTTCCTACAGGCGGAGATTTTGTACTGCCTTCCGCTATCAATTTGGGCACCCCATTAACAGTTACTTTTTCACCCATATCAAATGTAGCAGGGGTGGTTTTTTCACTCAGGGGTAATAAGGGAACCAAAAGCAAAGCCGTAGCCAATGGCGCCAGTTCAGTTACCTTTACGGTGCAGGAGCTAAATGAAGCCGCGTTTGCCAATGATGCGATAGCCGTATCCGTTATGCCGGTTGTATATACCTCACAAACCATCAACGGCAAAAAGATATATTTTGTAAAGCAGTATCAGACTGCCCGGGAAACAACTACGTTGTAAGTTATTGACATATCAAAAATGCATATGGTCCTGGGTGTTAACCCAGGACTTTTCTTTTGCATCTCCCGGATGGCGCAGGAATAAACCGGGTATTTGTTTCAATGCTTCTTGTGCCTTTTCAAAAGCTAATCAGGGTTTACCCTGCTGTTTTTAGTAAACCCATATGCCCACCCAATCAATACCGCCTGCAATGGCAGCCTCACCACTGCGATCCAAAGCAGCGGGTTATTTTGATCCATATAGTTCAACAACATTTGAATATTGGCAGGAAAAATGGCTATCAGCATACATATGATCAGCCAGGCAGCCAACTGGCGGGTGGATGACAGCAACAGCAGTGTTCCCAATGCAACTTCGCAAATACCACTTATTAAAACCAATGCGGCCGGGTAAGGTAACCACGGCGGCATAATTTGTAAATACATTACCGGATGTACAAAATGATTGATGCCTGCAGCGATATAGAGAACCGCCATCGCATACAATGAGATTTTTTTCATTGCTCAAAACTAACCTGCTTTCACTTATACTTCTGCATTCATTGTACTTTACAAAGCTACCCGTGTATAGGCCAACTCAGCCAGGAGTGTGCAGTTATGCAGCGGACAGGCTGGACGGTACCGATCGGGTACCTGTAAGCTGTGTAAAATAACCTGCACATGCACACCCGTACCTGTTCAGCTTGCACATCCAACCCGTCCGATGCTCCTAACTATAACGGATACCCTGGTGACCAGTTGGTGAATTGTCCCCATACTTCATTCACACATTTGCCTTTTACTTTGAAGCGGATCATCCATCCCCCGCCTGTAAGGCTGCTATAATTGGGAATGGGCTGTACAGTAGGAGGCTGAGACTTTACAATAAAAGACTGCTGCGGCAACACGGCGGCAGGGGACACCCTGTATATTTCATACACTACCTCATGTTCAAAATTATTAGCTAAAGCTGTCCAGTTAAACCTTTCGTAACCGCAATTCAAGATGGTGCCACAAACAGCTGATGCAACCAGGTTAGAAGGCAAACCGGTTCCACAAGCGGCCGATTGAAGTACATTGTACCAGGCAGAAAAATAAGAAGTACAAGGCGAGGTGGTGGAGGCCGCAACACGGTATTTGAAGGGTGTGCCATAAGGCAGTTCTGTAAATGGATAGGTAACTCCATTGTAAGTAATTGTTTTGCTGCCGCCTGCATTGGTAAGCAGGTTCACCCATTCGAGTTTGTAAGTGGTAATACCCGGCACACCGTTAAAATATAACTGGCATGCCCCCTGGCCCCAGTTGCCACCTAACTGTGTAGGTACCACCGGTGCACTGCAGGTACAAATGTCAAAACGGAGGGGTGCCACCGAAAGGCTGCAGGCAGGAAGACTGGCGGATATATACGTAGTTCCAACTGATACCGGTACCAGGAAGCCATACGCATTAACGGTAGCCACAGCAGGATTGGAGCTGGTCCATACAATTGTCTTACTATTGGTTATACCCATTACCGTTATGGGCATGGTGGGCGTAGCACATACATTGGTGGCACCATTGTAGCCGGGCAATAACACATAGCCACCAAACATTAAATTGGATGCACCACAAAGGGTGTTGCTCCATGGGCCACAGGGAGCCATTGACACGGTGGCGAAAGAGGAATAAACAAAGGGACCATAGGTTTGATCATATTTGTTGGTCCGCACCCGGTAGCGGTAACTTTGTGTTGGGGAGGTACCGGCAGAAAATGGGGTGTTATCCATATAAGTATATGAATACCCGCTTCCCGGCAACCCGTTAGCTGGCTGATGGCCGATAAGGGTGCCAATTTGAATATAGCTGATACCACCATCCCTGGATCTTTCAATTCTCATCAGGTCGGTAGCAAATTCCGTGATGGTAGAAAAATTTAACGTGACCACACAATTGGAAACGGTTGCTGAAATACTGCCAAACTGGGTCTGTTGTGCATGGATCGTATTGGTACTGCAAAAGAGTACCAATAAAAAAGCGGCGGTTTTTTTCATTGTTATTAGTTTATGTTGATAAAAGTGGAGCGTAAAAATAATTCACAGTAGTATTGGCATGCACCGCCCAACAAAGGGCAGGTTATTTTTGATCGTCTGAACTGTAATGTATCGAAAAATTAAACATCCCGGTTGGGGAATTAAATAACTGCATCAAAAAAGGCATAGGTGCAGGTTAAAAGCAATAACTGTTTTCATTTAAAGGCAGCTTACGCTTTCATCGCTGCTGTTTTGTTTTTCAACCATCCTATCGAAGCAATACAACAGTACCCTTTAAAAAAACTTTAGTATTAGTGGCATCTGTGTACTGTAGCAGCCACACATAAGTGCCTGCATCCTGTGGTTCACCAGCAACAGTTCCATCCCATTTGCTATTCCAGTTATTGGTATAAAATACCTGGTTGCCAGCCCGGTTAAATACCTTGAATGTAAGATCCTTTGCTTTGTATGCATTCACTGGATAAAGAAAATCGTTGAGACCATCCCCATTAGGTGTGAATGCAGCAGGCACCGCGATATAACAGTTGTTGACAGATTTAAATGGTTTTACAGCAGCTTGAATACAACCAGCTGTGTCGGTGATGGTGAGTGTTACCGGGTAAGACAGGCCGTTGGAGACAGGGTAGTTTTGTATTCCTGGGTTTTTTAAGCGGCTGGTGATGCCATTGCTGAAGTTCCAATGCCAACTTACAATTTCACCATTACTGGAATCCCTGAATTCAATGATGTCATTGGGGCAGGCAACTTCCGGCCCGGCAATAGCAGCATTCAACAATATATTCCGGAGTGGTATGTTAATGTTGCCATAGGCGGTACAACCTGAATTGTCGGTAGCTTTTACTTCATACGAAGTTGTTTGCAAAGGTCTTGCTACGGGGTTGGGAATATTTGCATCAGACAATCCTTCGGCAGGTGTCCATCGGTATTGCAAACCGCCTGAAGCCAGTAAATGCAAGGTATCTCCATAGCAAATAGATTTACCAGGGCTTACCTCCAGGTTGGGCCCGATGATCTTTACATAGGTACTGTCTCTTCCTTTGCAACCGCCAAAGCTGATGATCTCACTGTAGTACCAGCCACTGTCTTTTAATGTTGGGTGATAAATATGCGGAAAAGGCGAACTGTCATAAAAACCATTGGGCCCAAACGTTTTGTAAGAAGCGCCCCCGGAAAGCGCCAGTTTCATATCCCCGTCAGTACATACAGGCGAATTACTGCTCATGGAGAAGTTGGTTGGTAAGGTATCTACCTGTACTTTGAAGATGTTGGACACATTACTGCAATAAACATTTCCAATATCGCCCGATTCTGAAACCCGTAACCGAACCCAAAAGGTATCGGGGATATTAAAATTATGCGCCATGTTGATATTGGTTTCGCCTGGTATATCCGTCCAGGTATAACCCTCATCCAGGCTTTGCTGCCACTGAAAAGCTGGATTCGTGTATGCATCCTGCAGGTAGTTGGGCTTGCCAAAATCCATGTATCCGGGTTCTATCCGGCCATTCAGTTCCAGGGGAACGTTGCCCTCAAAACAACTGGCTGCTATCCAGCCGCCGGGATGCCTGGGAGACGTGATCCTGATGTCTGGTCCAACCGGTGTTAAAAGTATATTATCGATCGTCATCAGCGCAGTACACGGAGGCGGAGCGGACGCGGGATTCGTAATGATTTTTACAACAATATCACTGATGCCTGCAGGTAGTTGAAAGATACCACCATAGAAAGGAACGGGAGGATACAGCACCGCATTGTAATAACCATAGTACCATGCGTAACCATCCTGTGCACCACCAATATTGCCCGTTTGAAAAGTATCTATCACCTGTCCCGATAAGGTTTCCACCACAAATGTGAGATTAGGAGCCAGGCAGGAACCGGGCGTGAGGTTTTTGATACCGGCCCAAAACAAAAATTTACTATTGCTGCAAAGTCCACGGATCGTATCTCCAAAAAGCACTTTCGAAGGCAAAAGAGCATCATAGGCTGCAATCATTTTATACCCAACTGGTTCGTCTTCCAACGGATAACTGCCCGAAAAAATATGACCGGCATCCACGCCGGATTTGATCACACTATAAAAACCAATGCCGGCTTCAGGACTTGTGGTATAGGTAAAATCGCTAAAACCAACTGATAAAGGAGGACCCACATTTTCAACACCATTACCAAAGTGCACATTTAAACTGGCACTCCAGGGGATCGTTACAACAATTTGTGCAGGTGCGTACAAACCTGGGAAAAAGATAAGACCCCATAACAGGGCAGTTTTGATTATATGGCCGGGTACCTTTAGTAACATGTGGTATACCATCAATAATTATTGCAAACAGGTAAATTGGCAGCAACCTGATAAAAATTAAATTTACGCAATTCAAGCGACTTTGATGGATTCACTTGCAACGAACCCGGCAGTTAATATTCACATCCTTATGTGGTTTGTAAAAAAGTGTATTACCGGCACCTTTGAATGGAAATAATAAGTAGTTAAAACCTGCAGCTATGAAACAACGTCAGTATTTTCCGGCCATTTTTTTAAAGAGAAGATTACCCATTCAATTATTGCATTTGTTCCTCCTTTTGTTTGCAACCAATTCCTGTAGTAAAGAACCCGTTAATAAAGTAACAAAAGAATTTTCCGTGGCAGGCTTTGATAAGCTGGAGGCTGCTGATGATCATCAGGTGGAGGTACAGCAGGCCAGTACATTCAGCGTTAGCGCCACGGGAGAAGAGGCAGATATTACCGAATTGCGGGTACTGGTAATAAATGGTGTATTAAAGATAGACTATCCGGTATACAGGGATAACCGTAAAAGGGTTTATATCAAGGTAACCGCTCCCGTTATTACAATGATGGATTTTGGCGGTGCATGTGCTGGTATTGCGAAAGATATCAAAAATCCAGGTACGGTTAAGATCAGTCTTAATGGATCTGCCTCCTTTTTGGTGAATGCGGAGGCTAATAAGCTGGATGTAAATGTATCTGGAAAATCAAACATTGTACTTTCAGGATCTGCAACAGATATTATAGCTGATATCAGCGGTGAGGGTACATACAACAGTTATGCAGTTAACAATACTTCGAACGCTTATATATTCACCAGCGGACAGGCAACGGCATCTGTTTTTGCATCCAATAAACTGGTGGCAGATGCTTCCGGGCAGAGTAACATTTTTTACAAAGGCAACCCATCCGAGAAAGTACTGACGCAAACAGGACAAGCAAAAATACGGGCACAATAATACCAGGGGTGTTTTGTTCACGCTGGCTGTGATTCAACCAGTATACATCGCATGTTGTGGTTTTTACAGGAAGTATCAAACAAATACCTTTACCATTTGTATTCTACCAAACATTTCAATCCCGATGACAGAGGCTTATAATTTCGTTGCTGCCTGGCAGTTGTTTCCAGAAAAAGGAACCTATGAAAAAGGGGAGCGGCCCAAAAGTGCGATCTATAAAATTGAGAACGGTAACGAAAAAAAAGAGATCATTATTTCTTCTAACTGGTACACCCTCAAAAATGAGCCGTTGGGATTTACATACCGGTTAACAGCTGATGGTCTGGTGCATCCCTATAGTGATATTGATTTTGCAGACAGCGTACAGGCCAGTTTTGAAACGACCCTTCACTTTACCGTTAGCTTCTTCAAAAGCGGTACTGCATGGCTTACGGTGCAGCACCAGCTGCAGCCCAATGGGTATATGAAGATAACGCAGCAGGGCGTTGATGAAAGAGGCGGGCAATTTATCAATACTGAGATCTACCATAAGCAAATGAGCGTGGTGCCTTACGCCACTTCTGCCAGCGGCGCACTGATACGACCAACTGAACAGGGGGTTATCCGTCACAAAGCATTATCTGCCATGGAGGAGCAAACCAATATGCAGCTCGACCAGATCCGCAGGCAAATAGAATTGCTGGCCATACAGGCGCAGGAAATACAAATGCGAAAAGAACTGAGCATGATCATCTATGATGCCAAACTCAATTTTAAACCCGTAATTGGGAATACCTATTTTCTCTTTCAAAAAAAAGACGGCAGCCATGTATTGTCGTTGATCAGTCCCGCTGAATATGGGGGAGGGGCAGGACCCTACCAGGCATTTGTGGCAGCGGTGAAATTGCTGGCCGATCATACCTGGATAGAAGTGTAATGCACATTGTATACATATTAATGAACCTCCACCTTGATGGAAGGTTCTCAACCAATGTCAAGATCGTTACTGCAAATGTGATCACCTATGATTTCCTGCCGGTATAGATAAATCTTTAGTAGTGTCATCAGAAGGTAGTTATGTATGGAACAGTCTGATTACTAAATTTATTTGTCTGTGTAATATAAGCCTGCTACATTTAGATAGTGTTTTTTAATAATATCAAAAACCTATTCGTCATCAAAAATTAAAACATGAGAAAGCAAATTGTATTACTGTGTTTAGCAGTAGCAGCAGGCCAGTTGGTGCAGGCGCAAAAATTAGGAAAGTTTGGGGCCGATCTTGGCAAAAAAAGCGTAATGGGCAAGGAGATCAGGATCCCGTATCAATCCCTTATCAGTTACTATGGGTACGTAGGGGGCGACAGTAAGCCGGATGAAGAAAAAGGTGGTAAAAAATACTATTACCTGTATGTGTGGATACCCGTAGCGGCACCTGAATTGGGTATACGCATGATATCACCCGTACCGGAAAATGAAAAACCAGGCGCAAAAGATTTCCAGGCTGTCACATTCGAAAAAAACAGTGCCGATAAAACAAGCTTTTTCGATACCTGGATCGCTTTTGACAGGGCCACAGGCATTGTAAGCGCAGGGGATATTCAAACAAAAGCTAAAGCCGCCAGCTGGAATACTATTGATAAGAATGATGACAGCAGCGAAATGCCCGCCAACCCCGGCGGAAGTAAATACAATTCTTTAATGCGTATAACCAGTGAAGTTAGTAGCCCGCTGAAATCATTAACCGCAGGTTTGTACCGCATCGGTTTCACCACTTTTAAAACAGGGGATGTTAAAGGAAGTTTCCTGGCGCAGATCGGCGCTCCCATAGATATTCCTGGTATCGTTATCGCCAGCACGATAGAGGAACTGGTGGCAAAAATAAATGCCAAATAATCATTAGTTTAAAATTCCTGCAAACGGCTTTTACCGGACCAATAATTTTTTTAATTAAGAGACGTACTAAAAATCTTAAGCAGTTTGAAAAAATTAGTTTCAACCTGGATGACAGCTTGGATATCAATAAACTAAATGCTGTATGTAACAATGGTATCCTTCAGCTCACCTTACTTAAAAATGAGCATGCACAAAGGGTCTCCAAAAGTACTGAAGTGAAGTAAAAACAATCGGGGCGATTGCCCCGATTCTTCTTTATCCTTTGTTGTATCTGTACAAAAGCAAACTGCTTTTGCTATTTCAATTAATCTGCCGTTGCAGTAAACGCAAATTGACTGTTTTTTTAATAAAAAACACTGAGGCATGAATAAAGCAGCCTGAGCCATACTTCCAGGCGCAACAACCCGTCAACAAATCCTGTCAGGTGAAAGTACATCTAAAAAAATCTGTTATGAGATACTTTCAATTGATCAAGGGGCTGTTTTTCATTCCTTGTTTTTTCGTGTCCTGTGCTAAGGAAGGCACCAATTGTCCTAATTGCCCGAGAGGAACAACAGGTACCAGGGGTAATATTGTTTTTTTTACCAAAACAAGCTGTGAGGGCGGCAGTGCTTTTACCGTACTGGTAGATGACAGCATTGCGGTGCCTGTTATGTTCAGTACGTCGGTACCAGACTGCAGCACGCCCGGTGTTTCGCCCGTATCACTTAAAACGGGCAACCATCAATGGAAAGCATCCTGCAGTTCACAGGAAAATGTGCTGTCTGGGGTGATCAACGTATCTGCCAATGGCTGCATGGTGAAGGAATTAAGGTGACCAACTGAACGGCACTATGCCAGGTTGACGGCCTGTTGCTTTCTTCTCCACCATGGCTTGCTGTTGACAAAGCAGCTACTGGGGTAGCCGTACAGGTTATGGTTGAAACCGTGGATTGGCTTTTGCCCATTCCAGTGTAAAATGGTGCATGTGATTCGGCGCTTCAGGGGCATCCCAGGTAAAGTCGTACTGGGTGCCATGCGGACCGGTGATAAAACTGCCGGCCTTGATCGCTTTGTTATTGTCCAGTTCAAATGTCAGTACTTCATTCATAGGTAGAACTTCCACACGAAAATCATAATTGCTGATAAAGGGAGCAGGACTTCCATCGGCCAGGTTAAAAATACGGGTGGCATTGAGTTTGTGCATCCTGAGTCCGCTTAATTCAAATGCACCGTCTTTAAATACAAGTTCGCTCTGAAAATTATGCCCGTCACTTGTATTGTCCTGGTATGGTTTTGACCAGATCACTATACCGCTCCGGTCTTCTAAAGTGATCCTGTTTCCACCACCGGTATAAGCCGCATAACCCTGTCCACCAATGGCCCAGAATGCCTGCGACTGCGCAGAAAAAGTGCTTGGCCTCAATAGCGTAAATACATTCCGGTGGGCGCCTGCATCTGCACGCAGCAATGCATTGAACCGTACTTCTTTCAAAATGGTTCCTTCATCAGGTTCTTTATACAGCAAACTCAGTTCACACATTCAGCATACGCTTATTCGTTTCTTTTCCATGGTTAAATACAGATACAAAGCCGGCACCTGCATTATCATTCGGGTCGCCGATACTGAGTTTAATGAGAAAGGATGTCCAGGAAAGGATCACCCCTTCAGCCGTGGGCCGGTGATCAATAAAGGTATTGCCGATCTTCACTTTGTTGCTGGCACTGCTGTCGCCAAAATTTCCATACACGTATAAGTAAGCACCAAAGAGGTTTTCCTCCACTTCCATATAATCCAATGCAAAACCTGCAGAGGGGCTTTCAATTGGTTTTGTAACCTCCTGTTTTTTACAAGAGGCCAATACGATCGCTGCAATAAAAAATAAAATGATCCTGTTACGCATGAGGTTTGTTTTTTGTGCTGCAAATGTGAAATGAAAAATGCATCGCTGTTTTACCGGGCTGTTTGAATTGATAAAAATGGCGTTGAATTGAACTTATGCGGTTGCCTGTTTCCTGTTTCCTGTAATACCTGATAACAATCAGTATCCTTTGTAACAGTGGTTACTATCGGACTATCAATACCCGTTTACTTTTATCATCTAAATAAACATGTTATGGAACCATATTATTACAACGTACAGGTGAACTGGAACAGCGACAGGAAAGGCATCATGTGTTCACCGGAATTGAATAAAGATGCAGCCAATTGTATTGAAGTGGCCACGCCGCCTGATTTCCCAAAGGGCATTCCCGGTATCTGGTCGCCTGAACACCTTTTTACCGCCGCTATCAATAGTTGTTTGATGACAACCTTTCTCGCCATTGCCGAAAATTCTGCGTTGGTTTTTGAGCATTTTAGTTGCAACGCCATTGGCAAACTGGACAAAGTGGAAGGGAAGTTGATGATGAGTGAGGTGGTACTGGAACCGCATGTGGTGATCAGCAATGAAAAAGACCGGGAAAAAGCAGAGAGGGTGTTGCAAAAATCTGAGGCGGCCTGTTTGATATCTAATTCGGTTAAATCAACTATTACGATGAAGACGATAATCACCGTGAAAGAAATCGTTGCGGCGTAACTACAGGCTATAAAAAATTACGATTGCTGGTTATGGTTATGCGGGCACAGGTAATAAAGCCTGTGCCTTTTTTTATTGTATTGATGCGTGTCAGGCGATGTCCTATCAATCGTCTTTTTGGGGATGGCGATTATCCTGGTCGGCATTTATTTTATCCATGGCATCTTTGGTAATAGAGACCAGGCTGTTGGTTTTGCAATTCCAAAAACTGTAATAGTTCTCAGACACCACGGTATGCTGTTCCCAACCGGCAAATTTTTGGTAGAGCATCAGCGTACATACATCAGTCACCGTCATACAATCGCCGGTTTCTGGCAGGTGCGTATGAACAGCTCCCACCGATTTGCTGCCTTCTTCACCTTTTTGGAGATAATCGATGCTGATAATGTTCTTATGCAGGCGTTTTTTCGAAAGCAGTTCGATATTGTCGTTAAAGGTGAGCAGGTAATCATTTCCCAGTATCACCGTGCCATTTTTTTTGGGACCAGTCAATACATAAACTTTTCTTGTACCATTGTACACGATGGGAATCAGGTTGAGGCCGGTATTTTGGTAGTGTACAAAAAAGGAATCGCTGTTGATGATCTCCTGTGCCTTTTTACGGGTACGGAAAAGGTCAAATTCCATGGAAGTCGGCTCCCGTTCCGTAAGATCTGCGCTGGCTTTCTTTAGATTGAAAGTGCTGTCAAATTGTATGGTGCCAATCACTTTCGGCTTATCGTCTTTGGAAAAGAAAATACAGGTGGCCGCAGCAGGAGTATGGTAAGAAACATAGCCGCCGATCTTATCATGTTCCTTAAACAATTCGAGGAAAATATCCGTTCCATACCAAGAAGCCATTTCCGACCGGTACAGTGTTTTTCCTTCCTGTACAATGGAATCATTTTTTTGATTGATCTCTTCAGCATCCTGTGCAAAGGAGCAAATCTGTACAATCAAAAACAAAACGAATGCTGTGGACTTTCTCATGCTGGTTGTTTTATTAAAGGAAAACTTTATCAGGATAAATGTAAAGATTCTTTTTGAATGCCCGGTATTCAAAAACGGGCAACCCATTACTTTTACAAAAAATAAGCCGCATGAAAAAGCTGTTGTTCGCTGTATCCACTTTCTTCTGCCTGCAGTTAATTGCACAAAAAGATCCCAACCTCATTATCATCACTACTGATGGATTCCGCTGGCAGGAATTGTTTGGTGGCATGGATAGTGCGCTTGCCAACAATCCCCGTTTTAACCAGGGCGACAGTATCGCTTTGTATAAGAAATATGGGGCTGCTGATGCAGAAGAAAGAAGAAGAAAATTACTTCCATTTATGTGGGGGGAGCTGGCAGCCACCGGGCAGATCTATGGCAACCGCCACTACAATAACCTGGTGAACAATGCCAACCCGTACTGGTTCTCCTACCCAGGCTACAACGAAATATTTACCGGCTACCCGGATACGTTAGTTAACAGCAACAGTTATAAACCCAATCCGCATACCACCTTGCTGGATTTTTTACAGGCTCAACCAGCTTACAAAAATAAGATCGCCGCCTTTGGTGCCTGGGACGCCTTTGCACGTATCCTTAACCGGGAGCGAAGTGGTTTCCCGGTGGTGAATGCCTTTGATACCCTGCAAAATAAAAAAGCTTCCGCTGAAGAACGCTTGCTCTACCAGCTGCTGCAGGATTCGTACCGGCCTTTTGGCGATGCAGAATGCCTGGATGTGTTTACTCACTACCTCGCTATGGAGTATCTTAAAAAAAAGAAGCCAAAAGTTTTATACATTGGCTATGGCGAAACGGATGAATGGGCGCATCATGGTCAATACAGGGATTATCTTCATGCAGCCCGTCAGGTAGACGAATGGATCGGTGATATCTGGAACTATGTGCAAAGCGATCCATTGTATAAAAACAATACGTATCTGTTTATCACTACCGATCATGGTCGTGGTGATACCATAAAAACAGCATGGACCGATCATGGCGCTTCCATTAAAGGGGCAGGTGAAATATGGTTTGCTGTACTGGGACCGGGTATAAAACCGTTGGGAGAGATCAAAACACCCAAGCAGTTATATCAAAAACAATTTGCCCAAAGCATGGCGGGTTTGCTCGGTAAAAATTTTGTGTGTGAACATCCGGTGGGAGAGGGGATTGAACTAAGGAAATAACAAAATGCAGGGATGCGATCGGGCATCGCCACATCCCTGCAACCAAATAATATAACTTGCTTTTTACTTGTTTCGCCTACTTTTTACAAAACTCCACCATCGCCTTATTCAATTCCTCTGCATGTGTAATATTTAAACCATGTGGTGCATCTTTTATCACCAGGTATTCGCTATGGGTAATGGCTTTGGCTGCCTGTTCGCCAGCTGTTTTGATGGGTACGATCTGGTCGGCATCTCCATGCACAATTAATACCGGCAATTGTATATTTTTTAGTTCGGGGCGGAAGTCGGTGCCACCCCAGGCTTCTGCTGCTTTCACCGTTGCGTGTGCGGATGCCTGTGCCGTCACAATAAAATCTGCCTCCAGTCTGCCCTGGCTTACATCCTTAGTTAGCATGGATACATTGTAAAAGTTTTTGTGGAAGTCTTTCAGAAATGCCGGCCTGTCTGTTTTCAAGGCCTGCATTATTTCTTCCAGTTTTTCCTGTGGCACGCCATCAGGGTTATCCGCTTTTTGTGCCACCAATGGGATAATAGACGACACCAGGATCACCTTAGCGATCTTATCTGCCCCGTAATTGGTTATATACCGCACCACTTCACCGCCACCCATGGAGAAACCAGCGAGTATTACATCGGTAAGTGCTAACTCTTCAATAATGGCATGGGTATCGGATGCCAGTGCATCATAATCATACGCATCAAAGGGAATATCTGATTTGCCAAATCCCCTGCGGTCATATACAATTACACGAAAGCCACTTTCAATGAGTGCTGGAATCTGCAGTTCCCATGATTCGCCGTTGAGTGGCCAGCCATGGATGAGGAGGATGGGTTGACCTTTTCCCAAATCACGATAAAAAATACTGGTAGACTTATTTCCGGGATGATTGATGATATATGGCATAAATTGTTTTGGTACAGTCCTCACTAAAAATGTGCCTGATAAAAACAGCGGGTTTTACTCCCTGGTCGAAGAGCTCTTGAGGTGTTTTATGTACAAGTGGGAAAAAAAGGGGCGGGATTGGTTGAAAGCGTAGTTGAGTTAAAAGATTTTCGTACGCATGCTAATATTTCTCATGGGCGCTGGTCTCCCGACCTTTGCCTTACCGTTACTTAGTATTCATACATCGGATGCTTAACGAGGTTTATTAGTTTAGCTACGAATGGTAACAGGTCGGGAGACCTGCGCAAAAAGGAGGGAAGCACTTCAGCCACCATATTGCCATACCGATGTCAGCTTTATTTATTTGGTTCAAATTTTTCAAACTTTTCTCCGTTTTGTTTGTACACTCCGTCATTATCAGTTCCAAGCCAAATTGTTCCGTTATTGTCCTGGTAGATAGTTATTAGCAAAACATTTTCTGTACCTTTTTTTACTTCAATGTTGGTGAGCGTTTTTCCATCATATTTCCAAACACCACCCTTATAAGTCGTCATCCATAAATTACCGGCTTCATCCGCTATTCCGGCGTTGAAATAAAGTATTTTATCTTTTGTGATCTCAATGGGCAGATCAACCGCTTTCAGCTTTTCATATCCTTTGGGTAAGGCTGGATCAATCCTGTATTTGCTATAAAAATTACTTAACCAGAAATAACCATCTTTGTCCTGGATCATTGAACGGACACCAGGAACCCGTCCATCCGGAAGCGTAGACAGCTCCTTTTCACCAAACCACAATAGTGTCTTGCCATCATATCGATACGCACCTGCTGTAACGGTACCAATCCATATATTACCCTCCTTGTCTTTATTGATTCCATAAACGGCATAGGTACTTTTGTTGCTGCTTTCAAATGGAACGCCTTCCGGTTCTGTTCCAAAGGCTTTTTTTAAGTCTTGTCTTGGTAACGTCAACTCATAAAGAAATGTACCGTCAAAACGATAGAGGTCGTTTGCATTATATCCAAACCATAGATCATCGGGTTCTAATTTCCATTCGTTGTTAAAAGATTTGATGGCTGTTAAAGTGGTGAATTTTTGTCCATCGTATTTACTAATGCCATTTGCTGTCTCAAAATATACATTTCCACTCTTGTCTTCTTGTATTCCCCGGATTTGGTTATGTGCCAGGCCGTCTGTTGTAGTGAACGGGGTTACTGTTTTTTGGTCAAATTTGTACATTCCATTTCCGTTACTGCCAAACCAGTAATTACCTTTTGAATCCTGAAAAATTTTCCAGATCCGGTTATCCATTTCAGCAGCTGTCTTGCCGGTTTCGGATATGTTAGTTTCAACCTGTTTGAGTTTAGCATTTACCTGTCCACTGTAAGAAAGCAGGTTACCTGACACAAAAATTAGTAGAACTATTTTTATGCTGTGCATGGTCATGTTCGTTCTTTTAGCGTTTGGTCTTACAGTTGCCGTATATGGTAGTTGCTTATGTGTGTTGACTAACGGGCTTGGTTGCCGTTTTAAAAATGTAGATTGAAGTTAGTGAGAATTGGGGAGATTGGGGATGGCCATTTGTTGATTTGTCCGCGTCAAGTAACGAGTGGCAACAGGTTGGGACACCTGCGCCAGTGTGGGGTAAAATACATACGAAATACTTACTTACTTGCGCCGGTCTCTGACCTGTGCATTTCAGTTACTTAGCCTTCAATATGCAAACACCTTAAGCGGTTTATTGGTTTAGTAACGAATGGCAACAGGTCGGGAGACCTGCGCCAGTGGGGGTTTACTGAACGCTGAAGTACAATTATCAAGCATTCATTAGCAAACAACGAAAACGTTTATTTCTTTAGCAACAAGCGGCAACAGGCGGGATACCTGCGTCAGTGGGGCATCTTTAATCTAACTTAAAATTTTAGGTAGTAAATAAACTAAGCTATCCTGGTGTATTAATTCGAAGTTTAGACTCTTTTCTTTTAGATAGCGTGATGCTTCACTAGCAGGATATACTATTGGTTTTTCGACGATCTGCATAATGTCTATGTCATTTACTTCATCACCTACAAAGACCACTTCTTTAAGATCAATATTTTTCTTCTTGCAGTAATTATTTAGTATCCTAATTTTGCCAGCCCCATCTGATTCATTTTCTTGGTAAGGAATAACAGATTCTAAAGGACCTTGCTTATTATATATGAATTTATTTACAAACACTTCATCAATTAACTCCAAAGTGCTGTCATCAATTACTTCATTGATAAAAGTGTCTATACCCCCTGAAATAATAATTATCCTAATGCCGAGGGCATTTAACACACTGACTACTTCAACGAAATTAGTTGCTAGTTTTAATTTCCTATTTTTAATTATTTCATTAACATCGCCTCTTTTAAAATTTCTTTTCTTAAAATAATCAACACAATCATTACACCAATCTTTAAATGTATATTCTCTATGATTTATTTTATGTTTGTTCTGCAGGTCTTTCCGTATTGAAGGGTCATAATTTAAATGCTTCCATATTTCAATCCAAGAATGTTTATAGTTCTGTCCTTGAAGTATAGTTCCGTCAAAATCAAAGACAACAAGTTTTATCTTTTGACCCCTACTAAAAGGGCTAGAAGGGAAATTATTCTGTTTTTTTCTTTGATAATTGTATAACTTAATCCCAGTTATCAGTTTAGCCCTCTCCGTTTCAAATTTATTAGTTGGTACTGATTTGGTTTTGAGATTTTTGTCTTCAAGCAGTTGGTCAGATAATTTGTTGATATCTTCATCATCGTCTCCAATTACCGCCTGAGTATGTTGTATAAAATCTTTCAAATTTCCTCGATTCATTCCATCAATAAGAAATGGTATTATACTAGTGCTTTTACTTAGCCCCCACGCAGCCCCTAATTCGTACAAACAGTATTTACTGTTATAGTATACGTTTGAAATAATAGCAATGGTAAAAAATCTTGAACTCTGCCGGATTTTCTTCAATATGTAATCGTTGAAGTTTTGTCCTACAGGTATTTCATGGCCACTTACGGAAGAGCAAAATATCAACTCTTCATTTATTCCAAGACCGTTTACTAAAAAATTTACCAATAATGTTGCAGCTTCTTTGTCAATGGTAGAGTGACTGATAAATAGTTTACAACCGGATTTTTTCTTTTGCTGTCTTCTTCTCATCCAATTATAATTTTCAATTTTGGATTTATATACTTTTACAATGGGAGTAGTTAAATGCACAATTAAAAGGCTCCTCAAATCTATTATCAAGCGAACATCCAAAAAAATGCTTTCGTTTTCAGATAAGGAGATGGCCGTTACTTGGCTTCATTTTCTACACCCAATGATTATTATTTATTGACGAGTGGCGACAATTCGGGAGACCTGCGTCAATGGGGGCTAAAAATTATGGCTGTAGATTATCTCAATGCCAAACCCTCTATTAAATACTATAATGCTTGTTGTTTTTAATGTATTTTTTTGTGATGCCCGAATCTCGTCCTTGTCAAACTGCACGTTTTGCATTATTTAGTGCACCTACAATCTTGTCCAACTCAAATCCATATGCAAATGCCGTTGATGATGGTAGCCCTGATGGATTTACGTTTTGTGTATGGATTTTTATTGCAGCAAACTTTAGATTAGTGTCAGATTGCTGTGCCCTTTGAATTTCCCATTTCATCCATTTACTTGAATAAGCCTTTTCTCCAATAATTACAAGAATGTATTCTGACTCCTTCATTTTTTTTGTAAGAGCTCCTTGTATTACACTTGAGTCTAAACTGTCGATTGGTTGATTCGGAGACCGTTGATCAAATTCAAAGTCAAAATCAGTGTTTGCGTCCCAAGCTTGAAGTAAACGTTTATAATGAACGTCTTCACTGTGATCATAACTTACAAATACCTTCTTCATATTTACTGGTTTAAGTTTTGAAAAATTAAGGAAAGTTAACGTACGCATTATCTATTAAAATAGCATGCGAACACTTGTGCTTGCTCCATAAAAAGTAGGTTCTCTGATAACCAATTTTATAACATCATTTTTATAAATACCCTACTAAACAATCCGTGTTAAATAACCGGTAGCCTAAATACAGACTAATCCTGCTATATTTATACGATTTCAAATCAGTCTTGCAGGTACTTCATCCTCTAATTGCCGGGATAACGAGAGAGAGTAGATTACAATCAAGGAATTGCTAATATCGAATAATTTTTTGTCCTTCCAAAATAATTTTAATTCTTCAATGCCCAGTTACCAAGAACAATGGAGATTAGCACATCGGGTCTTTATTTGCGCTGGCCTCCCGACCTGAGATTTACCCTTCCTATGAATTTGTTATGCAAAGGCTTTCATTAAATCATCACATTAGCGACAAATGTCAACAAGTCGGCAAAAGAGTGAGTATAAACATTAATTTATAAATAACTCGTAAAAAGTTGGGTTATCCGATTTTTTAGATTTGTTAGAAATCCTTAAAATAGGAGTCCTGGAGTGATTTTTTAGAAACCGATAATATTCTGATCTAGCCGATTTAACTTCGAATAACTGAAGCATTTTAATTTTCTTTTCTTTTGTCTCTGTTAAAAATATCTCCAATTTTACTTTTTCAGTATTAAAAATCAAACTCATGTATTCTAGTAAATCTTCTTGCTCAAATTCTCCTTCATTAATTTTGTAAAATTTCTTTACCAGATTATGTTTATAATCTTTATAAAGACAAAGGTATTCTCTTAGAAAAAAAACGTTCTCTGTTGGAATAAAGTGGCTAAAAAACAGGTTGGAATAACTTTTAAGTGATGGCTTTGAGCCACAAAATAGAGTGCCATTAAATTTTAGAATGTATACAGCAAAATCTGTTGGGGAAATCGGACTTGGGCGTTTAAAATAAGTTATATGGGATTCAAATATTTTAGAATCACAGAGTTCAAATGAATCGATATAAGTTTCTTCTTTCGATATGTTCTGAAAATACAACTTGCCATCTTCTTGGAAAATTGGAATTTGAAAGCCGTATTTAAAACTATTGGTTATAACTCCTATTAGTTCCATCTAAATTAATTTTTTTGTTTTCAGATATTTACTAACTCTGTCAATAATTAAGCCGTGATATTCATTAGGATTTCCTTTAGTCGTGGGGTAGTCATATACGATTTCTGCATAATTTAAAAGATTTTGCCTGAAGATATCATCATCCAAATAAAACGTTGGAATAACAGCTAGTAGTATACTCTTAGATGTCAAATTAATTTCAGTGTTCAAAATCACTTCTACCGACCTGTCTCTGTCATCTGAAGACTGTATAGTTTTGCTTCTGATTAGCTCGTAATAACTTTCTAATTCGAAAAATGTTTTGGGAATTGAATTTTCTAAATCACTTATTGGTTTTCCAAAAAAATAGCTTTCGTTTTTTCCGTAAAAAAATTTTATAAAATTTTTAATTTTCACAATATTATTGTCCAATTCAAACTTTTTGATATCCATTTTTTCATGAAAATAATTTGTATATCTTTTGTTAATAAAAGCTCCTGTATCAAAAGGGAAAATCGTTTGGGGTATAATATTACTAGATCTAATTAAGAAAGACACAGGCCAGAAGGCAGATGTTCCTGCCGTAGATTCAGAGGAAACTCTATATGTGGGCTTTCCATAAAAAAAGTATAATAAATCTTCACCCTTGAATACAGGGCAAGGTGTTGGTGACAGTTTACCTTGAGAAAGAATCTCTCTGGCCGTGTAGCCATCCGTAGTATGACACAAAGGTAAGTTTGGCAGATTGTTTTTGTGTTTATCAAAAAAGGTTTTGAAGTTGTAGTCGGAGAATGTTCCCATTATTTATTTTTCTATTCGTTCAAAAGTGATTTAATAAAATTGTCAATTTATGATTTTAGCAAAGTTTCAGTCTATTATAATCCTGTTAGTATAACGATAAATAATATATATATAATAAAACATGCCCAAAGAAAAAAAAATAAATTCTGATTACATTAACTTGACAACCAAAGAGAAAGATCCCATTTGATTTTATACAATAGTAGTCAGCCTTCCAGGTACGCATTCCTCTAATTGCCGGGATAACGAGAGAGAGTAGATTACAATTAAGGAGTTGCTAATATCAATATCTTTTTGATGGCTGCCAAATTTTATTTCAATCCGTTTGTTTGAGTACAATAAATTCTACTGAATTATAAGGTTAATGCAGCACCACCAGGTTTACACCAGGCAATACCGTTATACTACCCGGTGGTATTACTTTAAGCGTATTGCAGGTAATATCCGTATCTACCGTAATATTAGTAGTCACGATCACATCTGCATTGGGTAGCGGTACCGTATTGCCTTCCCAACTGGCAGCACTGCTCCAGTTACCGGCGGCAATGCTGCGGTAAGCGTTTACAGCAATTGTATACAGTGTATTGTCTTTAATGATATACCAGGCATTCTCCTTGTAAGATGCAGGAGAAAGAGCAGTGCCTATTTCTTTTGGATTGATACTGTCTTTTTTGAGGTAGTAACATTTATTGCTGTTGTTAAACAGCATATCTCCATCAGCGTTCAACCCAATAATATAACTATCTGTGCCGAAGAAAGTTCTTTGAACGCTGTTTCCGGTGCTATCTCTCAGCCATATTTGTTTTTGGTTGGTAGTGCCCGATTTTGGAAAGGCAATGTAGGTACCCGCAATTCTATACGGTGCGCTGGTGCTGCTGTTAAACTGGCTTAGTATGGTATTATTGATGCCATTATTAAAATAGATCGATGATGAGGTAGGGTTTTCTACTCTTGCTATTGAATATACTACCGTATCGCCGTAAAGGATCGAACCGCCAAACACATTTGGCGCAATGGCTGATGCGATATAGTTAGCACTGCCATTGACTTTAGCTCTGCCCATGGCTGAGTTATCCCCGTTATAAAAAATAACACTACCCCTGGGATCAACTTTGGGGGCATCCGTTAGCGGAGGATTGTAATCATGGTAGATCTCTATATCTGTCCTGGTTCCTAAATCTCTTCTGTAAAGGCCATAACCAGACACACCCCACAGAGTAGTATCATACCAGATAGCCTTATAAGTGGCATACTTTCCTCCCCAGCCTGTATAGGAGTGCGTTCGCAAAACCCCGTTTGTCCATTCGTAGTCTTGCCATATAGCACCGTAAGGTGTAAGCTGGGCGGCAGGAATGATGGAGCCGTAATAAGAAGGTATTGCATAACCAGGTATGGCTGCTGATGTTTGAAAGCCACTATCAACAATATAAAATAACCTGTTTTTTGATTCCAGTATTTTATTGTAATTGTAGTCCAGTATTTTTCCGCCGGTATATACCGGTGTTAAATAGGGATAACTATGATAATTGTCTGCCAGGATACTGCTGTTGACAGTATTGGACTGTCCCCATTTATCCGTTACGGTTAGGGCAACATTTCCGGTGCCGTTTAAGGAATTGCTTAATGTAATGGTTGTATCAATGTCAGCAAATACAGAAGTATAAGTAAAAACAGTGTTGGAAGATATGGTTACACTTACGGTTGAGATACAGGTATCAAAACCTGTATGGCTTGTTTTTATTCGAAGGGATGGCCAAATATCTGTTCCGGGTACAGGGGATATGATCTGGGCGATGGGAGGGTTGATGTATTTGTACTGTACAGAATCACTTTGTTCATTGCCCAGCAAATCCCGGCAGGTTACTTTTAGTGTATACGTATTGCCTTGTATAAGACCGGCAATATTGATGGCGCCATTAAAATTAAAATATCCCCCTGCGTTTCCTGCATTGTTAAGCGTATCCATACGCCCTTCACTAGCAGCAGTTATTCTTAACAGCTCGTAGGTGGACGTGTAATATTTCACGTTGATATTTAGTACACTGTCCGAAGCACTGTTGGCAACTGGTGATGCAATGGTAAAAGTGAAACTTTGGGCGGTGGCCTGGTGAGAAGCAAAGCCAATAGTAATGGTAAACAGGAAAGCCAGGAACTTTGTCATAGCAGGTTAATTAGGGGTATGAATGTACAGTTTTTTCTCAAGGGTAGGGTATTATAATCCTCCCATCATCAAATCACCCCATTTCCAAATCACCAAATCGATCCATCATCAAATCATCCTTTTTCCCTTATTTTTGCGGCATGACAATTGAAAATTTAAAAGCTATAAGAGACCGTGTTCTTGTCTTGAGGAGGTTTCTTTGACGTCGCTAACAGACAAAATAAAATAGCAGAATCCAAGCAACTTTCGCTCAGTCCCGGTTTTTGGGATGATAATGTGCGGGCGACTTCCATTTTAAAAGAAATTAAAGCCAACGAGTATTGGGTGGAATTGTTTAATGCCACCGATACCGCCGTGGAGGACTTTGCCATTCTCTTTGAGTTCTGGAAAGGCGGCGATGCCACCGAAGATGAAACCAAGGAGGCTTACGACAAGGCCCTGCAACTGGTAGAGGATGCCGAATTTAAAAGCACCCTCAACCAGCCCGAAGATGAATTGCCTGCTGTATTGCAGATCAACTCCGGTGCCGGCGGTACCGAAAGCCAGGACTGGGCACAGATCCTCAGCCGGATGTACCGCATGTATGGTGAAAAGCAGGGCTGGAGTATTAAAGAACTCGACTGGCAGGATGGCGACGGTGCAGGTATCAAAACCTGTACGTTTGAATTTGAAGGCCCCTTTGCCTATGGTTTTTTAAAAGCTGAAAGTGGTGTACACCGCCTGGTGCGTATTTCTCCCTTCGACAGCAATGCCCGCAGACATACGTCCTTTGCTTCGGTGAATGTGTATCCGCTGGTGGATGATACCATCAAGATAGATATTAACCCGGCCGATGTAAAGATGGAAACCTCCCGGAGTGGTGGTGCCGGCGGACAGAATGTGAACAAGGTAGAAACCAAGGTGCAGTTAACGCATATCCCAACAGGTATTGTGGTGGTTTGTCAGCAAGACCGGAGCCAGCTCGGCAACCGGGAACTGGCCATGCAGATGCTGAAGAGCCGGCTGTATGAAATAGAACTCCAAAAACGCAACGAAATACGGGATGCGGCCAACAGCAAAAAGAAAAAGATCGAATGGGGCAGCCAGATACGGAGTTATGTTTTTCACCCATATAAAATGATCAAAGACCACCGCACCGATTATGAAGTGGGCAATGTAGGCCCGGTGATGGATGGGGAACTGGATGGGTTTATAAAGGCGTATTTGATGAATGAGAAGGAAACGGAGGGGTAGGGATTTGATGATAAAGCGATTTGATGATGGGTTGATTTGATGATTTGAAGATGGGGCTTGTAAGTATTGTAAGACTATTTTAACTTTATAAGTGCTTTTTCATCATCAAATTATCAAATTTCCAAATCATCAAATTACCAAATTATCAAATCTTCATTTTCTTAACACCTAAAATTGTTTATCATGCAAACGAACAAAAAACAACCCAATCTTATTGTTGATCTAACTTTTGAATTTGCGCTAAAAGTTATTGCTTACGTTGAATTATTAGAGAAAAAGCATAAATATGTTATTGGAAGACAATTGCTGAAATCGGGGACTTCGATAGGGGCTAATGTAAGAGAGGCACAAAATGCGGAAAGCAAACCAGATTTCATTCATAAGATGAAAATTGCTGCAAAAGAAGCCGATGAAACAGACTACTGGCTACAACTTTGTAAAAGAGCTGAAGGATATGACGATTGCGATACATTGATTAAGGACTGCGAATCTATCATCCGGGTTTTATCAAAAATAATAGGGACGTCCAAGAGCAAATAGTTTCATCACCCAATCACCAAATTTCCAAATCAACTCATCACCTCATTACCAAATTTCCAAATCATCAAATCGATTCTATGCAATACGGAGATTTTTATTATCCAACACCAGCAAACGAGCCGGTACTTAATTATGCGCCCGGTTCAAAGGAAAAAGAAACATTGAAAAAAGTTTTGGCTGAATTAAAAAGCCAACAGATCGATGTGCCAATGTACATCGGTGCAGAAGAAGTGAGAACCGGTAATACCATGGAGATCCGTCCGCCGCATGAACGCAACCATGTGTTGGGAAAATTTCATACCGGCGAAGCCAAGCATGTAACCAGGGCGATCAATGCAGCATTGAGAGCAAAAGATAAATGGGCGGCCATGAGTTGGGAGAACAGGGCCAATATTTTTTTAAAAGCCGCTGACCTGTTGGCGACAAAGTACCGTCCTTATATCAATGGTTGTACCATGTTAGGACAAAGTAAAAACTGTTACCAGGCAGAAATTGATTCTGCTTGTGAGCTCATAGATTTTCTCCGTTTCAATGTTCATTTTTTAAGTGATATCTATCGTCAGCAGCCCATCAGTAGTCCGGGCGTGAACAACAGGGTAGAGTATCGACCGCTGGAAGGATTTGTTTTTGCCTTAACGCCTTTCAACTTTACTGCCATTGGCGGCAACCTGCCCACCAGCGCTGTCATGTGCGGCAATGTGGTGGTATGGAAATGTGCCAACACACAGGTGTACAGTGCACAGATGTTCATGCGTATCTTAAAAGAAGCGGGTCTGCCGGATGGTGTGATCAACCTGGTATTTGTAGATGGGCCAACCATTGGTGAAGTGGTTTTCAATCACCCCGACTTTGCCGGCATACACTTTACCGGTAGTACAGGCGTTTTTAATAAAATGTGGGAAACCATTGGTAAGAATATGAGCATGTATAAATCTTATCCACGCATTGTTGGCGAAACAGGCGGAAAGGATTTTGTGATCGCTCACAAGAGTGCAGATCCGGATGTGGTGGTGGCAGCGTTGGCCCGTGGCGCTTTTGAGTACCAGGGACAAAAATGCAGTGCGGCATCAAGAGCCTATATTCCCAGCAACATAGCAGCAGAAGTAAGAAAGAAACTGGTGGCAGAAGTAAAGACGATGAAAATGGGCACGGTGGAGAACTTCAGCAATTTTGTAAATGCGGTGATCGATGAAAAAAGTTTTGATAAACTGGAAACGTATATCCGTGGTGCCAGGAAGAAGGATGCCAAGGCGAAAATATGGGTAGGAGGTAAGTGTGATAAAACGGAGGGCTTCTTTATTGAACCAACGATCATTGAAGCACTTGACCCCAACTACGTAACCATGTGTGAAGAATTGTTTGGGCCGGTGCTCACCGTGTACATTTATGATGAAAATAAATTTGACGATGCGTTGAAACTGGTTGACAGTACGTCGCCTTATGCGTTAACCGGCGCCGTGATTGCCCGTGACCGTTATGCGGTAGAGCAGGCCACCAATAAATTAAGAAACAGCGCTGGTAATTTTTATATCAATGACAAACCAACCGGTGCGGTGGTTGGTCAGCAGCCATTTGGCGGCGCCAGGGCCAGTGGCACCAATGACAAAGCGGGTTCCATGCTGAACTTGTACCGCTGGTTGAGTGCCAGGACGATCAAAGAAACCTTTGTACCGGTGACGGATTACAGGTACCCGTTTTTGGGTGAGGAATAGATAATTTTTTTAACCCCTGGAACAGGATGGAACTACTGGCTCATGTACTGAGATGGCTTTTATCTCCGTTGCTCAAATTTGAGCCGGTAACACTGTACAGGAAATTTTATCCAGCAAAGAAGTGGTATCTGCAAAATAAGCCACTGGCAGATTATCTGACCCCAAAAGACCTGGCTGAATTCCGGTCGGTTAAGCTGAGCGAAATAATCAGGATTTGTTTTTGGAGAATACGGCCTGCTAAAACTTACCTGGCTTGTTTTTTGGCAATTGTTGCTGGGTTATTTATTAAGCCTCATTTCGAAGCCGGTTTCTGGGTATTGTCTTTATTTGCGATCGTTCTTATTCTATATGCATCCTTTGAAACGGCACCGGCTTTCTCAAAACTTTTGTGCGAATACCTGGATGAACGAAAATATTTTAAAGAACTGCTTGTGCTACTCGGGCAGCTGCCAAACTATGAACAGTTTATTACAGCGGCAGGCGCTATTGGAGAAATCCGGAAACCTTTGCGAATGGGAATTTCTGCTGTTGTAACGGCCAGCTGGGTATTTCTATCCTGCCTGTTAGCAACGCTGATCGTAGTGCTCTCTTGATCTTATTTTCATTTGAAGCAGCGGTAGTGGGCATCATTATGATCTTCTCAATCTTGTTGTAAGAACAAACGTGTAACCATCATTTTTTTACTCCTCTGTCGCTTCTTCGGATTGATTGGCCGCTTCCGTTTCTGCCCTCAGTCTTGCTTTTTTTTCTTCTTCAGTTTCTATCTCTTTCATTTTTATCGGCATGCCATCAATATGATCGATCTTCATTTGAAATCTTTTTCGCAGCGTTTCTTTGTTAGCCAATGAACCGATCAATGCACCGGCTGCTCCCTGCGTAAGCCCCCCAAGTATTGCCCTGCGTGCCTGTTTTCCCTCTGACATCACACCTGTAACTCCAAGATCACCGGTAAGAAAAAAATCGTCATCAATTTTTACTGCGGGTACATATTTTGGCTTGATTACAAACCAGATCGTATTATCATGAATCATTGCATATATGGCATTCTTATCCACCTTTATTTTTTTTCCTTTTGCATTAAACGCAAATACTTCTTTGATATCTCCTTCCGCTGTTGTGTCAATTGCCGCAATGTTATAATCAGGTGACTGAGTTTTAAATGACGGATAGTTATTGTAAACGCCCGCCTGGAAGTTGGCAGTGTTATAAACCGGTATCACCGATTTTTCAATACTGTCTGTATGAAGAATGTCATACAGTGTATAGGTTTTGTCTTTGGCTGCCGCTTTTTCCAGTTGGCTGGTGATGATGCCTGTCAGCAACCTGCCACAATGATTAAAAAACTTTTTAGGCGATTGTTGCATTCTTCCGATGGTTAACAGGATGCTTGTATCAATGTCAATAATTTTACTGTACACATCTCCCTGCTTTGCATAAAATCCGGCCCTGAAATAACAATAGGCTTCATGTTCGTATTTACCCATCCTGTCGGAGAACTTAAAAAAGCGTACATGTACCAATAAGCCCTGTTTATTTGGCTGGCTGCCCAATCCTTGTTGGATGACAGCTGTAATCTGCGCAGGCACAGATACAGGCGCAGGGCTAATGGATTGGTCATTGACGATGCCAAACCAGAGCCTCCCCATGCTGCTGGTATCATACCTGGCATCAATCACTGTCACATCACTATAAAGGCTGCTGGCTTTTTTTGTTTCCGGGAGTGGCAAGCTGAAGTGATTGGTTTTTTGGGCAAGGCCAAAATGAAACAGCAGGGAAACTAAAAGAATAAGGGCTATTTTTTTCATCAACGGTCATTTGTACTGCAAACTAATGCGCTGAAATCGTTTTGCAAAATGTTGGCGGCCAGAATTTTATTGGTATTATTCATTCTAAATTTGATCTGTTTACTTAGTTTCGTCCTTCAAATTCATTGACTTGACAACCATTTTCAATAAGCCACAACTGCACCTGACCATCCTGCGGCTGGCACACCAGCTGGTGGAAAATCATACCAATCTGCAAAACATTGTTTTTATTGGTTTACAACCCAGAGGTGTGCAGGTAAGCAATCATATTGTGGAGCAGATAAAACTACTGCACCCCAATGAAAAAGTACAGTATGGTGTGCTGGACATCACTTTTTACCGGGATGATGTAAGAAGCGAAATTCACAAGGCCAATACCACGGATATTTCGTTCTCCATTGAGGGAAGACATGTGGTATTGATCGATGATGTACTGTACACAGGCCGTACCATCAGGGCGGCGCTGGATGCTCTGCAGGATTTTGGCCGTCCGCAAAAAGTTGAATTGTGTGTGCTGGTAGACAGGCGGTTTAACCGGGAGCTGCCGATACAGCCTGATTATTGTGGAAGGGCGATTGATACAGTGAGTTCGCAGAAAGTAAAGGTAGAGTGGGATAAAGAGGAGGTAATCTTATATTGACCTCACTTCGGCACGAGCTATAAATGGAGCGATTTTGCTCTTTTTAAACATAGAATGGAAGCGATAAGTTGTAGTCTTAATAATTTTAGCATGTTGAAATTTTTGACTTTAATACTTGGGGTACATTTGTCTTTCGCTTTGCAAGGCCAGAGCGTAAAGGAAAAATTATATTTCCGTGTTATTTGCGGTGCTGGTGGTCAAAGTTCAAAAGAAATAGACTCTTTTAAATCGATTTCATCCCTTAAAGATTCTGCCGAGATCAAAAAAAAGTTATTTACCGGTTCGGATATTGAGTAGGTATTAAGTGTAATTCTCTTAATTCACTATTCCTCCAGTGATAGCTTGAAGCTATTGCCTGCCGAAGCAAAAAGAATTAAAAATGTGACTACATCCAGGAAGAAATTTCAGTTTTGTTTTACTTGTACTTATCATGCGGAAGGAACTTTACGACAGTTTTTTAGAAAAAAGTATGCAGCATTTGAGATAATAGAGACTTTCCTCCTTAGTAAAGATCCATTTGAGGAAAGTTTGTCATTTAAATCCATGAAAAATAATTCATAAACCATAGCTTTGCTTTTTAATGCAACTATCTACCAAACATTTATTAGGCATTAAAGACCTCCTGCCGGAAGACATCCATACGATTCTGTCAACGGCTTCCCAATTCAAAGAAGTTTTACAGCGGCCCGTGAAGAAAGTTCCTTCTTTGCGTGATGTGACCATCGTGAATTTGTTTTACGAAAACAGCACCCGTACCAGGATATCTTTTGAACTGGCAGAAAAAAGACTGAGTGCCGATACCATCAACTTTACAGCTTCGGGTTCATCTGTGTCAAAGGGCGAAACGCTGCTGGATACAGTGAATAATATCCTGAGCATGAAAGTGGATATGGTGGTGATGCGGCACAGTGCCAGCGGGGCTCCCCATTTTTTAGCCAAACATATTCCTGCGGCGATTGTGAATGCCGGCGATGGCATCAATGAACATCCTACACAGGCTTTGCTCGATGCCTTTTCCATCCGGGAAAAACTGGGTACATTGGAGGGCAAGAAAATTGTGCTGGTGGGAGATATCATGCACTCCAGGGTTGCATTGAGTAATATCTATTTGCTCAAAAAAATGGGTGCCGAAGTGATGGTGGCAGGACCGCCTACGCTGATACCAAAATATATTAGTGAAGCCCTCGATGTAAAAGTGGAGTACAATTTAAAAAAGGCATTGGAATGGTGTGATGTGGCCAACGTGTTACGCATTCAATTAGAAAGACAGAACCAGGTATTGTTTTCCTCATTACGGGAATATAATTTAGCCTACGGCGTCAGCAAAAAATTACTGGACGGTTTAAACAAAGAAATTGTAATTATGCATCTCGGGCCAATCAACCGGGGCGTGGAAATTGACAGTGATGTGGCAGATGGTAACCAGTCCATTATATTGAACCAGGTAGAGAATGGCGTGGCGGTGCGGATGGCGGTGTTGTATTTGCTGGCGGGGAGGAGTAATTAAGACGATTTGATGATGAAGCGATTTGATGATTTGATGATGAAGCGATTTGATGATTATTCAATTTGATGATTTGATGATGAAGCGATTTGATGATTATTCAATTTGATGATTTGATGATTCAGGAACTAGTCATTCAATTTCCAAATCTTCAAATTATCAAATCATCAAATCGAGCAATTTCCAAATTTTTTTATATGAGAGTTTGCCTTTTCCCCGGAACATTTGATCCCATTACCATGGGCCATACCGATATCATCAACAGGGCATTGCCGTTGTTTGATAAAGTGGTGATCGGTATTGGAAGAAACGCCAATAAGGTGCCAATGTTTACCGAAGAGCAAAGACTGACCTGGATAAAAGAAATTTATATCAACGAACCCAAAGTGGAAGCCGTGGTGTATGAAGGCCTCACCGTGGAATGTTGCAAAAGGGTAGGCGCTAATTTTATTTTACGTGGTATCCGCTATGTCAATGATTTTGAATATGAAAAAGCCATTGCCGATATGAACCGCAGTATCAATGGACATATTGAAACCATTTTTCTTACCTGTTTACCTCAGTACACATCTGTGGCATCAACCTTGGTGAGAGATGTATTAAAGAATGGCGGGGATGTGTCGCAGTTTTTACCTGCCGTTGTAAATGAATCAATCAAAAATAATAAGTCATTTTTAAAATAATTGTATGTCATCCATCTGGTATAACAAATCGATCAAATTAGCAGACCTTGGTGCAATAGAACCCGGTACTATGGCGGAATTTTTAGGAATGGAATGGACGGAGATCGGCGATGATTATGTAAAAATTAAAATGCCGGTTGACCAGCGGACCAAACAGCCTTATGGATTACTGCATGGCGGTGCCAGTTGTGCCTTAGCAGAAACCATTGGCAGTGTGGCTTCGCAGCTGGTACTGGATCCGAACAAGTTTATTTGTGTTGGCCTTGAGATCAATGCCAATCATGTTCGCAGTGCAAGAAGCGGATTTGTTACAGGTATCGCCAAGCCGCTGCACCTTGGAGGTACCACTCATGTGTGGGATATAAAAATTTATGATGATAAGGAACAACTGATTTGTATCAGCAGGCTGACGCTGGCGATTTTGAAGAAGGCATTTTAGTTTATTGGGTATTTGTATATATGTCTTGGAACAACAAATAAATTCTATTTTATTCCGTTATCAAATCTTACTTTTTTTATTTCTAAGTTTTTGTCAAAAGCAAAATATATAAATGTAAGATAGCCTTCGTCAAAACCTTTGGGTGAAATAGTGTTTGCAATGACACGTAAGTAATATATATCCTCCTGTCTTAATAGGAATGTTATATAGAAGTAACAAGACGCTTCTTTTATCATTTCACTACGTTTCTCAATTATATTGATTTTAATTGAATCGCAATCATGAATTGTATTTAGAACTTCAGTTTTATTTTCAATAAAGGAAATTATCGCATATTCGGTTACTATATATTCTTCAGGAAATGTTTTTTTAATGAAAGAATAATAAAGTGTTTTTTCTCCATATTTTATCGCCTCTTTAAGATTTATTAAATTTAAACTGCATGATTTTTTTGTTATAAAATCAAGAGCTTTATTCCCTGCCATAAAAAAGCTGTCATTTTGGACGTAGTAAATTTTTTGACATAACAATGCGTTTCTAACATTAATTAGAATAAGAAATATCATAAGGACTCTCTTCATCATAAAAGGTAATTCACTTATTAATTTCATAGAAATACATCAAGTATGTCTTTTATCGATGGATACGTATTCTCCAGCGGCTCATTGATGTCTTTCGATTTCACCCATTTTACTTCCGCAATATCTTCTTCTGTTTGTGGTTTCATTTCCTGTTGTGAGGGGCATGTCATGTGAAACCAATGCGTTGTTTTGATAAAATGTTTTCCAAAAGCATTATATGTATGATAGGTTTCGCCTACTTTCTTTTTCAGTGTTAAATTGGTAACACCGGTTTCTTCTTCCACTTCTCTCACTGCAGTCGTTGCAATATCTTCTCCTTTTTCCACCTTTCCTTTTGGCAGATCCCATTTACCCAGCCGGAAAATAAACAGTAATTCTTTTTTATCATTTTCCACGATACCGCCAGCCGCTTCTATGGGTGTGAAATGTTTAAAGAAGGCTTTTTTTAATTCCTTCAGGTTATTGTTTAATATTACGCCTGCATGAAATTCTTCCTTTACAATTTCATGCAATAATGATTTGATGCCTGCATTGGAGATCTCATCCATGAACACGGCATCGGGATGATGTAATATCTCTTTCAACTCATCATTGAGTTCATCGCAGAGATAAACCGGTTTATCGTCGAAGTAAATTTTGATGTGCATAATAAAATTTAAAATGCTGTGAGGCTGGCCTACATTTGCGCCATGACAAATGAAAAAGCAGTTGCTGAAAAGCTGTTACAAGTTAATGCAATAAAATTAAATCCTGCACAGCCTTTTACCTGGGCCAGCGGGTGGAAAAGTCCCATTTATTGCGACAACCGTAAAGTATTGTCCTTTCCTTATATCCGGGAATTTATCAAAAGTGAAATGTGCAACGTGGTGTTTGAAAAATTTCCTGAAGCAGAAATGCTTGCCGGGGTAGCCACGGCCGGTATTGCCTGGGGGGCCATGGCGGCAGACCAGTTAAAACTACCCTATATCTATGTTCGTCCCAAACCCAAAGAACATGGATTGGGAAATCAAATTGAAGGTTTTTATGATAAAGGACAGAAAGTAGTGGTGATAGAAGATCTTATTTCTACTGGTAAAAGCAGCCTGCAGGTGGTGGAGGTGTTGAAAAAGGAAGGATTGATAGTGGAAGGCATGGTATCGATCTTTACCTATGGCTTCGATGTGGCCGGTAAGGCTTTTGAAGATGCCGGTGTTCGCTATCAGTCGCTTACCAATTATGCTTCCCTGATAGAAGCCGCTATGGAGAAAGGGCTGGTAACTGCAGCGGAGCAGGATACTTTGTTAAACTGGCGCAAAAACCCTGCTGAGTGGGGGAGATAATTCTTAACTTTATAAAAATTAAAAACAATGAAAGCTATTACAGTAACTGTTTTCTCCCTTATTGCATTTGTAGCGGTGAGTTTTGGCCAATCACAAAAAGTGGAAATTAAAACACCCGGTATACAATGTGATATGTGCAAAACAAGGATTGAAAATTACCTGCTAAAAAGAGAGCCAGGTATTACGGCTGTAAAAGTGGATCTCAAAAAGAAAACCACTACCGTTACTTTTATAAAAGACCGTAATAATATTGAGCAGGTAAAAACAGCCATCGCTAATGCCGGCTATGATGCGGATGATGTAACGGCGGAAGAAGATGCCTATAAAAGATTGCCGAAGTGTTGTAAGAAACCGGAGGAAGTAAAGCCTGCTGTGGAAACTGCACCGGTGGATAAGAAGGACTAAAGAAATTGATACTATTTTATAAGAATCCATCCTGTTAAAGGGTGGATTTTTTTGTTCCTAAGATAAATGAGTATAATTTTATTGGATCGTGGCCAACGGCTTATGATATCGCATTACTTCTATTCTTTCCCTATGCCTGACTGTTTTAATTTACTACCTGTTGTGATTTCTTAAGAACATATTTAAAACAACTGCAACATGCACCATCCTTTATTTAAACTTTCTTTATTGCTACTGGTACAATTGGTGTTTTCCTTGTTTGTTACCGCTCAGTTTATACAACAGGGGAATAAATTAACAGGTACTGGTAACACTGGAAACTCAAGCCAGGGAGGAGCCGTTGCGATATCAGGCGATGGTAATACCGCTATTGTAGGCGGGCCTGGGGATAATGCAAGAGCAGGAGCAGCCTGGATATATACCCGTTCAGGAGGCTTGTGGACACAACAAGGTGATAAGCTGGTTGGTACAGGTGCTGTAGCAAGGGGAGCGTCCCAGGGCAGGTCTGTCTCTCTTTCTTCTGATGGCAAAACAGCCCTAGTAGGGGGAACTATCGATAGTGCAGGAATAGGAGCCGTCTGGGTATTTACTACTCCTCCAACCATACAGTCTTTCACACCCACCAGTACCTGTATTAATACCGTAACCAGCGTAAAGATTAGTGGCACCAATTTTACCGGAGTAACCGATGTGAGTTTTGGCGGCACAGCGGCGGCATCATTTACGGTGGTGGATGACACAACTATATTGGCAGTTGTGGGCAATGGAAGTAGTGGTGATGTTGCTGTAACAAGCAACCTGGGAACAGCAACGCTTGCTGGGTTTACTTTTTATACCACTTTGCCCACGGTAGGTATCAATGCTTCACCATCCACGCTGGTATGCCAGGGTACTGCAGTAACGCTTACGGGTACAGGGGCTGATAGTTACACCTGGACAAATGGCATTACCAATGCCGTTTCATTTATTCCCGTTGATACCGATAGTATCTTTTCATCCAGAACAGATGTTGAAACGGCTGACAGGAATTGTAATTCGAATGAATGCAGATCAGCACCTGAGCGTATTGCTGCCGGGGATATTGATGGTGATGGCAAAAAGGACCTGGTAGTAACCGATTATATAGCAGACAGTATTTTTGTATTTAAAAATATCAGCAGGCCCGGAAGGCTTGACAGCACCGCCTTTGCACAAAGGGTAGGTTTCAGGTGTGGCCGTTCTCCATGGCCTTCCACTATACTTCCTTATGATGTGGCTATTGATGATATGGATGGCGATGGAAAGAACGATATACTGGTAACCAATAGCAACGATACCAGCATTTCCGTATTCAGAAACATAAGTTCTGCCGGTGTATTGGATGCTTCTTCACTGGCTCCAAAGATTGAACTGACAACAGGCATTACCCCATTAGGTATTGAAACTGCTGATATAGATGGCGATGGTAAGAAAGATATTATTGTTGCCAGTTTGTCTAACAACGCTGATCCTGGCACGCCTGTTTTTTTTATATCCGTATTTAAAAATATCAGTACCGCAGGAAGTATAACCAGTAATTCATTTGCTGCCAGGGTTGATTTTGCTTCTAACTACTTTCCTAAAGATATTGCTGTGGCAGATATAGACGCAGATGGCAAGCCGGATATCGTGGTAACAAATTACAATGGCAATCCCTTTACAGGTGGCAATACGATTTCGGTTTTTAGAAACAACAGCACCACTGGAATTATTAATGCCGCTTCCTTTCAGCCCAAACTGGATTTTGAAACCGGCCCAAGCCCATCTGCAATTGCCGTAGATGATTTGGATGGAGATGGGAAAAAAGATATTGCAGTAACCTGTGGCGATAATACGTTGTCTGTTTTTAGAAACGAAAGTATCCCTGGCATGATCGGTCAAAATTCTTTGTCACCAAAAATTGATATTGCAACAGGTGAATTTCCATGGCATTTATCCATTGCTGATATGAATGGCGATGGAAGAAATGATATGATCGTGACGAATGCAGCAGGAAATACTTTTACCTATTTCAGGAATACGATCCTCACACCCGGAAGTATCAGCAGCCATTCATTTGCCGGCAGCATTTTTTCTACAGCTGATAATCCCAGGGGTACAGTTATCGCCGACCTGGATGGGGATGGAAGGAAAGACCTGGCAATTGCAAATAATGCAGATACCAGTATTTCAATTTTTGGTAACGATGGCCTGCGTTATACTGTTACCGGCACCAATGCCAATGGCTGTGTTGATACTGCCGTTATTATGCTTACTGTTATAGAATGCTTTCCGGTGCCGCTTCGTTTTATCAGTGTAAGTGGAAACAGGAAAGGAACCAACGTGCAAATAGACTGGATAGTGGCAGAGGAAAATAAAGTGAATAGGTATGTTATTGAGCGCTCGATAAACGGAATTGATTTTCTTCCTGTTGGCACCATCAATTCTGCTGATCATCGTATGGCTGAGAAAAGTTACAGTTTTACGGACAGATCAGCACCTGGCGGGATCGTCTTTTACAGGGTAAAATGTGAGACTATCACGGGCAGCAATATATACAGCAGCATTGTAAAAGTACATGCTGGTATAAACCAGGCGGGTTACAATGTAATTCCTAATCCTGTTAAAGATGGTATACTGAACCTGCAGTTTCTTAACCAGCCGGCAGGTAAATACAGCATACGCATTGTAAGTTATTCCGGACAAATAATAACGGCTAAAATGATTGACCATCGGGGCGGTAATGCCTTGCAAACTGTATTGTTGCCGGCAACAATAGCCAGGGGAATGTACAGTGTTGAAATTAGTACGATGAATCAACCGGTGTACCGGATTAGCATTCAGAAATAAGATCAGGAATACAACATTCGGGGATTTACAGAATTGATATAAGCTTCAAATTATTTCCGCTATTGATTAAATGGGGCATCGTGATCTCTATAATCTCCACGCAATTATTTAACAATAAGGGCTGGCCCCTTAAATAACCCAAATGCCGCACCCGCCAACGATAGGAGAACAAATTTAAGTTTCCATTCTCCTGATACCAGCATGGCAATTAAAAAACCCATACCCGTAACACCTACCAAACATAATAATATCCCGTATAGATAGCCGCCCCGGTTTTCTTTTTTGAATTCTCCACCATTTGCTTCAAAAAGTTCTTCCAGTATTTGTAATGATTGACTTTCCGGCATACCTCTATAGTCGGCTGTTAACGTCTCCATAATATGCTCCCGTTTTGTCCCGTCAATAACAGCTCCGATTGCATATTCGATATTATCTTCAGTTACTCCTAGTGTTAGATATTTCGATCGTATACTGTCAAATTTACCCATGTATTTTATTTTTTAAATTGAACTCAGGTGTGTGGTTGGGAGCTAAAGTTTGTATTTACAAAATCCTTTTACAAATTCATACTGAAGATTGGTTTGTGATGTGTAAGAACATCACCTTATCAAAACGACATTTCCCTTCTTCTCCACATTGCCACAATTGCTGTTTGCTTTTACATAGTATACAAAATTACCCGGTTCGCAGGGCTTTCCCCGGTAGGTGCCGTCCCAGCAGGCAGCAGGATTACTCGTGGCAAAAACAACTTCACCAAAGCGGTTGTATATAATAAACCGGAGCTGCGTTACGGCACCAAAATACTTCAATCCAAAACAGTCATTCCTGCCATTACCGTTGGGCGAAAATGCATTGGGCAACAGGAACAGGGAACGGTCGCTAAAATCAGCTACTATGGTAACGGTGTCTGTATTGGTACAACCGTTGCTGTTAGTACCTGTTACGGTGTACAGGGTGGTGACAGCGGGGCTGGCAACCGGGCTGGCACTGAGTGGATTGGTTAAATTAGTGACCGGCAGCCAGCTATAGGCCTGGGCACCTGTTGCTTCCAGTTGTGCGGTTTTATCGGCGCAGCTTACGTTATTTGATTTGCTGGCCGTAACAGCAGGAAGGGGTAGCACAATGATTTTGGTGTTCAGTATCGTATCATAGTTACAAGTGGTATCTTTTATTAAAACGGTGTAATTTGTGTTAACGGCTGTAACCGTTGTTGGATTACTAATGCCGGGATCACTTACTAACGATGCCGGGCTCCATTCGTAATAATTTCCACCAGTCGCAGTCAATTGGGCATTGTCATTTAAGCAAACAGACTGCTCTCCCGAAACGCTGAATACAGGCAATGCTTTTACTGCAACAACAAAAGAATCTTTAGCGATACAGTTGTTTGCACCGGTTACTGTAACTACATATTTTGTATTGTTTGTAGCAGGACTGGCAACAGGATTGGCAATAGCGGAATTGTTTAACAATGCTGCCGGTTCCCAGGAATAACTGGCACCGCCTGTTGCAAATAAGTTTACCGACGCACTTCTACAAATAGTGGTATCTCCGGTGTTTGTTATGATGGGTTTGGCTTTTACGGAGATCGTAACTGAATCTGTTGCGGTACAACCAAAGGCACTTGTACCCGTTACAAAGTATTCTGTTGTACTGCCAGGAGCAGCAACGGGATTTTGCGTTGCAGCATTGGATAAACCTGCTGCCGGCGACCAGGAGTAGGCACTGGCACCAGATGTGTTTAAAATAACGGTTGCTGATTCACAGATGCTGGTATCGGCCCTGGTAACAACAAAAGGCGTATCAACAGAAATGTTCACGGTATCTTTTTCGATGGACCAGGGCAAGAATTTTATATCATCTATCGCAAAATAATCATCTATACCACTGTTGTTTGCTTTGTTCTGAATAGACAATACAACACTGCTGTTATTGCCGGAATTCCACAATGCTGAATGTTGCTGCCAGGCACAGGCAACAGCAGGTGAAATATTTTCAACCACTGCAATGCCGTTAATTGCAAGTTGAAGTTCAATGTTTGCTGAAGATTGCAATGATTGTACGTACGTACTGAACCGGTAAGTTGTATTTGGTACTACCGTTACTGTTTGCAACCATACGGTATCGTTAGTAAGGGAGTTGTTTCTTGCCATCAGCATATTGCCTGCGCCGGTTGTATGATCACTGCAGCTGGCAGTGGCAGGCCCGGCATTGAAGGAATAAGTACCCACCAAATAACCGGAAGCAGGCAGGGGAGCACTGCCGGGAACATAACCTGTGCTGAAGCCATTATCGCCTGCAGAAAAATCACCATTTACAATGAGGTTATTTTCTTCACTGGCAGCAAATAAGGTGTAGGTAATATCTCCTGGTGTGGTGGTTACTGGGTTGGCTGGGTCAGTGAGTTCCAGGTATAAAAGCGGGCTCCAGCAAAATTGCAGTGAAGTATCAAGATCAGCCCGTAGAATTTTACCCGTGCCAAAACAGATCGTTGTATCCGGTGTAAGAATGATATTACTGTGTCGGTAGCCAATAAAAATTAGTTTTTGGATGGTGTCGATACAGCCGGTAGTACTATTACCAGTGCTGTATTGTACCAGGTACCAACCGGTATCTGCAAACTGGTGCAGTGGGTTCCGGATGTTGTTGATAAAGGTACCATCACCCAATGACCAGTAAATTTCAGGAGTGGTATCTCCCACAGCCCTGAATTGAACAGACAGGGGATCACAGGCATCCTGCTCATGAACAAAATCGAATTGAATACCACTGGTGGATACCAATTTGGTGATACTGTCCTGGCAGCCATTGATATCTGTGATCACCAGTTTAACCATACGGGTTCCATAACTGGAGTACGTATGGGAGGTGTTTTGAATGGTAGCTGATTCTCCATCACCAAAACTCCATTCCCATTTTTCTATTGGATTGTTGTTGATATAGGCAATGCCTTTAAAATCAAAACTGGTACAGCTGATAACGCTGTCGTTTATCCTTACAGAATCAATGTTCTTTACAAACGGCACTGTGGCTTCCGGAATTGTTAAGTTAAAGGTGGTGCCCCCGGGTTCTCCATCAGAAGCATTGTAATTGGAATTAAAGCAGGCACTTGCAGGGTTAAGAATTACACCCGCTATGCCCCCATTTACAGAAGCAGTAACAAATGGCGGCAGTACAGTAAGAGAAGATCCGATAAACCCACCACCACCACCGCCACCCGGACCATGGCACCTGGATGGGTAAATAAAATTATTGTTGGAACTTCCTTCGCCACCATTGGCCTCCATGAAAAGATTTCCGGAAAAGCCATTTACAAATAATACCACACTACCGCCTGCACCGCCACCTGCGCCGCCTTCATCTCTTACCAGTGTGGCAATTGATTCTCCATTTGCAATGATACCCTGGCTATTACTATTAAGGGTAAACGCTTTTATGATGACGATACCGCCGCCTCTTCCACCAGCTGCTACCGGCTGACCATCATCCTGCTGACCACCACCACCACCACCGCCAGCAAACACCCGGTTGCCCTGGGAATAATCTCCCGCCTCACCCTGCATACTTTGAGTAGTGGTGGCACAGGTATTGGAATGTGAGCCGCCAAAACCTCCGGCACCAAAGTTGCCACCACCACCGCCGCCAGAGTTGGCTGCATAGGCACCGCCACCACCCGTAGCCAGCCTTCCTCCTCCAGCTTCTAAGCCTGGAATATAATCTGCAATACCTTCCCCTTTTTTGCCGCCTGCAGGTGCTGCAATGGCCCACAGGTCTGTATTGCCGCAACTGAACCCTGCACCAACCGACCCGCCGGAAAATCCTTTGTTGCTTACATCAATGGATGCATTCAGGTTTACTTCAGCAGCACTGTTAATGATCAGTACACCGCCTTTTGTCCCATTCCATTCAGGGCAGGTGAGGGTACTGTTTACCGTGAGTGTTGAAAAATAAGGCACCCGGATGAGTTGCACCCGGCCCTTTACCGCATCATAGTTATTTAAAAAGGAATGTTGAAATTCAATGCTGTTGCCGGTAATATTTTTTACATAATTGAATTCATATTTTCCTGCATTGTTATGGTTTGTTATAGAGCCAAAGTTGATGGTATTGGAAGAGTCAATGGAAACTCCTTTCATCTGCATGATCACTACTGTATCGCCAGCATTGAATGTGGATACATCATCTGCTATAATAGTATTGGTGCAAATATCAATGGATAGCACGCCTGCATAGGTGTTAATGGTATCAGGGGCCTCATTGCCTGTGATGATCAAACAGGAGTCTGCAATGAAATTACAGTCAGGTATGGCAGCATTGATAGTGGCATTGCCATGAAGGGTGGCGTTATAAAGTGCGTTGCCTTGTTTGTTGCTGAGCGATTCAAAAGTATAGTAACCCAGTAACCCGGTTTGTGTAGTTGGATTGGGCAAAGCGCTGTTCATGTATTGCTGTAACTCCGCCTGTGATCTTACCACATTCCAAATCCTGATCTCATTGAGATAGCCGATTAATTGTGTATTGGTGGTAGGACTGTTGGCTGTGGCTGCAATCGTAGTGAGGTAGTCGTTCAGAACCATGTTACCTGTAACCGGCAGCTGACTCATCAAAAAACCATTTTGGTAAAATTTGAGGATTGCACCGTCGTAGGTCATGGCTGCATGGTATATTTTTTTATTCTTCAGCTCACAGATATCCGGTGTCATAAAATGGCCATTGGTAGTTGTAATCTGCGCCCTGTCTACCCGCAAAAGATAATTTACATCGTTAGGCGTCCAGTGTTTGGATACCACATTTAAAGAACTGAAGCCTTCTGGTGTAAGTGCACTATCCCTGCTAAAAAGTCCTTCAATTGTTATTTGCGTACCGGGAATATCAATTTCGCCAACGGTAACATAACTCTGCGAATTGGGTATCCGTAGCCAGTTGTTGCAGGCGGATGTAACTACAATTTGACAGGAATCTACAATAAAATTACAGTCAGGTATAGCAGCATTGATAGCGGCATTACCATGAAGGGTGGCATTATAAAGTGCATTGCCTTGTTTGTTATTGAGCGATTCAAAAGTATAGTAGCCAAGTAACCCGGTTTGCGCTGTTGGATTGGGCAAAGAGCTGTTCATGTATTGCTGTAACTCCGCCTGTGATCTTACCACATTCCAAATCCTGATCTCATTAAGATAGCCGATTAATTGTGTATTGGTGGTAGGACTGTTGGCTGTGGCTGCGATCGTAGTGAGGTAATCGTTAAGAACCAGGTCACCAGTAACCGGCAGCTGACTCATCAAAAAACCATTTTGGTAAAATTTTAGGGTGGCTCCGTCATAGGTCATGGCCACATGGTATATTTTTTTATTCTTCAGCTCACAGATATCCGGCGTCATAAAATGACCATTGGTGGTAGTAACCTGTGCCCTGTCAACCCTCAACAAGTAATTTACATCGTTAGGCGTCCAGTGTTTCGATACCACATTTAATGAGGTAAATCCCTCCGGCGTAAGAGCACTATCCCTGCTGAATAGCCCTTCTACTGTTATTTGAGTTCCGGGAATATCAATTTCGCCAACGGTAACATAACTCTGAGAATTAGGTATCCGTAGCCAGTTGTTGCAGGATACCTGGGAAGATACCTTTATTGAAAAAAGCAGGCATAATAGGAAAGTAAAAGGGGGTAATATTCTCATTAAGGCAGTGTTTGACATTGACTAACAAATATATTTCATTCGGCAACACCAAACGCTATTGTTGAACGAAGCACGCCGGCACAATAAAAAAGCTGCTTAAGGACATAAGCAGCTTTTTTAGTAATTGTATATTTTAATTTTTTATTTCTTTGATATCACCCTGGTATTTTCAATTTTTGCCTTGATCGCAGCATTGCTTTCTTTGTCCGATTGAATTTTAGCAAGGGTAGGAGCAATGACCAATGACACGATACTCATCAATTTAATTAGGATATTCATTGACGGACCTGATGTGTCTTTAAATGGATCACCCACTGTATCACCCGTAACGGATGCTTTGTGTGGTTCTGATTTTTTATAGAACATTTCACCATTGATCTCAACTCCTTTTTCAAAAGATTTTTTAGCATTGTCCCATGCACCTCCGGCATTATTCTGGAACATGCCCATCAATACTCCACTCACAGTGGCGCCGGCTAAAAAGCCACCCAATGCTTCTGCACCAAGACCAGGCATAAAACCAACAATTAAGGGAGATATGATGGCAATGGCACCAGGCAGCATCATTTTTTTGAGCGATGCCTGTGTGGAAATGGCAACACATTTATCATATTCAGGTTTGCCTGTTCCTTCCATAATGCCCGGGATAGTACGGAACTGCCTGCGGACTTCCTCCACCATCGCCATGGCCGCTTCACCTACTGCACGGATGGCCAATGAAGAAAATATAAATGGAATCATCGCTCCTACAAAAAGGCATGCCAGTACATTTGCTTTATAGATATCAATACCACTGATACCAGCCACACCTACAAACGCTGCAAACAATGCCAAAGCTGTTAAAGCCGCAGAAGCAATAGCAAATCCTTTTCCACTGGCTGCCGTGGTATTTCCTACAGCGTCCAATACGTCAGTTTTTTCACGAACATCACCTGGTAATTCACTCATTTCGGCAATACCACCTGCATTATCAGCAATAGGGCCAAAAGCATCAATGGCCAGCTGCATAGCAGTTGTTGCCATCATACCGGCAGCAGCAATGGCCACGCCATATAAACCGGCACATTCATAACTGCCCCAGATACCACCAGCCAGCACCAGTATAGGTAAAAAAGTACTTTCCATCCCAACAGCCAAACCACCAATTACATTAGTAGCATGACCAGTAGAAGACTGACGGATAATGGACAATACAGGGCGTTTACCCATTGCCGTATAGTATTCTGTAATGATACTCATTAAGGCACCTACAGCAAGCCCTACCGCAATTGCTCCCATCACACCCCATTTGGTAAATGGCACACCACGCAGTTCCATTTGCTCAGGTAACAACCAGTTAACCAAAAATGCAGCAGCGATCGCAGTCAATATCATGGAACCCCAGTTGCCCATGTTCAAAGCTTTTTGTACGGTAGCCGTATTGATGCTGGCGGTTTCGCTGATGCGTACAAACAAAGTACCAATGATAGAAAATATAATACCAACACCGGCAATCAGCATGGGTAGTAGTATGGGGGAAAAACCATTTAAAGCGTCTGGCTCACCAATAACAGTTGTTTGCTGGCCTAATACAATGGTTGCTAATACTGTTGCAACATAAGAGCCAAAAAGATCTGCTCCCATACCAGCAACATCCCCTACATTGTCACCTACGTTATCTGCAATGGTGGCAGGGTTACGGGGATCATCTTCAGGAATTCCTGCTTCCACCTTACCCACGAGGTCAGCACCCACGTCGGCTGCCTTTGTATAAATACCACCACCTACACGGGCAAACAAGGCAATAGATTCAGCTCCTAATGAAAAACCGGTAAGTACTTCAATGGTGGTGATCATTTCTTCTGAATTGATGGCAGCACCAGGAGCAAAGAAATGTTTTAGTACAATATATAATCCACCTAAACCAAGCACTGCTAATCCTGCTACACCAACTCCCATCACAGCTCCCCCGGTAAAAGATACATTTAAAGCTTTTGCAAGACTGGTTCTGGCTGCTTGTGCTGTACGGACATTTGCCTTTGTTGCGGCCTTCATGCCAATGTACCCGGCTGCTGCACTTAGTACTGCGCCAGCAACAAATGCCAATGCTATGCTCCAGTGACTGTGAGGATTAGCGCCTGCCATCACGGCAAGTAAAATACTTACAATCACTACAAAATAGCCTAATACTTTCCATTCCGCTTTTAAGAACGCCATTGCACCTTCGGCAATATAGTTGCTGATCTCTTTCATACGTTCGTTGCCAGCATCCTGTTTGGATACCCAGGCAAACTTGATAAACGTGTACAACAGGCCAAGGATGCCTAATACCGGAACTACATAAAATAGTTTGTCCATATACAAGTAATGTTAAATTTTTTAGGTGGGCAAAAATAGGGGAATTGACCCAAAAATGACGCAAACGATGCCGAAAGGGTATTTAATGTTAGCTGGATCACCGGGAAAGGGTTGGGGCGGCCGAAGGCCGCCCCAACATTCTCTGTTAATGAAAGATGGGCCAGTTATAACATTCCTTTTTTAAAATGTCCTGTTAAAGGAGGTGGTGTGGGTATGATATTAGAAAATCATGGTACACTTATTAGTGTAAAATCATATGCGATACCTACTCCTCACGCTCATCCCGCTTGTTTATTTTAGTTGCAAAAAAGCCAGTACCGGATCTTCCAATACCGAAGAGGAAGGCTGCGTACAACAACGCTCCCTGCAAAACGGCGATTCCATTAATGGCCGCTATATCATCGTGTACCACAACAGTGTGGCTAGTGGCAGGATGGATACCCGGCAGCTGGGCGCTTTCAGCAAAAATATTTTACAACGAAACAGGATCAACGGCGCTTCCCTCCGCAGTTCATTCGGCGGCGATCAGGGTGGCTTTGTTGCCGATCTTGCTGCTGAAGAGGTCATTCGCCTCAAGTCAGATAACAGTATCAGCATGATAGAACCAGACAAGGTGATTGCCCTGGGAAACTGTTTTACCGTGGTAGCTCCCTGGCTCATCACCTGGAATGTCAACCGGGTTGGGTATGGCGATGGTATTGGAAAAACAGCCTGGGTAATTGATACCGGTATTGATTTTGCTCATCCCGATTTAACTACAGATGCCACGAGGAGCCGCAGTTTTATCAGTGGACAAAGTGCTGCTGCTGATGAAAATGGCCATGGTACCCATGTGGCAGGTATTATTGGTGCAAAAAATAATACTACCGGAATGCTGGGGGTGGCTTCGGGCGCAACCTTGGTATCATTAAGGGTGCTGGATAAAAACGGAGAAGGGGCCTTGTCAAATATCGTACAGGCATTGGCGTATGTAAGCACCAATGGCAGGGCAGGAGATGTGGTGAATATGAGCCTGGGACAGGATGGCGTTTCCAGTATTTTAGACCAGCAGGTGTTAAATACTGCCAGCAAGGGTATTTATATTGCCATTGCTGCCGGCAACGACGGAGAGCCTGCTATTGGATTTTCACCGTCCAGGGTAAATGGCAGGAATATTTATACCGTATCTGCGATAGACAGTACCGGCAAATTCGCCAGCTTCTCCAATTATGGAAATGATGCCGTTGATTATGCAGCGCCGGGCGTCAGGATATTATCTACTTTTTTAAATGGACGCTATGCTGTTATGAGCGGTACTTCTATGGCAGCCCCACATGTAGCCGGGCTCTTGTTGTTAAACGGAAATAATCTCCGATCCTCAGGTACTGTATTAAATGATCCTGATGGAGTGCCTGATAAAATAGCGCACAACTGATCAAAAAGGCCTGAACACTTTTCCACCCGCCATCACTTCTTGTGCCACTTCATCAAAAGTTACTTTTTCGCCAGTGATAGCAGCAGCATTTGTCATGATCGTGGCAATGGAATGGTTGTAACCGGCTTCTACTGGTGCATTGGTTTGTTTACGGCTTCTGATGCATTCCATCCAGTTGCGTACATGGTTGGAGGTGAGTACGTCACCGCCGGTATTGGCCGAACTGATCACTTTTTCCTGGTTGGTCAGCGTTGTTTCAGTTAACAGGAAAGGTTGCATTCCCATTGCCTCCGCAAAGTTTTTTGTAAGCCCTCCCTTAGGGGATATTTTATTGCTGTTCAGGTTCAATTCACCTCCATTTGAATAATAGATCTCTGCCGGGTTCTCTTCTCCATTGTGCATTCTTGAAGTAAACATTACCTGGAAACCATTGGAAGGTTCGTTCATTGGCCCATAGTCAAAAACTGCCGTCATGGTATCCCAGTTCTTTCTTCCATCCTTCCACATGTATATGCCGCCGTTAGCCACCACACTGCGGGGATGCTGCAGCCCGGTAAACCAATGCACCGTATCGATCTGGTGGCTCATCCACTGGCCTGGTATGCCGGATGAATAAGGCCAGAATAAGCGGAACTCCAGGTATTTTCTTACATCAAAATCCACATACGGGCGGTTTAGTAAAAAGCGTTTCCAGTCGGTATCCTCTTCTTTTAACTGAGATAGTAATGCCGGTCTGCGCCAGCGCCCCGGCTGGTTCACATTCCAACTGAGCTCCACCATGGTAATAGCACCAAAACTGCCGGATCGTATATAATCGTTCGCCAAATGATAATTGGCGCCGCTTCTTCTTTGTGAGCCAATTTGTATGATCCTGTCTGATGACCTGACTGCTTTTAAAGCCGCTTTATTATCATCCATGGTTTCTGCAAATGGTTTTTCCACGTATGCATCACAACCTGCTTTTACTGCTTCGATACAATGCAAGGCATGTTGAAAATCTGCCGTGCCCACAAATACCGCATCCACTAATTTTTTACTGTACATTTCTTCATTGTTCCTGCAACTGGCAATGTCATGCCCCATCTTTTCCTTCCAGCTGGCAACACCTTCTTCTCTTCGCTTGCTCCAGATATCTGATACGGCCACCAGGTCAAAATTCAATTCTTTTTAATGGTGAAGAAAACTGGGCATCAGGCTGTATTTATGCCTGTCTGAAAAACCCACTACACCTACCCGTACCCGGTCGTTGGCACCGATAATGCGGTTGTAACTTTGCGCAGACCAGGCCTTATTTGAAAAAAGCATTCCGGCACCGGCCAGGGCTGTTTGCTGTATAAATTTTCTCCTGGATGACATAGCGAAAGGTTATGTGTGATGAATCAAAATTATAGCTCCTGTATCTTAATACTTCTGAATGAAACCGCATTGCCATGATCCTGCAAAAGGATATGCCCCTTTTCTGCCATTCCAAAGTTGGGCCATACAGCATACTTACTCCTGGCTACCAGCGCATAAAAGTAAGGAGCCCCCCGCTGGTATTCCAGCACTTTCCAGCCATTGAGCCAATGCTCTACCCGGTTATCGGGATAAACGATCAGCATTCCCCTGTTCCACTCACCGGTTTTTCTTCTTGCCCTCGGCTCTTTTAGTGATGGGATCAGATCATACAAGGACGCCAGCGTTCTGTTACCCACCACCCCTTGTTTGGCATCCGGGTGTTTTTCATCATCCAGCAACTGGTATTCCAGGCTGATGGCAGAACCTGCTGCTGTATCCTTTTCAGTTACGAAATATTTCAATCCGCTGTTAGCGCCTTCACTCAGTTTAAAATCAAACTGTAAAATGAATGCACCATATTGTCCGGTTGTAACAATATCGCCTCCATTCGTGGATTCGCCACCGGTAGATGGTTGAACGTTCAGCAAACCGTTGTTTATTTCCCATCCTTTTTCCGGGAACGTCTTTTTATAAGCACCCCGCCAGCCAAGGGTGGTTTTACCATCCCATAAAAGTGACACCCCATTTTTTTTCTCGGCATCAGCAATATCATTGGGTGTAAGGTTCAGCACAAACTGGTCGTTGTTAACAGCCGGTTGTATATTTTCCGTTTGAATACGGATATTCCGCCAGCGCACCTGTTTACCTTCTTTATCATCCTTGCCTATTTCATGCACCTGTAAGGCAATAAAGCCTTTTGCCGCCATGGTATCAATTAAAAAGGCAGCAGGGATATTATTGATCCATGTTCTTACACTATTACCAATACATTCAATACGGGCTTTATTCCATTGGTTTTGTTTAAAACCAGTTTTGGCAGCGGGGTTCAGATCAAGCGGGTACAGCCAGTCCCTTCTTGCTTCATCATAAATACCGCCCGTCCAGCTTCTTTTAGAAGGATCTATTTCATATTGATAACCATGTACCCGGCCATTTTTATAATCCGCCCTGCTGTCGCTCCTGAACTGCACACCGGAATTCATTGTACTGTCTGCCTTAAACTCAAATTCAAGAATATAATCACCGTAGTTTTTTTCTGTGGCAAGAAATGAATTCGGTTCTCCGTAAACGGTAGTACCAATGATTTCACCGTTTTTTACTTCGAATCCTGCTTTGCCATTTAACTGTTTCCATCCCTGCAGGTTCTTCCCATTGAAAAGGGGCTGCCATTTTGCAGATGTTGATTGTGCCTCTATGTAATGCAGTAATAAGCAGGCAGCAATAACCGTTAGTGTCTTTTTCATTGGTGATGGTATGATTTAATTTCTATTCAGCTTCTAAGGATACCGAGTTCAACGCCCCTTATTTCGGCCAGTCCCCTCAGCCGGCCAATAGCCGAATATCCGGGGTTTGTTTTCTTATTCAGGTCGTCCAGCATCTGGTGGCCGTGATCGGGCCTTACCGGCAGCGAACATTTTCTCTGCTGCATCAACGTCACCAGCTCTTTTATTACTGCATACATATCCACATCGCCTTCCAGGTGGTTGTCTTCAAAAAAATCACCTGCAGCATTACGCCTGGTATTCCGCAGGTGTACAAATTGTATTCTTTCCCCAAATTGTTTTATCATGGCCACAAGATCGTTGTCTTGCCGCACACCCAAAGAGCCTGTACAAAAACACAGGCCATTATTAAAGGAGGGAACAGCGTTGACCAATGCCTGCATATCGCCGGCCGTACTAACCACCCTGGGTAAGCCCAGAATAGGATAGGGGGGATCATCAGGGTGAATCGCCATCCTTATCCCGCATTCATCGGCCACTGGAATTATTTGTTGCAGAAAATACACCAGGTGCCCGCGGAGGGTTGTTTCATCAATATTTTTATACGTGTCCAATGCCGCTTTAAATTGTTCGATCGTAAAACTTTCTTCACTGCCCGGCAGGCCTGCAAGAATGTTTTTTTGAAGGGTGACTTTTTCTTCTTCGCTCATTACTGCGAATTTTTCCACAGCCTGCTCTATTGCTTCTTTTGAATAAGTGGCGGTTGCATGCACCCTTTGTAAAATATACAGGTCAAAAGCCACCAATGCAGCTTTCTCAAACCGGAGTGCCTTGCTGCCGTCTTCCATCGTATAGGAGAGATCCGTTCTTGTCCAGTCAAGTACGGGCATGAAATTGTAGGTGACGGTTTTAATTCCGCAACTGCTTAAATTTTTCAGCGATTGTTTGTATTGGGCAATATAGGTTTCAAATCCCTGCGTCTGCGTTTTAATGGCTTCATGCACCGGGAGACTTTCCACTACACACCAGGTAAGGCCTGCGGCTTCGATCTCTTTTTTTCGTTTTTCGATCTCGATACTGGGCCACACTTCACCGTTAGGTATGTGATGCAGGGCTGTAACCACACCTGTGCAGCCAGCCTGTTTAATATCCTGCAGGCTCACGGGGTCACCCGGACCAAACCACCGCATGGTTTGTTCCATCCGGCAACCGGTATTTTTATAAGAAGCATACACCTGGCTCATGCGTTTATCATCGGCATGAAAGGTACAAAGAAGATGGTTTTTATAACCGGTTTTAGTTTTTATTATTTCTCCTCTGTATGGGTGGGTACTGCCAGTAAGGGTATCCTGATGCGGTTCAATATTTTTTCTGCCAGGTTACCAATCAATAGTTTTTCAATACCGCTCCTGCTATGCGTACCCATCACCAGCAGATCTGCCTGGCTTTTTTCAATAATAGAGATGATGGCTTCAGAAAAATCGCCTTCCAGCACCGTGGTTTCAATGCTTTCGTCACCCAGGTGTTTTTTAGACTCCTCTAAAAAACGCTGGGCTTCGTTGTACAGGCCCCTGTCCATTTCCAACATTTCAGGTGCCGAAAAACCTACAAAACCCATAATAGGTGAATAGGCGCTGCTTTCGTAATAGGATGGCTCATTTACAACATGCAACAATATTACAGCAGCATTCATTGCCTTGGCCACAACATAGCCCGTTTTAGCAACCTTTTCTGCTGAAGGGTCATAGTCCAGTGCGATGATTACTTTTTTCATGGTCATTTTGTTTTTACTGTCAGTTTACCTTCCACACCATCATCAAATGGTTTTCCTGCAATGGCAGCGGCGGCTATCTTAAGCAAGGTAATCATTTTTGAATCTTTTGTATCCCAGTAATGGGCATAGGTTGGATGTACAATGATCACGGAAAGTCCGGGCGTTTCTTTACCATCCACAAACCAGGTGGCGGCAACCGGTGTCCAGGCGGCATCGATTGTTTTTTGGTCTGTAAAAATATCAGCTTCTCCCAATATACTCATGTACCTGGAGGCCGACGGGTCGGAGAAGATCAGCTGAACCTGGTCATTCTGCTGAATCTCCATATTCTTGTCGCTTTCGGTACTGCTTATGAACCAGAACCTCCCACTTTCATCCACCTTGCTCAGGCTCATCGGTCTGGTGTGAAAAGGAATAGACGCCAGTTTAGTACAAAGCATACAGGTGTTCACCGTTTCTGCAATTTCTTTCATTTTGGCAACAGCCCTGTCATCGGTTAAATCATTTATTGCTGACATATTTTCAGTTTAGCGTTAATTAATACCTAAGCTGTGGCAATTAGTAAACCAAATATTTACTTGATTGTGTACCGCAACGCAGCATCAAATTTTCCCCTGTTTGTGGTAAAAAAATCCCGCTTGTCTGAGCTTGTTTTTTAATATACGCACAGGCTGTTAAAAGTTTGCCATAGCACTACTAAATAATGGGGTGTGGTTTGTTTTTTGTCATGTCAACAACCGAAACACATTTGTACAACAATTCTAAAAATTTTGACTATGAAAATGACAGTCGCTTTAGCAGCCGTATTATTAAGTGCCGGCACGGCCATGGCACAAACTCCCGACACTACAATGGGCAAAGCACCCAGGCAATGGAACGCTGATAGTGTGGAAAGAAAAAACAATGGTGACAGTAATTTGAACAACTGGCAGAAGCCTGATCCCATGCAAAAGAAAACGGATACATCAATGCAGCAGCAACCATTGTCTGCAGAACCTGTAACTGACAGGGTAATGATGAGAGATGGTGCCATGGTGATCATTAAAGATGGCACCATGATGCCATTGGAAAAAGAGATCACTTTGCCATCTGGTACCGTAGTGCAAAAGGATGGTACCTTAAAAAAGAAAGACGGCAGTGAGATAAAATTAAAAGACGGTCAGTTTATTGAACTGCCTTCTGTGAATGCCAAAAAGAAAACTGACCAAAAAGAATCCCGCTGATAAAATCCAGTGTTTGACCGAGGGAGCTTCAGTAATTGTTATTGGGGCGAAAGCGGCTGCTTTGCAGCCGCTTTTTGTTTTGAATACCTATCTTGTGCAATAAAAGGATCAATGAAAAACATCATCCTGTTCCTGTTACTGCTTCCGGTTTTTTCTGCGGCACAACAAACACCTTATGAGGATTCACTGAACAGCTTTATAAAAAAGTATGTGGACAGTCATGAAGTGGTAAAGGGTGCCGATAAACGACACCTGCAGTTCTACCCGGTTCAAAAAAAATGGCGGGTAAAAGCCCTGTTTGTGAAAAAAGAAAACAGCAGCTGGTTTGCCATGGCAACATCCGGCCAAACAAAAAAAGAATTCCGGGTGTATGGCACGCTTTCTTTTGTGCTGAATGATTCCGAATGTATGCTGACTGTTTATCAGTCAAAGCAACTCATTGCTTCACCGGAATATGCCGACTATCTTTTTATTCCTTTTACAGACAAAACTTCCGGTATCGATACCTATGGCGGCGGCAGGTATATTGACCTGTTGATAAAAGACGTAAAGGGCGGCAGCTGCATGATCGATTTCAACAAAGCATATAATCCTTATTGCGCATACACAACAGGTTTCAATTGTCCCATACCGCCCAGGGAAAATGATTTGCCCGTTGCAATGGAAGCCGGTGAGAAGAATTATGGAGCACACTGACAGCCCCTTGCTAGCTGAGTTGGAAATTTCCTGAGTGGTGAATACCTGTTGTGATCAGCTTACCTTATCAACGCCGCAGGCTGATTAATTTGCGGCTACAAAATCCGGTCTTCTTACCAAACTATTATTGTACTTATACCTCAGATTGGTATTGAATTTTACTTTGATGCTATTCATACCCGGTAGTGTGCGGGGGAAATAAGAGAACCTGGCTTCAATGGTGCCAAACAATAAGTTTTCGTTCCGCAGGCGGAAGCCACCGCCTAGGCCGCTATACAGATCGCTCTTGCCCAATCCTACTCCTTTATTTTTGATAAGATAAGCGTCAACAAAACCAAAGGGTGCAAACCCAAATCCCCAATGTTTTTTAGTATTATAGAATACGATCTCCGACTTACCCGTCACCCGGAGATCCCCGCTGGGAGGCAGGTAGGCAGAATCCCGGGGCACTTCAAAAAACGGCTGACCATATAATATGCTATTAAGTTGCAACGGTGCATTCAGCGTATTGGAAAACTGCTTGGCAAATGATCCGCTAAAGAAGTAACGCCGCATCCAGCGGCCATTCATTTTATGCAGTTTGGTAAAATGATCCCCGCTTGCAAACAATTCAAAATCCTCCCAGTTGCCTTTGTAACGGAAACCACCTACTCTTACATTAAAAAAACTGTAAAATTCTTTTCGGCTGTATTTGCCAATAGTAAACTCAGTGCCAAAATACGGTCTTGTTTTAGTGAGCAACCTCAAGCTGTCTTTTTTTACATAGCCGCCAATAAAAGAAGCGGTAAAGCCTTGCGGCACGTCTTCATTTCTGCCAAAACCATAAATATAGCTGGTACGATAAAAGTTTTGTTTAAACACACTAAAGCTGCCGAGTACGCCCAGTGTATTGGCAAACCGGCCATCGTTGGTAGCGGTTTCTTTATCCGGTATTTCTTTAAAATGCTGGTGAATACCCCTGATGGCTATGAGTTTGCGGAGTGGGCTCATCTTGTTTTTCAGCATCTGTCTCCGGGCCCCGATATTATACCCAACCCAGCCATCTATATTATAAGCATTGTATTTATATAGATTATTGTACGTGGAATCAGCGATATAGGCATTGCTGGTTTTGTTTAATGATAGGTCAACGGCGCCAAACCAGCGCAGGTATTGTGATACCAGTGGTTTTTCGATGCGGATATAATAGATATTCTCTTCATCACGGCGGCTGGTAAACGCTTTGTTGAAGGTTTTAAACCCCATACCCCAGTTAATAAAACTTCCCCTGATATTCCGCTGCAGAAAATCGCCGCTGAATCCAAACCGGGGATTCCGCTGGTCTTCCCATAGCGAACTAACGGCAATAAGTGACCCGGTACCAGCAATATTCTGTTCCTTTAATTCAAGTTTGAATTTTTTTGTGCCGCCCACCCCTGCACCCGGAACAATGGAAAACCCGTCTTTTACCAGTACCAGCAGGTCTACCGCATCACCCTGGCTGGTGGGCTGTACAAGGATCAATGCATCCTGTATATAATCAAGATCACGAAGCGCCCTTTCGTTATCGGTCAGTAAATAGGGATTCAGTTTATCACCTTCCTTAAAAAGCAGGTTGTTGGCAATCACCCGCTGGGTGGTATTTTTATGCAGTGCGTTTCCGATTCTCACACCAAAACCGCCGTTCACTTTTGTGGTGTCTTTTATATCTCCTTCAAACCCCACGTTCTTTATTTTTATATGCCGGATGGTTTTTCCTGCATACGCTTTAAAGGGATTATTTTTTGGATTGAATGCATTGGCATTGGCCCTGAAAATAGTATCGGTATTGCCGCCAGGTTGGGCAAAAGCAATCGCACTTAATAAAAGACAGCTTATGGAAAACAAAAATCTTTTCATCAATTAGTTGTGGTTCTGTGTTAAAAGATAAAGATATTGATTTGGAGCAAAAAGTTGCATGTAACTTTCATCGTAAATAAACGAAGTATCTCACAATCAATATCCCGCTTTCAATTCATTCTTTTCAAAAAATAGGTATGAAATTATTTTCTGTGGCAATCATTGCTATTTTTCTTCATTTACATTGTGCCAGTAATACCGGTAAACAAAAAGCTATGGTCAGCATAATGGCACCGCAGGCACTTCGTTATGATAGTTCAAACATAACCATCCATGCGTTGGTGGCATTATGCGATAACAAATACCAGGGTATTGTACCCGTGCCGGCAAAAATTGGTAACGGACAGGATATCAATAATAACCTTTACTGGGGCTGCGGCTATGGTGTAAGAACCTTCTTTAAAAAAAGCAGCCAGTGGACACTCATCCGCCAAATAACAGGGAATGACACATTGATGGAACGCCTTGTTTTCAAACATAAAAAAAATAATTATTACCTGATTGCTGATGCCTACAATGGAAAGTTCATCAAAGATTGTTCGGTCGATTTTTTTAACTACTGTGCAGGAAATGATAAAGACACGATCCAGTTAAATGCAACCACAATAGGCACCGGTGGCAATGCCTCCTTAGTGGCCTATACCGGTCATGACGGGCTGATGGATTTTTCCCTTGATCAGCAATTTACAAATACAGATGGAAAGAAAAGAGATGCCATCATGCTGGCCTGTATCAGTAAAAAATATTTTGCTGACCATTTAGCTGCAACAAAAGCCCATCCATTACTATGGAGTACCGGCTTAATGAGTGCTGAAGCTTATACGTTGCATGATGCATTGGAAGCATATATCAATGGTAATAACGTAAGGCTGGCTGCTGCCAAAGCTTATGCTGCCTATCAAAAATGCAGTGCAAAGGCAGCGCAAAGTTTATTGGTAACAGGCTGGTGATACAGGGACAGCAGCTACCACTTCATAACGATCTTGCCCATACTTTTTCTTTTCTCCAGGTATTCATGTGCAACGGCAATGTCACTTACCGGAAAAACCTTGCCGATATTAGGCTTGAACACGCCTTCTTTATACAATTGTACCACAGCCTGCAGGCATCGTTGTATCACCAGTGGTTTATCGTCCGCAATTTTCAGCATGTTTACGCCGATCATTGCTTTGGATGGCATCATCAGCATTACAGGATGGTAAAAACCAAAACCGAGCGCTGATCCTATTTTTCCAAAAATATTTTTATCACTCATATCAGAAGCCCCATAACAAATAAGCCTGCCACCGGCCGCCAGCGAACGGAATCCTTTTTTTACTGATGAGCCCCCTACGGCGTCAAAAATAACGTCCACCCCTTTGCCATTGGTCAGCGCTTTAATTTTACTCTCAAAATCTGTTGTCCTGTAATTAATGCCATGATGCACCCCGAGTGCTGCCAGTTGCTGCAGTTTTTCATCACTGCCGGCGGTTGAAAAAATCTCACAGCCTTTGTGTTTTGCAAACTGTATCAGTGCTGTACCCACTCCACCGGCACCCGAGTGTACCAGCACCTTATCTCCTTTAAAAAGATTAACAGCTTCCGCCGCTGCATAATAGGCGGTAATATATTGCGTGGTTAATGCAGTGGCAATGGCATCATCCATTGTATCCGGAATGGCCGCTACGGCTGAAGCTTTTGTGACCGCATATTCCGCATAGCCACCAAACCTCGTCAATGCGGTTACCCGCTGGCCGGGTTGTATATTTGATACGTTGCTGCCGGTTGCTTCTGCAATACCTGCAACATCGTATCCCAGCACGCAGGGAATTGGAGGTGCTTCTTTGTACATTCCGTTCCTTGCCATCACATCGGCAAAGTTCAATCCAAATGCCGACACTTTTATCAGTACTTCATCGCTTGCAGGAGATGGTTTGGCTGTTTCCCTGATTTCAAATGCCCTTGCTGCATCTCCGTTTTTTATTAATGTAACTGCTTTCATTTGTTAAACAACCTTACAGGTTATTGGTAAAGGTCGGCTAATGGCAGGTCTCACCATCCGGTTTGCCCGTATATTTTTAATTTTTTAGTCTTAATTTCATCGCTTAAATTTATTTGTAACCAAACCCCCGGTGAATGAAGAAAATCAGCAAAAGCCTGTTTTTGTGTGTCGTAGCCTTCTGCAGTTGTTCATGGTTGTTGGCCCAAAAGCCGGTTAAACTGTTTAATGAACTCGGGCTTACAGGAAATGTAAGAACCGTGGAGGAAAGAACTTTTGATGCACTGGATAATTTTGGCAAACCCGAAAAGGGAGACCGGAGCAATAACAATGGCGACTATACTTTTTTGCCAAATGGTAATATTGCTGAGCAGAATATTTATAACCAAAATGGCAGCCTTCGTACCCGGCATGTGTATGTGTATGATGGGGCAGGCAGGTTAACAGAACAGAATCTGTATAATCCCGGTGGTCCTTTAAGGATCCGGTACCGGTATAAATACACCGGGGGAGGATTATTGACGGAACAACGTTCGTATAAACCAGATGGCAGTATGTCTGCCAAATACGTAAATGAGTATGATAAGCACGGAAATCTCGTAACACTCAGCTCTTACAACAATAAAAATGAGTTGGAAGAAAAAACGGTGTATACCTACGACAGTGCCGGGAACCAGACAGGCTGGCAATCCTATGATGCCGGCGACAGCACCGTAATGAAGGCCACTTATGAATACAATCTTTTTGGCAACCTGATTGAAGAGAACCTCTATGATGCCGGCGGTAAACTGGAAAAAAAATCATTGATGATCTACGATGCCAATGCAAGGGTATCCACGCTGGTAGAGTACGCAGGAATTGACCTGATGGTAAAAACGGTGCAGTTTAAATACGATGCACAAAATAATATCACCGATGAGATCTGGTATGATAAGGACAATAATGTACTTGATCACTACACTAATAAATACACGTACGATAAAAAGAAGAACTGGACAAAAAAAATGGTCTACCGCAACCAGGTGCCGGTATCCATTACAGAAAGGGAACTTACCTATTTTAAATAACGGTTGTATAAACAGGGATGCCGGGCTTTATGTTTCCGGTTTCATTGTATCTTTAAATCATTAAGCAACTATAGTGGTACAATTTATATTAAATGATAAGCAAGTAAACACGGCATTGCCCAAAGGGACTTTGCTGCTTGATTTTGTTCGCTATCACCAGCATTTGACCGGCACAAAGATCGGTTGCAGGGAAGGCGATTGTGGTGCCTGTTCTGTACTGGTGGGTGAAATAAAAAATGGTGAACTGCAGTACCGTTCTGCCACCAGTTGCCTGATGGCCATTGGTAATGCAGCAGGCAAACATATTGTTACCATTGAAGGCGTGAACGTGCAGGGGCTTAATTTTATGCAGCAATGTTTTGCAGATGAAGGAGCCACGCAATGTGGTTTTTGCACACCTGGCTTTATGGTGTCGCTGGCAGGATATGCGTTGTGTAAAAATGACTCCACCTACAAAGGGGCAATTGATGCGATCAATGGAAATATTTGCCGCTGCACGGGGTATAAGTCGATTGAAAGAGCCACCGGAAAAATCGCCGGCAAACTGGGGGAACGAAAAGGGGAGGATGCCATTGCTTTTGCTGTTGCAAACAATATTTTACCGGGCTATTTCACAACGATAAAGGAAAAGCTGCTGGCGCTGATACAACCAAACAACCATGAAACAGCTGCTAATGGCGCTTTAAAATATTTGGGTGGCGGCACTGATCTGTATGTGCAGCAGCATGATACCATGCCGCATACAGCCATCGATTTTTTGTTTGATAAGCTGCACCTGAACGGCATTACACAGGTTGGTAACAGGTGTTACCTCGGTGCTGCAGTGAGTGTTACAGATATTGCTGAGTCAGCCATTTTTCAACAGCATTTTTCATCCCTGCCGCAGTATATAAAACTGGTTAGTTCCACGCCTATCCGCAATATGGCAACCATTGCAGGTAATTTGGTAAATGCATCTCCTATCGGGGACTTTACCGTTTTCTTTTTGGCACTGAATGCTCAAATCGTTTTAAGTGATGGGATTACTGCCAGGGAGCTGGCGCTCAATCAATTTTACAAAGGATACAAACAACTGGACAAGAAGCCGGAAGAGTTTATTGAGAAAATATATTTTGAACTGCCCGGCCACCATACCAAATTCAATTTTGAAAAAGTGTGCAAGCGTACGCACCTGGATATTGCCAGTGTAAACAGTGCCGTTAGTTTGCAGGTGGAAAACGAACGCATTACTGCAGCGCACCTGTCTGCCGGCGGGGTGGGGCCTGTACCCATGTACCTGGCAAAAGCCGCTGCATTTTTAAAAGGCAAAACCGTAAATGAGGCAACCGTAGAGGAAGCGGTACGGATCGCTAAAGAAGAGATTGCCCCTAATAGTGATGCCAGGGGAACTGCTGCATACAAGAGATTTTTACTCGGGCAATTGATAAAAGCGCATTTTATCACGCTGTTTCCGGAACATAATTTTCAACAAATGATCGCCATTTAAGAATGAAAAATATAGACTCTTATACACATACAAGAGGTGAATCCATTTACCTGGATGATATACCATTGATCAGGGGAACCTTGTTTGCTGCCTGCTTTGATTCGCCCATTGCACATGGAAAATTACTGAGTATCGATACCAGTGAAGCAGAAAAAATGGAAGGTGTGGTAAAAGTGCTTACCCATGCAGCAATTACAGGGATCAATCAAATTGGTGGTATCATTCCTGATGAACCTTTGTTGGCAGACCACCATGTTCATTTTTGCGGTATGCCCATTGCGTTGGTTTTGGCGGAAACAGATGAAGCAGCAAGACAGGCGGTAAAGAAAATAAAAGTGGAAATCGAACCATTGCCGGTGATCACCGATCCACGGGAAGCGGCTGCACAAAATGAGCTCATTATTCCCCCCCGCACATTTAAAACAGGTGACAGTGCCGCCGCTTTTGAAAAATGCGACCATGTGTTTGAAGGCAGCTGCGATACTAACGGTCAGGAACACCTGTACATAGAAACACAGGGTGCCTATGCTGTGCCACAGGAAAATGGGGTGATAAAAATCTACTCTTCCACCCAGGGGCCAACGGCAGTACAGCGTGCCGTTAGTAAAGTAACCGGTTTGCCCATGCACATGCTGGAAATAGATGTAACAAGGCTGGGTGGTGGTTTTGGTGGTAAAGAAGACCAGGCCAATACCTGGGCAGCATTATGTGCTTTGGCAACACATATTACCCGGCGTCCCGTAAAATATGCGCTCAGCCGGATGGAAGATATGCGGATGACGGGTAAGCGGCATCCCTACAGTTCTGATTTTAAAATTGGATTGAACAAAGAATTGAAAATAATTGCGTTTGAAACCACCACTTACCAAAATGCAGGGGCAGCCGCTGATCTGTCACCTGCCGTGATGGAGCGTACGTTGTTTCATTGTACCAACACCTATTTTATTCCAAATGTAACCGCAACTGCCTACAGCTGCAGAACGCATTTGCCACCCAATACGGCTTTCAGAGGTTTTGGCGGTCCGCAAGGCATGTTCATCATTGAAAGCGCCATCGCAAAAGCCGCCGATGAATTGGGACTGGATGCCTGGACCATCCAGCATAAAAACTTACTGCACTCCGGGGATGAACTGCCCTATGGTCAAAAAGTAGTAAGTGAAGCGCATGAATGCTGGAACCGGGCCAATGAATTGTACAACTTACAATCAATCCAGGATAAAATCCAGGATTTTAATGCCGCCAATACACTGTATAAAAAAGGACTGGCCATAATGCCGATCTGTTTTGGTATTTCTTTTACCAATACTCTGATGAACCAGGCGAGGGCCCTGGTGCATGTATATACTGACGGCAGTGTTGTTGTAAGTACCGGTGCCGTGGAAATGGGGCAGGGGGTTAATACCAAAATGCTGCAGGTGGCGGCACATGTTTTTTCTATCGATCCTGCCAGGGTAAAAGTAAATAGTACCAATACCTACCGGATTGCCAATACATCACCCACGGCGGCAAGTGCTACTGCCGATCTAAATGGTAAGGCTGCTTTAAATGCCTGCGCTGCCATATTGGTAAGACTGAAAGAAGTGGCCGCCGCTGAATTAAATGTTGCTGAAGGTGATGTTACTTTACAGGATGAATGGGTGTATGTAAATGGAGTAAAGACTGACTTGAACTGGAATAAACTGGTACTCACAGCGCATAATAAAAGAGTCAGTATTTCCGAACATGGCCATTATGCCACACCGGAAATTCATTTTGATAAAACAAAAGAGAAAGGTCATCCATTTGCTTACCATGTATATGGCACGTCCATCACCGAAGTTACGGTTGATTGTATCCGGGGCACGTATGAAATAGATGCGGTAAAAGTTGTGCATGATTTTGGGCACAGTATGAATGCCCTTATTGACAGGGGACAAATTGAAGGAGGTCTTGTACAAGGTATTGGCTGGATGACGATGGAGGAAATTGTATATGATAAAAATGGTAAACTCCGCAGCAATGCACTGTCAACCTATAAAGTGCCGGATATCTATTCTGTTCCAAAAGAAATTGACATTGATTTTTTACAAACAGAAAAAAGCAGCTTGGCCATTTTTCGTTCAAAAGCTGTTGGTGAGCCACCATTGATGTATGGTATCGGGGCTTTTTTTGCATTGCGGAATGCCATCAAAAATTTTAATGCGGCAGTAAAGCCGGCATTTGATGCTCCCATGACGCCGGAAAAAGTATTGATGAATCTGTACGGTCAAAACAATAAAGAGGAAACAGCCCCGCTTGCTAGAGCAACTGTTGCCTAGTACTGTCAGGAGATATTTGTTTTGCTGATAATGTACATCGGCCTCCCTTTGCTCTGCATAAACAGTTTGCCCAGGTACAGACCAATGATGCCAAGTATGATCAGTTGTAAACCTCCAAGAAAGGTTCCAGTTACGATGAGGGATGACCAGCCAGATACGGTATGGTTGGTGAAATAACTGTACACGGCAAAGGGAATATACAGCAGCGATAGTATGGAAAAAGTAAATCCTATATAGATCGCAGCATACAAAGGTTTGGTACTAAATGAAGTGATGCCTTGCAAAGCCAGCAGCATCATTTTACGGTAAGAGTATTTGGTGTTTCCGCTAAAACGTTCGGCTGGTTCATAGGCAATAGAAACCTGTTTAAATCCTATCCATTTTACCAGCCCTCTCAAAAACACATCCGGTTCTTTTATTTTCCGGATCTCATCCGTTGCTTTTTTATCCAGCAGCCTGAAATCGGCACTGCCGTTTTCCACTTCAATATCACTTAGTTTACCGAGTATTTTATAAAAGAGGGCAGAACTGATGCGCTTAAAGAAAGAAAGGTTCTTTTGATCTTTCCGGATGGTGTACACCACATTGTAACCTTCTTCCCATTTTTTGATCAATGCGGCGATCATTGACGGCGGGTGCTGCATGTCGGCATCCATGGTAATGGTACAGTCGGCATCACTGTGGTCAATACCCGCTTTCAGTGCCACCTGGTGGCCGTAGTTTTTTGAAAAGGAAATGAACCTGATCTTATTATTCTCAAGGCTTAACTGCTCCATTAGTGAGAGCGTATTATCAGTACTGCCGTCATCAATAAACAGGATATAATAGTCGCAGGAAAGAATTGCAAATTCCTTGTCGACTGCAGCTGCAATCGCCCTGATATTTCCTTCTTCATTATAAGCTGGTATAATTACACAGACCTTTTTGCTCATTGCCGGTTTGTTGAATGATGCCTTAAATATCAGTAAAATATCAGACACTACATCTTTTCAATAACAGAGAGTATCCTCGTTACCATGGCAGGGGTAATATCAAGATGCGTAACCAGTCTTACCTGGGTTGGAGAAATGGCAAAGGCCAGCATTTCATTGTTGGCCAGGTGATCCACAAAACTAACAGGGGTGTATGGTGGCAAAACCTCAAATACAAGAATATTGGTTTCTGGCTCCACCAGGTTGGTAACAAAATCCTTTTTGCTTAACGCTGCACCAATTTGTTTGGCATGAAGGTGATCTGCTGCCAACCGGTGAATATTGTTGTCGAGCGCAAAGATGCCCGCGGCTGCCAGGTATCCCGCCTGCCGCATACCACCTCCAAACACCTTTCGGATACGTCTTGCTTTCTTTACAAATGTTTTGTTGCCCAGCAAAAGACTGCCCACCGGTGTTCCTAACCCTTTGCTTAAACAAATAGAAATGCTGTTGAAAATGGCACCGTATTGCAGGGCGGTTTCCTGTCTGGCCACCAGGGCGTTGAATAACCTGGCTCCATCAAGATGAAATTTTAAATTATATTTCAGACACACTTCCTTAATCTCTTGTAAATCAGTAATTTCATAACAAGCTCCACCGCCACGATTGGTCGTGTTCTCTACTGATACCAGGCTGCTGATAGCCTTGTAGTCATGATCAGGATTGATGCCTTCCAGCACCTGGGATGCTGTGATCCTGCCCTTATCGCCTCTCAATAATTTTACTGAACAACCGCTGTTAAAAGCGATACCACCGCCTTCATATTGGTATATGTGGCTGAGTTCATCACATATTACTTCATCGCCCGGTTGGGTATGGCATTTGATGGCTATTTGATTGGTCATGGTGCCACTGGGACAAAACAAGGCCCCTTCCATTCCAAACATGCCGGCTGCCATGGCTTCCAGTTTATTCACGGTTGGGTCTTCACTAAACACGTCATCGCCAACCGGGGCTTTCATCATCGCTTCCAGCATGGCATCAGATGGTTTTGTAACGGTATCAGAACGGAGATCGATTATCATGGGGCAAAAATAAGGAGAGGGATATTGTCTTTTTAAATTTTAAAATCCTGTTTTGCAATCGTTTGAGAAAATTTTATTACCCATTTTTACTTAATATTTACTTGCTTTTTTCGTTTACGCTATGAAAAATAAAATACCTAACGTATCTTTGCAGGCATTTTGATGCGGTATTTAGTAGGTTTTGCAACAAATATTGTCCAACAAGTGTCTTTATTACAATAACAGCACAATTCTCAACTTAAACATAGCAAATGAGGCAACTTAAGATCGCAACCCAGATTACTAACAGGGATAGCCAGGCGGTAGAAAAATACCTGCAGGAAATCTCTAAAATTTCTATGATCACTCCTGAGGAAGAGACCATTTTGGCCCAAAAGATCAAAATGAACGACCAGCGGGCACTTGACAAATTGGTACAGGCCAACCTTCGTTTCGTGGTTTCTGTTGCCAAGCAATACCAGCACCAGGGGCTTTCTTTAAGTGATCTGATCAATGAAGGTAATCTTGGTTTGATAAAAGCTGCCCAGCGTTTTGATGAGACAAAGGGTTTTAAATTCATTTCCTATGCGGTATGGTGGATCCGTCAGTCTATCCTGCAGGCTTTAGCCGAACAAGGCAGGCTGGTGCGTTTACCACAAAATAAAATCGGCACTTATAACAAAGCCAATAAAGCTTATATGGCTTTTGAGCAGGAACATGAAAGGGAGCCTTCAACAGAAGAACTGGCAGAATTGCTTGAGATGAGTGAGACAGAGATCAACAATATCTTCCAGAGCAATACCCGTCACTCTTCCCTGGATGCACCGGTGCATGAAGCAGAAGACGTAGCCATGGGTGACCTGCTGAAAGGTTCGGCAGAAACCGATGAAGATGTAATGCATGATTCTTTAAGGAACGAAATTCGCAGGGTATTGAAATCGTTAAGTCCGAGAGAAGCAGAGATCGTAAATGCCTATTTTGGCCTGGATGGTGAAAATGGCGTAACCATTGAACAAATAGGGCAGAAGTACGATCTAACGAAAGAGCGTATCCGCCAGATCAAAGAAAGGGCGATCAAGCGTTTGCAGAAAGCCCGGTACAGCGGTGCTTTAAAGGCATATTTAGGATAAGTTTTTTGAGTGGGTTATTAATAAATCTATCCCCGGAACCGCAAGGTGGCCGGGGATTATTTTATGTGAGATTTGATGTGATCCATATGATTTTTTCTCCGCAACCAATCTTCCTCCCTGCAAACTTGCTTTTTGTCAATTGCCGGGAGCCATTCACAAAACCCAACCATTCCGCTTTAGTTTTGTTTAATACTGGTAATTTTGCTCTATGCACAAACTATTCGTTCCTCTTGTAATATTATTTCTGTTAGCCGGCTGTGAAAAGACGATCAATTTTGATTTGAAACAAGTGGAGCCGGTTTTGGTAGTGGATGCCAATATCGAAAACGATCTTCCCCCAAATGTGATCTTAAGCAACAGCCTTAATTATTTTGACAACATCGATACTGTTTTGCTCAACAATCTTTTTATACACAACGCTGAGGTGTATATGTCAAATGGTACGTTAACCCATAAGCTGAAGGAATATGCCGTACCCATTCCTACATCAGGCGTTACTTTGTACAGGTACAGCATCGACTCTGCAGACCTGGCAACAGCCTTTGTTGGACAATTGAACACCACCTATACTTTGAGGATCGTAGCTAACGGAAAGGAATATAATGCCACTACCACTATACCGGTACTTGCTAAAAAGCCAGATTCACTTTGGTGGAAAAAAGCACCTTTGCAGGAAGATACCACCCGGGTGATCCTGATGGTAAAGGCAACCGATCCGCCCGGTCTTGGCAATTATGTACGCTATTTTACAAAAAGAAATGAAGAGCCGTTTTATCCCGGCCTTAATTCCGTTTTTGACGACCAGGTGATTGACGGCACTACTTACGAACTGGAAGTGCAGCCGGGTGTGGACAGAAATTTTCCAGGGTCTATCGATGATAATTTTTTTAACAGGGGAGATACCATCACCATGAAGCTGTGCAATATCGACCGTGCTGCTTACAATTTCTGGAACACATGGGAATTTTCCAGCCAGAGTATTGGCAATCCGTTTGCTTCCCCCGGAAAGATCCTGGGTAATGTGAGCAACGGTGCCCTGGGTGCTTTTTATGGGTACGGGGCTTTTTACCGCACTTTAATAGTACCGGAATAAACGGCCTGCCAATATAGTTTTACACAACTTTAATGTTTTATGTCAGTATATTGGCTGGTGCCAATAGCAATATTCATTTAATTTCGCCATCAATTTTACAAAAGATATTATGAGTACCAGCGCAACAGAAAAAGTAAATTGTTTGATCATCGGTTCCGGCCCGGCAGGTTATACAGCAGCAATATATGCCAGCAGGGCAGGGCTTAACCCGGTTTTGTACCAGGGTATTCAACCTGGTGGCCAGCTAACTATCACAACCGAAGTGGAAAATTATCCCGGGTATCCGGATGGCATACAGGGACCGGATATGATGGTAAATTTTGAGAACCAGGCCAAACGTATGGGTACGGATATCCGTTACGGTTTGGCAACCAAGGTTGATTTCTCAGCTCAACCCTACAAAGTGCAGGTTGATGATGACAACTGGATAGAAGCCAATGCCGTGATTATTTCAACCGGCGCTTCGGCCAAATGGCTGGGACTGGAAAGTGAACAACGGCTGAACGGGTATGGTGTGAGTGCCTGTGCCGTATGTGATGGTTTCTTCTTTAAGGGAAAGGAAGTGGCCATTGTTGGCGCTGGTGATACTGCTGCAGAAGAAGCCCTGTATTTATCAAAAATTTGTTCGCATGTACACATGATCGTGAGAAAAGGGGAGATGAGGGCCAGTAAGATTATGCAGCAGCGGGTGCTGGATACAAAAAACATCACTGTAAACTGGCATTCGGAAACAGATGAAGTGATCGGGGATAAAAAAGTAGAAGCTGTAAGAATCAAAAATAACCAGACGGGTGAAAAAAAGGAGATACTGGTGAGTGCTTTTTTTGTAGCTATCGGGCACCAGCCTAACAGCGATATTTTTAAAGAGTGGCTCGATATGGATGAATCCGGTTATATAAAAACAATTCCTGGCAGCAGTAAAACAAATATCGAAGGCGTGTTCGCTTCCGGTGATGTACAGGATAAAATTTACCGGCAGGCGGTAACGGCAGCCGGCAGCGGTTGTATGGCAGCATTGGATGCCGAGCGTTATTTGAGTGAAAAGGGCCTGCATTAATTCTTTTTTGCTCATTGCCTATTGACTATTCACCATTCACCTTTCACCATGTTCACCATTCACCTGCATCACCTCAAATTCTTTGCTTACCACGGTTTATACGAGGAAGAAAGAAAAGCTGGCAACAATTTTGAAATGGATGTGGATGTGGTAGCTGACATTCCGGGTACTATTACAAAGCTGGAACAGACGGTAGATTACGCCATGGTATATGCCATCATCGACGAACGGATGAAGCAACCCACCGCCCTGTTAGAAACCCTTGTACACGACCTGGTGGAGAAAATACATGATTATGATAACAGGATCAAGTCGGTGAGTATCAGCATAAAGAAACTTTCTGCGCCAATTAAATTCTTTAATGGTGTGGTGGGCGTTTCTTATAAAAAAGACTTCTAGCATGAAAAGGTTTTTCGTTTTCCTATTATTGATATGCTCCACGGCAGTACTTGCTGCACAGGATATCAATGTATTGTTGCAGGAAGCAGATAAGCTGGAAAAAGCCCTGAACGAAAAAGGAGCTCTTGAAAAATATCAGCAGGTTGTTCGATTGCATCCAGCCAGTCTGCAGGCGTTGAATAAATGCAGCGAATTGTGCAGCCGGGTAGGCAACAGGGAAACATCTCAAAAAGCCCGATTCGACTATTATGAAGCGGCTCAAACTTTTGCCAGCATCGCACTTAAGATCGCACCACAAAATTCAGCTGCCAATTGTATGATGGCCATTGCACTGGGCCGGCTGTCGCTGGAAAAAAGCGGCAAAGAAAAAGTAAAGGCTGCAAAAGAAATCAAGAAGTACGCAGACCTGGCCTTAAAGAATGATCCGCAGAATGCGAAGGCCTGGCATGTTATGGGCAGGTGGCATTATGAAGTAAGCAATCTGAGCTTTGTAGAAAAAGCCGCAGTAAAACTAATGTTTGGTGGCATGCCTAAATCTTCTTTTAAAGAAGCGGTTGCGGCTTTTGAAAAAGCAAAAGCTCTCTCTCCTGATTTTGTCATTAATTATTTTGAGTTGGCAAAGGCTTATAAAAAGACCGGGGAAAAATCAAAGGCTAAGACTGCCATCAATACGATGCTTCAATTGCCCAACAGTACTGAAGATGATGAGGCATCAAAAACAAATGCTAAAAAGCTGCTGAAAGAGCTGGATTGAATTAAGGGATATGCTGTTGTAATAATGACACAAACTTTTTTCGTCTGATCATTCCGGCGCCCAGGCTTTCTAAATGTGCGGTATACACCTGGCAGTCTATCAACCCTACCCCTTCTTTCTGTAGTTGCTGTACATAATTGATAAAGGCAAATTTACTGGCATTGCTTTTTTTACTGAACATACTCTCGCCAAAGAAAACATTGCCCATTCGTATTCCATACAAACCACCCACCAGTTCACCATTCATCCATGCTTCTGCGCTGTGCGCAACGCCAAGTACATGCAGGTTGATATACGCTTCCTGCACTGCAGGTGTGATCCAGGTGCCTTCCTGGTCTTTACGGGAAATGGGTTTGCAATGCTGAATAACTTGTGAAAATACCCTGTTGGTGGTAAACCGGAAACTGCCATTGCGCAGAACCGTTTGCATACTCTTGCTGATGTAAAGATCGCCGGGAAACAATACAAACCTCGGATCAGGGCTCCACCAGATGATCGGTTCTTCTTCATTATACCAGGGAAAGATGCCGCTACGGTATGCAAGCAAAAGCCGTTCTGTATCCAGGTCGCCGCCAAATGCAACAATGCCGTCGTCATCTGCCGTATCTACTGGTGGAAATATTATTTCCTTTCCTACAATGTACATGTTTAAAGGTAATACTAAGAGTTTGACTGCTTCAGAAAGGAACGAATATCAATAAGCGGTAACTTCTATGGTGGCATTGATGCCTCTTTCTGTAATGGCATCACACATGGGCTTTAACGTGTCATAGTCGCCTTCTTTTACAGCATATTTTCCTTTGCTGTCGATAATGATAGCGCATTGTTCGGCCTGCTCCTGCGAATGTCCGCAAATTTCAACCAGCGCCTGTATCACCCAGTCGAAGGTGTTCACTTCATCATTCCAGATAATAAGCCTGCAATATTCATCCTGCAGTGTAAGCACACTGGTATCGGATTTTTCTTTCGTAGAGATAGATGTTGACATCATACTTGAGCAAATGTAATATTAAGTAACTGTTTTTTCAGCGGGTTGTTTAGTATGCGAACGGATTTTTTGAATATACGGATCGTGTTGAAACATGGTTTTTGAATGTTATCCTTTCAATATCCTTTTTTTGCTGTTACCTGTGCAACATTTCAGGCATTATTATTGTCTTTTGTTCACACTTTACCCGAAATTTTAAATCATTTTTAATGCTGCGGTTGTTACGTAAGAAAAAGGCCGACTCCAATAAACCTGTTCCACAGCAGGCGCTTGTGTTGCCCTTACATGCGCCCAACCGAAGCCTTGAATTTCTAGCTGAACTGATTGGTAAGATCAGGCCAAAAGATCCACATGACATTGAACAGGCGCAATTGCAGTTCCAGGCACTCTTGTTCCAGGTGAGCCAGGACAGAACCTCGCTTTTTTCATTGCGGAAAGCCTTACTCACCCAATTTTTAAAAACCAATATCGTGCCGGCACTTACCGAAAGTGGTATTGTAAGTGGCCGTGGTTTTGTGCAGGAACTGGGTAAGAAAATAAAACATAAAGTATTACCTGAGTTACAAACGCCGGATAACTTCCTGTATGTGATCAATAAAATATTTTACAAACGTTCTGATCATGTGTGGGTGGAAGGTATTGATGAAAACCTTTGGAAGCAGTTTTTTGAGATGCTGGGTATACAGGTAAATCTTACCGAACCAGCATTGATCAAACAGCTGCAGCAGGCATTGCAGATCCTTAGCTACCGGGTTACTACACTGGGTCTTGAAAAAGAGATGACCCACCGGTACGATAACTTCCAGGATGCCGTGTATCCCTTCCTGGAGCAGAACAGGCTGATAAACGAGTACATATTCAACAGCCAGTCTTCAGCTGCTATTGGCAGGGATCAGCGGATCCTGCTGGCAAATATCAGTGAGGCATTACATAATTGCCGCCAGAGTATACAATGGATAAGAGACCAGCGGATAGCTTATGGAACCAGCCTGGCACAAGCGTTTATACTTACCCGTTTGCAGCAGCAGGTTCAGCGCATGTTTATCATCCTGGATGTACTGGATGCTGATAATATGGTGGATACAACCGGTTTTGTACTGTATTTTAAAACAGTGGTGCACAATGAGAATACAAAGAATTCTATAAAAGAATTTGTAAGCGAAAACACGGGTTACCTGGCTTACCAGATAGCAGAACATGGCGGCAGAACTGGAGAAAAGTTTATTACCACCACCAGGAAAGAATTCTGGCGGATGTTTAAAAGTGCGGTGGGTGGGGGTGTTATCATTTCTTTTATCGGTATCATAAAAAACCTGCTGGGTAAAATGGTGTTGCCTCCTTTTTGGCAGGGCTTTATGTATAGCGTAAATTATTCGCTTGGGTTTATTTTGATACAGGATACCAACTCCACCCTGGCAACCAAGCAGCCTGCATACACTGCCAATAATGTAGCCAGCTCCTTTGACGCACAAAAGATCGGCGTGAAGCCCGACCTCCGCAACCTGGCCATTACAATTGGCAAAGTAAGCCGAACGCAACTCGCTTCTTTTGCAGGAAATTTAATTGTGGTATTTCCCCTGGCTTATTTGCTGGCCTGGCTTTTTTTTGAGGCAACCGGCGTAAAAGTGGTGGGTGGCGATACGCCGGCTCAGATGGCAGCCGCTCATAAATTACTGACCGATCAACAGCCCTTTCATAGTCTGGCATTGCTGTATGCCTGCTTTACCGGTTTCTTTTTATTTGCCAGCGGGCTAATCGCCGGCTATGTAGAAAATTACCTGGTGTACAGCAAGATTGCTGAGCGGCTCCGAAGTTCCACCGCATTCCGGTATGGGTTTAGTGAAAAGCGCCGATATAAGATCATACAATACATAGAAAATAATATGGGTGCGTTAATAGGAAATATAGCATTGGGTTTCTTTTTAGGCATGGCTGGTTTCTTTGGCAAAATGTTCGGACTTCCTTTTGACATACGTCACATTACCATTTCTGCTGCCAATACCGCTATTGGTTTCTTTGGTATGGATCACAATATATCCTCAAAGGAACTTTTCTACACCTTGTTTGGCGTTTTCAGTATTGGCTTCCTCAATTTTGCCGTCAGTTTTGGATTGGCTTTTTACGTGGCAGTTAAAAGCCGCGGCATTCACCTGCGGGACTATCCTGAATTTTTGGGTATCCTTTGGCGCTATTTAAAAAAGCACCCCCGTGATTTTATTAAGGCGCCTGAAAGCAGGGTAGCATCACAACTTTCTTAGGGCCATTACCTTTTACTAAGTACATAGTACCAATAACAGGTTAAGAATTAATATTGACAGTCTCTTGTGATCCACAGGAGGCCGTTTCAAAGTTTAGCCATCCTGTTTTAAAACAGGATGGCCTTTTTATTTTCATCAACATGGGCAAGCTTTTCCACGCTGTTACGCTTACCTGGGTATAAAACTGTGTTTTTTTTACTTGAACTTGCTGGCATAAAATTTTGATACCATAAGAAGTTTTTTACAGCATATGAAAAAAACAGGTATCATAACAAGCGTGGTTGTATTGGCCTTATGTGCCGTTGTCTATCTGTACCTGGGTATCAGGAAGACAAAGGACGTGGAGCCCCTGATCAAAGCAAAACTGGCCCAACTGGTAAACGATGCATCCAATGGCCTTTACCAACTTGATGTGGAACATATCGAAATAGATGTTACGGCAGCCTCTTTGGTTGCAAAAAATGTTTTACTGTCGGTTGATTCTTCCCGTATGCTGGAACTGGAGAAAAGTGGTCAGCTTGAAAATGACACCTATGAAATATCGCTGCAGGAAATTAACCTGCGTGGTCTATCGGCGATGGAGCTGCTGAACGGTAAAAATATTGACCTGGCAAGTTTAACCATTGATTCTCCCCATATCAGGATCATTCACAAAACCCGGGTACCAACGGTGAAGGATACAGGTAATTTGTACGACAAACTATCGGCCCATCACCAATCCTACAGCATTGGAAATTTGTTACTTAATAATATACAGCTGCTCCTTATCAATCTTGATAACAATACAACCGTATCATCCTTAAAAAATGTATCTGCTTCTTTTACTGATATCAAAATTGATTCTACCACAAAAAATGACTCCACAAGATTTTTATTTGCCAGGGATGCGGTAATCAACGTAAAAGGGTTTAAGCAGGTAACCAAGGAAAAGTGCTATCATTTTAATGTTGACTCTATTGCACTGCGTCCGCAAAACGGCACCATGGAATTTTTTGACCTGTCGCTGAAGCCGGAAGGCAGTAAAGAGGATTTTAGTAAACTCATTCCATTTCAACAGGACAGGTACGATATCAAAGTTAAAACGGGAACCATTAAAAATATTCAGTGGTTTGGTTTGCTGGCCGGAGAAGGATTGTATGGGGATGAAATAACGGCGGATGGCGTTGCAGTCAATATCTACCACGACAGAAGCCTTCCATCCGGTCCGCCTAAATCAGGTAATTTTCCGCACCAGGTATTGATGAATGCAGGCAGTGCGATATTGGTTAAAAGAATATTGTTGCGTAACATGTCCATTTCTTATGAGGAACTCAACCCTAAGTCGATGCACACAGGTGTGGTTGCTTTTTCAAACGTGAATGGGGAGATCCATAATGTAACCAATGTAACAGCAGCTATCAGTCTGAACCCGGTTACAACCATTACTGCTTCTGCAGATTTTTTGAATGAAGGAAAATTGAATGCTGTTTTCCGCTTTGATCTTGCCAACGCCAGCGCTGGAAATTTTTCTGTAGAAGCCACGCTGGGGAAGATGGAAGGTACAGCCTTGAATAAAATCACAGAAGGCCTGGCATTGATAAAAATAAAAACTGTGACGGTAGATAAGTTACAGCTACAACTGAAAGGTTCCAATAAAAGCGCTCAAGGCAACGTATTGTTTGCGTACCATGATCTTGCTTTTGATGTACTCAAAAATGATGAGGGAGAGTTAAAGAAAAGGGGACTGTTTAGTTTTATTGCGAATAAACTGATTGTGAACAAATCAAATCCACGTAAAGAAGGAGAGGAGGCTAAGCAGTTTACTGTGTTGCAGCAGCATGATCCACATCGTTCATTCTTTAACCTGATCTGGAAAACCCTGCAGGCCGGCATCATAAAAACCGTAAAATGACAACGAAGGAACAGACTGCTGCATATGCAGAAGTGATCATACCTAAAAAGAAAATTAAAAAGCTGATTGCAGATGCAGCAAGCGCTGCTGAAGCAGTGAACCTGGTGTATATAAACGGTAACGGGCCGGGTATAACAAGGGTTGGGCAAGGAAAAGAATTTGCTTACTTTCTCGGTCTCAAAAAAATAAAGAACAGCCAAGAGCTGCAACGAATAAAAAGCCTGGTGATTCCTCCAGCCTGGAAAAATGTATGGATATGCCCGCTGCACAACGGACATTTGCAGGCTACAGGAACAGATTTGCTCAACAGGAAGCAATACCGCTACCATCCTCAATGGAACCTGGTGAGAAGCCAGACAAAATTTTATCACATATTCGAATTCGGAAAAGCACTCCCATTGATCCGTGCCACGCTTAAAAAAGATATTGCACTTCCTGGCCTGCCAGCCGAGAAAGTGCTGGCAGCTGCAGTTATTTTAATGGAGAAAACAAATATCCGGGTGGGGAACAGTATGTATGAAAAACTCTATGGTTCATTTGGATTAACAACATTAAAAGACAAACATGTTTCCTTCAATGGTAACAGCCTTGCTTTTTCTTTCAGGGGAAAAAAAGGAGTGGAGCATACCATCAGTTTAAAAAGCAAGAAACTTTTACATATTGTAAGACAGTGCAGGGATATTCCGGGAAAAGAATTGTTTCAATATTTTACTGAATCAGGAGAAAGAAGACCGATCGATTCAGGCATGGTGAACAGCTATATAAAAAAGATCAGCGGGGGCGATTTCACTGCCAAAGACTTTCGCACATGGTCTGGTACCGTGTACGCTCTGAATGCTCTGAAAGAGCTGGGGATGCATGCATCTGAAACAGAGGCCAAACGAAAACTGGCAGTGTTATTCCGGCAGGTATCAAAAGAGCTTGGCAACACTCCCAATGTATGTAAGAAATATTATGTGCACCCCGTAATTGTTGACCTGTATCAAAAAACGGAATTAAAAAAATACTTTGGACAGTTAGACAAATTAAAAGACGGCGATGAGGGCATGAATAAAGAGGAAAAAATTGTGATGAAAATATTAGAAGCCCATTAAGCTAACGGGATCTTAATTGAAGCCCTTTTTCTGACAGCGCTTTTTTTAAAATGGGCAAAGATGTTTTACCGAATCCATGCAGTTGCAGTAATTCTTTTTCAGATTTGGCAGCCAATTTTTTTAAAGTGCTGATTCCTGCATTCTCCAATGCTCTTCTTGCAGGTGCAGAAAGCATAGAGAGAAATCCTGTGGCTTTTGGTTTCTCTTTTTCACAAATGGGACAAATTGGGCAGTTGCTGCTCTTGTAAAAAATATGGCCCCGCCGGCATTTTTTTACTGTTGCCATGCTGCTACTTCTTTTTCTTTTCAAGATTTTCTTTCACCCTGAATTTCACCATTTTTGTTACCAACGCCAGCGGCAAGGGTTTATCGAGCGGGAACTGCACCGATCCCTTAGCACCTTCATACCTGCTGAGTTCTTTTTCAAATGCTTTGATCGCTGAAGGTGCAGGATAAAACCCAACATGATTTTTATACCCGGCAAAATGAACCAGGTTGCCATTTAGTTTAAATGTTGGAATACCATAACCCAGGGTTTCTTCAGCTCCTGGTGCCGCTTTGTGAATGACCGCTCTAATTTTTTGGAGCAGCACCTGTACAGATGCAGGGAACCCGGTGATATACTGATCAACCAGTTCCTTTCCACTTGCTGCGCTGGTGTTCACGGGTTTACTTTTTGATATGGCCATCTCCGATTAAATTATTTTATAAAGATAATAGCTGACCAATAATTAAAGGAGGTTAATTGCGGCAATGATAGCGGGTGTTTGCGAATCAATTAATGTATTATGGAAAGGAAAGAACAGGTTGTTAAAATTTGATCTCATATTCACTTAAACTTTTTAAACCAGTACACGAGGCAGATATTTATTTCCTAATATTCCACCATGAAAAAATTACTCCTTCCTGTTTTAGTAAGTTCTTACAGTTTTATATGCCCGGCAAAGGCGCAAAACATCTGCACCCAACAGTTCTCAAGCATTGCTGTGCAGGGAAATGCAACGGGCATCACTACAGCCGATGCCCAGGGTATTGTAGCCGACATACTTGATGTGATGGGTTCGAAAGGGAATTTTGAAATAAAAGCGGCCAATATCTCCAACGCAGCAGCAGTAGCATACAACGGTAAGCGTTACCTCTTGTACAATCCGGTTTTTATATCCAGGCTGAATGAAGTTACCGGCAATGACTGGGCTTCTGTAAGTGTGCTCGCCCATGAAATTGGCCATCACCTCAACGGGCATACACTCAGCGGGGGAAGTGAACCTGCCAGGGAACTGGAAGCAGATGAATTCAGTGGTTATATTATGCACCGCCTTGGTGCAACTTTAGAGGAGGCAGAAACAGCAATGAAACTGGCCGCAGATGTAAAAGGAACCGCCACGCATCCAGGTCGTACAGACAGGCTGGTTGCAATAGAGCAGGGATGGAACCGGGCCAGTGACCAGCTTGCAGCGGACATTGAAGCAAATGAAAATGACAGCACCCCTGCCATCCCTTTAAAAAAAGTGCCATCAACTGATACAAGTACCGGTGATGCAGCAGGATCAACTGTAAAAAGCAACATGGTTGGCCTGGCAAAGGAGCATATACTTGCACAAGTGTTTTTTGAAGAAGATAAGACCGGCCAATATTATCTTACGGTGGACGGCAGGCTGGTAGCAGTAAAAAACAACAGGCTTTTCAGGCTGGGTCAATTAAAAGAAAACAACAACAGTAAATATCCATATATCTTAGAAAATAAAGAGGCCCGCCTGTACATTGATACTTCAGGCATAATCATAAACGAATATGGGGAAATAACAGGAAGGATTAAAATATAAGTATCGGCTTTTAAAAGTGTAACTTTATTGTTTTAAACAAGCCTTGCAATGAAGTTCGCTGTTCCATTTGTTGTTTTGTTCTGTCAGCTTTTTACAATTACAGCCCAGGAGGTAGCTGTGTCAAAAGATGGCAAGTCAGTTGCGATCCTGCTTAACCCCAATGGCAATTTCATTACAAATTTAAAGTCGGGAGAAGTAAAAGGCTCGCCCATGCTGAGTGATCAATGGAGCATTGGAAGCGTAGCATTTCTGAACGGATTAAGCATTGACAGTGTGCAACTGCAATTTAACCTGGAAACAAACAAGCTGCTTTTCAGACAGCAGGGGCTGGTATTGGAATTTGTAGATACCGTAAAAGAAGCTGTATTGAATTTCAACATGGAGGGCAGCAATCAACAGGTACTCATCAGAAACAATTACCCGCCGGTGGATGGCTCTACCGGGTCTGAATTTTATTTAGTGCTCGCAGCAGGTAACAGGTTCCAGTTATTACAGTACCGGCTTAAAAAAAAGGTGGAACAATACAGGTATGGCAACACGCCGGATATTACTTATAGCGAATTGAACCAACTGTTTATTTATGAAACAGCCACTGGTCAAATGCATAAAATAAAAGAAAGAAAGTCAGCTGTACTGAACGCCTTGCCTGCCTCAACCACTGCTATTGAAAATATTTGCAGGGAGAAAAAATTAAAAATAAAAAGCACTTCCGAATTAATCGTATTGGTTAATTTATTGAATAAAATGTGATGCCTTCCCGGCAAAAGATCTTATCAACCGACTAAATTATTTTACCTATGCAACGGGTATCTGCACTGCTTTTTTTGATATTTCTTTCCTTTAATTCTTTAGGCCAGGCCAATGAAGAAGCCGCGATAAAGCAAGTATTGGAAAAAGAGTCGGCTTCCTGGCGTTCGGGCGACGTAAAAGCCCATGCAGATTGCTGGCACGTTCAGCCTTACAGCCGGATACTGGTTTCAATCGGCGACAGTACCGTAATTGATGTGCCTCCTGCATTGATGCTGAACCCTCCGTCAAATAGTTTTGGCAAGGGTGGCACTTCTGTAAACAGCAATTATAAAATAAATATCACTGGTACTGCTGCATGGGTAAGTCATGATGAAGAATCAACCTCTGCAGAAGGAAACAAAACCTATTCTGCCGAGTTCAGGATGCTGGAAAAAATAAACGGGCAATGGAAACTGGTGGCACAATCCATCCATCTGTATAAAGTGAAAAGGTGATCAGCATCGCAGATAGCAAGTGACTGAATTGTAACATTCTATTTGCTTTTTAAGTTTTAGTTTTAAAATGATTTTTTTATCACCACTAAAACTTAAACACATGAAGCAATTGATTTATTTCCCCCTGTTGTTTACAGGCGTACTGCCACCTGAAAATGCGATTGAACATAACAACACTTCTGTACCTGCGGTTTCCCTGCTCAAAGAACACAACCAGGGATTCAATATCCAGGCGCCTGCAAACGAAGGCAGCACGAAAATGCGTTCTGCCGTTTTTAAAGCACAGGAATATTGCCGGGCAGAATTAAAAGACTTTGAATTTGAGATACAATACAAAGTGGTGGGCGCTGCTGTATATTTTTCCGGCACTAATTTTAAAAATCCGGAGAAGGTACATATTACAAGCAACAGTCTTAAAACCATTCGTGCCCAAATGCAAAAATGTGCGCCTGGCACTATGGTGATATTTGATGAAGTGAAAGTGACGGGCCCTGATAACCTCATCCGTACAATACCTGGCATCAGCCTGATACTAATTTAACCAAAGTATTCCGGAACTTATGGAGCCATGGGCGGCCTGGATTTATTTACATGAACAAGACATCAGTAAGAAGGCATGGGGCTTCCACAACCAGGCTTTTTTACAAATTTCTTTTATTATATAGAAATATTATTACCTTTACGCCATCAACATCATTCATGTTGGTTGTTTTAAGGGTTAAAGAAAAAAACCTCCTGATTCTTCAGGAGGTTTTTTTTATGTGTAAAGTGGAGGCTATTGACCGGCCCACAACACGGAGTTGCCGGTGCCAAATTCATTTTGTTCCCATAAACTATTGCCCGGGTCCAGTGTCCATTTTCCATCCACCACAAACTTATACAGGTGTTTGCCTTTGTCGATATACAAATCAATGGTCCATTCTTTACCCGCTCTTTTAAGACGGTAACTGCGTGGTGACCAGTTGTTAAAGTCTCCTGCAATAAAAACATCTTTTGCATTTTCAAAGCCGGTCAATTTAAAAGTATGATTAGGCTTTATAATGAGGTTGTAATATTGAGCCTTGCCTGCATCATCCGTGAGGCTACCTGCATTTCCGCTCACCCATTTGCCATCTATTTTAAAACCATACTCATAATTTCCAGGGCCAAGGGTATAGGGCAGTTCCCAGCCAGCAGCTGTTTTTTTCATCTGCAATTCATTATCACGCCAGTGATTGAATGAACCTGCTAAAGCAACACTGCCTGCATTGGCATAACCATCCAGTTTAAATATATGCCCGGTCCCGAGCCGCACAACTGAATTGTACTGACCAAATTCATTTGGAAAACGATCTTTATTTTCAGGATCTTCACTCCACCTGCCGTCAGCGATAAACCGATAGGTGTGGGTGCCAACTGCGAGATAAACAGCAGTAACCCAGCCATTACCTGTTTTTACAAGGGGCACTTCTTTGTCATTCCAGTTATTAAAACTGCCGGCTACAAACAACTTCTTACTATTTTGAAATGCACTGGTTCTGAAAATATAATTGGGTTTAAAGTAAACTGAATTGTCATTTCCTTTTCCATCATTTTCTACCAGCTTGTTATCCTTGTCTGTACTCCAGTTTCCGTCTATGATAAACTTGTACCAATGTTTTCCAGCCTCCAGTTTTACATCGGCTTCCCAGCCACCTGCAACCTTTTTCATTACAAGGTCAGTTTCATTCCAATTATTGAAACTACCTGCCAGGATCACTTTTTGGGCGTCGTCGTGGTTACGTAAAAAGAAAGTAACAATTGAATCATTGATGTCAAACAATTTTTTATTTTTAAACCTGTTCACCCCAAATTTTGCAGCACTGCCTGCAAAAGGCTGCAGCGCTGCATGGCTGTTCAAATTAATACTTACAGCCGGATCGGTGATGTTATCTACACTACCCATGTTTTTACTAAGTGCAATGAGTTCATTGTTATTGATCTCAACCTGCCAGCCTGCCTTAACCAATGAATCCGGGTTTCCGTTGATGACGGATGTCTTCAGGTTCAGGTCTTCCAGGCCAAAATCAGCAATAAAACTGTCTAATGCTGCTGTACTGATATTCTTTCCCAGCATCAGGTACATCTTTCCATCTTTTATTTTGTATACTTTTACAGGAGGCTGGGCATGGCAAAACTGGAACACCAAAAGCAGCAAGGTGATCAAACTGTATTTTTTCAATATGGTTATTTTGGATCTCACTTCCAGATATACATTTTACGTGTTACAAAGTTAAACCCAATTTTTTGCCGGCTGAGAAAATCAAAGCCCAGCATTCCATCCAGGCAACGGTTATAAGCAAAACAAAGTTTTTCAAGATTGGTTACTATCACAGGCAGGTTGGCCACATCATAATTGCCAATTTTCAGCGTATTCATACTACCGCCCAATGCCTCCACTCTGGCGCTGCCTGTACCGCTGAGGAATACCCTTTTATTTACAATGATATTGTCCATAATTTTATCCGGCAGCCGGCTGTCTATCAAATTGCTTTCGGCTCCGCTATCAACCACAAAGCTTAATTTTTTTCCTTCAGAATACACATACGTGATCAGTTTGTTTTCTATAAAATCAATGGGGGTTTCAATGTAGGTGGCAGCGTCCTGCAACAATGGGTGCCGGTAATTTTTATCCTCCTTTTTTGACAGATAGCGCAGGTAGATCAGGTTATTCTCATAGTCGATGATCATTTCAAATCGTTTGAACAGTTGCATACCCAGCAAACCATGTATCTTAATTCCTTTCCGGTTTTCAATATGCCCCAGGTTAATACGGTCGGCCTCTGCTTTGAAATAATGAATGGGTCCAAAACTTAGCGAATCAATTTGCACCCTTCCAGCATCTTCCACACGGCCTGTGATCCCTCCCTGGATTTCGTCGGTATGTTCAATGGCTGTATAGTTACGAAAATACGGGATATTCAGCACCAGGCCCGGCGCACCTGTATCCAATATAAAATTACCTTCCGTTGTGTCTACCTTTACCCTGATGATAATAAGATTGCCGGCCCGGCTGAAAGGAATGATGCAATTAATAGAATCTGTTTTAACGATAGGATCTTTTTCAAATGGCAGTTTGATTTTGGCTGAAAAAACCGGATCGGGTGAATTGAATTTGCCGGGTACAGCAACACTTTTTATGCTGCTGCCCAAAAATAGCAGCAGCAAGCATATGCTTACCGGTAAACATTGAAAGGAGGCCATACTTTATTGGAATTAAAGATAATCCATTCAATCGTCCGGTGGTTCCCATTTATAAAATAAAAAGTAGTACTGATAGAAAAGCGCTGGTAAACAGAAATAAAATATGCCGGTTTTTTTTGCCGGCATATTTTTAAATAGCATTAAAAACTTTCGTCAGCACTCGGGCCATAACTGCCAGGTATCGGTACATCCAGCAGGCGAAGAAAAACACCCAACTGAGCCCGGTGGTGAATGATCTGCGAAATGGCCATCCGGATAACATCAGCCTTTGGTTCTTCACTGTATATTTTTTCTCCTTCCCGTAATGTCCATATTTCATCGAGGGTTTCTTCTTTTGTATGTTGTAATACATCCAGTCCAATTTTCAGATTGCTGTCAAATACCTTTACCAGTTCTGCGTTGTCATTTGCTTCTTTTGGGGTGTACTCCATGGCAGCAAAATCAAGTCCATTGTTGTTGATGGCAAATTCGGGCCATGCAGGCAGGTCTGCAAGATGGGTTGCCAGCTGCCGGATGCTCATGCTTTTGGGATGCGGCTTCCAGTCAAATTTGTCGTTGGGAACTACAGCCAGCATTTTGCGTGTTGCAATGGCTTCTTCTTTCAGTTGATCGTGGAAAAATGCGGAACGTGTCATACTATTTGTTTTTGATTATGACAAAAAGAAAGAATGGGGTAGTGACAGACCTATGTCAGCAGGAAATGAATATATTTATTTTTAATTATCCATGTAAAGTCTGGATAGATCAAAACGGGTATTATTGTTCGATTTTTTTCTGAATAGCTGCAATGTTCTTTTTCAGCATATCTTTTAAAAGGAGCGGGCTGATGATCTCTGCATACTCTGCAAACATGAGATAGAATTTTACAAAACCCATCAGTGAGGATGTAAGAAAGGTCATTTCCATTTGCCCGTTTACCTCTTTTTCTGAAACAAAACCATTATAGTATTTCTGTTCACCAAAATATTGTAAAACTTCTTTTTGTACGTTTATTACAATGGTATGCATTTCTCTTTCTTCCGTCATTTTTGCCAGGAATGACTTTAAGGAAGGATGCTGTTGCTTAAAAAAAATGTCCGTTTGATTGATATAGCTGATGCGGTCGGTTCTAAAATGACGGTAATCTTTCCGCATGTGACAGTAACCGATCACGTACCAATGTCCCGTTAGAAAAAAAATACCTACAGGTTCAATATTCCTGTTACTGTGTTGCCGGGAATGATTGGCAAAATAACCTATGTTTAATATCTCTTTTTGTACAATGCCTTTTAAAATGGTTTGCAAATGCCCGGGGTTGTTTTCCTTTGAAGGCAGGTAAGGATTTTCGAGCACTGCAATATGTTCCTCCATTTTTTCCAGCAGGTCTTTTTCTGAATACCGGAGCACAGCCTTTATTTTTAGCATTGCCTCCTGGTAATGTTTCTTGGTGGAAACATCCGTTAGGTTTTCCACCATCTTCTCTGCTGTTAAAAATGCAATGGCTTCTTCTTTTGTAAACATAACCGGCGGCAAACGATAGCCTTCCATAATAAGGTATCCTACACCGGCTTCTCCACCTACAGGCACACCGGATTGCTCCAGGGTTTTTATATCACGGTACACGGTACGCAAACTGATAGAAAAGCGGTTGGCAATTTCCTGTGCTTTTACAATCTTTTTTGACTGGAGATGGATGAGTATGGCACTTACACGGTCAATACGATTCATGACTTATTGGTTGGTTTAAAACCCAGCGCTTTAATATAACCGGGATTCTGTAAACAGTTTTTAAACCGGCAATTTTCTAAAAAACCATCCAGTGCTTTTTTAATATCGGATATGTTAGCCGGGTAATTTTTCCGGATGTCTTCAAAATTCTTTTTCGGAGTATTGGCATAGGCTATTACAGAATCGTAACCAGCAGGCCTGTTGAATGTTACGATGCCGGCAGTATTATCTAATTTTTTATATGGCCAAAAATGCCAGCCAATTCTGCAGGAGTCCATTGTTTTACGAAAAGCTTCCACCCAGGCATCATCGTTCTCACCTGTTTCGCCACAATACAGCGGCACATTGAATTGGTTGCTAAAGTTGATATAGTCCTGTATTACTTCCACACCGGGAGCCGTCCAGTATTTATGAAACGTGTACACCAGTTTACTGTCGAATGGTTTACCAAAGGGTTCAAAACTGGAATTCCATTGAGCACCACCTAAAAATATCAAATGGTTTTTATCAACGGATCTTACTGCCGCTGTAATCCTTTTATACAGTGGCTCCAGTAAGGGATTGAGTTTTACCTTATCAAAATAATGAGCGATAGGCTCATTCAACAAATCATAGCCGATAATGATCTTTTCATCTTTATAGCGTGCTGCGATGCGTTTCCAGGTTGCCACGCATGTTGCCTGGTCTTTTTCGCTTTCAAACAAAAAAGGGTAACCGTAGCCGTCATCAATATTATCGCCTGTTTGGCCACCCGGCGCACAGTGCATATCCAGCAACACATAAAGTCCTTCTTTCCTGCACCACCTGATCACACGGTCAAGATAAGTAAATCCTCTTGCCGGATCACCCGATCCCATATAGTACTCGCTGGTAAACAACCGGTAGTTAAAAGGGATGCGAATGGAATTCATCCCGATTGCTTTCAGGTAGTGGATATCCTCAGCCGTTACATACACATCTAAAAACTTTTGCCAAAAATCTTTTGCAGCAGCGGGACCAATCAGTTCACTGATGGTACGGTTGATCAACCTGGGAGAACTGGCATCATTGAATTTGAACATATAACCCTCCGGTACCAGCCAGTTGCCCAGGTTGGTACCTTTCATATAAAAAGGTTTTCCATCCGGACCAGTAATTGTTTTACCCCTGGTATTAAAAAATTGTTGGGCTGATGCAGTAGTCTGTAATATTGCAGCGGTCAAAAAAAAGGTGAATACTTTGCGTAGCATGGCAGTTGATTTAATAAGCACAAACTTAACATAAACCAGTCAAGACAGCTCCTTAAAAAAAATGATCCCGTCTTTCCTAATTCTTTAACTTGTACTCAAATTCTTACCAATGCCAACATCCTCCCGCCGGGAATTTTTACTAACAACATCCTTGCTGTCTGCTGCTGCTTTGATAGGGCTTTCTTTTACAGAAAAAAAAACGGTACCGCTATTGTCGTTCTCAACAATTGGCTGCCCAGACTGGGACATGAAAACCATTGTTGATTTTGCAGTTAAGCACGGGTATGATGGCATAGAATTGCGGGGCATCCAAAGGGAACTTGATCTTACAAAATGCAAGGCATTTGAAACTGCTGCGGCAAGGAAAGAAACGTTACAGCTGGCACAAGATGCCGGTGTGAAATTTGTTGACCTTGGTTCATCCTGTACGTTGCATTTTGCCGATGGTGCAGAACGAACAAAAAATCTGGATGAAGGAAGACGTTTTATTGACCTGGCAAATGAAATTGAATGTCCTTATATCCGGGTTTTCCCCAATCATTTTTTAAAGGAAAATGGAAAAGAAAAATCAATGGATTTGATCAGCAATGGTTTACTTGTACTGGCTGATCATGCCAAAGGTGCAGGTGTAAAGGTGTTGATAGAATCACATGGCGACCTGGTGTATATGGATGATCTCGAAAAGATAATGACAACAGCCGCACATGACAATACTGGAATGATCTGGGACATCAGTAATATGTGGACAGTGACAAAAGAACCACCGGCAGTGGCCTATGCAAAACTGAAAAAATATATTTATCATACGCATATTAAGGACGCCAGGCTGCTGGATGGCAAACTTCAGTATGTTTTACCGGGCAAAGGCGATGTGCCCATTATGCAGGCTGTTGATATTTTAGCAAAGGATAATTATAAGGGCTACTATAGTTTTGAATGGGAGAAATTATGGCATCCGGAAATAGAAGAACCCGGAATAGCGCTGCCTGGTTATGTGACTATAATGAAAGAACATTTTAAAGCGTAAGCATGCCACAAACAGCACCTGCTATCAATACCAAAGCAAGAGACAAAAATACTTTTGATGCCATCGTTATTGGTTCTGGCATCAGCGGTGGCTGGGCTGCAAAAGAACTGTGTGAAAAAGGATTGAAAGTTCTGATGCTGGAACGTGGCAGCAATGTGGAACATCCTGTGTACCCAACAGCTAACAAGGATGCGTGGGAATTTCCACACCGCTTGCGGCTCTCCCCAGCCGACAAAGCAGCCTTCCCCATACAAAGCCGGCACTGGTCATTAAAGGAAGACAATAAACATTACTATATCAATGACCTTGACAATCCTTACAAAGAAACCAAACGCTTCGATTGGATCAGAGGGGATATGGTCGGTGGCCGTTCTTTGCTATGGTCAAGAGCCTGTTACAGATGGAGCGATACAGACTTTGAAGCCAACGCAAATGATGGGTTTGGTATTGACTGGCCCATTAGATACAAGGATATTGCACCCTGGTACGATCATGTAGAGTCATTCATTGGCGTTAGTGGCAACAATGACGGCATTGCCCATTTGCCCGATGGAAAATTTATGCCGGCTTTTGAAATGAACCATGTAGAAAAATATTTTAAACAGCAGGTGGAATCCAGGTACACCGACCGGAAAGTGATCATGGGCAGAACAGCCAATTTAACCCAGCCAGTAAAAGGAAGGGGACAATGCCAGGCAAGAGACCGTTGTCATCGTGGATGCCCGTTTGGTGCATATTTCAGTACCAATGCCAGCACCATGCCGGCCGCTTATGCTACTGGCAATCTAACGGTATTACCCCATTCATTGGTCAACAAAATTCTGTACAATGAAAAATTACAAAAAGCAACGGGTGTGGAAGTAATTGATACGCAAACAAAGCAGGCAACTGAGTATTATGCCCGGATCATATTTGTAAATGCATCTACTGTTGGCACCACTGCCATTTTGCTCAACTCATTATCCAGCCGTTTTCCCAATGGTTTGGGAAACGGCAGCGACCAGGTAGGAAGGAATTTAATGGATCATCATAAAGGTATCAGTGCCTCGGCTGATGTAGATGGTTTTGAAGATAGGTACTACTACGGCAAAAGACCCGTGAGTATTTATATTCCACGGTTTAGAAATATGATTAAAAAAGATACTGATTATTTAAGGGGTTTTCACCTGGGCGGAAGTGCCTACCGGGGAAGAAAGCAATTTGATGGAATTGGCGCCGGATTAAAAGAAGCCATGAGTGAACCAGGCGGCTGGCGAATGGGTATGTACGCTTTTGGCGAGTGTCTTCCGTATGCCGACAACCGGATCACGCTGGATCAAAACCAAAAAGATACCTGGGGAAGACCATTGGTGGTGGTGGATTGTGAGTTTAAAGAAAATGAAAAGCTGATGAACAAAGACATGGCGGTCTCTGCTGCAGAATTGCTGGAATCCGCCGGTTTTAAGAATGTGCAGGTGCAAAACAACATGTCTTTTCCCGGCAATGCCAATCACGAAATGGGAACCGCAAGAATGGGGAATGACAAAAAAACATCGGTACTCAATAGTTTTAACCAAATGCATGAAGTGCCCAATGTTTTTATAACCGATGGTTCTTGTATGACTTCCGGTTCTTGTGTAAATCCTTCCCTCACTTATATGGCGCTTACAGCCCGGGCCTGCGACCATGCAGTAAAAGAGATGAAAAGGCTATCGTTATAAGGATCATTTTAACGAAGTATCCATACTGATACAGGTACGGTGTCACTATTATGTTTTATCTCAATGGTATACTGCCTGTTTTTAAATGGAATCAAACGCTCCATAAAACCTTTTGCCATTAGCCGTTGTGGTGTGCTGAGTACTATATCAGTTCCCTTATTCAAAAAATGAGTAAGCACCCTGAATAAGGGATCAAAACTTTCAGGATCATAATTTACATCACTTAATAACAGCACATCTGCATGCAGTTTTTTATCCAGCTTGTTCCAATCCAGTACACGGCACTGCATGTTGAGCAGGTTGTTGTGTGCGGCAGAAAGTTCCAGTATATCAACGGCCTCCTTTACATAATCACTTGCAATAACGCTTTTTGCAAACTGTGCTGCTAACAGCGACGGCAAACCTAATCCAGCGGCAAGTTCCAGCACTTTTTTATCCCTTACCAGTTCCGGTTCTGCTGCAATTACTTCGCACAAGGCTTTGGCTGCGGGCCATACCTGTGCCCAGTATGGAGCAGCTGCTGATTCCTCTTTTTCAAATTGCTGCTTCACCCATTTAATAGATGGAATATATGCCTGTACTGAGCTGCCGGCAAAATGAAAGGTTTGTATGGAAGAAGGTAGGTGCATGCTGTAAAAGCCGGTTTACACGTTGGTGCTGACCGGTGTTATAATTCAAGTTCCCAAACTGTTCTGTACGTGCCTTGTTGTTCAATATAAGTAAGAAAAGCGTTGTAAAAATTATCGGCACCAATAGTGGCACTGTCGCCAATGACAAACAACTGCTCTTTGGCCCTGGTGATGGCGACATTCATCCTGCGGTAATCTTTTAAAAAACCAATATCCCCGTCATCATTACTTCTTACCAATGACAGAATGATGATCTCTTTTTCCTGCCCCTGGAAACTATCGATGGTGCTTATCCGCATTTGTTTTGGCAGCAGTTCTTTCGCTGCAGCCACCTGTCCGGAGTAAGGTGAAATGAAGGCCGTTGATCCTGGATCAAGGTTCTCCGTTTCGATAATTTTTTGCACCGCCTGCAATTCACCTTCGTTTTGTAAACTCATTCCATCCTTACCCTGCATTTCGTTAAAACCAGAACCAGCTGTATCAATAAAAGTGATGTGTGTGCCGGTGTTACCCAGGTGGGCAGCGGTTTTTAACAGGCCACTATAAAAGTAGCTGATGCTGAATCCAGCGATGGATTCTTTCATTCGGTACTGTACATTGAGCAGGTGAACGTTCTGCACTGTATTGATGGCCGTTTCCAGGATAGATCTGTTGAAACCAAGTTTAGCGGCATCATTACTGAGCACAGTAGGGGGGAGCTGAAAATGATCGCCGGCCAATACATATTTATCTGCCAGTGGAAAAATGGTCCAGGCCAGCGGTTCAATGCACTGTCCTGCCTCATCCATCACCAATATTTTAAAATGCAGGTGGTCAATACCGGCATCGTACAAACCAATGGGAGTGCCTAAAATAACATTGGCTTCTGTAAATAATTTTTCTTCGTTATAAGCCTGGATCTTTTTTATCTCTGTCCTGATTTGCTTTACTTCTTTGAACAATAGATTTCGCTGTTCTCTTTCTGCCTTACCAAAACTGCGTTTGTATTTTAGAGCCATCTTCCGGAATTCTTCTGCCCTTATTTTGAGTTGCTTTATTTCCTTTTGCTGTTTGCTGTTGTTGAGTTTTCCCTCTGGTGTGTGAGCAAAAATGGCTTCATCTGTTTTGGTTGCATTGCCCACCCGAAGGATATTTATTCCTTTTAATAATAATCCTTTGGCAATATTATCCACTGCGGTGTTACTTGGTGCAGCAACCAGTACTTTTTCATGCTCTTTCACCAGCTGATAAATGCCTTCGATCAACGTGGTTGTTTTACCCGTTCCGGGTGGACCATGTACAATACAGATATCCTGGTTTTGGGTGATGGCGCTTATTGCCTGTTGCTGGCTTTCATTTAAGCGGTGGTTGCTGAACGTTAGCCCGTTGTTTTGTACAGCAGCAGCTCCCGTTTGCCCGGAAGTTTTTCCGTGCAGGCTTTGAAACAGATCGTACAGTATTTTTTTAGCTTCCAGTTGATTCAGCGCCTGCTTCATAATGCTGGTGGTTCGCTGGTCGGGTGCCAGTTTAATTCCCACACCGTTGTCTTCTATCCAGTCTGGAAAGTCAGGCGCAAAAAGCCTAAACTCACCGGTCTTTCCATCCAGGTTCAGCAATACGCCCTTTACCGGCTCCTCGCCAGTACAAAAGCATTCTATGGCCGCTCCATCTTTAAACATATTTGCCTCCGGTGGAAAAGGTAAACGGAAACTGATTTCAGGATAGTCAGCGTACCCAAAATTCTTTCTTACAACAATGATGGGATGCAAAGCAAGGCCTTCAGCTTTTAAAGATCTTAGGGTATGCTGCTGGTTTAAACTGTAGCGTGCAACCTGTTCTTTTTCCTCAAGGTCAATACACTTTAGCAATTGTAAAATGGCTGGATCTGTTACTGGCATAACGTGAAAATAGGCAGGACAAGGGGAAGAAAAAAATGGCGCCAGGCTACGGCGATTCAGTTATTTGTGTCATGGCTCACACATAATCAAAATTCACGGGTAAAATTTTGTTTATCAGTTGTTAACACAACGGTTTAAATAATACAGTCCGATATTTTTGTACAACAAGTTCAACATCCAATATTACTATGACAAAAAAACAGATCATCAAATATCTTCGAAAGAACAAGGACATTCTTTCCATCCGGGCTATTTCACAACAATCCGGTTTTCACAACCTGCATAAGGTATTGAATGAACAAGCTGACAGCAACGGATTTCCGTTTACTTTTCCTGATAAGCATGTGCCCAAAGTATTGAAGCAGATAAAAAGATTGCAGGCAAAAATGGAGGAGTAGTTTTTGGCTGGGTGATATATAATAAAAGGTTTACCTTTATTATGTTTTACTGTTGACTCATGAAACACTCTTTATTCCTTATTTTACTATTCCTTTTTACAGGTACCAGTTTACACCTGTTCTCCCAGCAATATGACTATGTCAATCTTGCGATACGAACCAACAAAGGGCTGCCATTGCGGTACTTTTATAAAGATGTAACGGTTTTAGATAACCGTGTAGACAGTGTCATATACAGAGAGCAGGAGAATCTCAAAAAACTGCGTATGATAACTTTTAAAGGTGCTGCTTCAATCGCTGTAGCTGCATACATTCGTGACCGCACTAACCACCTGGAGAAGAATAATGAACGTTTACTAATAAATATAACCGAACTGCGGGTGCCCAATAAATCAGTGCACAAATCAGCGCATCCTGAAAGTAAAAACAGGTACCTGGTGTATGCAAGGGGGTATATTTTCTTTTCTGCAGATGTGTACACGGCTAGTGACAGTGATTCTTACCGGAAACTGTTTAGCATAAAAAGGAAGCGTTTTGTGTACAGCGTGGTGAAAGATAAGATCAGGGATATTCTGGATGATCTTGTTGAAGTAACGGAACAGTTAGCGATGAACAGGGCTGGCAAAAAAGGGAGATTTACGTCTGCTTATAAAAGTTATAAAAATGACAGTTGTTTTATTGAATACACTGGCGATGAAATGTATGCTCTTGCACAAATAGGACAAACAAAATGGCAGCAATGGGAACATTTAGCTGTTATGAATAAAAAGCCCGATGCATCAACCTGCATGTATCCGCTTTTCGAAAATTTCAAAAACAATATTTGTATTAACAAACCCTTTAAGGTCGTACCAGTTGACAGTGACAGTTTATACGAGATTGATTTGCAGTTACAGGATACCGGCAAGCTGCTGCAGTACCCTTTTGCTGTGGCTGACAGCAGTGGTTTTTACATAGGAGTAATGAAAAATTACTATGTAAAACTTAGAAAAGAAGGCGGCTTATTCCGCTTTACTGTTCCTTCAATTCTTCCAGACATGTACCAGATACTTTCTCTTGAAAGTGTACAAACTAAAGACAGATTCAGGCTTAACTCTTTCACAGATACTTATTATCAGGTATCAGCTTTCGATATTGGCCCAGCCCGTATCCCGATTTTAGACATTATAGGATTATTTGATAAAGCAGGCAAGTTGACACGCATAAAAAATGCAGCTCATTCACCCTATCACCGCAATTGTATTGTTGATCTTGATTCCGGTGATTTCATTTATGACTAGTTTGGGGGCATCGGATGTTTTAGTACTGCTTTTATTATCACCAAAGTATGATTACCAATTCACCTATCCGTTTGGCTGGTATGGATGATGTACCTGCCCTGGTGGCTTTGCTTAACAGCGCCTACAGGGGGGAGGAATCTAAAAAAGGCTGGACAAACGAGGCTCATTTAATTGACGGCCATATCCGCTCGGATGCAGCTTCAGTAAAAGCAATATTGGAAAAAAGCGGCAGTGTGATACTCAAATATCAAAATAAAAATCACGAACTAATTGGTTGTGTAAACCTGCAAAAACAAGAAAAAGAAATTTACCTGGGCATGTTTGCTGTAAACCCTTTGCAACAGGGTAAGGGCATTGGAAAGAAGTTGCTGCAAGCTGCCGAAGCGTATGCGCTAAGTGTTCATCGCTATACCATACAGATGACCGTTATCTCCTTGCGTATTGAATTAACAAACTGGTATAAACGGCATGGCTATACGGACACGGGTGAAAGAAAACCTTTTAGTGAGGATGGAATTTCGGGTAAACATTTACAACAACTGGAATTTGTGGTGCTGGAGAAACAACTAAAAACAAAAAAGTGAAAATGACCTTCGCCATTTTCACTTTTTTAACTTCGTATCCGGGGTGCCTTAATTTTTCATTTTCCAGATCAATGCACTGGCGCCCAATATGGCAGCATCGGCTTCTTTCAATTCACTGAACAGCAATTTTACCTTATTCTGGAAGATAGGCAGCAGGTTCGCTTCCATGCTTCTCCTGGTTGGATTTAATAATAACTGACCGGCCTTTGTAAGTCCGCCAAATAATATGATAGCTTCCGGTGAGGAGAACATGATGAAATTGGCCAGTGATTCACCCAGTATCTGCCCTGTAAATTCAAATATTTCATTCGCAATACTGTCTCCCTTCATAGCACAATCATACACGCTTTCGCTGGTGAGTTTGTTGATAGGGTAGTCCCTAAGCAAACTTTCCCTTTCAGGATGTTCGGTCAATAGTTCTATGGCCGTTTCCCTTACACCTGTTGCGGATGCGTAGGCTTCCAGGCTGCCATGCATATTGGTTCCTTTGTGCAGTCTTCCGCCAGGACGAATAATAGTATGTCCTAATTCGCCGGCAAAGCCATCATGACCCAGCATGATATCACCATTGACCACAATGCCGCTGCCAACACCGGTACCCAATGTAATGGTAATAAAATCCTTCATCTCTTTTGCACACCCGTACATTTGCTCACCCACTGCAGCCGCATTGGCATCATTGGTAAGTTTGGTAACAAGGCCAAACTTTTTTTCCATCAGTTCACTCATATGAATGATGCCCTTCCATTTGAGGTTTGGGGCATATTCTATGGTACCCGTATAGTAGTTGGCGTTAGGAGCACCCATGCCAATACCCAGGATGTTTTTGATACCGCCTGCTCTTTCAATCATAGGAGCAAGGTTATCATACAGATCGTTGATAAATTCCTGCACTGCTTCATGCTGGTTGGTGGGTATCCTGCTTTGTTCCAGTATGTGCCCCGTACGGTCCACTATACCAAATTTGCAGGTGGTGCCACCCACATCTATTCCGATAACATATTTGCTCATAGTAAAAAAATTGAGGTTGAAAATTAATGCCCGCCGCCAATTGTTTCATCAAAATCAAGGCCTTGCTTATGCAGCACACTTTTTAATTTAAGGGCTAACCAGGCAAGGAATAAAAAGCAAACGGCAGCAAGCAAATAAGATTTATGATAACCAACACTTCCAATATCACCTATGGCACCCTGCAATGGGGGTATTACAGCGCCACCCAATATCATCATGATCAAAAATGCAGAACCCTGAGAAGTGTATTTTCCAAGTCCACCTACCGCAAGCGAGAAAATACAAGGCCACATTACAGAGCAGAAAAGCCCGCCCGCCATCAATGCATAAACAGAAACAATTCCGGTTGCAAGAACACCCACTACCATTGAAGCAGCCGCCATTATGGATACAGTAATCAAAGTTTTTACAGGTTTTTCCTGGCCGAAATAGAAACCTGCGATCGCAATAGCAACACAAACCCCATAGTAATAAAGATCACTCACATCGCTGCCATTGAGGCTGTTCACAAACAGCACAATGGCAAAGGCCACAAAGGGAACAATGAACATCATGATCTTTTTTAGTTGCGGGGAAAGATTAAATACGCTGATCGCACCTGTCCACCGGCCAATCATCAGGCTGCCCCAGTACAATGAAACATACTTGGATATCATGCTTTCATCCAGGCCGGCCTCCGTGAGATAGCCTGGTGTTTTTAGCAGGGCACCAAAATTATTGTCGATGGTAACTTCCACACCCACATACACAAAGATGCCGATCATGCCATAAATAAGCTGCTCGTATTTCATTGCGCCCCAACCTTCGCCGGATTTAACAGCTTTGGAATTGGAGTAAAAAAGAACGCCAATTACGATCACCATTACTAATAACAACAACGGTGTTTTTTGGATATCTGTTAACTGGCCCAGGATGATCACTCCCACAATTCCTGCCGTCATGATCGCAAGGGATGCAGCAGCTTTGTTTGCCTTTTCAAATTTTTCATCATTTTTCCCGTCAGGCAGTTTTGATATGGCAAAGAAAATGGCCACCGCTGCAAATACCCCCGCCACTATCATATACAGGGTATTGATGTTGGTAACAGTTACCACTACATCAGTGGCACCAACTTTTCCAAAAAGAAAAAAACTAACAATGATCGGGCCCAGGGTGGTACCAAGAGAATTGATGCTGCCCCCGAGATTAAGCCGGTGTGATCCGGTAGATGGGTCTCCAAGCGTGATGGCAAAAGGTTGTGCAGCCGTTTGTTGCAATGAAAAACCAAGTGCCACTACAAATAAAGACGCCAAAATAGCTGTAAACGAGTTGGCATTAGCCGAAGGAATAATGAGTAAAGCACCAACAACAGAAATGGCCAGCCCATATATAATGCCTTTTTTATATCCTATTTTGTTAAGAATATCTGTGCCAATCACATTCGAAAGAATAAATAAAATGAGTGAACCGATAAAATAAGCCCCATAAAAAGCTGACCCTATAAGTTGAGATTCAAACTGGTTAAGACTAAAATGTGTTTTGCAAAATGGAATTAAGATGCTGTTGGAGGCAGCTATAAAACCCCAGAAGAAAAATACGATCACAAGATTAGTGAGTGCCCCGTAGTTAGTAGGGATAAATGCTGGTTTGGATCCATCCTGCAGCAGGTCTTTTTGTTCATGTGGCATAGCAGTTGCTTTGATTTTGTTTTGGAATATTAAGTAATACAGTAACAAAACAGGCTGCTTCGGTTCCCGTTTTGTTAAGGGTTTAAAAATAATACATTCAAACAATAGTCAACCGGAAATATTTGCAAAAGAAAATGTTCAATTATTAGTAGAATATTAAACAAAATGTGTCACGTTCAAAAATTATTTTAGCCCACGCTTGTGTTTTCTTTTGTTTAGGCTCTATATTTATAAAAATTATTGCTGCCATGTTTTGTGGCTCCACGAAACATATACAGGTGTGCCGGATTTTGCCAAAACTTATCTCAACAAATTACTTCTTCAATGGAAATTTTACATGTAACTGCTGAATGTTATCCTGTAGCTAAAGCAGGCGGCCTGGGCGATGTGGCAGGTGCACTGCCCAAGTACCAGGTACTTTTGGGGCATACGGCCAAGCTCGTGATGCCGATGTACCGTACGAAATTCTTATTTCAAAATGAGTTTGATGTGGTTCACAAAGGCGCTTTTAACATGGGGCCAATGTGGTTTAATTATACCATCATTAAGGAACAAACCAGTAAATTGGGTTTCGACCTTTACCTGGTTGATATCAATGGGCTGCTCGACAGGGAACAGGTATATGGTTACAATGATGATGTGGAACGTTTTACTGCATTCCAGATCGCCGTGGTAGACTGGGTAGCCAAATGGCAGCACAAACCGGATGTGGTGCATGTACACGACTACCATGCCGGCCTGGTGCCTTTTATGATGCAGCACTGTTATGCTTACCGTCACCTGGCTGCCATACCAACTGTATTAACCATCCACAATGCCCAATACCAGGGCTGGATGGGCTGGGACAAATCGAACTACCTGCCTGCCTACGACAGCTGGCAATGGGGTAAACTTGACTGGCAGAATAATATTAATCCCCTGGCCAGTGCAGTAAAATGTGCCCACAGGGTTACCACCGTGAGCTACAGTTACCTGGAAGAAATGAGGCAGGAGGCCAATGGTCTTGAAAAATTATTTCAGTACGAGCAGGGTAAGTGCACGGGTATATTAAATGGCATTGATGACAAAGTGTGGGATCCTGCTGTGGATACCTATATCGATACCAACTACAGCCTGAAAGATATTGATAAAGGAAAACTGGCCAGTAAAAAGGTTTTGTGCGATGAATTTAAACTGGATATTGAAAAACCGTTGTTTGTCTTTATCGGCCGGCTAGTAGGAGAAAAAGCGGCCGACCTGTTGCCCAGGGCCATTTATGATTCGGTGTATCACCTGGAAGGTAAAATGTGTTTTCTTGTACTTGGTAGTGGTGACCCCCAGGTAGAGTGGGAGTTGAGCAACCTCAACATGCCGCTGGCAGGATACTATAATTCAAGAATCGGGTACAATGAAAAACTCAGTCACCAGATGTATGCGGGTGCTGATTTTTTATTGATGCCCAGCCGGGTTGAACCTTGCGGACTTAACCAGATGTATGCCATGCGCTATGGTACCATCCCGATAGTACGCAATACCGGCGGATTAAAAGACACGATCATTGACATTGGAGAACCTGGAGGATATGGCATTAAGTTCAATGATGCCAAAGTGTGGGATATTACGTATTCTGTTCACAGGGCAATGGAGTTGTATGCAGACAAGCCAAAGATGAAGGGCATTAAGAAAAAATTAATGCAGATCGATAACAGTTGGGAAACAAGTGCCCAACATTATATTGACTTATATCAAAGTTTGCAATAACTTTATTACGCTATATATTTGTTTAGTTACCAACCATTACCAAAAATTCATTTCTAATTCAATTTTTATGGAGAGCAAATCAGTAATTGCCATTGTACTTGGTGGGGGGGCCGGTTCAAGATTATATCCCCTTACAGCAACCCGTAGTAAACCTGCAGTACCCATTGCAGGAAAATACCGCCTTGTTGATATTCCTATATCCAACTGTATCAACAGCAGTATCAACCGGATACTGGTGCTCACGCAGTTTAATTCAGCATCGCTTAACAAGCATATAAAAAATACCTACCAGTTCAGCATGTTCAGCAAGGGTTTTGTTGACATTGTGGCTGCCGAACAAACACCGGATAATTCGGGCTGGTTCCAGGGGACTGCTGATGCGGTGAGGCAATCGCTTCGTCATATTATCAATCATGATTTTGAATATGTGCTGATATTGAGCGGTGACCAGTTGTACCAGATGGATTTTGCGGAGATGATCGATAACCACGTTAAAAACAAAGCGGATATTTCCATTGCCACTATTCCTGTTGGCGACAGGGAGGCACCTGAATTTGGTATATTAAAAACAAATGCTGAAAATGATATTACTTCCTTTATAGAAAAACCTGCCAAAGAATTGCTGCCAGAGTGGGTAAGTGATACCGGCAGCGTGATGCAGGCACAGGGACGTAATTATCTTGCCTCGATGGGTATTTATGTTTTCAGCCGCAAGCTGCTGTTCGACCTTCTGGAAAATGAAAAGAAAGAAGCCACGGATTTTGGTAAAGAGATCATTCCTACATCCATCGAAAAATACAAAGTGGTGAGTTTTCAGTACGATGGATACTGGACAGATATTGGAAATATTTACTCCTTCTTTGAAGCCAACCTGGCATTAACGCTGGATCTGCCGCATTTTAATTTATTCGACAACCAGAAAGTGGTATTCAGCCGTGCCAGGATGCTGCCGCCGGCAAAGATCAGCGGCACCACACTGGAGAAAACGGTTATTGCCGAAGGATCCATTATCAGTGCCAGCCGTATCGAGAACAGTGTGATCGGTATCCGCAGCCGCATTGGCCATGGCACCACCATTGTTAGCAGTTACATCATGGGTAATGATTATTATGAAACCTTGCTGGAATTGCAGAACAACACTGAGAAAGGCCTGCCGAAAATTGGCATAGGCGACCGTTGTTATATCCGCAATACCATTGTAGATAAGAACTGCCGGATTGGAAACGATGTCCGGATCAATGGCGGCGACCATTTAGCAAAATCTGATCATTCATTGTATACTATTAAAGATGGCATTGTTGTACTTAAAAAGGGTGCCGTGATACCAGACGGGTACGTGATATAAAAATTCATTCAGGAATACATCCTTTACAGAGGATGTATTTTTTTGTTTTAACAGTAACGTGTAAACGCTACACATTCTAAAATATTTAAACGATTGCTATGTCTTCTATGCCCGTTCAGCCTCAAAAAAAATTAAGTTTTTGGGAATTATGGAATATGAGCTTTGGTTTTTTTGGTATCCAGTTCGGATTTGAATTGCAGAACTCCAATGTAAGCAGAATATTTGAAACTCTTGGCGCTAACAAAGATGAAATACCGGTGCTTTGGATTGCCGCACCGTTAACCGGGCTGCTTGTACAACCCATTATAGGATATTTAAGCGACCGAACCTGGCATCCCTACTGGGGCAGACGGAGGCCTTTCTTTTTTATAGGCGCCATCTTAGCAACCCTGGCATTATTTGTAATGCCAAATTCACCTGCCTTGTGGATAGCAGGAGGCATGCTCTGGATCCTGGATGCCTCTATCAATATTTCAATGGAACCGTTCAGGGCATTTGTAGGTGATAAGTTACCGCCATCGCAAAGAACTTCCGGCTTTGCCATGCAAAGTTTTTTTATTGGCATCGGTTCTGTAATTGCAGCACTCCTGCCCTGGATCTTTACTAATTGGTTCAACGTTAGCAATACAGCTCCTGCCGGGGAAATTCCTCCTTCGGTAAAATGGTCTTTTTATCTGGGAGGTTTTGCATTTTTATCTGCCGTGTTATATACGGTGTTTACTACAAAGGAATTTCCTCCCGAAAGTATGGAAGCCTTTAAAGCGGAAAAAGAAGCAACTACATTCTGGGTTGGTGTAAAAGAAACTTTTGGCGGCATTTTTAAGATGCCGAAAACCATGAAGCAGCTTGCATTTGTACAATTTTTTACCTGGTTTGCTTTATTTGCAATGTGGATATATGCCACCAATGCGGTAACTGCAAATAAATACAATATGAAAGTGGATAAAGTTCTCGTTGATAAAATGGAGGCAGCGGTAAACAGCGGAATGGCGAATGAAAAAGATGAAAAAAAGGCTAAGACACTAAACTCGTTAAAAAGTGATATTGATGAAATCAGAACCTACAGGAATGATAAAAACCCAGTGGCAATATCAATAAATCTTGCTAATTACTTTTCAGACAGCCTTAATCTACATACCAGTTCTGAAGACAAAGCAGTTTTGAAAAGAGTGCAGCAGGAATATAACAACGGTGCCGACTGGCTGAACGTTTGTTCATCTGTTCGTAATGGTGTGGCTGCATTGTTTGCTTTTATTCTGCCATTAATTGCCTTCCGTACCAACCGGAAAGTAACGCATATGATTTGCCTGATCGTGGGTGGTCTTGGTTTGTTGTCTATCTATTTCATCAGCAACCCTACATTGATTGTTATTTCTATGGGCATGGTGGGAGTTGCCTGGGCAAGTATTTTGTCTATGCCCTATGCTATGCTGTCAAACGCTCTGCCGTCTAATAAAATGGGTTACTACATGGGTGTATTCAACTTTTTTATAGTAATCCCACAAATTGTTGCTGCCAGTATCTTAGGATACTTTACCATGAAATTGTTTCATGCCAACACACTCAATACTTTAGCGTTGGGTGGCGTATCTATGATACTTGCCGGATTTCTCACACTGATTGTAAAAGATGACGATAAAAGCTGATTTATGAAAACGAATAGAAATTTTATATCGTACCTGCTTGTTTTGCTAATGTTACCTTGTATGGGTTTGGCACAAACTGCTAAAATGTATCCCACCCATTGGTGGACGGGCATGAAGTGGAATAAAGTGCAGGTGATGGTGCATGGCGAAAAAATTGCTGACCAGTTTCCCATGATCAAAATGGGACCGGGTGGGATCAAACTGGCTGCCGGTGTCCGGTTAATGAAGATCAACAGGGTAGAAAACCCCAATTATATTTTTCTTGACCTGTCTGTTGATGCTACTGCAAAACCCGGGAAGTTCAAATTTCCATTTCTGAAAAATTCCGAACTTCAGTATGAGTTAAAACCAAGACGTAAAGGCAACGGCACTTTGTTTGCCCAGGGAATCACTTCAAAGGATTTTATCTATCTCATTTTACCGGATCGCTTTAGCAATGGTGATCCTTCCAATGATAAAGTACCAGGTATGAGAGACCAGACCCTTAACAGGGATACGGTATTTAACAGGCATGGCGGTGACCTGAAGGGCATCCAGGATCACCTGGATTATGTAAAAGAACTGGGGGCTACAGCCCTGTGGCTAAACCCGGTGATCGAAAATGACCGGACGGATAGAACAGAACACGGCTACGCATTTACAGACCATTATACCATTGACAGGCGGCTGGGAGGTGAAAAGGCATACAAGGAATTAATAGATGTTACCCATGCCAAAGGTATGAAGATGGTGCAGGATGCCGTGTACAACCATGTGGATGCCAATCACCTGACAATACTGGATATGCCCATGAAAAACTGGGTGCATAACTGGGATGCCTACACGAATACCACGTATAAAGACCAGGTGGCATTTGATCCCTATGCAAGTACGATTGACAAAAAGAAACTGGTGGATGGCTGGTTTACCAAACAGATGCCCGACCTGGACCAGCACAATCCCTTTGTGGCAAATTTTCTCATTCAACATGCATTGTGGACGGTGGAAGAATTCGGTATCGATGGCTGGCGGATCGATACCTATGCGTACAATGACCTGGATTTTATGAACCGCTGTAATAAAGCACTGACGGATGAATATCCCAAACTCACGTTGTTTGGAGAAACCTGGTTTCATGGCGTACCCAACCAGGCTTACTTTGTACAAAATAACCTGAACCTGCCTTTTAAAAGTAACCTGCCCGCAGCTACCGATTTCCAGGCTTTATGGGGCATACAGGATGCCATGACAAGGGATTTTGGCTGGACGGAAGGCGCTAATAAATTATACACCAACCTGGCGCAGGATTTTCTATATAAGGATCCCACAAGAAACGTATTGTTTTTAGACAATCATGATGTGGCAAGATTTTATTCGGTGGTGGGTGAAGACATCAACAAATACAAATCATCCCTCAGTTGGCTCTTTACCTGCAGGGGCATTCCACAGATGTACTATACATCAGAATTTGCCACGCCGGGTACTACCTCTCCCAACGACGGGTATGTGCGTTTAGACTTTCCCGGTGGCTGGGCCGGCGATAAAACAAACAAGTTTGAGGAAAATGGAAGAACAGGAAAGGATAAAGAAATTTACGAACATGTAAAAGCACTGGCTAACTACCGCAAAACATCTTCTGCATTAACTACCGGTAAAATGATGCAGTATGTACCCGTGGATGGGGTGTACGTTTACTTCCGGTATGATGCAAAGCAAACCGTGATGGTAGTAATGAATACAGCAAAAACTGAAAAAACTATTTCCTTAAAAGACTATGTTGAAAGAACTGGCGGTTTTACCAGTTATACCAATGTTGTTACAAAAGAAAAAGCGGCTTTGAAGGACTTTACATTGGGCAGTTATCAAACAGTTGTATTGGAGTTGGCAAAATAAATACTGATATTATATTATATTATATTTTGTATTCAGGTATCCTGTATCCCAAACCGCCTATTGCACAATTATCAAACGAAAGTTTACGCTGGTAAAAAGATTCATTGTAAGACCAATGGATAGGATAGTTTTATTGCAAATGCCACCAGGCAGGTTTGTAAAATAATTACGCAATCGTTGTCATGGTAAAATTAATCTTCAAAATCCTGTAGAGTTAATTAAGTGTAATAAATTGTGCGGCCATGCTCCAAATAAATCAATACCCTATGCGAAAAATAATGGTATTCACATTGTTATTGTCAATTTTTGTTCCTGTAGGCAATAAGGCATACGCCCAGGATCAGGACTCTTTGGTTAAGGCCTTACAAAACGCCGCACATGACACAACCCGGATCAAAATATTAGGCGAATTGGCTGAAACATGCGACAATGCTGACATACTGAAGTATACCGGGCCTCAAAAAGCGTTATGTGAAAAAGCCATTGCCGCAAAACTTGAACCTGCGAAATTTTATTTATCCAATCTTGCCAGTGCCATCAATAATACCGGTTATTACTATTCCAAAACGGGTGATCCGCTAAAGGCACTTGACAATTACAAACTGGCATATGAAGCATATGAGAAGATACATGACAGCGTACATGCAGCCTATGCACTGAACAATATCGCCTTTATCTACAATAACCAGGGCGATGTACCTGCCGCACTCGACTATTTTTATAAAAACCTGAAACTGCAGGAAGCGATAAGGGACACTCCCGGTATCGCCTACTCGCTGAATAATATCGCTTTTATTTTTGTAAATCAGAAAGACTATAAAAATGCAGAAGACTATTTTTCCAGGAGCCTTGCCTTGTTTGAGTCCCGCAAGGATAATAAAGGCATTGCCATGGTGTACGGAAATATTGGTCTGATCAATACCTATCAGCATAACAGCAGCAAGGCGCTGGATTACTATAAAAAGAGTTTGTCTTTATATGAATCAATGCACGACAATTTTGGTGTGAGTTCAGAGTTGTCGTCAATTGGTACAGAATATTCAAAAGCAGGAAAAGATTCGCTTGCCTTTGATTATTTTAAAAAAGCCCTGGCTGTTGCGGAACAGTCACAGGTAAAACATGTGCAGGCTTATGCATTAACAGCCATGGCACGTATCCTGTTTAAAAAAGATGATATTAATACGGCCAAGGAGTATACCCTGCGATCTCTGCAACTGGCACAGGGGCTGGGAAATCCTAAAGACATACAAAATGCAGCTGGCTTATTGAAAGAGATTTATAGCAGGCAGAGCAACTATAAAGATGCCTATGCTATGTACACTTTGGAAGTAAAAATGAACGACAGTATTGTAAATGAAACGAACCGTAAAGACGCCACCACCAAAAACCTGCAATATCAATATGACAAGAAGGCCCTGCTTACAAAACTAGACAATCAAAAAGCGCTGGAAAGAAGAAATATGATTATTTTGATTTGCCTGGTAATAACAGCCATTACCGCATTACTGGCTTTTTTCTATACCCGGCAGAACAAGTTAAAAGCCCAGTTATACCGGATGGAACTGGAACAGCAACAGTACAGGGCACAAATGAACCCGCATTTTATTTTTAATTGCATGAATTCCATTCAGCATTATATCGTTCACAATGATGTAAAGCAGGCCAATAAATTTTTATCGCAGTTTGCAGGGCTGATGCGGCGGACACTGGATATCAATACCGGGCATTTTATAATAGTAGAGGAGGAGATGAATTATCTTGAGAATTACCTGCAGCTAGAACAGATGCGTTTTGATGAAAAATTCAGCTACCAGGTGATCTGTGCTGACAATATCGGCAGAAATCAGGTTGTTTTACCCACGATGATGCTGCAGCCTTTTGCCGAAAACGCCATCCAGCATGGGCTGCGATACCTGCCTGATAATAGTGGCCTGCTTACCATCTCCTTTCAAAAAGAAAATAACATGCTTGTTTGCAGCATCAACGATAATGGAGTGGGGAGGGAAGCTGCTCAAAACTTAAAAAAACAATCTGGCACAACGCACCAGTCGCAGGGAATATCTTTAATAGAAAACAAGCTGACGGTACTCAATAATATACATACAGCCAACGCCAGTATTACAGTGATCGATAAAAAAAATGCTGATGGTATGGCAACCGGAACCAACGTGATTCTTAAATTCCCCCTTACATGGAAATAAACGCCCTTATTGTAGATGATGAACAAAAGAGCAGGTCGTCTCTACGTAAACTGTTATCGGACTTTTGTACCGAAGTGAATGTGGTGGCTGAAGCAGCCAATATTAACGAGGCTCAGCTGCTGATCGAAACAATGAAACCCCAACTTGTGTTCCTTGATGTGGAAATGCCCTATGGAACCGGGTTTGACCTGCTGGAAAGAATCGGTGACATCAATTTTGAAGTGGTATTCATCACTGCATATAGTCAGTATGCCATAGATGCTTTTAAGTTTGCATCCATCGACTATATCCTGAAACCGGTAGATATCGACACCTTAAGCCGTGCAGTTGAACGTGCTAAAGAACACCTGCTTACCAAACAATCCATTGCGGATTATAAAAAATTGTTGCAGCAGGTGCAAAAACAAACAGATGGGGATATGCGGATCCAGCTGTCAGCCATTAAGGAGCAGCACCTGGTAAAATGTAAAGAGATCATCTGCTGTGTGGCAGATGGCAGCTATACCAATGTATATATGACTGGCGGCAGAAAATTCTATTCTTCCAGGAACCTGAAGCAATTTGTGGCAGAGTTACCGGCTTCCATTTTTTACCGGGTTCACAACGGTCACCTGGTAAATATGAACCATATTGAAAAGATCATCAAAGGACATGGCGGCAGCGTAGTGATGACCGACGGAAGAGCGCTTGAAATTGCGGTAAGACGAAAAGTAGATTTCCTGAATACGGTGAGGCAGAGAGGAGTTTAGCTGGTTGATCTTTTGATTTTAATGGACAGGATAACACCCACTATTTGTAATGCTATAGATAAGTTGCAGTAAAAGGTTCAGCCGGAATAAACAGTCGTCAACAGAATGCCGGCGGAGGTAAAATAAATTTGTTTGAATACGATTTATCCTATTTCTTCACATAGTTCAAAAGCTGGTTGATTTGTGATAGCAAATAAATCTTATATATAGCTTAAACCAATATCACTCATGAAAAAATCTGTACGTTTCATTTTCTGCATCGGTTTTATAATGGCATCTGCCTGCGTGCTTGCACAGTCATCTGTAAGAAATTACACTTTTGCCAGCGCCTCTGGCACCTATACACCCATTAGTGGTACCACTTCAACAGCTGTTGGAGATGATGGAAGGGAAAATGGTATACCCATCGGTTTCAACATATTTTATGGAGGTATTGGTTTTACTCACTTTTGTGTAAGTACCAACGGCTTTATTAAACTGGGTATTGGCACCACCACATTTGGTTCAAATGATTATGTTAACAGCTTAAATAATAACCCAAGTCCCAACCCATTTTATCCTTTAGTTGCCGCTTTTTGGGATAACAATAATATCAATACCGGCAGTATTGTTTATTCTACAACCGGTGCTGTTGGTTCAAGAGTATTGACGGTGCAATGGGGCAATATTAATATTGGTGGAGGAGCGGTGAGCAATTCGTTAACTGCGTCTTTTCAGATAAAATTATTTGAAGGATCCAACCTGGTTAAAATTATATATTCACCAGCTTTTGAAAATGCAGCTCCAACCAGTGCGTCCATCGGCTTAAATGATCAAAATTCATTTTTAAGTGTTACGCCTGATGATACTGCTACGGTTTCATCTGTCACAGCAAATAACAACATTACAGATCTTACCAATTTAAGAGGCAAAGAATATACGTTTACCCCAAGAGCGCCACTATGCAGTCCGGTAAGTTCGTTGACAGTTTCAAATATCACCAGTTCGGGAGCTGTATTAACTGCTCCTGCGGTAAGTGGGGCAACTGGATACCGTTTTTATGTAAGCACCGCTGCAAACTATCCACCTTCTTCAACTTTAACTACCACACCCACATTTACTTTAACCGGATTACTACCCAATACCACTTACTATGCACAGGCACAGGTATCTTGTTCTGGTGGTAATGGAAGTGGCTGGTACACCACTTCATTTACAACAGGTTGTGGTGCTGTTTCTGTACCTTATTTTGAAAACTTTGATACCGTTGCAGCACCGTCCTTACCAGTTTGTGTGAATATACAGGATGTAAATGCAGGTAATACCTGGGTGAATACTGCTTCGTCTGCTTTGGCAACCCCATACTCTGCGCCTAACTGTATGCTGTATAACTCCAATCCAAACATTGCTGGCGATGATTGGTTTTATACAGCACCTGTAACATTATCAGGTGGAACCAGTTATAGGATATCGTATTATTTCAGAACCCAGGGCAGTGCTGCTATACAAAAATTAGAGGTAAAATATGGCACAGCTAACAATGCTGCAGCCATGTCGAATTTAATTGTAAGCAATAGCAATATAACCAACACAGCTTATAATGTGGTTGAAAGGGATTTTACACCTGCTGCAAGTGGTGCCTATTTCTTTGGCTTTCATAATTTTTCTGATGCCAATCAATCAGCTTTGAATATCGATGATATTAGAATTACAACCACGCCTACTTGCGGTGTGCCCACTTTATTAAATGTGGTTTCTACCTCAACCAGTACGGCTCTAGCAAGCTGGACAGCCCCCACTACCGGAACGGTTTCGGGGTATCAATATGCAGTAACCACATCGGCAACACCCCCTGCAAGTGGCACAGCAGTGGGTACTACATCCGTTAATTTAACTTCACTTACACAGGGCCAGCAATATTATTTACATGTTAGAACCACCTGCGCTGCCAATTCGGCCTGGTCTACCAAGTCTTTTCAACTGCCTTGTAGTGTAAAACAAGTACCCTACTTTGAAAATTTTGATACCAGTGTGGTGGTGCCAGGTCTGAAACAATGTTATGCTGTACAGGATTTGAATGGGGCCAAAACCTGGGTCACTACTGCTAACGCTCCGAGATCTGCACCCAATTGCATGGTGTATAATTGGGATGCAGCGGTACCTGCCAATGACTGGTTTTTTACTCCTCCCATCCGGCTAACTGCCGGATTAAGTTACTGGATCAGTTATTATACCAAAGCGGATGTGTCGGCCACTGAAGAAAAGCTGGAAGTAAAATATGGTACAGCCAACAACGCCGCCGCCATGGTAAATTTGTTAACCACTAATGTAATCACCAACACTACTTATGCTCAAACATTTAAAAGCTTTACCCCTGCAGCCACTGGAGATTATTACTTTGGGTTTCATGCATTTTCTGATGCTGACCAATATAATTTGTATGTTGATGATATCCGGGTGAATTATTCAACTGAATGTGGGCCACCCTCTGGTGTAGCTGTTACTTTAACTACCAGTTCAGGAACGGCTACCTGGTTGCCATCTGCCACCGGAACCGTTAACAATTATCAGTATGCCGTTACCAGTAATGCAACACCACCAGAAACAGGAAATATAACAACTAATACAGCCAGTGCCTCTTTTTCAGGCTTATTACCGGCTACACAATATTATTTTCATGTAAAATCATTGTGTACTTCTGGCTTATACAGTACCTGGACTACCTATCCGTTTATCACACCATGTGCTGCCGTGAATGTACCATATACCGAAAATTTCAGTACGGTAGCGATTCCTGCATTACCATCCTGTATGAGTAAAATTGATGTGAATGGAGGTAATGAATGGATCACAGATTCTTCTGGTATCTGTACACCAACAAAGGCGCTGGTATATAAATACAATTCCACGGTACCGGCAGATGACTGGGCTTTTACTCCCGGTTTGAATTTAACAGCCGGTGTGCCTTATGAATTGAGCTTTGACTTTAAAGGCTGTAGCTCAAGTGACGTGGAAAAACTGGAAATTAAATATGGCAATGCCAACGGGATAGGCGCAATGAGTACTTTATTGTACAGTAATTTGAACATAAGCGGAACAACCTACCAGTCTGCAAGAGCCGGCTTTACACCCACGGTTACTGGTGTTTATTATATTGGCTTTCATGTAATATCTGCAGCCAATCAATTCAATTTATCCATTGATAATATTAAAGTGGACGTTTCTACTTTTTGTGGTTCGCCAACAGCTCCTGTGGTAACACTTACCAGTGATACAACAGGTACTATAAAATGGGGCAGGCCAGTGGAGGGTACGCCGGCAGGTTACCAATATTCACTGAGCAACAGTAATATTCCTCCTGCAGCAGGTACCCCTGTAAGTGATACGTCGGCAGCTTTCACTGCAATAGCAGGCACGAGATTCTTTGTACATGTACGTACTGTTTGCGCCAACGGGAATCTGAGTGCATGGACGACCACCACTTTTACAACTGGCTGTCTTCCCAAAACGATTCCATATACTGAAAGCTTTGACAATGTACCCACGCCTTATTTAGGTAATTGTATGACCAGCCAGGATCTGAATGGGGGTGCCACCTGGAAAACGGATACCTATAAGCCAAGATCAGCGCCCAACGCTATGCTATACCGTTATGATCCGGTTTTACCTGGTAATGACTGGGCATATACACCCGGACTCAGTTTGATTGGAGGCGTTAAATACCGGCTTACTTTTTATTATAAAGCAAGAGGGCAAAACGAAAGACTACTCATTACCTATGGGGGAGCACCTGTAGCAGATTCAATGGCAGGAAGTATATGGGACAATATATTTAATGATAGTACCGCTTACACACAGGGTCAAGCTGATTTTACGGCACCCCGTACGGGTGTCTTCTATCTTGGATTTAAAGCATTGTCTGTTGCCAATCAATGGGATCTGAATGTGGATGACATATCAGTAGACTATGCGCCAGGTTGTGGATTACCCATGAATGTATCAGTGAATGTAACTGGTGCCACAACCGCAACCGTTAGTTGGTCGGCACCTTTGAACGGACCGGCCACTGGTTATGAGTTTTCTACTTCAACCTTTAATGCTGTTCCGCCCCAGTCCGGTCTTTTTAGTACAGCTAACAGTTTTCAGATGGTGGGTTTATTGCAGGGTGTAAAATATTACATCTTTGTACGAACAGCCTGCAGCAACGGCGTTTATTCCAATGGCTGGGCAATCGATTCCCTGTATATACCCTGTACTGCAAGGAATGTACCTTACTCCGAAAATTTTGATGGCGTATTGACACCGGTGCTGGCACCATGTGTTGTACTGGAAAATGTAAATGGTGGTACTGCTTGGCGTAACAGGGCTGCTACACCCAGGTCATCACCCAATTGTATGGTGTATAACTACAGCACTAATTTGCCTGGTGATGACTGGTTTTACCTGGCACCACTCAACCTGACTGGGGGAACAACCTACCGATTAAAATTCTATTATAAAGGAAGAAGCAGCAACTATGTGGAAAAACTGGAAGTGAAATATGGCTCTGCCAATAATGCTGCGGCCATGACGAATCTGTTGTTTTCTGACACCAATATCAGGTCTGTCAGTTATCTGCTGTCAGAGACAGACTTTGTACCTGTTGCCACCGGAGTGTACTATATCGGTTTTCATGCAAAGTCGGCTGCCGACCAGTTCGATTTGAATGTGGATGACATCCGTATTGATGTGGCCCCCAACTGCAACAAGCCAGGCTTTGTCAACATTGTGCCTTCAGCATTTAATGGGGCCCTGGCTGTTTGGGATTCCACTTCGGCCGGTGCTGTAAACGGATATGAATATGTAGTTGATCTTTCACCCAATACCCCGGAAGTGGGGACGATTACTAACAACGGACATGTTAATATCCCCGGCCTGGTTCCCGAACTGTCATATTATTTTCATATCAGAACACTATGTAGTGCTGACACCGCAACTTCGTTATGGTTAACTGTCCCGTTTAGTGTTCCTTGTGGAGCTTATCCATTGCCTTATTACGAAGGATTTGACCAGTTCTTTCCCCCTAATCTGCCGCCTTGTTTCACGGTACAAAATGTGAATGGGGGTACTGGATGGGAATCGGCAGAAGGGGATCCAAACTCGCCCTATGTATCAATGGTCTATAACAGCGAAGAGCAGGTAAATGGTGATGATTGGTTTTATACTCCCTCTTTTAATTTTACCGCTGGAAAAAGCTATCGTTTCAGTTTTTATTATAAAGCAGGAGATGCAGCAAGGCCTGAAAAACTGGAAGTGAAATACGGCCTGGTAAACAATGCTGCTGCCATGACGAATGTGATCATGCGGGATACCAATATCAATTTTAGCAATTATCGTTTTTACCAGGCAGATTTTGTTGCTCCAGCCAATGGCAACTATAACATAGGTTTTCATGCTTTTTCTCCAATGAACAGGTTTAAACTGTATGTGGATGATATTAAGCTTGAAGTATCTCCTGCCTGCAGTCAGCCGGTGAATGTAACAGTGAATTTAATAAATGGTTCCGGAGGTACTATCAGCTGGACGCCAACAACACCCGGCACACCTGCCGGTTACGAGTATGTGCTGAATACAACCAGTAGTGATCCGACAGAGAGAGGAACAATAATTCCCGATAACTTATATCTTTTGAGTAATCTCAGCATGTTTACGCAATACTATTTTCATGTGAGAACAATTTGCGTTTCCGGCGATACTTCTGTGTGGGCCACTGCTTCATTTTACACCTTGCCAAATGATGCGCCCTGTAATGCGATCCCTTTAATTTTAAATGGGCCAGCAACCTGTGGAAGTACGCTGCAGGCTACGGTAAATCACGATCCTCCTTTGCCGGCAGGATGTAACAATGCACCCAACTTTACCATTTGGTATAAATACACGGCTGCTACAACCGGAAGTATCATTTTAAAAACAACGATACCCTCCACTCAATTCCCATTGTATGGTACTGTTGGGTGGTACTCGCTGTCGGGTAATTGTACCGACTCGGCTTCTTATGCTTTAGTACCGGGTTCTGTATGTACAGGGTTTGGTCAAACGGGTAATTGAGATATCGATTTATTGCAATCGCCTTTGCTAACGGCCGGAAATACGTATTATCTCATGATCAGCGGTATCGATTATAACGCAGGAGATTTTTGTTTGAACCTCCTTTCTCAACCGGGTAATCCACATATTTACCGTTTCACCGGTAGTGGCGCCTGGAGCAACAGCAACAATTGGGAAAACCAATTGATACCACCAGCTTATTTGCCCGCCGGCGATCTGATTATTATTGATAATTCAGCAGGTGGTCAATGTATACTGGATATTACACAATATATTTCCAGCACCGGAAGCCTGGTTGTAAGCACAGATAAAAACCTCGTGATACCAGGCAATCTAAAAGTGCAATAGTGTATCAAAGATCCTGCTAACCTCCGCTTTTCAAAGAGCGGAGGTTTTTTATACATCGGTTTTGATAACACTATGGTTACAAGGGATATTGATTAAAACCTGTTTGTAAAACTATAGGCATCGCCCTGTAGTCTTTACGCATTAAATACACTATTGAGTTTAACTGGCAAAGACTTTCGTTGATATCCTTCATTTTTATCATATAAACCGGTGATACATACCAACATTTACAGATATAAAAGGAAATCCAGCATTGGTAAGGTTTTTTTTGTTCAAAAGAAAGGAATGAATTTTCTTTGACCCAATTGCTAACAAACCTCTAATAAATAAATACCGTAACCAATTTACACCAGCAACGAAAAATCACCATGAGAAAAATTTACATGCTTACCTTGTTTGTATCTGCATTTTTTATCGGTCAATCACAAAACATTACCGTAACCGCACCCAATGGCGGCGAAGTATTGTACGCTTGTCAAACTTACACCATCACCTGGAATGCATCCGGAACCTCCAATTTTTACGATATCGATTATTCGCTGAATAACGGCGCAATCTGGGCATCGGTAGCCACCAATATAAATGTCACCAACGGGCAATATGTTTGGACAGTTCCCAACGTTGAATCCAATACCTGTCTCATAAGGGTAAGGGATAAAAATAACACCAGCGTTGAAGATATCAGTAACGCTGTTTTTACCATCAGGATTCCTGTTGTAGTAACTTCACCTAATGGCGGCGAAAGCTGGTTGAGTGGTTCCCAGCATGCTATTACCTGGAACATACAGGGCACTTCTTTGACTTTTAATATTGATTATTCCGTCAATGGAGGCAGCACCTGGACGTCTATTGTATCTAATTATTCCACATCCACCGGTACCTACAACTGGACGGTAGCCAATACCCCATCCACCAATTGCCTGGTTCGTGTTCGGGATGCTGTTACCAATTGTATGCAGGATGTGAGCAACAACGCTTTTACCATATTGCCAAAAACACCACGAATAACTTATCCAAACGGGGGACAGGTCTTTGCCTGGGCCGAGCCAATATCAATCACCTGGGATGCGTCCACTTATTATAATCCTGTGCGTATTGAGTATTCTATTGATAATGGTACGTCTTGGACGGTGCTTACTACCAGTACCACCAATGATGGAAGCTACAGCTGGACGGTACCTTCCAGTGTAAACTCCACCCAATGTCTGGTAAAAGTGAGTGATGCCACCAATGTGAATTTGAATGATGTGAGCAATGCAACGTTTAGTATAGTTGCACCCGATGTGGTGATCACAACACCCAATGGTGGCGAGAGCCTGCTGGGATGTAATCCCTATACGGTACAGTATACGCTGTTGAA